>Ga0315284_10000045_pt1 | contig 172395 bp, 177 predicted proteins | sample YL17G09_16_MG_FD_203696 | JGI IMG/M metagenome (GOLD analysis project Ga0315284, IMG submission 203696) | Sediment microbial communities from Yellowstone Lake, YNP, Wyoming, USA - YL17G09_16 | ecosystem: Environmental > Aquatic > Freshwater > Lake > Sediment | place: USA: Wyoming | collected... | reverse complement strand
AGATGGCGAAGTTCGCTCCGTTCGTGCCCTGCATGGCCAGGTAATAGGCTTCGTTGGCCCCGTTGGTGCCCTGCTGGGCCAGGTAGATGGCGAAGTTCGCTCCGTTCGTGCCCTGCATGGCCAGGTAATAGGCTTCGTTGGCCCCGTTGGTGCCCTGCTGGGCCAGGTAGATGGCGAAGTTCGCTCCGTTCGTGCCCTGCATGGCCAGGTAGTAAGCCTGCTCGGCTCCGGCTGTTCCACTGATGGCGATGGGCCAAAGCTGGTTGACACCAGCGGTTCCGGCTTCGGCAATCGGATAAACTTGTTCGACTCCAGCCGTCCCGTTCCAGGCAGCCTGGCGGATCGAGGCGTCCATCTGTTCGTTCGTGCCGAGCCATTGAAGGGCCAGGATGCCGAGATTGGTGCCGACTCCGGCCAGGTAGATGGCGAAGTTCGCCCCGTTGGTGCCCTGCTGAGCCAGGTAATAGGCTTCGTTGGCCCCGTTCGTGCCCTGCTGGGCCAGGTAGATGGCAAAATTGGCCCCGTTCGTGCCCTGCTGGGCGAGCTGATAAGCCTGGTTGGCCCCAGCGGTGCCGGAGTTGGCGATGTATTCGATCTGGAGAACGCCGTTGGTGCCGGAGCAGGCAATGGCCAGCGCCAGGTCTGCCGTGGACGTTCCCACTTGGGCGAAGGTATATGCCTCCTGGGCGAGATTGAGGGCATTGGTGCCGACGTTTGTGCCGATACAAGCCAGGTTGTAAGCGTCTTCGGCCAAGGTATAAGTCTCTGCGAGGGTATGACTTACAGGGCCGCTTTCTTTGTATAAAACGAGTTGCGACCATACCCGGTAGTGCAGGGTGGTTACTGGAGGATGGCCAGGTGGTAGGATTGCTGGACCAGCGGTCGGGGAGACATTGGTGCTCGTGATTAGCGACACCCACATATTGCCGTTCTGGTAGTAAACAGCATCAGACGGTGGGTTGTAGGTGATGTCTGGTGCCCAGGTTCCGCGCCAAATCAACTGGGAATCATTCAGATACCGAGTGACCATGTTCAGGTCACTATAAGCATAGATTGCTGCCACGCTCTAACTACCAGATGATGGGGCAGGCAGGTCAACTTTGATTTCGGTAAGCATTCGCTCAACGACTTCGGTGAACTGGCTCACGACATAGGGAGTTGTGGCGGTGATCTTGGCGACCAGGCCCTCGGCCAGCTTCACGAACTCCTCCCGGTCGCCTTTGTTGACATTCGGTTTCTCCTTGAGCGCCCGCGCCCGCTCCAGGAATTCGTCGCACTCCCGGCCCAGGTCAACCATGTTCTTGCGGAAGCTGTCCTCGACCATCTGACGCCGGGTGGTGGATTGATCCGGGGCCGGGATGATCTTGCCATCGCGCCGAGTGATGGTGCAAGCTGTGCCTTCGGAACAGTTAAGCGTTGCGACCGCTTCGGCGAACTGGAGCGGTGATAGGGTGACTTCCAGGATGTGGTTGGTCGGCCAAATCGTGCAGCGCCCGCTATCCTGGTCGGTGTTCAGGCTTGCTTCACTGATCTGGATGGTGACACAGTTGTAGCACGGCCCGGACGCGCCGAATAGTCGGTTGTGGCTGCTGGATTGGCGGCTGATGCTGAGGTGGCCGAAAGCGGGATGGGTATGGGTTTTGTCCATTTTTGGTTCTAGTTAGTGGTTAGTGCGGGTTAATTTGTTTACGTTTTTTACGATGACCGATGGACTCGTAGCGAATCCATCGGTGTTTTTTTCGGTCGTAGATCGTTTCAACGCTTTGGGCGGAAACATCCCGTGCGATCTCCAATAATTCTCTGTAGTAGAGCATTTTGCCGGACTTGAGCGTCACCCGGTAAGGAGCGGTATTGACGCTCAGGCCCTTTTTGCCAAGCTTCCGCAGTATCAAAGTCATACGACGACATTGCCAGATGACCTCCGAAATGTAAACAAAATACGCTACGAGGAAGCGAATTTTTGAGCGGCACCCACCAAGTCAATAAGGTTGCTACTATTTGCGGGCTGCCACAGGGTCGAGCAGGGCAACACGCGCAAGTTCCTCCAGGGCTGCGAGATCAGCTTGTCGCTGCGGAAGACCTGGCGCTAGTTTTTGGTTCTGGTTAATGGTCAGTGCGGAATGCTGGTTGGATGACAATAGTTGGATGGCAATGGTTACGGTTGGCGGAGTCAGTGTGTTGGAAATCCCGCAGTTGGGGATGGCTGAAAATGCGAGCAGGACTTCAAGCTGCTCTTGCCGGTCGCGGCAGTGCGCGGTGAAGAACAGACGTTCCAGCAGACCCTCGCAGCGGATCACGCACGCCTCGTAGGCGACGTGGGGATGCTTGGCTTTGGGATAACGGTTGGCGTGCTCCAGGGCGGCTAGGACGGTCGTTATCGCGGCCCGTTGTGTGGGGGTTGGATCAGTCACAGGTATTCCAGCGTTTGCGGATGGTAGTCCTTTCAGGTTGCTCATTGGACGGCAATAGCTGACGTTGATTTGATTGGGGGTAACCGGCCCGTCGGAGAATACGTGGCGGTCGCCCAGCCCGCTGAAGTGCAGGTGGAGGCAGTCCTCGTGCGGGGTGATACTCACGATAACCGGCTGGGCGTCTTGGCCGGGCGCGGCCATGGTGAGTTCGACATGGTTGGCCGAGGCTACGGTTTTGGTAAATTCAGTGGTGTTCATGTTTTTGTTGGGATCGTGGATTTTTCACTGGACTTCACGGGCGGAAGAGTTTAAAAAGCTTGTGGTCAGTGCGGGGGCGTAATCCAGACGACGACGTGCGCGGGCAGCTTGCTTCTTTGCCTTCTTCTCGCGGGCCTTTTCAAGCTGAGCCTTGGCGGCGGCTCCGCGCACCATCCAGGCGAAAACGTGCTTCAATTCGGCTGAATACCGTTGACGAGTGCCAAACGGCCACATCTCGATTACGTCACCGGCCTTGAGGCGGATGACGAGTGTGCGCCCGTGGTCTCGACCGAAGTGACCGTCCAACTCGTTGTGGGTGCAGCGCACGACTTCGGCCCTGATGATTTTGGTTATGGGGTTGCCCTCTTCGTCGAGCTTCGGCACGAGTTTGCCGTGCTTCTTCTCGCGCACTTTGATGGTTTTGCTCTTTCCAATTTCGATCATAATGTTCCGTTCGTTTTGGCCGGGCGACGTGCCCGGCTGTCTTTCATTCGTGGATAAAGTAAACGATTTTGAGTTCCGTGTCAATAGGCGAAGTGTAGATTTATTGAAAAAGTTTGGGGTGCCCGTGACGCGCTCCGTGTATTTACCCTAAAATGGCCGATCAACGCATTCCAAGATACCAGGAACTCGAAAAACCTGAGTTCAAATCCGCGATTCCTCCGCACTTGGTGAATAAGCTGTCGGCGCAGGAAAAGCACGTTGTTGAGACTCTTTCCCGGATGGAGGCTCAAACTGGATGGCTTATCAAGGCCGTTCTGGAGGGCAACCGTAGCGCCGTCGAGACCGACCTCCGCGTCCAGGAGCTACAGGACTGGAAAACAATGGTCAGCTCGAAGTGGGCTGTGGTCGTGGCGTTCTTGATAATCTGCTTCCCTGTGGTCGTGAAAGCAGTCCTGGATCGGCTTATCCCGCACTGACCGCTAAATAGAACGGCTTTCACCAGGAAGCGCATCGCGGCGAATTGCGGTTGCGCTGATGGCCTCTATTTCGGCGTCGAGCCGTATCTCCCGGACGCTCCAGCCGACTCCCCTGCCGTGGCAAATTTCGTTGATGTCCGGGATCGAGATGACTTGGATGCGGTTGCCGAAGGCTTTCTCGAACATGACCCGGCGCTCAGCCAGGGTGAAGGGGTTATCGGCGCTGATCGTGGTGTCGCGCAGGGCGACTACGACTTCGCGGCCCTCGGCCAAGACCTTCTCGATTAGCTGGACATGGCCGTCGTGGAGGGGTTGGTAGCGCCCGATGAACATGCTCTTGGGCTTGGTGCCGATCAACCGGTCTCGGACCATCAGGGCCAGCTCACGTGGTTGGCGAAAATGCTGGAGCACGATGTCGGCCTTCTGCGGCGGCTCGAAGATGCGGTCGGTATCGGGAAAGCGGCTGGACTTCACCGTGTCCATGAAGATGGTGAAGCAAGCGCCAAAGGCGAGGCGCGTCTGTTCGGTCGGGCAAATGAAGTCCGCGATGGTGTAGTGCCCGGCCCTGACCACCTGGTCGCACAGCCAGCCCATCCGTAGGGCCTGTATGGTGCGGTCAGCCATGCTGAAGCCCAGGTCGCGGTTGATGTTCTTGCGAACGTCATCGTTGTTGAAGACGACCGCGCCCAGCAGCGGTGCCAATTCTTTTGTGAGCGTGGATTTTCCGCTCCCGGACAAACCCATCACCAGGATTTTCTTCACTCCTGCAAGAACGTATTTCGGCCCTTATGCTGGATTTTCATTTTCGTCCACGCGGGCCGGGACCAGTTCGTTGAGCCGGGCAATGTGTCTCCTCAGCGTAAGGGCATCGTTCGGGGTGGTGGTGAGGTCTATGATCCCATCTGCTGCACGGTATGCTTGGAGGCGGTTGTAAAGTTCGGCCCAGGATGGATCGGGCGGCGCGTCCGCATCAGACATCAGTTCCAATGACTCATTCATTAGCTTAACTTGTGGACCGGCTTGTGCTTCTTAATGGGCATCGTATGGGACAACGGTAAATTCGATCACAATGGTGTCGCCTTGGCGCGTAAAACTGAAAATACTGTCAGCACGTAGCGCCCTGCGCGGGTGCTCCTCAGCCCAATCCAGGGAGAAGACAGGAGAATCAGGTAGGGGCGCACTCGTATCGGACATTAGCTCCAGTGATTCATTCATGGGTTAAAATCTCAGGCGGGCGGCTGGTCACGATGTCCAGGTAAAAGATTCGGCTCACCGGCCCGGCCATAGGCTGAAGCGCGACGAGCTGGTCGGCTAGACACAAGGTGCGGAACATTTTGATTTCAGGTGAATCGGGCGGCGCGTCCCTGTCGGACATTAGTTCCAGTGATTCGTTCATAGACTGCTTTTATAGGCGCGAATACTCTTTCCATAAGTCGTTCCAGTAGTCGAAGTATTTCTGAGCGCATGGTTCGCAGAGCAGTGGCCGGACGTTCTTTTTCGGATCGGTGTAGGCTGTCATGCAATTGCGCAAGCTAACGTCTGGGGCCGTGACCAAGCAACACTGGCACGTCTCCCAGGTCATGTCGAGCGCCAATTCCTTCAGCTCTTCACATGCCGCTTTGGAACTCATCGTCGTCCGATTTTTCGGCCCAAACCCGGCGCTCGATCTTGTCCCAAATCTTTTTGCAGGCCGGGAAGATCATGCCAGTCGCCCGCCAGAGCGTGCGCCAAAACAGGTAGTGCTCGACGCAGACGTGCCGACCGTAGGCGGTCTGGTATTCCCTAATGCTCCATCGCTTCCAGGACCAGGAATAGACCTGGGTCACCCGCTGGGGCCAACTGGCGTGGCTCTCCCAAAACCAGTAGGCTAGCCAGCAGGTAATCCGGTTCTCGGTGCCCTTGCGTGATTTTCTTTCCGGGATCATGCACCCTGCATAGCGTGATGACAGCGCCCGCAATACATTAACCCATCAACATCGTAAGGACCATCGTCGTCGGGTTGATGAAGGAATCCAGTTGCTTTGTCATGGACCACTTTGTGGCACAAACCCTGCCGACAATCCATGATCTCGTTGACGGGGGGCACTGGCCCCGTGCTTTTGATGACGGGGAAAATACATTTGTCGAAGTTCCCGACCGGTTTGGCGGTCTTGGCCCGCTCCTTGCGCCGGGCCTCCAGGGCGTCTTGCAGGCGCTTGTCGAATGCTGCGGTCTGCTCGACGGTTGGGCGCGGGCAGGGCGGATCACACTCGCAGTGGAAGATCGTGTAAGCGCCCCAGGCGAGATTATACTCCATTGCTTCGACCAGGAATTGGAACGCTTTCTCGTCGCCGAGGGCGGCTTTCGAGACCGTGCAGAATGAGATTGGCTGGCTCATGGTTCTAATCTAGTTGAATTTGTAAACGAGTTCAAGCACATTCTATGAGACGGTCAGGTGCGGAGATAAAGATCATCATCGGGTGGAAATGTAGCGCCCGGACAGTGCCGGTCAGCTTGTCCATGTCCTTGACCATGTTCAGGAACAGCGAATCGAAGTCCTTGCGGTCGTGGCGTGCCGGTGGGACATCTCCATTGAAGCGAATCACATGCGGCTCGCGCAGCCACGACGGATGGTAGGAAATCCCCGTGTCCTCGATGGCGTAGGTGCCCCCGGAGCGCACGGCAGGCCACAGGACTTTGAAGGAGTCAAGGGTGGACGCCACAATGTGGCTGCCATCGTCAATGATGAGGTCGAAGCCTCCAGCCTGTTCGGCGAGCGACGCCAGGCATTGCGGGTCGGACTGATTGCCGATGACCACCCTGATGCGGTCCTCCACCTGGATGGCCAGGGCGGGATTGATGTCCAGGCCCCACACCTGGGCGTTGGGAAAGTAGCTGCGCCAGAGCCGGAGGCTGTTCCCATCCCCAATCCCTATTTCGAGGATGCGGTTGACCCTCTCCCTGATCCTCTCGAAGTGCTGCTCATAGACGTGGAGATAGTTCTGGCCCAGGAAGGTGTGATTTGCGTCGGATTTGTCGGTCTGGAGTCCGGGCAACTTGGCCAGCTCATGAATGGTCATCTTCACGCTCCATAGAACGGCTTAGCACGTGATATTGTTCAGATCGAACGGCGGTGGGTCGTCGCGTTCTAGTGGAGGCTCGCCCATCTTGTCAGGCTCCAGCTCGGCGTGTTGAGGAAGAAGTGGGCTGAGCTTCGGGTGCCCATTCTCATGCCGTATTCCAGGCCCCTGAGCACCAGCTCGAACTCGTTTTGGAGCTGAGAGTTATCCGCCCATACGTCGGCCAGGGCACCACTCAAGGTCATGGAGAAGTCGGCGTTCTCGGCGTATTCCGGGTAGGGACCACGGTAGGTGCCCCTGGGCCAAAGCTTGAACTCCCCGCGCAGACCCTTTTGGTTCATCCACTGGCTGATCTTCTGGATGGCCTCCTCCGGGTTGGCGGGGCTGGCCAAGTCCTTTGGCTCGAATCCGTCTTCCTCAGCCTCGGCGAACGTCTTGTAGAGCTGGTGGGCACGCTGGCGGCTGACGTGCATCGTCTGGCCGATCCGGGAGAACGGCACCTTCTTTTTCCGCAGCCGGGCGACGTAGGCGGATCGCTCACGGCGGACTGGATCGTCCTCTAGCAGCGCCTCGATGATGGCCTGAATGGCGTCTTTCACGCCTTAATTACCCGCGCCCGCGCTGACTTCAAGCTTCCCCCGCACTGACCACAAACTTTTTTAGCTGCTGCGACGAGCGCCTCTTTGGTGCCGCTGATGCCCTCATCGCGCCCGCACTGACCACAAACTTTTTTAGCTGCTGCGACGACTTCTACGCAGGCAAGCTCAGCGCCAACGATCTCCCCGCACTGACCACAAACTTTTTTAGCTGCTGCGACACGGCCCCCTAAACTGGAACCGGAAACCGCCCTAAACCCGCACTGACCACAAACTTTTTTAGCTGCTGCGACTTGAAATCCTTTCTGGAAGTCGGCATGGCCTTGAAGCCCGCACTGACCACAAACTTTTTTAGCTGCTGCGACTTGTCACGGTGTTAATCAGCTTCTCGAACTGAGCGTCCGTCCCGCACTGACCACAAACTTTTTTAGCTGCTGCGACCCGGCGCTGAAGGTTCGTCCTGGCGCTGAGACGGTCCCCGCACTGACCACAAACTTTTTTAGCTGCTGCGACTTTGCTTTCGATGTAGTCGAGCACGCTCTGGAGGTTCCCGCACTGACCACAAACTTTTTTAGCTGCTGCGACTGCCTTGCCGCAATATATTATCAAAAAACAGCTTACTGGCCGATTAGCGAGCGCCGCCGTTTGAAGCCGCCAGTTTCGGCTGATGGCCAGGCGGCGCTCGCGTAGCCGGTTCACCGAATTTTCATGGACGAGAGCCGATGCGCGTCATCATCCTTGACCTGGCCAGCGGAGTCTTCGCTTAAGACATGAAGCTGGCCTTCGGAGTAAGCCAAGTGCAGGCCCTTGGGACAGTTTCGGCACAAACGGCGAAAGGCGCTGACCCACAGGCGCTCGTCGAGCGGCAAATCATTCTTGTTAAACACCAGTTTGGTTCCGGCACCGGCCAGCGTCGTTCGGCCACGATTGGTCAGCCGGAACCCGGCCACTTTGTCCAGGCGGGGGACACTCTGGAACACGTAGCCATCGGTGCCAATGACCTGGATGTGAGCGCGGTAGTGCAGCGCATTCCAGACATTGGCACCGGTGTTCGCCAGTTTGCCATCCGCGATTTTTTGGAGCAGGTCGATGGGGACGGGCTTCATGGGCGCATCATTCGGCGCGGGCCAACCGGGGGATGAACGACGGTGGGCGGTTTGATTTCGGGTTTGATGTGTCCGGGTGGGCGATGGCATTCGGAGCACAGCAGGATGCCGTGCTTGTCCGGGGTCAGTGTTCCAGCGCAAAACGCGCATTGATCGCTCTCTTTGGGCGTTGGCTTAGCCGATACTTTCTTCTTTACTTTTGGCATAAAATGTAGAACTGGACGAACAGGGTGATCTGGCACAGGCCAAGAACCCAAAACGCTATCCCGAATTGGACGGCGCTATCGGTTCCCCTCGCGCACCAAGACCGCAGGGTTAAAGACGGATGCTTCCACGGGTGATTGTCCCGGAGGAGCGGTTTGAGCAGCAGCGTCAGCAGCCAGACCGGCACCAGCACTATCGCTCGAAACAAGTTTTTTCCATCGCACATAAGTTTTGTCCTGGCTCTTGGCCAGGAAGTGTTTGTGGGCCATGTCGTTCCGCAGCCGTCTGTGGAAACGCGCCAAGCCCTCGTCGCAATCAAAGCAGAAAGCCGACCCATTGAGCAGCGATTGAACCGCTTCGTCGTAGCGAAGGGCCACAACTTGCCGACCTTCCAAAATGCCGCTGGCGCTCCGTGCGTCGCCGTATCGCTCAAAAATCTTTGCCGCGTGGTCTTTGCCTTCAAGCAGATAGCCATCTTTCTGTTTAACTGCCAAAAAGCCGATATTGTTCATGGCATGTAGAACGGAATTAGCGAGCGGAGGATGAGGGCGAGAATGATGGCAACCAAGTTGCCCATGGTTATCAGGAGGAAGGTGGTCTTGAGGAGCATCTTATGCGGCGGCTCTAGCTTCAGCAGCTCGGCTAAAAGGGCAGCCAGCTCGTTGCCTGCCAGCACAAAAATGAGGGTCAGCACGACCCAGCCCATTGCTTCATGCGGTGACATGGTGATCCTTTCGCCGTATTTGGCCAACCGTTCGCGTGTTCCAGACATCAGTGACCAGGCCAATACATACCTGGAGGGTCTGGTCGTTCACCATGTAGCGTTGGACCTTCAGGCCACAGGAACAGCATTTAGCTTCGGCCAGCATGAACTGGGGCAAATCCCATTCCGCTGCTCCACCACAACAAGGGCAGCTCTTCAGAGTTGGGAAGCTGAACTGCCGTTTATTCGGAAAGCGCCTGGATTCAATAATATCCATCGCTTCAGAGACGTAAGTTTCGTTGGCATGAAGTTCATCGGCAATCTCGCGGGAAGTTTTCATGCCTTGGTTCATGCAGGATTGGACCTTGAGCTGGAAAGAGGTGAGTTTCTTCATTCTAGTCTTTTTCATAGAGGTTTCCCGCTGTCCGGGTCAATGCCGAAGCTGGAACCGACGATGCCGCGCAAAGCTGGGTGCGGCGGGGGCGATTCAGCCAGAGGCACGCGCATCATTTTGTCACACCAGCGGCAGTTATGGTCAACCATGTTGCCGCCGCCATAGCCCCACTCGGTCTTGGAGTGCTCGTGGCCGGTTAGCCAGCCGCACAGCCGCTCTAGGAACCAGCGCAGCGGGTAGCCCCACCATGATTTCTTAGGCTTGTCACGCATGGGCCGTGCCCAACGGCGCGGCATACAATACCAGAGCTGTGGATAGTCCCAGCGGTCTTTGCGCCAGTTCTTCCAGTGAAGACGGGCGATCCAAGGCATCAGTTTCATGCGGTTGCCAATCCATCAGTGCTTGTGCGCCGTATAGCCTTCCTGGATTAGCTCGTTCACTTTCCGAACGGCTTCGGTAGGGGTCAAAACGGTCTTGGTGGTGGAGGTGTTGCCGCCAACAATTTTGAACATTTCGGCGGTGTCCTTGGTGATGCGGATTTGCACCCGGATGTTGTCTTTGGTGAGCGTATAACTCATGGAATTTATTTCTTGACAGCGATGGTGATGCGGTCCAGTTTTTTGGATTGTGTTCAGGATGCTGTTTGGTTAGACTGCCGATGGTCAGTGCGGGATGGATGGTTTTTGATGAGCATTTGGGCGAGTAGCTTCTGCGCAACGAACAGACGCTCCTGGTCGTTCTTCGCGTCCCGAAACTCGGCCTTGAGTTTTTCCGGCCAGCCTGTCCGCAGCATAAACAGGCGCAATTTATGCCAGTTTTCTGGGATAGAGATGAAGTCGCGCAGAACCTTGAGGAACTTCCTGTCCGAAATCTGGCAGTCGGGCGGGGCCACGGGCAGGTAGTCCCGCGAATCGAAGTCGATGGCTCGATCCACGGGCTGGACATAGACGAGACGCCCCAGCGCGTAGTCCACGCTGAGTTTGCGGATAAACTGCTTCAAGGACTCGATGCCGCTGACCGGATGCTCCGCTTGGTCTTTGTGCAGCAGGGCGGCTTCAGTTTCCCGGAGCCGGAACGACACGATTTGTGTTCTCGGCGGGCGCTTCTTGGGGCGGATTGGTTTCTGCAACTGTTTGGTTTTTTGGATCATGATTAGCTTGGTTAGCTGCCAGAACGAAATCGCGGATCGTCCGTGTCTGCTCGGCGGTGAGGCGGTGACAGTCAACATGGACATGGTAGGTGCCGTCTCGAAGCCGCCGCCGTTCAAAGCCGGACAGGTGCTCGCCATCATGGCGTTCGGGGTCCAGCGGCAAAGGAACTTCTTCCTTAGCCAGCGCGTGCTGGCGGTCGCGCTCGTCATCTTCCGTTTGGTAACTGATTTTCGATCTCAGCCTGGCTTGGAGGTCTTCCATGTGGGCGGCGATGATTTTGTCCCAGGGGAAATCTTCCCATTTCTCCGTGTCCCTCGCGTATTTGATGGGATACCGTTCGCGCTCCACCTTGACGCTGATTCCCTGCGCGACCTTGGAAAAGCCGCGCATCTTGAGCCAGATGGAGATGCGAGCTTCGGCGCTGAGGCCCGTGGCTTCGTCCTTCGCCGTCGTCAGGACGCGATGGCCGTCAATGCGGCTTGAACATCCTTTGGCTTTTAGCTGCTCTACGAGCCATTCACGGGCCTTGATGCAGAGACCGTTGAACCGGAGATTCGTATTTCGTTGCTGTTGCATTTCGTCAGTTTCATTCATACGGCAGAAATGTAAACGAAATCTAGTCGGAGGTCAAGTCCCGAAGTTTATATTTTTCAGGTCACCAAATTTTGGTCGCCATATTTTGGCGCATGGTGTCCTTCCACTCGACGCAATACTTCGTGCCGAACGTCAAGAGCAGGTCGTCTTCACGGGCCTTTGGGTCGCCCGCGAGCTGGATGAACAGCCCGGTTTCAACGTCGGTGCAGGCGGAGACCACGACGGCGCTGTTAGCGATCCGCGACCGCCACATGGTCTGGTCCTGGTGTAGGTTGGGCGAGGGATTCGCGGCGAAAAACAGCGATTTGGCTGCTTTGTAGAGGTCGGTTATCCGGCGCTCATCAAGTATCGAGCGATGCTTCATCAGCGTCGCCTGGAGCGAGTGGATGTGCTTGGGGTTGATGTCATTAGGACTTAGCATAGAGCACTTTCACGCTGAGGCGTTCCTGGCCCTCACGGCACCAGTATTTGGCGGTTAGACCGAGCCAGATGCAGGCGTCCTCGTCGAACAGGGCATCGCAACAGGCTTTGCCGATGTTGTCCCAGTCGGGCTTTTGACGGCAGGGCTGCCCCGCCAGCGCGTCCTTTTTCTTTTTCGACCAGGAGGGCGGCATGGGGATGTAGGCCGTGACCAGCACGATGTCCGGCTCAGGGGGCAGGTTTCCCGCCGCCGCCCGGATGGCGTCTGCGAAGGCCCGGTAGCGCAGGACGCAGGGTCGTTTTTGCCACTGGTCGCGGTGGGTTTGCCGGGGTTTGCCAATGGGCTTGCCCTGGAAAACGAATTCCGTGGTTACATATTTCGCCAAAGGCAATAGGGGCCACGGCCACTCCGTGACCAAAGTCGAAATATGGGCAGGGCTGGACCGAACCGCCAGGCCCTTGTGCCGGTTGGCTTCGCTCCGCAACTCCATCTCTCGAAATTGTTCGGGTGTGACGCCCATGTTTACTTTTTCAATCGTTCAGCCGACAATGATGCCGTTCTGCATGGTATCCGCACTGACCACAAGGGAAGAACGGAATTTAACGTATTTAGATTTGATATGCCGGAACCTATCGAACAACCCGGTCAGGCCCCGGAGGCCCCCGCTCCGAAAGCCAAGACCCGCAAGAGTTCAGGAACCGCGCTCGCCAAGCTGAAAAAGAAGTATCGGCTGGACGAGGCAGTTGCCATCAATGCTGTTGGCTCGGATAACCGCCCCTTGGGTCGCGGCCCGTTGCTCGACCCGGAGGTCTTCAACAAGTTCGCCGAACTGGACGATACTCCCGACAAACGCTACCTGGATTGGATGCTCTACCAGGCAGGCGGCGGGGCAGAGGCGTTCGAGAAGGCCAAGAAGCAGTGGGGTGACGATACACCGGAGAAAACCCCGGAGGATTTCTTCCGCAAGTTCCAGGTGGAGGCCCCGAACACCCGGCTTACCACCCAGGAGATCAGTGCCTATGCCCAAACTAGCGGGCTTCATGAACTTCCCAGCCTGGCCGGGGCTTTGTTTCAGGCTACCGCTTCACCGCAAATCTCCGAACGCTTCAACAACACCATTAACGTCCTTCGCACGAACAGCGTAGCCCCCGGCAAGGAGGAGAAAGTGGCGATGGCGTTGGTCAGTGGCAAGATCAAGAAGTGGATCAAGAACCAGCTCGAAACCAAGGTGCGGGACCGCGTTCACGCCCTGTTCGTTTTCAGCAAGCTGATGCGCGGCGTGGATCGGGACGCGGCGGAGCAGGAATGGAAGTCGGTCGAAAAGGACCGGCGCAGGGAGTATCTGTTCGGCGACGAGGATTCCAAACACTACGTGTTGTTCGGTTTTTGGCGTCATTGGCCGGGCGGCAAGGAAAGCCGCTACGAGTCGGTTTATAGTGCTATGCGCCAGTTCCTCATCAACAAAGCGCGGGTAGAGCGGCGGAATTCGCAGCTCGATCAGTGGAATGCGGCGGTGAAGCAGAAGAACGCAGTCCTGCCCCCGGAGCAGCACATTCCTGAGCGGGAGCCTATCGACCTTAGCATGGACATCGGCAAGGTGACCCTGACCAAACAGGGCGATCTGGTTTATACTGGCAAATATCCGACGCTCCAAGAGATGGGCAAGACCAACGAGGCCGTCGCCAATCTCCCGCTGCGCGAGCGCATCATGGGCGACGTTCGCTACGCTGGGCCAAAGGGCAAAGTGGGCCGGGGCGAGCGCCTGTATTCGGACGCGAATCTCGATGTCCTGGTGCCACTCACGCTGGCGGCGGCTGTCCGCGCCGGACAAAAAGAATGGGAGATTTCCAACCCGGAACAGCTCAGCAAAGCCACGGCGGATGGAAGGCAGGGTTTGACGGCTTGGTCGCAGTATCAGTCCGGCCTGGATGCCTACGATTTTGCAGGCAATGCCGGAGCGGAGGATTTTAAGAGAATCCCGATCATATTCCAGATTAAAGCTGGTCCGCCGACCAAAATGCTGGCGACGACGAGCATGGATGATCTGGTGGAACTGCGGCCTCCCTATATGGGTGTCAAGTTTCGGGTTGGTGCCGAGGGCCGGGAGTTCACCTGGCTCGAAATTGTGAAGCACTGGCGGGAGACGCTTGAACTCCAGGTGTTCCAAGGCTTGGCGCGGAGCTTCAGCCAGGCGTTCCGCGTAATCCGCGAATGGGGCGAGGAGTTCAACCCGTCCAACATCGTCGCCGATCCCGCCGCCTACCACAAAGCGAGGATGGGCCAGCGCCGGGGCTTGCGGGAACAGATCGAGGAGCGTGCGGCCCAGTGCGTCAATCTGCTGCTGCGATGAGAGCTTCCGCACTGACCACGTTGAACTTTAGGCTAATCCATCCACAGGCGCAAGAATAATATGTCCGAAACCGCCAAACTCTGGCATAAAATCGACGCGCCGGAAATCGTCCGCCATCTGCTGGAAGACGAGGAGGATGACTTTGATGTGAAGGATGTCACCGATCCCATTGGCGAAGGCGATAGTTGGTGGGAGCAGATCGAAGGTGACTACGGCGATCCTTGGGAATACGGCGGCACTTGGTATAATCCAGTGACCCATACGATGCTTCACTTTGAGGGCCTGGAGACGATGGAGCAGTTGGAGATCGGGGAAATCAAGTCCGAGGATGTCGAGGTTCCGCCGCAGGTCATGGCCAAGATCGACCAGCAGTTCCCGCCTGACTATGTTGACCCGGACGGCGACCTGGAGTGGCAGCAGCGCCAGAGGAATGACAACGAGCGGAAGCGCGACCAGTTGATTGACCAATACAAGGTTGCCCGCGCAGCCTTCCTGAATGAGCGGAAGAAGTTTCCTTGGTATGAAATCGGCGTGCCAGAGAGTGGGAAATTAGAGCAATGGATGGATGCCAAGGTGCCCAATGTGGCTCAGATGCACGGCCTGAGCGAGCAGGAGTTTCGGGCGTTGCCGCTGGCGAACCAGATTATCGCTTTTGTTGGTTACCTTGGCATTGACGAGTTCGGCAGCAAGTTCATGATGTCCAAGCGCGAGGCCGAGCAGAAGCTCAAGATGCGCCTTTAGCGCAGCAGTTCCAGGATGCTCATGATGATCCCGTGCGTGGCTTCCGCCACGCTGGACTCCGTGATCCCGTTGGTGCCGCAGAGCCAATCGGCCAGGGCGGTTCCGAAGTCTTCAAAGATTTCCTTTGAGGAGTAGGCCGAGACCAGGGGAATGAGGACGTGGTAGCGGCGGCGGTTGGCGTATTCCTGCGTCGCGCCCCACTGGCGAAGGTTTACATTTTGCACTTGGCCATAGGACACGCCTTTGGCGATGAGCGCGTTGGCGATGTTGAGCGCCACGTAGCGATCCATTGCAGTCTTGAAGGACTCCATCATGTCCCGGTAGCTTTTGAAGTCGGGCGTCAGTTTGCGCTGAACGGCATCAATTTGTGCGCTGGCCGGGAGGCATAACTTGTTCGTCCACCGGCGCTTCAAGTTTTCCGGGGCCTTGCCGTAGAGCAGGTGCCCGAACTCGCGGATCAAGGTATAGCAGGCGAGTTGCTTGGGCTTTTGCAGCAGCGACGGGTAAAGGGTAATGCGCTGGGTGCCGTCGCGGGCGACTTCGGCATCCGTGGCCACTCGCTGGTCGTCCATCTTGTTCCAGTTTACGTCCGACCAACGGCGCTGGATGTGGGTCAGGGAGCTGATCGGGCCGTCTTTCAGGAGCGCCGAAGCCTCCTGGATCACGCCGTCATACCGGCCTGCCGCTGGCGTCGAAGGGGACTGTGCTCCAGTCGCCCTGGTTATCATGGGTGATATAAAGGTTCTCACTGAATCCATACTTGACTGGGAGCCTAAATTCATTTGGTCTTGTTTTCCAGGTTTTGCATTTGCCGCTCACGCGCACGCGCTTGGGAAAGCCATTCCCGTAAAATTTGTAGCGGCTAAAAAACTCCTGCCTGTAGTGAGCGTTTACGCATACCCACATATTTACCTGTCCCGGCTCCGTGGGTGCGTCGGGGTCGAGCGGGATGTCGCCGAGGATGGATTTCACGTCCTCAAGCTCCTCCTCGTCGTCGTCGAGGGATTCGTTTACGCCGATTTTGTAAACTTTTGCTTTTCTGCCCCATTGGCGATAGCCGCCGTGGTCGAAGTCATACATGTGGCCGCTGATCGTCTCGCCGCTGTCCAGGAGCTTGACGATCTCGCACCATGGGGTGAACCGCCGCCATTGCCCAGCAGCGTTGAATTGGTGCATGATGCCCATGAGCCGCCACTGCCCACTGAATTGGCTGAGGTCCGTCCAGCCCTGGCGACCGATTTTGCCTTCGTTGGTCACAGGGAATCGCTCAGTGCCGTCGTCGATCTCGTAGGCGACGTGTTCCGGGGTGGGCAGGCCCACGTCCTTGACCTCGAAGTCGCTTTCCTCGCTCTCGCCGATCACGGTCGGTTTCTTGAGGGGGTTTTGGAAGATGTTCTTCTGCGGTTTGGGCGGCTCCTCCACTTTCTCCACGTCCTTCTTCAGCTTGTCAACTTCGGTGCGGTTGCAGCGGCGGCACTTCAGGTTCGCCTGAGCCTCGGTGTAGCTCCTGAATCCGCCATGAAGCGTGCCGCAGTTTGGGCACTTGCAAGTGTATAGCGGCCCGCTGCGGAGGTGCTTCAGGTAGATGCCGGTGCCCTTTTCCGAGAGCAGGCCGTGAATGATTTGTTCGACGGCGGTCATACGGCCCAAATCTGTTGCCCGGATAGGCCGTCCAACAGCTCCTCATAGTTGCCGCCCTGATCGGTCACGATGACGTATTGGCTGCCCTGGGGCATCCGCTCGCCCCTCCGCATGGCCTGGAGCTTGTCCGCGTCTTCGTAGTGCAAGTCGTCGGTGATCGTCTCGTCGCTGATCCACACCCCCATGTCCGATCCGTCGCCGGGATTCGATCCAAAGTAGGTATAGGGCGGCGCGTGCGCGTCCAGGGCGTCCACCAGCACTTCCCAGCAGAACTCCGGGTCGGCCTGTGCGATCTGGTCGGCGTATTCCTCGCGCATCTCAGCGGCCTGGCGCGGGGCTACACTTTCAAGAGCGTCCAGGAAGGCCGGGATCAGGTCTTCCTCGCGCATGGTGCGATGTATCACCGTGCCCAGGGGTAAGTAGGCCGTTGGCTCCTCGCCGCCGTAAACCTCTTTGAAGTCCTCGCCGTCTTCTTCGCTTTCCACGATCTGCCAGCCCCGGTCGGGATTGAGGTAGAGCAGAGTGGACATCGTAGTGCTCGGTTCGCGCTTCCCGAACCTGCCGAAGATGTAGGTTTCGCCCTGCGGATTGGTATGCGGCTCATAAACCTGGACGCAGGGATAGCCCAGGTATTTGGACTTGTGCTCGATGGCTACAGGCAACAGCTCCTTTTTCTGGCGATCAAGAATTTCCGGGGGAACACCAAGGAAGTCCTTTACGCTCGATTCGTCATCGGCGTCGGACTCAAGCAATGCCGTGAGGATTTCTTTTGTTCTTGCGTCCACCTGTGGATGCCTTAAAGTTTAGCATGGTCAGTGCGGAATCACTCTGGTTCATGGGGTTCTTGGCTCCGCCTTTCGCCCTGTTGCCAATCCCACATTTCCGCTTCGTCGGGGGTGAAGTCGCCAAAAAACTTTTCCAATTCAGGTTGGTGCTTCCAAAGGTCGGGCCGGGGTAGTCCCTGTGTGCCAGCCTCGTGGTGCTTGAGATGACCGCCGTATAATTGCCTGCCGCGTCCGGGTGCTCCCTTTCTCATGAGGGGATTGACATGGTAGAGCCGCTTCTTCTCGTGCGGCTTCAGCTCCATCGTCGCCATGATCTTCTTGAACAGGTTGGAAATTTCGTCCTGCTTTTTGTAAGTGAACTTCGGAGATTCCATGCGCCAGTATCCTTCTGGCCTCCACTCAGTCGGTGGTTCCCACACTTTGTTATCCGGGTTGTTTTGCCATTCCGGCGACTTGGAAATTTGGTGCTGCCACTGGTAGATGTGGCCATTGGTGGTGGGCGACCACTGCTTCCTGGTCTGGTAGTAGGCGTCGAGCAGCTTGTCGTGATAAGCAACCGGGGTGAGATAAGAAATCAGGAAGGTGTAGTGGAGCATGTCCACCGTCTTCCACCGACCGTGGCGCGTAACTTTGGCCCGGCCTCCGACCGGCTCGGTCGTCTCAACGTCCTTTAACTCGAAGTCTTCTTCCTCGGCTTCGAGCAAGTGCGCGAGTATGGATTGGATAGCGGTCATTAAGCGCGGGGAAGTGGTTCGATTTCGATGCGATCTTCACGCCCACCCTTGAGGCCCGTGGCAATCTTGTTGTAAGGGACGGCGGCGAGCTTTTTGGACTGGCGCTTCGTCCAGCGGACGCGCCCGGCTTTCTCCTTGAACAACTCGATCATCTGCTCCTGGGGCATGGTCTTGGCGCGGGCTTCGAGTTCAGCGTAGCGCCGGTGTCCACCGAAGCCGATCTCCTCCGCCCACTTCATGATGTGCTTGAGTGTGGCATTCGACCAGCGTTTCTCCGTGACGGTGACTCCCCGGCCAGGCTCGTAGTAGGCCACGGGGGTCAGGTAGGAAATGCAGAAGTTCCAGTCGCCGATCTTTACGTCGGCCCAGCGATCATGCCGCATGACCGCGCCTTCTTCGGGCTGGTCAGGGGGTTCGTGGTAGTCCGCGCCGAGGATGTCCTTAATGGTCTCCTCGTCGTCGGCCTCCAGGATACGGCGTAGTAGCAGCGTGCTCATGAAGCGGCTGCGCCCACAGGGGCGGCTGCGGCTCCAGGTGGACGCTGCGGTGACGTAGGAACCAAGTTGACTTCCTCTTTCGAGAAGACGTTATTTCCCTGCTGGGGCTGCCCGTCTGCGAAACCGACTTGAAACCGGCCATCAGGCAACAGCTTTTCGATCACGCCGTTGGACGACTTACCCTGGCGTGCCACGGTCACCGGACTGCCGACCACATAGGGGCTTTGTTGCGCCCCCATTGGAGGGACAGACCCTACGGCTGCGGCGGGGGCGGGCTGACCGGTGCTTGCCAGGCCCGGCGATGGTGCTCCGGTCATCGGCGCTGCGATTTCATGGAGTTGGTGACCGCGCTTCGTGTGGAGCAAGGACAAGCCGTGACTCTCGGCGACGGGGATCGCTTCGACCTTGTATTCTTCCGGCTTCATCTCGGCCAAGCGACGCATCTCATCAATGACGCCCAGGTCTTTGCTGACACAGAGGAACCCTTCATCCAGGTCGGGCACGAGCCAGCGTTCCTTCAAAGCTTCGGCAACACCATCGGGGCCGATCTCGGCAGTGATTTCGCCTGGCAAGATGACGTGGGTCATCCGGTTGCGACGTTCCAGGAGTGCTTTTGCGATTTCGGGCTTTGTCTTGCTCATAATTGTCTGCTAAACTGCTTAGTGGTTAGATGCGGGAGGGAAGGCGACCTGCTTGTTCAGGTCTTTCTCGTCTTCCGGTTGTTCCAGACCGGCACCTTTGGCACCCGGCTCGCCCTCGGCGGCGTTGAGATCACCGGGGGCTTCTTCCTCTGGCCCGAAGTCGGGACTCATGGGAGGAGCGCCACGGCCCAGTCCGCCCGCCATCGGGTCAACCTGGTTGGTGTCAATGCCGCGAGGCAGTTCCTCTTCGGACGCGATCAGCTTACGAAGCTGATTCCGCAGAGAGCTGAAATAGTTCCGCATGGGCCACTTGGCGGAGGCTTGCTGCTCGGATGCGGCCTTGAGGGGTTCCAACTCGTCGATGTTGATGGAGCCGGTGATCGCATTATCACGCCAGGTGTTCAGGAAGGCTCGAATCCGGTCGGCGTTCTCAAAATTTCGAGAGGCTTCCTGGTCGTCGAGCATCCGCTGAAGCTGGTCCTCAATCGTCCCATACCAAGCCACGATGGAGGCACCGGAATACGCTTCCAGGAGCACCGGTTGCAGGTTTTCGGCCTGTCCCACGGTGCTCATGCTCTCGTAATCGTGAAAGGTCTTCATTGCTTGGCGGGGGTGCCTGTTTGGTCAACTTCAGCTCCGCAGTGCGGGCAGAGAACGCTGCCCATCCGGGTTTCCGGGATGGAGGCGAAATTGAAAGCCTTGCCGCACTTTCGGCACGTTGATGGATGGCCGGGCAGCGGTTCCTTCAGAAATTCCTCGGCGGTAGTGGACTCACTGCGGACTTTGCGCTTCATCTGTTGTTTGACGATAGGCTGCTTGACAGTCCATTGCCCCGGCATGGCGAATCGGGTGCCTTTGCCATAGGGCTTGGGCTTCTTAACGATGCCCGCGCCCACAATCCCCTGGGGGCCTCCCTCGACGGTGCCCATACTGCTGGTCGAGGTCATTTCGTTGAGGTTGTCGTGTATGTGGCTGCTTTGGTCGGAATGGCGGCGGCGGGGCCAGCCACAATTGAAACATACCGTGCTTGGTTGTTCGGGTTCCTGAGCTGATTCGTAGGAGCTACAAGGTTTGGCTTGTCGTTCGGGCCACGATTCCTTAACCTTATTTGCCCCTTTGGGTTTGCCTTCTGGATCGGTTCCATCGCTGGCCTTACCCACTCCGACTTGCTTCTTCCCCATTTCACCGTCATCCGTTTCCACGGGGTTGAGGTCATCGTCCCGGTCGAGAGGTGTGGTAGCGAACTCGCGGGCCGCTTGGGTGATTGCTTTGACCTTTTCATCGGACTTGTCTTTGTCCCCGGTGTCAACGGTCGTGATCTCAAGGAACCGGATGCGGTATTCCGCAGGCTCGCTGGTCATGGCAGCGTCGCCGGGCTTGGTAACAACCCAGCCCATTTCGGCCAGCTTGTGCATGGCGTCGGCGTCGCCCAGCACCGCCAAGATGTCCGAATAGCGGTCGCGGTTGTCGGTGACCAAGCAAAACCCCTCCGGGTCGAGCTGGAGTTCGGCATCGGCAATGCCGAACTCGCTAAGTGCTTTCGCCAGCGGAGTCTTCTTCGACTCAAGTTCGCCCTTTTCGATCTCGGCTGCGGCCTCGAATAGTTGCTCCAGGCTCTCGGCGATGTTCAGTTCGTGGCCTGCGGCCTCGACTGCATCGGCGTGAGCAGACTCCAGGAACAGGAAGCTTAGCAAATTCTTTTTCATGCCGTTTAGTCCAATTTAACTACGCCCCCAGTTATGACCGCCCTCATGAGTAGTTTTGTAAACAATTACCGGTTCTCCTTCCGTTTTGGCCATACCAAGGCATCCGTCCACCAGCGCGGGAACATGTGGCTCTGCCGCTCGAATAGCTGAAGGAAGTCACTGTCCAGGATGTAGGTCTGACCCACGTCGGTATCCGAGCGGACGATGCGCCCGCACGCTTGAATAATCGTTGAAGCTGCCTGCAAGTCATACCAATCGGCGTTCATTTCCTTCTTGGCCGCGACTTGGCGGTCGCCCAGGTAGGGGTAGGGCACCTTGGCGATGATCTGCCAACGGGCCAAGTCTTCCGCAAAGTCGAAACCCTCCGTCATGGATGGGCTGATAATGACGGTTGGTAAGGGCGAGAGCTTGTGTCTTACAAACGTCGGGTCACGTTCGTCGGAAGAGGTCGGAAACAGCAGCCGGGCACTGTGGGGAGTTCCCCGGAAGGCGTCGAAGATGGCTTGTCCCAACTCGTAGCTGTTGCAATGGATGATTCCCTTGGTGTCGTGGTGGGTCTCCATGACCTTGCCGGTGAACCGCAAGAAGGCAGGCATGGTTTGTTCCCGGTTCCTTCGGCTCATCGAACCGATGGTGGTCAGGAAAATCTCCCGGTTCTCGATTGGGAAAGTGCTGTTCAGGTTCAGCCAGGCTACTTCGTTGGGATTGAGGCCCAGGCTCTCGCAGAAGACTTTCTTGGAGCCGGGGTAAGCCGACATGAAGATGCGGACGTGGCCCATCTCGAACACCAACTCTTGACCGAACGGGGAGGCGTCAAGAGGTTTCGCCAAGGCTTCGAGGTTTCCATGCCGGTCTTGATCCTGCCAGAAGACCCAGTTGTCGGGATCGTCGTGGATCAACTGCGCACCTAAGAGCACCTGGCCGTAATGTTTCTGGAGGTCAATTTTCTCCTGGGACATCTGCCAGTCTTCAGGCGAGTTGCCAGTTGCTTCCCAATCCGCCAGGGCGTCCAGGCGTGGTTTGATGGTTGGCAGATAGGTCTTGATAAGGTAGTCAGCGAAGTCAACAACATCATCAAAATGAGGCACTTGCTTGATAACCCTGGCCCACTTTTCCAGGCTCGCCTGAGTGATCGAGACCTCGACGAATTTCAAAACTTGCCGCTCCAGGCTGTGGCACTCATCCAGAATCAGCACCTTCCTCGGCAAGAGCTTGTTGACAAGCTGGTGCTCGGTGAATAGGTAAGGGTAGTTGGTGATCGCCATTTTGGCCCGGCCAAACGCCGTCCTGGCCAGGATGTAGGCGCAATTGCCTTGGCCTATGCACCCGCACTTGGTCTTGCGGCTCATGCCGAAGGCGCAGTTGCCGTGATTGAGGCAGCGATATTCGGAGGCCGATTTGATCGAGCAGCAGTTCCGAATGGCTTCGGGTATTCGATATTTGGGGATGTCCCGTTGGAGCTGATCCTGGAGCATCTTCTGCGTGACCAGGTAAAAACCTCCAGCTTCTCCTGGTTCTTGAATTTCCTGACTTGCGCCCCAAAAACAGCAAGCTGCGCCTATTGCGCTTTTTCCAATTCCAGTCGGCGCAGCGATCACGATGTTCTTAAAGCCTTCAACATACTTGCGCTCAATGTATTCCAGGGCTGTTACCTGTTTGGTGCGGGCCTGGTCGAGCACGAAGTGCTTCATGATTCCAGGCGTTGCCGTTGTCTCAGCCACGTTCATATTCCAACAGAACTAGATTTTGTAAACAAGTTCAATCGGCGTGCCACTTTTCCAAGTAGAGTATGGCCCGATTCAGGAAATCACGATTTTCTCGGCATATTCCAAGGAGTTGATTGCATTTCCCGCAAAGCAGACCGCGCACCTGGCCTGTTTTATGTGAGTGGTCCACGGCCAAAAGCTTGAGTCGGCCATTTCGTCGCTCTTTTTCGGGTTGAGCGCAAATTGCACAAAGGCCATTCTGTTTTTGGAGCATGGTTTCGTAGTTAGCAGCGGTGAGACCGAATTTTTTCAAATGAAATTGGCGCATTTTGAGCCGGAAGTAGTCGCGGTTGGTCTCTCTCCACCGCGCCGATTTTATTTTATTGCACGGTCTGCAAATCCCTTTTTTGCCAGATTTAACGCGATCAGAAGGCGCAAACTGGCTAAGTGGTTTTGCATCTTTGCAGGCGTAACACCATTTCTTTCCAGGAGATACGTGAGGCCCGGAACGAGTCTTTCTCGCATGAAAAGGTGCATACTGCACCGGTTTTCCTTTAATTTGACACCGATCCGTTCGGTTACGTGCTGCCAGCGGAGTTGGTTCTCCACAGCCACAAGCGCAGAGTTTTAATTTTGGCATGAATCAACGATACGTTTATAGTTCAGAACGGTTCCTATCCGGTCAGCTCAATTGGCTCAACCAAATGTTTCGGGTTGTGCTGGTTGATACGCGCCAGTATTCCGTAAATTTGGCGGTCCACCGCAGCCTGGCGGACATCTCCGTCGCAGCGCGGGTGGTGTTGAGCGGGCCGCTGTCGGGCAAAACGGCCACGGACGGCGTGGCCAGAGCTGATGATGTAGTGGTCGGGCCGGTTTTTGGGCAGGACATCACGGCATTGGTGGTATTCCACGATACGGGGACGGAAAGCACGTCGGAGCTGGTCGCCTACCTGGATACTGCGCACGGGTTGCCCTTCGCGCCCCAGGGCAACGTGGTGCGAATCCACTGGGACGACGGTCCCAGTGGAATCTTCATGCTCTGATGCTTCGCATACCCTCAAACTTTTAGCCATCATGGTCCGCACTGACCACCTAAAAGAACGACTTTGGACGAGCAGATCGCTGCCGTGGCCAAGGCAGCGGGCGATCCCTGGCCGATTGGTGATCGGTAGTTAAAAATATGGCGACTGAAAACAGCCTTCGGTTTATCCGCGTCGATTATCAGGCACACAAGGATGCGCTCCTCCAGCGCGTTCGCGCCCGCTACCCCCGTGTTTGGAACGACTTCTTGAACAACTCTTTCGGGATCGTTTTGGTCGATCTGATTGCCTGGTCAACCGCCACGATGGCTTTCCTGGTCAACCGGGCGGCGGGCGAGAATTACGTCAACACCATGACCTTGAGGGAGTCCGCCGTGAACATCGGCAGCCTCACCGGCTACGAGCTGCGAGGACCGACAGCGGCGAGCGTGGCGTGCGAGGCGTCTATCACTGCCCCACTATCTTCGGCCACGGTCACCATCGCCAAAGGGACGGTCATCCGCAGTTCCTCCCAGGACTCGATTGCGTTCGAGGTCGAGAAGGACTATTTCATCCTTCCCGGCAACACGACGCCGGTCACCCCGATAGCCACGATTTCGCCTTCCACCCCCGGCGCATCCGTGCTTTCCACGTTCGTCAACGTGACGCCTGGATCGAGCAATGCCGATCTGCTGGACACGACCATTAACCTGGCCGACTTCGTGCAAGCGGGCCAGGTTTTCAAGGTCGATGGCGAGGCTGCGACCTACTTGATCTCGGACATCCAGGCATCGCCCGGCGCAGTCAGCAACAACCGGCTCGTCTTGGCCACTCCTTACGCCGGTGCTGTCCAGGCCAGCGCGACAGCTACGATCTACGACCAGCGCATCAACTGCCTCCAAGGGCTGACCGTTCGGGACAGCTTCGTTTCCCCGTCCGACGCCACGCCTGCGTTCGTCTTCAAGCTCAGCACGACCCCAGTCATTGATGGATCGGTCGATGTCTTCGTCAATGGCTCAGCCTGGAACCAGGTCATCAGCTTTGCCAAGTCCACGGTCGATTCTACGGACTACGTGTTTAAGACCACCGCGTCCGGTCAGCCGCTCATCATTTTCGGTGATGGCACCCTGGGCTTGATGATTCCGACTGACGCCACGATCAACGCGGCTTACCGGGTCGGCGGCGGCACGGCTGGCAACATCGCGCTCAATTCGATCAACACATCTATCACGGCTCTGATCGCTTCGACCACCAATCCCATTACCATTCAGATCACCAACACAACCAGCGCGGGCACGGGTGGGCGCGAGGCCGAGACGCTGGAGGAAGCGCGGGTGAACATTCCGGCCATGACCCGTGCCAATGACCGGTCGGTAACCTTGGAAGATTACCAGACGATGGCGATGAGTTACCCTGGCGTGGTCTTCGCCCGTGCCACGGTGAGGACGGAAAATGCCCTCCTGGAGGGCAACATCGTCTTCATCTATGCCTGGACGAGCGGCCCCGTTGGCAGCCTGGTCAATCTGAACGCTTCGCAGAAGATTGAGCTGGAGAATTTCATGCAGACCAAGGCGTTGGGCACCGACCTGGTGCGGATCGGCGATGGCACCGCCCGGCCCATCCCCGTCAGTATGCGTTACAAGGTCTTCCAGGGTTTCAGTGTCACGGATACCGGGCTGCTGGTGCAGGACACGCTGAACAGTTTTGTGGACATTTTGCGCCCTGGCCAGCCGGTGCCCTACTCCAACTTGGTGCGGGCGCTCGACGAAGTTTACGGCGTCGATACCATCGCCATGTCCACCCCGACTTCCGACCTTTACCCGTCCAACTCACTGGAGTTGTGGACGAAGCCGAATGCCGAATACATCTATGGCCTCAGCAAGCAGGCCAGCGGGACGCCGATTTGGAGCAATTACGACCTGGTTTCGATCAGTCTCTACTCCGCCCAACTGGTGGTTTATCCAATTTCGGCTTGGTCGCTCAGAATGTTCCTGGGCACCAAGGAATTGACGATTCAGCCAGGCATCATCCCCGGCACTGCCCAGGTTTTTGGCGAAAATCTCAGCGGCGACCTCGCCTATCCGTCCACCATCAACCTGCTCACCGGCGCAATTGCGCTTTGGATCAAGGGTGTCCCCGGCGATTTGAGCATGAAGTTGATCCCAGTAAGCGGCTACGCTTCGGACAAACTGGTGAATGTTTACGTTGGCTTCGCGGGCAATACGTCGCAGAGCAAGCGCCGGGAAATCCGCTCGGCCATCCGATCTTGGGGCGACGGCCTCTCGGTGGAAGCATCCATCTATGGCAGTGAAATCGCGGGTATTACCGGCTCCAAGTCCAACATCACCGAGGTCGTCAGGGCGATAATTGGCGTCACTTCGGTCAACCGCGTGGCTCTCGATACGCCGGGGAGCACCAGCAAGATGGCCAGCGCCGTCGAGACCGAGCTGCTGCGGATCGGGGAATGCGTAATAAATAATTTTAGCGACTAGGCAGACAACATGTGCTACGTTGGCAGCAACAGGGCCTTGCACGAGGAAATTTTTGTTCGATGTTGGCAGGTAAGCGCCCGCACTGTTCGGGTTGGCACCGTAGCACCTTGGCGTGCTTTTCCGTTCTATAGGGCATGAAACACGGAAAAGACCTGTCCGATCAACTCGAAGCCGCCTATCAAAAAGGATTGGCTGAAAGCAAAGAGCAGATGGACAGCGCGTTGGTCAATGCTAACCGGCTTCTCGTTCAAAACAAGGAGTTTGCCGACCAGAATGACGCTCTGAATGCTCGCATCTTCAAACTCACAGGAGAAAACGAGAACTTGAAGGACAAAATCGGAGTGCCGGTGCGGAAGCGGCTGCCGGACACCCGTCGCGCTGTCACGCATAAGTTCACGGTTGGGGGCCACGAGGGCTACATGACGGTGGGCATGTATGACCACGGTGCGCCGGGCGAACTGTTCATCACGATGGCCAAGGAAGGCTCCACCATCGGCGGCTTGATGGACACCATCGGCTGCATGACGAGCATTGCGCTTCAATATGGGGTGGGTATCAGCACGCTCTCGACCAAGTTCAGCAACCAGCGGTTCGAGCCGTCCGGCTTGACACTTAACCCGGAAATTCGCAGCGCCTCCTCGATCATTGACTATGTGTTCCGGTGGATGCAGATTTACTTCATCCATGACACTCTCCCGGCTGAACCGTCCAAAGAGATCGCGGTTGCCGGGGCACCACCATCCGCCAAATAGATTTGCAACGATAAAAACCTTTGACCCCATTATGAACAGACGTTTATTTCTCCGGGCGGGCTTGCTCACGCTTCTGGCTACTGCCACGGGCGCGGCAGCGATTCAAACCACGATGTTGCGCCGCGTGGACATTCTGCGCGACGGTAAGATGTTGCGCAATCAGCCCTTCCGGGCGCTCATGAAGGATGACCACTGTATTGTCTTGGGCGATCCCAGGGAGGATGAAAGCGCGGGCTTGTGTTGCCGCGTCCTAAGCAACCCTTCGCCCACGGTGAAGAATCCTGATTTAATAGGTTGCACCGTCATATATGAAGGTGCGGTTTGGCCCTGTGTCTTAAGCGAAGACTCCGCTGGCCAGGTCAAGGATGATGACGCGCATCGGCTCTCGTCCATGAAAATTCGGTGAACCGGCTACGCGAGCGCCAATCTGGAGATCACAAGTCACTGCTTAATGCGCTGCCCTAAGCTGGGAAGACCGTGCTGTTGCAAATTTCGGTGAACCGCTCCCGCGTGACAAAGGGAACGTCGCTTACCTTCTGTAACGCGGCGTGAATCTGCAAGCCGTCCACGTAGTTTCCACCGGAGGGGTGCTCGGAAAGTTCCAGAGTCGTGTATGAGCAGGCTTCGGCCAACTGCTGGTAGTGGGCCACTGTAAAGTAGTGGAAACCGTGAAGCGGCCAGTGGCCTGTCTTTGGGTTCATGAACAGCATGATGCCGCCCAGGCGGCACCAGCGATGGCAGTTGGCCCGGCATTGGTAGAGACCTTCCAGGGGCTTTCTGATGTGTTCATTGATTCCGATGTGCTCACCGGTTCCGAAGTCGGTTACCACGTCGAACGTGCCAATCCACTCCGGTCTTTCAATTGGCAGAGACAGATCGAGCTTGATCGAGCCGAGTTCGCCATTGCTGTCGATGGACGTGTGCCGGGCACCCATCCGCTCAAACCAGGATTTGGCCGCGCTGCCTTCGGGGATGTTGGGGTGCCAATACATCTGCTGGTTGCCCAGCTCCATCATGCGGCAGTTGTTTAATCCGCCAACCAAGGGAAGGTGACGGTTCAGGAAATCTAAGCTGGTAGGAACGATGCCCATACTATTTTCTCCAGTAAGCAGCTCCAAATTCTTCAAACTGATAACAGGGAACTGAAGGTTGACTTGTAAAGTAATCTTTTACGGCTTGTTGGCAGCCAGCCAGACCCCAGTCGTCAATAAAAACAAAACCTTGAGGGCAAACAAAGGGGTAAAGATGCTGAAGGGCGCATTCTGTGGATTCGTAAAGATCGGCGTCTAAGCGGAGGAAAGCAATGGGTCCAATGTTTGTGCCAGGCATGGTCTTCTGAAACCAGCCCACATGAAAGTAAAACTCATAGTCCTGGAAGCCCCACTTTGCCAAGTAGTTTTTTACATCGGTGACGGAACAAGTTGCTATCTTGCTGCTGACTAACCGTTTTTCGATTGGCTGGAGCACGTCTGTTGTGATTTTTCCTATGCCAGGTTGTTCTTTGTCCTTGGGGCCAGCCAGTGGAATTCCCTCGAAGCTGTCGAACAGATGGATAGGTCGGCGAATTTTAAGTTGTTTCATCGCCAAAGCCATAGCTGCGGGCATTCCACCGCTGCCAACGCCGCACTCCACGCACGCTCCGGGCACGTTTTCGCGCAAGATGGTGCAGGTAATGAGGTAAGTTTGAAAGCCGCGCTGGATGTGGTTTAAGTATGGATAGCGGCTTAAAGCCCTAAGATTTTCAGTCGGTATTTCGGTGTAGTCAAACACGTGGCGAGCCTGTTGGCTAGGTGTGCATCAAGTCTGGATGCTTCTGAAGCAAATAGCGGTTATCTTTCGCTGTATATCCGCAAACTACGCCATCTACGGAGTCGTAAATCCAAGATTGATCTTGCCGTCCAAACTTGTAGTGACGGACGTTCATGCCCATAGAGACGCTGGTTAAACCTGCTTTTTTGCACCGCCATCCGTAATCCACCCAAATGTTCCAGGCAGTAAACAGCTCGTCAAGATAGCCAACTTTTTGCACCGTAGTCCGGGGGTATGTGACCGGTCCTGAGTTGAAAAGGGTGCGTTCGGCACATTCTCCGTGTTTTAAGTAGATTTTTGGAGGGGGATTTGAATTGGACCAAAATGAGCTGGCTGTGTCCTGAAATCCGAGTGTGCTAAATCCGTCGCGGCTGCCGATTAAACCGATTTTATCCCCATACCTTTTCAAAACAGTCTCTAGCTCTTGATGAACAGGCTGTAAAAAGCGCGTGTCATCTTGCGGCGCTAGCATCACGTCGCAGTCCGTTTGCTCCATGAAATAGCGTAAAAGCACATTGTGACCGCCACATTCTGTAAGGTCGTGGTCAGCTTTGATCGCTATGAATTTGAAAGATTTCGTATCGTGCGGTTTTGGTTGGTTGGGCACGAATTTGAATCCGCGCTCAGTCAACCAAAAATAGTGCATACAGTTAAAGGCGTCAAAAGCGGGGTTTTCTGGCTTTGTAAACACAAAGCCAAGTTCGGTTTTATCCGGGTCGAAGTTGTCCACGATGCCTTCGAGCAGATAACTGAGCATATCCTGTTGGCACCAAATGGAATATCCTACGAAAATTTTCATGTGATTTTACGCGCTACGGTGAGTGAAAACGCTTCGCCAATGATCGCCCAGCGGTGTGGCTGGTCGTAAACTTGTTCGCGTGCGACCCGCGTTGGGCCGGGATGGAAAGTGGCTCCGCCTGCCCGCCCCATGCGGGAATCGTGCATGGCCAGGATGCCCCCAGTTTTAATCAAGGGTGTCCACTCGTTGAAGTCGCGCAGGACGCTTTCGTAGCGGTGGTCGCCGTCGATGAACAGGAAGTCCAGCGGGGTTTTCCAGGTCTTCACCACGTTCCAGGAGTAGTCCTGGAGCAGCGTGATGCGTTCGCCGAACGGTTTTAGATTTGTCTGGAATCGTTCCAGCTTGCCTTGGAGGCAGGGCGCGACCGGATCGACGATGAATGGGTCGATGCTGGTCAAGTGAAGATCGGAGACCGCCAGGATGTTGACCGTGCTGTAGCCATCGCAGCAGCCAATCTCCACTCCAATTCCGCCCGTGCCCTGAAGCACGCGGCGGAAAACTTCGATTTCTGTGCCGTGGAGTCCAGTGAATGAACCTTCAACGATATACATAACTACATGCCTGCGGCTAGGATTACGGTCGAGGGATCGGGGTCTGGACGCGCCCAGTCGCGCCATTTCGGGGGATGCGTGATCTCCATGCCTAAACGGTAGGCAAGGATCGAAGCGACCGCTTGATCGGCGATGTGGCCCAGGCAACGGTCGTCCTGCGAAACACAGTGGTCAACATTTCTAGGTTGGCCGGGCAGAGTCATGCCGTTCTGGCAGATGGTGATGAACTGCTCCAGCCATTTGCGCGAGCGTTCGTGCATCAGGTGGATGCCCATGAACATGCCGCCGAGCAGCGGCACCTTGAGGGCGTCGTCGCGGCTAATGCTCATGTTGGCCAAGGCTTGGTCTTTTAGCCATTGACCGGCCCACCAGCCTTCATAGGAAAAGACGTGGCCTTCCTGTTCGATGTGGTCAAACAGCAACTCCAAGGGCTTGATAGCCCAACAGGAGGCGTCGAGCCAGAGAATCGTTTCGTAGCCCTGGTTAACGGCTTCGGTGAAAGCGTAAGATTTGAAGCCGTAGGGCAGCTCCGCGTGCGGCGGGCTGCCAGGGGGATACTTCCCTTCCCAAGCTAGGAAGTCGCCCTGGAAGCCGTGTTGATGAATGCTGCGCTCCAGCCGTTGTTGCCCGCGTGGATACCAGCCTCCGACCGCCACATTGATGATGCACCTTTTCATGACATCATCCCTTGTGCCAGCAGCACCACGCTGTCGGCAATTCTGCTCATGTCGTTGGGCCAGCCATACTGATACAACTGCGGGCCATAGTAGTTCATGAGGGCAGGAGGTTCCAGCGCCATGCCGAGTTGCCCGGCAATGATGCTCGCAACCGATTGATCGTGCCGGTGTCCCAGGCAGCGCGGGTCAGCCGATTCCTGCTTGTTCTCGTTCGTCCAACCCCCGCGCACCGCTTCGGTATGGAGGATGATGGACTCGATTTTATCGAGAAACCGCTGGGTGCGCTCGTTTCGCAGGTCAAGGCCCAGGCACAGCGCCATGAGCATCGGAATCTTTTCGGCCTCGTCGCGGGTGACGCCCAGGATTGAGAGCGCCCGGTCGTTCGTCCACTGGGCACAGTTGAATCCCGCATGGAAAAACAGATGGCCGTGCTTCTCGATGTGCTCGAACACCGGATTAAGCGGTTTGATCGCAAAGATCGAAGCATCCGTCCACAGCAGGGACGTGTAACCCCGCTTGGCTGCCACTCGCAGAGCCGCGACTTTAAAGGCATAGGGCAGCTCCGCGTGCGGCGGCACGCCCAGTTCCGACTCATCACGGAACAGCAAGACGCCCTCGTTCCAGCCCTGGTCGGACAAACTGCGCTCCAGCCGTTGCTGCCCGCGTGGATACCATAGGTTGGGCCACGGGGCAGCCTTGGCGTAATTGACAACGCATCTCATTTGGCGAGGATTAAGTTCTCGGCGTTCACCGCGACCTTTTTGAAGCTGTAGCCTAGAGCCAGTTTGGCCATCTCTTCTGCGTGGAAGTCGTGCTCCACGCAGATGATTTGGGTGCGAGTCAGGAATTCCCAGGGAAGTGCCTGGAATAGTTCCCAGTTCAGCCCCTCGACATCGAGATTGATAAAATCGTAGTTGTTCCCGAATTTTGTAAACAATTCCCCGATGGAAATTGATTTGAGGCAAAAGCGGGTGAACTTGACGCCCGCATTGGTGCGCCACTTCTCGATGTGCGCCAGATCGGAGGACGATACGGCGTCGCCGCCGCTGTCGTAAAAATCGAGCCATCCGCCATCCACGCTGACCGCAGCCTGGACGAGAATGATCTCCGGGTTGGCTTGGTGAGTCTTTATCAGGCCGGTGAACGCGGTCGGCGAGGGTTCAACGCAGACTCCGGCCCAGCCCAGCTCGGCCAGGCGGAGCGTATTGCTGAAGGTTTTTCCGTCGTAAGCTCCAATGTCCAGGAAGCGCCCTTTGCTGTAGCCGGGGGTCTTCAGCAGGCTCAAAATCACCGTTTCTTCGTTATTCTGGCTATAGTTCATAATCGTCTCTTCCTGAGAACGAAATTGGTGGACCGGGTGCCCAGTGAAAAATCTTCACAACCCTCTTGACGCCGGAGTGGAAATAGTTTACTTTTCTCTCGAATGAATAAGCGATTGCTGAAAGACCTGCTGAGAGTGCCGACCGCTACTGGGCGTGAAACCCTTATGCTGGAATGGCTTATGGAGTATTTCAAGGCCACGAACTGCGTCGCCAGGAGAGACCCACGAGGCAACATTTACGTCACCAAAGGCGTGGCGGTAGTCTATCCATGCGTCGCGGCCCACACGGATACGGTCCACGAACCGACCAACGTCATCATCCACGAAGAGGGCGACAGACTCTTTGCGACCGATTGGACGGAGGAGCAGGTCGGCTGTGGTGGGGACGACAAAAGTGGCATCTACCTCTGCCTCCAGATGCTCGAACAGCTCCCGATTTGCAAGGCAGCTTTTTTCGTCTCGGAGGAGAACGGTTGTCACGGCTCGCGCCACTGCCTGGAGGAGTGGTTCCTGAGTGTGGGCTACGTGCTGGAGTTCGACAGCCCATGCGACGACATCCTGACTTTCACCTGCGACGGCACCCAGTTGTTCCCGACTCAGGGGCCGTTCTTCGAGGCCATCTGGCCCCAGCTCCAGAAGTTCGGTGCCACGAACTGGCAGCACCATCCCTACACCGACGTTTCGGTCCTCAAGCGGAAATTCGACTTTCCGTGCTTGAACCTGCCTGCGGGCTACTTCAGGATGCACAGCCGCCAGGAATACGTCCAGATGTCGGTCGTCGAAAACTCGCTCAACTTGGGCATGGCTCTGGTTGAGGCACTGGGGAACAAGTGTTACGTTTTCAAGGCGGTCACCACGAATGGGTATGACGTGAAAACGCCAGTGCCGGTATCCTTTCTCAAAACCCATGATTTCGGAGACAAGCCCACCGCCACGGCCATTACGACACCCAAGATGCCGCCAAAGGCCGGGCGAGCTGGCCTGGCTTCCCGGCTTAGCCAACTCAACAACCCGCACTGACCACGAATTAGAACCGGAAACATTCCCTTTCGGGAAACGCCGCTCTACCGATAATATGAAAATCCCCGAACATAACCCCGTCGATACCAAAAAACTTTGGAAGGTCACCCACCGGCTGGAGGCCGTTCTCAAGAAAGAGTTCGGCACCAACAACGAAGGCGATCCGCGAGTGCAACTGGAGCTAACCGACCGCAGCCGCTATTGGCGTCCTTGCTTCCAACCGGTGTTTTACTCCCACTTGTGCGAGACGCCCGAAGACTATCTCGAAGTTCTTCAGCGCAGCGTGGGCAACCTGCAAATGGCTGCTGAGCGCGTGCGAATCGAGCTGGACTGTTTGCGTATGCTGAATGATTGCGACAAACAGCGGGCGAAAGTGAGCCGGGCGCTGCGGATAGTTTTCGATCAACCCGTTACGCTGGAGCAAAATTTCGGTTTCTTCGAGGCGAAGCCCCCCTGGCACTTTTGGGGCAAGGCTGTCAAGAATGACGAGAGCGATGCCGAACGGTTCAAGTTCAAAGGAAATTCGTTTCAGCTCAAGGACGACTTCAAGCCCTTGATCCGGTATGTCCACCGCATCAAGGGCGTCTTGGTCAAGACCTATGGCAAAGCCATACAGGGCTGGGCCGTGTCGCTCACCAGCTTCGGCGCTCAGGTGTTTTGCCTCGTCAAGATGACCGAGAAGCATATCGCGGAGATCAAGATCAAGATTGCGGCCCGCCGTTTGGCGGAGGCGGAGGAAAAGAAAGTAAAAGCGAAAATTGGCAAATGAAAACGACTCACACTTATCTAGCGGGCCAGGCGTTCATCGCCTGCGTCGATTACGCACTTTCAGGAACGTCGGGCGATTTCGCTTATGCCATCATTTGCGACGGCCAGGGGCCGAACAAGATTCCCGACATGGACTTCGGCGTGCGGGCGGTAACCTTAGCTGCCAGGGAAACGGTGCGCCTGGCTCGCACGACGGACTTGTTTCCGGCCTTCTTCGGCACTTACACTATTGGCAAGGCGTCGGCCATGAAGCTTATCTTTCCCGCTTTGCACTACCAGGCGCTAGATGTCTCTCTGCTTGTGGCCTGGGTGAAGGGCGACAAGATGACGGCCTACCTTTACGGCAATGGCACGTTCATCCATAAGAACCACGAGCACGTGCGCGTGGTTCACGTCAACAGCCCTCAGCCTGATTTCCTGTCCTACGGCCTTGATGAAGCTCGCAAAGCGAGCTATCTCGCTGCTCAGCATGGAAAGAACAAGGAGTATTACGACTGTATCCTTCAGGGCCACGATGAAAGCGGCAGCACGATCAGCAGCAGGTTTCTGGAACCGGTCGTGATCCAAACTCCCGTTCAGCCGGGCGATGTTATCTACCTTTGTTCTGATGGCATCGACAGCTTTCGAGATGCGCACATGAGCCGTCGAGACTGGCGCGAAATGCTGGAAGCCTACTTGATGCGGCCACTCTCCCCTATGATGGCGGGCAGCTATGCCTACGACGATATTTCGATGGCGACCATTGCCATCTAGCCTATCCGGTCAACCGGGGCAGCAAAACGGCGGCGATTACCGCCAGGACGGCGAGCGTTTCGACGTTCGTCCCACTCATCGTCTTCGGGGTGCCACTCGACTTTCTCCAGGAAGCTCATTCGCATGGCTTTCGGATCAACTGTTCCTCGGAAGTGCTGGTAAGCCGGGCCGTGGCGGTTCAGAAACACGAAGTAGCGAATCGCGTTGTCCAGGTATTCCTGATCGCTGGCGCAGAGGCCGATGGCAGCGTCCACGATGCCAGCTTTTTCAAACGATCCTTGGAATGACTTCATGCTGGGCACCGCGTGTCCCACGGTCTCCTTGGTACAGCGGTCGGGCAGGATCACGGGGCACTCGAACTCCGATCCCAGGGCGCGGGCTTCCAGGTAGATTTCGCCCTGGGCACGCCACTCGCTGGTCCGCTTGGGGTCGGAACTGGGCTTCACCGTCTCCGCGAAGTCGATGAAGATGGCCCCAGGGTTGAGGCCGAGCTGGCTGCGGGCGGTGAGCGCGTGGGCGCGGATGTCGCCGCCGATGGTCGCCGTCCGCGACGGGTAACCCTTGATGAGGAGCGTCTTTTTCATCTCCTTCATGACCGCCTCGGTCGCTTTTTCCGCAAAGGTGTTCAGGTTACGGTAGGCGAAGTCGCTGGGGATGTTGGTCAGATTGCAGAGGCAGCGGACGGCGGCAAGCTCCTGGCTGATCTCGCACGGGTAGTAGAAGACAGGCTTATTATACATCGTGACCATGTTCATCGCCAGGTTGATGCAGAAGGCGGTATTGTGCGTGACCGTAAAATCATCCAGCAAAAAGCGTCTGTTGCCGTCAATCGTAAAGCCATAGTAATCGCCTTCGCCGATGGGTGTGACTTTGACTTTGTAGCGGCCAAGGCGATGCTTGAAGGAATTAGCGCCACGCTTGCGAGGGAGCAGTGTCGGGATTTCAGAGAGGTTCCCCGCAATGGTTATGCGCCACGCGCACCCGATGTATCCTATAGACTTAATGGTTGTTTTGTAGAGTTTTATGCCCGTAAGAAAGCCAAGGCTCCGCGCCAGCCAGCAGGTATCCAGAGCTAAGTCACGGGAGACCAGGCTCAGAACAAATCCGTGCCCTTTAGCGAAGCTGCCATCGCTGTCGATAAGACCGGCCAGAAGTTGAAGCCGGATGCTACGGCTATTGACCTTGTAGGCAGTGGGGACGCGCTTGTTGTCAAATATGCCGAGTGATCTTAGCCCCTCTGTTACCGGATTTTTCCAGCGGGTTTGGCCGACCGGCGTGACTTTGAATCCGTGATGATACTTGGCCCGGCAGTAGTGCTTGTGGCAAAATCCACCGGCACGGTGAGGTTCTTGGCACCCCGGAACACTGCAAACGAGTCCGTGCTTCGGTGCTTTAACAAGGCTAAACTGGCGGCACCCGTCTCCGTCCCCGTAAGTGATCCTCAGCCCTTGACCGACTGCATATTGGCGGAGGTAGTCGGCAATTTCGCGGTCAGCGCTGGAAACACAGATTTCAGGCTTGGAGGTTGTTCCGTCACCTAGCCATAAGCCCAGGAAGTAGGGATCGAGCGGCACGCTTTTATCCGGGAAATCCACTTTGTTCTTGTAACCTTGCCACTGCCTGTGGAACCACGGAGCTTGCTTGGCGTAGTCTTCAGCGCTCATTTCCTTAATGCGCCCGTCAGGAGAGCGCAGGCACAGGATGTGGGCGTCGTTGCAGATAAAGTCTTTGCCGCTGGATTGCTTCACCGAGTAGAGGGGGCCGCGTCCTTTGCCGCAGGTGAGCACTCTGCGCGGCGTTGAGTCGTCCCCCATGATTTGGTCTCCGACAGTGATGTTCTCGACTAACTTTACGGTGCCGTCGAACATAAGTATCTCAGTCCCAGGGCTTAAACACTTATACCGCTTCGGCGGAGCCAGGATGGAGATGAGCCAGCCCGGCCCCCAGCCCAGCGGCCAGATTTTGTCCAGGTCGCCAAAGCCGGTCGAAGTGCCGTAGTCTTTGGTCCTCAGCTTGTCGATGATTTTGTTCACTTCGTCGGGGTAATCCGGCCCCAACTTGTAGCCCAGGTCTTCGAGGTTCTGCCCAATCTTGAGCGCGTCCTCGAACATCTTGGCGTAGCCTCCGGGCGGGGTTTCGCCCAGCTTCAGGAAATCGTAGGTCTTTTGCACGGCGATGAAGATGGCCCGCTCCCTGGCGAACTGGACCACGCGCTCGGACACGTAGGCGGCATCGGACGTGTCCATCCCCCTCAGCTTGTGGACATACGTCATCACGTTGTCCTCCTCTTTGGCCTCGGACGAGCGGATGATGGAATCGTAAACGAGCTGGAGCAGCGCCTCCTCGGACGGGAACCGGCCATTCTTGCGCCAGTAAGCAAAGAGCGCCCGCGCCGTGGCCGTGCGCTCCACGCCCGCGAAGTAAGCCGAGTTCAGGGTTCCCGCATTGTGCAGAAACAACTTTGGGTGCTTCATGATGCACGCCAAAAGCAAGTCCTGAAATTCGGCGGAAAAGTTGTATCTTTCAAACATACTTTATAGCATCATTTTTATGAATCGAAAATGGACGGATTTCCGTCCACGAAATCCAGCAGTTCCATTTGTTGGATTGCAACCGCGAGCCTTGACCAGAACTTGAGCGGGCTGGTGACGATCCGGCGCTCGATCATGAAGTCCTCTGGCGCGTAGCCATGCTGGACCAGCACGCGCTTTACCGCTTCGGGCATGATCCTTTCCCGCGCCAGGAAGACGGCCACAGCTTGACGGCTATGCCGCTTGAGCTGACCCAGGATGTGGAGGGTGTTCCAGCGGTGTTTGGCCAGCACCGGCGACAGGTTCGGATCAGGGCGTCTGATGTGCTGGTGGAGAAGGTCATCGTAGTAGGTTTGCTCCACGGCCAGCCAGTAAGGATGAAGGGTGCCCTCCTTTTCCCGATACAGCGTTTGGCTGACTGTGCCGGAGTGAAACATTTTGTATCCGATAATGAAATTACCCGCCGTCATTTCGCTGCTCAGCAACAACCCCTCGAAGTCTTGTTTGGCCACGTCCGAACCCATGAGCCGGTCGAGCGTGGTAGTGTCGAAAGCTCCAAACTGTTTACGGCAACTCGCCGCAAACGTCTTGACCTGATGGACGGCGAAGTCTCCCGTCAACACCTTTGCGTGGAATGGCTCCGTCTCGTGCGACTGTTGCCAGGCCAGCATGTTGGCCAGAAAAAACAGCTTGATGGAAGTCTCGCTTTCGCGCACGCGCTCCAAGATTGCCCTGCGGTTAAGGCCGATTTTTCCAGGTGCTTTGTGCTCGAAGACCCACTGATGACAAAATTGGTAAACTTCTTCCATCACCACGGCGTCCGGGTCGCTTCCGTAAACATCCATGTTCTCATAGTGAAGAAGGTTATCGGGCAAAAAGCGGAAGATGGCTTTGTCAACGCCCTCGCGCTGCGCCAGATGGCCCATAACGCCGATGCACTCGGTGCGGTGCAGGCAGCCGGGACAGACAGGACTGTCCAGGCTTTGTTCAAGCCCGAAGCATTGGCACGGTGGCGTTATGGCGACTCTTTCCACTTGGAGGTAAGAACGGCATCCAGTTCTAGGAGGTATGGCTGATGAAGCACAGGCCAAAGAACCGGTTGTAAAGAAGCGCAGGAATGCGCCCAAGGTTTGGCGAACTCGCGCAGGCGAGCCGGTGGACTACAAGGGCATGAAGAAGTTTTTCCGTGACCTCATCGCTTACCACAACGGGGTGCGGGCCTGGGAGGAATCTGAACTGGTTGAAGTGCCTGACGCTAATGCACCCCTGGGCGAGCGACAGTTGTGCCCCGGCAAAGACAGTCCAGTTTGTTCGGCCTGCGGCCTCGACCAGATGGGGGCCAAGAATCCTTACCTGGACTACGTGGGGCCGGAGAACCCCGTGGCGACCATCATTGTGGATTCAGTTTCCAAGTCGGAAGACGACAAAGGTGGTTTGGGTGCGGGCAAGGGGCCGATTGCTCATCTTGCGGCGGTCATCTATAAACTCCAGAGCGAGCATGGAGTTACCCTCGACGAGATACGCTGGGTGCCGTTGACCCGGTGCGCCTACCGCGACGGCAAACCGCCTAATTACAAGACCAAGGGAAACTGGTGCCGCTACCACGTCATCCATGACCTGCTTCTTTATCCGCCCAAGGTAGTGATACCGGTGGGCACGTCCGTCCTGGGCCTGTTCAGCCATAAGAGCAACGCGCAAGACTGGTCAGGTCGGCTGCTGACTTGGCGCGGTTGGCCCGACGATTGGTTGATCGACGAGAACTTCATGCTGGATCGGCCCGACCCGGCCCACGAGGGCGGCTTCGTCAAGGGCCATCCCATCTTCGGAGCGCCGCCCAACATCCGCATCCCGATGGTGCCGGTGCAGAGCCGGAACCTGGTGCTGAGTTACCAGAATCCGGTGCTGGCCAAGGAATGGGAAGACCACATGATTACGGCGCTCCGCACCGGCAGGCAGGGCGTGCCGCCGCCCAACTATATCCGTCCCTGGTATCGGATCACGACCGACCACCAGGAGGCCATCGCCACGCTCAAGCAGGTCATTCAATATGCGAACGATCATCGCCCATTCAAAGTGGCCTACGACGTGGAGACGACCGGCTTGAAGCAATGGGCGCACTTCCGGCGCGTCAAGGCGGAAGGGTCGGGGGAAGCGCCGGACATGCCGGTCGAAAAGATTCCTGATACGGTGGTGCGTTCGCCTGACCCCCGGATTGTCTTCATGATGTTCCGCTGGATCAACCCGGTGAACAGCCAGCCGGAATCTATCGGTTTCCCTTGGGACTACGAGACGAGCGAGCTAAAGCCGTTCCTTGATGATTTGACGCCTTACGTGATCGAATTGTTGGCCACGGCGGATGTGATCGGCCATCATTTGACCTTCGACGAACTGTTCACCATTGCCACGGTCGGCAGGCGCGAGGGCGAAAACGAACCTTTTCTGCCAGACGGCCAATTCAACCCGGATTGGCTGGCCCTCCAGGACCGCATCAACCTGCTGGCGAGCGCGGCGGGCTGGGACACCTGGCACATGGCTTTCACGCTGCTTCAGCGCCGGGGCAGCCTTGGCCTGGAAGTTCTGGCCTATGATTGGGCACCCGACCTGGCCGGTTACGAGGAGGAGATGACGCTGCTCATCGACCTTTATGGCAACACCATGAACCCCGCCAACAACAAGGGCGGGCACTACGCCAACTGCCCCAAATCCCTGTGGGACTCGCACCTGAAACCCTACGTCATGGGCGACGTGGAGGTTACCTACCAGTCCAGGGACGCCCTGGAATCACGGCTGGAGACAACAAAAGTTTACAAAATTCCTCTAGCGTGGCCGGGCTGTCCGGGCAGGTTCCGCTACTACTCCGCGCCCAACCGGCAGTGGGTTTACCGAAACATTGTGGCCCCGGCCTCGCGCACGCTGACCAAGATGATGGCCAGGGGCATGTATATCAACCCGGAGGAACTGCACCGGCAGGAGGAGAGTTTTCCGCACGAGGTCGAAGCCGCCAAAAAGAAGTTGCGGGACGTGGATGAGGTCATCGAGCGTTGGTGCCAGACGAAGACCCAGGAAGCCGCGATACCCAAAGAAGGCCATGCCGAAGGTTCCCTGTGGGAGCTTGACCTGGAAAACAAGGGCCAGTTGAAGGAGCTGCTGTTTACCGCGCTCAAGCTCGATCCTGTCCGGTTCACTAAGGGGGGCCGGAAGATTTATGGTGACGACGTTGCAGGCTGGGGGCACCTGAGCCGGGAGGAGCAGGTTAAGTATGCCGCCGTGGACAAGTTCACCCTCAATAGGTTGGTGGTCGATCACCCGAACCTCCGGCCCCTCCAGGAATACCGAAAGGTTTTCAAGCTCTACAGCACCTACGTTCGGCCCCTCCGCAACATGATGGCGAAGCATTTGGACAAGAAGCAGCGGGTCAAGGAGCCGCACCTGTCGGTTGACCACTGCATCCATGCCAGCTTCATGTTGACGGGCACACGCGGGGGACGGCTTTCTTGTCGAGACCCAAATTTGCAACAGTTGCCCAGCGACGGCATCGTCAAGCGGCTGTTCAGCTCCCGGTTCAAGGATCGCGGGTGCATTTATGCGGCGGACTTGAGCCAAATTGAGTTGCGGTTGATGGCGGCTGCCTGCGGCGACGAGTCGATGGTCGATGCCTACCTGAACGGCATCGACCTCCATTCCCTGACGGCCAGCAAGATCAAGTGGAAGGACGGGATGCACAACTACAAGGAATTCACGAAAAAGCACATGGAGGAGCTTCAGCGGTCTGGTAAAACCGAGCAGGCCAAAAAGTTGGAACTGAAGCGCAAGGTAGCAAAAACTGTAAACTTTTTGACCGGCTACGGCGGCGGTGCATTTGGTTTACAAAATGTTCTTGCGAACAACGAGGTCTATATTCCCCTGGAGGAATGCGAGGGCATCATCGAATCCTTCTTCGAGGCGTATCCGGCGCTCAAGCGATTTCTGGGTGTTTACAAAAATTTCATCGAGGAGCATGGCCGGGCGGTTTCGATCTTCGGGCGCGTGCGCCACTTCGAGGAAATCTGGAGCGACGACAACGAGGCCCGGAGCAAGGCCCTCCGCGCCGGGTGCAATCACCTGATCCAAAGCACGGCTTCCGACATGATGCTTCTCTGCCTGATTACGATTGAGGCGCTTATGCGGGATGCCGGGCTGAACAGCCTGTTGGTGTCCACCGTCCATGACAGCTTGGTCGTTGATTCGCTCCGCGAGGAGCTTCCGGTGATCCACGACATCGTGTATAGCGTCATGAACGACATCCCCCAGGTCATCCAATCACTGCTGCCGGACTTCGATGCGTCTTGGGTGATCGTTCCGCTTGCGGGCGACAGCGAGGTGGGCTTAAACTACCTGGAGACGCGCAAAATCTCAGGGGACAACCCGGACTGGGACAAGTTGCTTCTACCCTGGGGGAAGCATGAGTAGTTATCGCGTGAATGCGAGAGATATTATCGAACGATTGGCCGCTCTGGATGAAGCTCCGGTCGCCGAGCCAGAGGTTGAACCGGATGTAGAGCAACCGGGAACTGCGCCTGCGCCCCCGCCCTCCCGCCCAAGGCCAAGGCCCTACTCGCCGCCAAGGCCCTCTCCCAGCCCTTACCAGGTGCCCCCGGATTGGGAGCCAGGCACATTTCCGCGCCCCAAGGCGGAGGACGAGAGCGAGGCCATTGAAAGCTGGCTCGAAGCGACCCAGCAACCCATCCAGGACTGGGAATGGGACGGCAGCAATTTGCGCTTGCTCCTCGACGACGGCTCTGTGGAAACTTATACCCGCGAGCAGCTTGACGAAATCGGCGTCTTTGGTCAGATGGCCTTCGCTGAGGGCATCCAGGAAGACGACGACCACAAGGGCGACGAGAAGGGTGAGGAAGATGAGGAAGACAGGGAAGATAAGGAAGGCGAGGAGAGCAGGAGCGGCGAAGGCCCCGGCGAAAGTGGCTTTTCGTTCGACGGCGAGGCTGGCCCGGCTGAACCGGTGGACAGCACCATTTCTGGTATCCTGGGCAATGAATCAGGCGAAGGCGAGATCGAAGTTATCCAGGGGGAGCCTGCCAATCAGCTCACCCAGGCTGTTGATAACCTGGTTCAAGCCATCCTGGGCGTGGTTTCCGACAAGACTGCCAATGCGGTTACTCTCGATGGCACCACGGTCGGTGATGAGGAACAGAAGACTGGCGAAATGGAACTGACGGAGCCAGACGAGCGCCCTGACGAGAATTACGACCCGCCCGCTCTGGCCAAAGGTGTCGAGGTCGAAAAGGAGCACACCAGCAACGAGAACGAAGCCAAGAAGATCGCCAAAGACCACCTGGACGAAGACTCGGAGTATTACGAGAAGCTGGAACAGGTTGAAGGACAATGAAAGCATGGGAAATCATCGAGGCCATCGACGATCCGAGTGGCTTGATTCACCAGGAGAAGCACCAGGCCATCGCCGGTAGAACTCACCCCCTGGGTGGTCACCCGGCCTATCCTGAGCACCAACCAGGCCCCGGTGCTCACACCACCAATTACGAGGAAGTTCTGGCGTCGCGCCAGTGGCAGAAAATCCTTCAAAAAGGCCAGCAATACCTGGGCGTGCCGCTCACCCGGCAGGCTCTTGGCACCATCCAGACCAAACTCGTCGGGGCCATGAACTTGATCGCGCAAGCTGAGGCCACGCACAAGGAGGAGCTGGAGGCCCTGGCCATCGAGTTGGTGTTCGAGCTGGCCGAGTTCAAGAGTGCCAAAAAGGAGTATGAGGCTAATCGCATTGCCATCGACGCGGAGCTGACCGACGCGCCGAGCATGGAGGGCGGCATGACTTCTGATGACCCGGAGGCCCAGGAGCCGCTGAGCCAGGAGCGCACCCCGGCTGAGAAAGTCTGGATCGAAAAGATGATCCAGCGGCGGCACTTCACTAACGCCATCATCCAGGGGTCGGCGGTCAGCAACAATTACTTGTTCGAGCTGGGCGGTCAAGCACTTGACCGGATTCATCCGCAGCTTCGCAAAGCATACGGCATCCTGATGGTTGCTACGGAAATTGGCTATTGGATGTTTCCCCAAAGCCAAGTCATCGCTGGGGCAAAAGCTGAGCTTCAGGTCGGTTCAACCCGGATTGAAGCCTCCGAGGACGGACAGACGCCCAAGGTTACAGCCCAAGCTAAGCACTTCCCGGTTTTGATTCAGGAGATCATCAAGGGCCTGACCGAAATGGCTTCTTCACCGGGCCTACCTCGTGATGCTGCGGATCGCCAGGAAGTGCTGCGAAAGGCCGACCTGGTGGACATGGAAGCCTGGCACATGATCCTGGGGCCGCAGCTTTGGGACCAGTTCGTGGCCATCACGGACGCGGAGAACGAGCGGGAGTTGACCATGCACCTTTACGGCTATATCCAGCGCATGGATGTGGATGAGTTCAACTCCTTCATGAAAGAGCTTTACGCCAAGTCGCCGCGAGGGATGACGATGCTCCGGCAATTGGCGCAACGGATCAAGGACGACATCGCCCGCGCCGAGGGCGAAGACGAGGGTATGGGAGAGTGCGCCCAGAAAATCATCCGGGCGCTGATCGACTAAACCTTCACCGCGACCGTGGCTCCGCAGGTTTCACAACGATAACGCATTTCCGTTTTTCCACCTTTCGAGTCTATGCTGATCGGGGAAGACTTGATATGCTTGCGGCAGTTGCCGCACTCCAAAATAAAGTCCTCTTGCGACCTGATCGGTCGGCCTTGTTCGGGCGGTGGAAAGGTGCTGTCAACGGATTCGATGGGTTTGATGATGCCGGTGGGCGGCGGCAGGCCGGGCGGCGGCAGGTCGAACTTGGTAGCTGCGGCTATGGGTTCATCCAGCGTCATAGACGCCCAGCCGGAAGTCGTTCCAGCATTGGTGACGGGGGAAGTCACAAACACTTGGTCTTTAGGGAGAAACATCTTTCCGCTCACGTAGTTGCTGGCGGTTTTAAGGAGGGCAACGGTGATCGCCAGGGCAGAGATTGAGCCGCAGGCGTAGAGCACGTCCAAAAATAGATCACGCATCATACACAATTTTGTTTACCTTTTCCATCTGATCCGCCATCTTCTAATTGAAAGAACGATTTTTATGAACATGACCGATGCGCAAAAGATTCTCGCGCTCCGCAAGGAGCTGACCGATCACTCGTTTCGCTACTACGTGGCGAACAGCCCCACCATCTCTGATGTAGAGTATGACCAAAAATTCCGTGAGCTGACTGTCCTGGAGCAGGAGCACCCGGAAATGGGCGATCCCAATTCGCCTATCACGCGGGTCGGCTGTCCGACCCCCAACGGGTTGCGGAAAATCCGGCACAAGGTCAAGATGTTGTCGCTAGATAACATCAACAACGCCAACGAGACCGCGACTTTCTTCGCGGGCCTGGAGAGCGAGGAGGTTATCCTCGAAATGAAAATCGACGGCCTCAGCCTGCACCTGAGCTACAGGGAAGGCCAGCTCGTCCAGGCGCTCACCCGTGGCAACGGCGTCGAGGGCGCGGACGTGACCGAGAATGCTCGCACCGTCCACTCGATCCCCCTGACGCTCCGCAAACCGGTGACCATCGAGGTGCGCGGCGAGGTTTATTGGAGTTTGTCTTCGTTTAGCGCCTACAATCAGGGTGTTTCGGAGAATGACCGGTTGGCCAATCCGCGCAACGGGGCCTCCGGGAGCATGATGCTCAAGGATTCCAGGGAGGTCGCCAAGCGCAAACTCAGCTTCGCGGCTTATAGCGTCCCGTCCGACCTGCCGCCCGGCGTCACCACCCAGGAGTCGCTGCTCGACTATCTGGAAACCTTGGGCTTCCCCACTACGATGACGCTTCCTGTGCGCCAGGACATGCCAGGGTTGCCTTACACGACCTGCATGGCCGACGCTGACCTGATCCCGGCCATCCATCACCTGGACGCTTACCGGAAGGCTCTCGATTTGGACACCGATGGCCTGGTTATCAAGGTTAATTCCATGGAGAAGCAGCGCGACTTGGGTGAGGGCGAGCGTGCGCCCAAATGGGGCGCGGCCTATAAGTTCCCACCTGATACCAAGGAAACGCGGCTGGCTGGCGTGCTCGTTCAGGTGGGCAAGACCGGCCAGGTGACGCCGGTCGCGCAGTTGGAGCCGGTCAGCCTCGGCGGAGCCGTCGTGGCCCGCGCTTCGCTCTGCAACCAGGACGAGCTGGACCGCCTCGGCATCGACGTGGGCGACTACGTGCTCGTCCAGCGCAGCGGCGAAGTGATCCCCAAGGTGGTCGGCTTAGCCCGGCCCTCGCCGACCAAAAAGAACCCCAACCAGAGCTACCAGATGCCCAAAACCTGCCCCTGCTGCTCCACGCCCCTGGAGCGCCCCACGGGCCTGGTTCATTCCTACTGTGTGAACCCGGAGTGCGATGACCAGGTGTTCGCCCGGCTGGTTTACGCGGTGAGCAAGGATGCGCTTGACATCGACGGCTGCGGGGATACGACCGTGCGCCAGTTGATGGACAAGGCCAGCGTTAAGAAACTATCCGATTTGTTCGCCATCGCCGACTTCAGCTTCCTCAAGCCCGCGACGGCCAGGAAGATGAGGGAGGGGCTGGCAGCGGCCAAGAACGGCCCGCTGTGGCGCAAGCTCTCGGCGCTGAGCATTGAGGGCATTGGCAAGACGAGCTGCCAGGATTTGGCGACCAAGTTCAGCCGACCGATCAACGAGGAGGACGAAAAGCAAAAAAGGCTGTCACCGCTGCAACGAATCGAGCAATACCAGCACGAAGTCGAGGAGCTGATCGGGAAAGTCGCCACGGCGGAGTTGCTGACCTATTTTACGCGGAACATCGAGGAGCTGGAGATGTTGGCTGATTGTGGATTTTACTTCGAGGAGGATCAGCAGGCTGGAGGCGTGCTCGGTGGAAAAACTTTCTGCATTACCGGAGCACTCCAGAGCGGTCGGCGCGATGATGTGAGCGCGTTGATCGAGCAGAACGGCGGCGTCGTCAAGGGGCAGGTGACCAAGAAGGTGGACTTCCTGGTGCAAGGCACGGGCGGGGGCAATAACAAGGCGGAGGGCGCGAGGAAGCACGGCACGCGGGTCATTTCGGAGGAGGAATTGTATCAAATGATGGGTGTTCCAATGCCAGTCGTGCAGAAAAATCTGGAAGAATAAGCGCGTATTCGTTGCTCCTCGTTGTGGCCCAGTGGTTTGTGTTTACGAAAAAAGTTGCTAAAAAGTTGCTAAAAAGTTGTGAAAGTTCTTGCACCGTTTACGAAAACGATTTAGACTCACCGCGATGATGAAGTTGCATAGCGTGTCAGCGAAACCTGCCAATAGCTGGGCGCAGTATTCTGCCCTGGCCCAAGGGTGGGATACTGGCACGTCGTTGTGCTTTGCCACCCGTAGCACACGCGAACCAGGTGAGGTAGTAGGGTAGCGGACCAACCAGATTTTGAAAACCCCCGCTACCCGAAAGAGTGCGGGGGTTTTCAGTTTTAAGCACACATGCTCCGGATGGAGCCGAGAGCCGGGCCGATAATCCGGTAAACGACCACCGTGAATGCTGTGGCTTCAAGACTGGGAGACCAGTGGAAATCTTGATGGAAGTGTGTTGTTCTTTGTTGAAATGCCCCACGGCCCAATCCACGAGCATAGGTGGAGGCCGTGGGGCTTTGATTTTCAGAGTGGCGAACGTAGCTCAATTAGCAGAGCCTCGGATTGTGAGTCCGACCGTTGGGAGTGCAAATCTCCTCGTTCGCCCCAATGCGGGTGTAGCTCAATGGCAGAGCGCGGCGTTGCCAACGCTGATACGGCGGATCGTTACCGCTCACCCGCTCCAATTTCGGGGGTGTAGCTCAATTAGTAGAGCGCCTGCCTTGCAAGCAGGGGGTTGAGGGTGCGAGTCCCTTCACTTCCACCAATTTTTGCGGGAGCGAAGGCTTCGCCAAGCGTCCTACACCAGGGGCAGACGCCAAGCCGCTGTTTTGACGCGACCAGCGTGGTCAGGTGGGCTGACGGCCCACTCCCGCGCCAGTTTGTTCAGGGGAAGGCGGTGACGACGCCGTTCCGGTAGTCCGTGATGACCTGCTCGACCTTGGCGCAAAGGCCCTGATCGAAGACGGGGTTGTCCAGAACGTCCGCCAGCTTTTGCGCGGCCAGATTCCCGATCCTCATGCCGGGGACGTAGGTGAAGTAGCAGCAGGCGTAGATGTGGCCGTCCGCGCCCACGACCGGATGGTCGAGCTGGCGCTGGCAACAAAGGCACTTTGGCTTGGCGCGGGCCAACCGGTCGCGCCCGAAGACTTCGGGCGGCGGGACTTCTTTTGGATCGCGGCTGTAGCCCGGCGTGACCACCAGCCGGGTAATCCCGAACTGCATCAGGTATTCACGAATTTTCTGGAGCGACGGGTAGTTCCGGCTGGTCAGGACCACCTTGGCCCCCAGCACGCAGGATGGCCTGCTCCGGGCCAGTTTCATGATGTTGGCCGTCACGATGTCGAACCAGAACTCCGGCAGGCCGCGAGTCTCGGCGAAGCTTCGGTGGTCCCAGTAATTCACCGATAGCTCAATGTAGCTCAACTTGGCCGCAGCTTCAGCGGCAGGGCCATCGAGCAGAATGCCGTTGGTGATGAGCTTGGCCCCGATGTTGCGGGCGACCAGCTCCCCGGCGAACCAAGCAAAGTCAGGGTGCGCCAGCGGCTCGCCGCCTCCTGAGATTTCGATGTTGTTGACCGGCAGCTCGTCCATGAACTTGAGCAGCAGGTCGCGGTTGAGCGCGTCACCTTTCCGGCACAGCGCCTCCGCGTCGGCCAGGGCGTAGTTCGTCTGGTAGGCGCAGTAGTAGCACCGGGCGTTGCAGCGGTTGGTCGGAAAAATGGAAACGCAGCGCGGTTTCACCTTTTAGTTACGGGGCCATAGCTCAATAGCAGAGCGGTGCGTTCGCAACGCATAGATCGGGGTGCGACTCCCCGTGGTTCCACCATTTTGAGCGAAGAAAAGTTGCCGTCAACGCGGATATACAGGTGTGAGAGATAACGCCTTTTTTGAATTGGCGCTGCGGGGGTTGATCGGCAAGCCATCCGCAGCGGAAAAACAACGGCTGGTTTCAGAAGCCTTGAAAAACCAGAAACGATTCGAGGAGCTGATGCAGCTTCGATCACGGCTTAAAAAACTTTGCACGCTGGCGCGAGTTGGCCGCGTGCGCCATCATCACCAACTCTAGTCTTTACCTGCTCTAACGCGAGACCGACGCACGGATTGCCGGTGCGGGACGGTCAAGATCGGACAGCCCGCCAACTGGCATCATGTGTGGGTTGAGCAGGTGATTCAATTAGCAGAGTGCTTGTGTAGTTACAGGAGCTATGACTCCAAATTAAAAAGGTGAAATTGCAGAATTGCGCGTTCAACTTCGTGCCGTAGAGAAAGGCTATGTCGCAAGCCGCCCTTCAATTCCATGCCGATATGACCTTATTATCGACACGGGCACAGAACTGTTGCGTGCTCAGGTAAAGTATGTCAATAGCCGGTGCAGCCATTCTAAAGGTAGTGTTACGATTGGATTGCGACCAGGAAGGGAACGCGGCAAAAAGCGCAGCAGCCACTTATACACCAACGATCAAATTGATCTTATCCTGGTATATGTCCCTGCGGTAGATAGAGTTGCATGTCTTAAACCAAATGATTTTGCAGGGCATAGCACCTTGACTGTAAGATTTGAACGGGCTAAGAACCAGCAGGAGAAGGGAATACGCGACCTGGAGGAACTGTTTTGGTAGTTTACGGAGGGCACCAGCTTGTGCAGGCCGGTCTCCAAAACCAGCTTCGGGGAGGGCAGCACTCCCACTCCGTGCCAATTTGTGCTGGGGCGGTCGTCGAGACCGAAGAAGCCCTAGCGCCAATGTCAATAGTTACAGGGTCTTGTGCGGTTTGTGGTCAGTGCGGGCGTAAGTGCGAATCAGCTCTTGCATCCCCTGGAGCAGCGGCGAAATGCCGTAGTTCTTGGCCTCCTGGAGCGCGGCCTCGTTCTGCCAGCCGTGGCAGATGCGCCAGCAGGCGATCACCGTGCCCGTGCGGTCACAGCCGAATTGGCAGTGGATGAAGACCGGGGCGGGCAACGCCTCGATCACGTCGAGCATCCGGTCCATCTCGGCGGGCGGTGGGGCCGTGACCCCGTTCATGGGCAGGTTCACGAACCTCATGCCCAGGGCGCTGACGGCGGCGGGTTCGCCTGGCAGGATGTCCTGGGGCATTCGGAGGTTGACCACGCTTTTGATCCCCAAAGATTTGAGGTAATCCAGGCTGCTGAGCGTGGGCTGAGCGCCCCGGTAAAGGGTGTCATCCACGCGGTCGAAGTTTACAATTTGGTGCTCAGGCGGAAAGCCGCGCTGCGTCATACAGCCAGAAAGAACCAGAGCCAGCGCCAAGGCTGCGATCAATTTCATGCTTTAAATACGGGAGATGGTCCTGTGGCCAGTCTGTAAAACTGGTGCCTTCAACATCACAGGTAGTGGCGGCTGGAGCGTAACCAGCATCTCCCACCACTGGACACGGAGATGAAGGAGTCGAATCAACCCCCTGTCACGGGGAAGTCAGCCGGTGCGAGTCCGGTCGTGTCCGCCGTTTTCCGTTCTACCCTGCGTTACGAAGCAGGAACAGTTACATGCCCTCTCATACAGGGTCATCCGGTGCCGCCGCTGCCCGCACCTGGTTCAATCCAGGACGCAAACGGTGTTTGGCGCTGGTGATCCCGACGCGGAGTTCATGTTCGTTGGCGAGGCTCCAGGCAAGGATGAAGACCGGCTGGGCGAACCTTTTTGTTTGGTGCCGGATACTCCCGTTTTAATGGCTGACCTGAGATGGAAAAGCTTGGGTGGGGTAAAACCAGGGGATCAAATAATGTCCTTTGACGAGCAAGCGGTTGTAACCGGAATTGGTGCTTCCGGGCGGGCATTACGCCGAATGGGCAGCGCGACAGTTATCAGCACGCACAGCTCAAGGCAGCCGGTCTTCCGAATTTTGACCAATTCTGGTGATATTGCCGGAACCGCCGATCATGCTCTTTTGACGCATCACGGCCAAAGTGGCAGGCGTTGGCTTCGCATCGGCCAGCTTATGTGCTGCGGAGAAAAGCGAAGTTCGCAGTTAGCTCTGTTTAATGTTCCATGGAAATTCGATAATTCGTATGATGCAGGGTGGATTGCTGGATTTTACAACGGTGAAGGCCACGTGACCCACAAGAAATCGAGCGGCTATACCGGCGTTGGATTCACGCAAAATGCCGGTGCGACTTGTTTAGAAGCACTCTCAAAACTCAAAGTTCTTGGCTTCAAGACTCGTTACCGTGCGGAAGAATCAGTCCATAAGGGGGTTGTTTGCGAGCGCCATTATCTGACGGGTGGCATTTGCGCTCAAATGGAGTTTATCGGGAGGATACAGCCTTCGAGGTTATTACCAAAGTTTCTTGATTTAATCCGGCGTTATCCTCCTCAATTCAAGACGCACCAAGTGAAAGTTCTAGGTAAGGAGCCACTTGGAATCCGAGATGTGGTTGACATAAAAACTACGGGCGGCACGTTCATTGCCAATGGATTTGCAGTTCATAATTGTGGCCGCGCCGGGCAATTTTTGACCGCCGTGATCCGCCTGATGGGGTTCACCCGCGATCAGGTCTATATTGCCAATGTGCTCAAGTGCCGCCCGGATGCCGATGAAGGCAACCGGAAGCCTGAGCCGGAGGAAATGGCAGCCTGTCTCCCCTACCTCAAGGAGCAAATCCAGATCATCCAGCCCAAGATCATCATTGCTCTGGGGGCGACCGCGTTGCAGGGCTTGACTGGCAAGGCCGATGCCATCAGCAAAGTGCGCGGCCACGTCAAAGACCTGGATGGCACTCCGCTCGTTCCCACTTTTCACCCGGCCTACGTGCTCCGCAATTCGAGCACCGATGTCCGGGCGCTGGTCTGGTATGACATCTGCCTGGCTATGCGGATCGTCGGCTACGATACCGATGACCGCAAGGACTGGATTCCCGATCTGCGCTGACTACTCATAGATGACGAGGAGCTGCGAGGTCGTGGATGGCACGACGCATAGTCCAATAAAAAACGGGCAGGCATACTCCAAAGTGTAGGGCAGCGGATTGGCCTGGGAAGCAACCGCAGGCATGACGAGGGTGCCCATACTTGTGATGCTGCTTGGAAAAGTGTTGTCGTAAAGTGCAATGGTCGAGGCCCCTGAGTTTGGATTCAGGACGTTGATGCGGTGCAACCGGCCCGGCGAATACTTCAAGACGGCAGGGCCGCTCGCACCGATGAGCTTGTAAATTTTCTCATTTTCCAGTGGGCCATACCGGCTGATCTGCATGACGCGAATGTCCAGGAGGTTGTTGGCTGTGTTGCCGCCTGAATTATTATTTTGGGCGCAGATCGGCAGGTGGATGGTGTTCATCAGCGGCGATGTATCCCCGAAAAATGTGTGAACGATCTGGCCGTTGATTAAGAACCAGGCACAACTTTGAGTCCAATGAATCTCAAAAACATAGAGGATATTGGTCGGGATAACAACCGTGCCCAGATTGCCATTGAAGCTTCCGCTGGGGACGCGGTTATCTATTCCGCCTTTGCGGCAGACCAGAGCAAGTCTTGTTCCATCGTGCTCGAAAAAGCAGCCATCGTTGGCGGTATAAGCCCCCCACCGCCGTAAATTTGTGCCCGTAATAGCGGAGATGAGAACGCTCGCGTGGAAATAATTCGTGCTGGCTGCGCTATAGCGGGCGGTGCGAACGCTTAGGACTTGCACCGTGCCATCAGCTCCGGTGCCGGTCTGCATTGAGGCTCGCCCATCTAAGATAATAGTTCCCGTGCTTGTCGCGGTGCTGCCCCAAAAATTTACGTCCAGAGTGTCGGTAAAAGCGGCCCCCGCAAGCCGGACACTACCCGTCGTCAGCAGATTGCCAAAAGGCGTGATTCGCCCCGGTTGGCCATAAACGCCGAAGCTGCTCTCAAGTTCTTTAACATCAACTTTAAGATTGCCATTTGCAGACAATGCCCTTGGCAGAGCTTCGACGACCGGGCACAGGGCTACGGTAGAGCGGAAATAATTAGTCGTGGCCGTTCCCGTGTTTTGAATTCTGATACGGTAGGTGTCGCCAACGGCTTGTGTCGTCCAGCTTGCTCCGCCAAAGGCGTGATAATAGTTGTAGGCGTCCGAAGTATCCCAGTTGAAGCCCCCATTGCCGCTTTGATCGACATTGACAATGCAGTTCTGATCCGTCTTGAGCATCGTTTGGATAGCGGCAACCCCCAGCGTGGTTTCTGTTGTGCCGTAGAAAACTCCTCCCACGGTCAAGTTGCCGCTATAGTTGTTCTTGGTGCTGGCATACACTGCCTGGATCATCGCCACGGCCAGGTGATACTCGCCATTGGTCGTCGCCGCCGTATGAACGGGCATTCCGTTGGTGCCGTAAATCGCCGTCCTTTGGATCGTGCCCTGGGCGTTGTAAATGCCAGTCAGTGCGGTGTTGCCAATGGTCTGTAGGGCTGACGTGGCCTGCGTGCCCTGGTCGTTGGCCACTCTGACTAAAGTGGTTTCCTGGGTTGCTCCCGCCCCTGCGCCTTGCGTGCCCTGGGCGTTCAGAATCAGGCTCAGGATGCTGCTCTGCGTGTCCTGTCGGGCGCTGGTCGCCTGCGTCCCTTGATTGTTCGTAGCCAGAGTGAGCAGCGAGTTGGCGTCGGTCTGTAGGGCTGACGTGGCCTGCGTGCCCTGGTTGTTGACGGCCAGGCTCAAGATTGAATTTTCTGCGGTTTGTAGGGCTGAAGTTGCCTGAGTGCCCTGGTTGTTCATCACAACCGCCAGGAAACTGTTGGATGCGCTTTGATTGGCAGATGTGGCTTGCGTCCCCTGGTTATTCATCACGACCTCCAGGAGCGCATTGCCTGCGGTTTGGAGCGCCGAGGTTGCCAATGTGCCCTGGTTGTTCATCATCACCGAAAACGCAGCGATTTCGGCTGCTTCAGCCGTGGCTTGCGTCCCCTGGTTGTTCATGATGACCGTCAGCAAGCTGTTGCCCGCCGCCTGGTTAGCAGCCGTAGCCTGGGTGCCCTGGTTGTTCAGGATGGCGTCTTGAGTGGCTTGGCGCAAAGGGGTTCCAGTATCATCGACGGCTTGAACCACAAGGGCATTGGTAGCGCCCGTCTTGGCATCGGATGCTGGAGGCATCACCGCATAGTTGCCGTTCGCATCCTCAAGCTTGACATCACCGATGTCAACATCGTAGCTTCCTGTGAAGCTGATGTCCGCTTGGATCGTTCCGCCCGTCACGAAGACGGGCTGCACTCCTGAAAACTGCACGACCGTCGTGCCGAGGGTAACAATCTCTCCGACAACTGCTTTCCCATCCGCTTTGGACGGGTCTGGAACGTAAGTGATTTCCATATTTCGCCATAACTACCACTTCAGGGCGTAGCTCAGAAGTTAGAGCGCCTGCCTTGGGAGCAGGAGGCCGGGATTGCGAAACTCCCCGCCCTGACCATTTTCGGGCTGTGGCTCAGCCAGCAGAGCGCCGCACTGGGGGTGCGGAAGCCGCGAGTGCAATTCTCGCCAGCCCGACCAGTTCTGTGGCCAGTGCGGAATCAGCGCGTAGCTCAGCCAGCAGAGCGCCCGGTTCGGGGCCGGGAGGCCGAGGGAGCAAAGCCCTTCGCGCTGACCATTTTGCCAGGTAGCTCAATTAGTCGAGCATTCGACTGTTAATCGAAGGGATGTCCGTGCGAGCCGGACCCTGGCAGCCATTTGTAAGCCCCTGTAGCTCAATCACAAGAGCGACCGTTTTCTAAGCGGTCTGATCCAGGTGGGAGTCCTGGCGGGGGTGCCAATTTGCTGCTGTGGCCGAGAAATCAGGCACCTGCCTCCTAAGCGGGAAAACATAGGTGTGAATCCTATCAGCAGCACCAATTTGTAAACATTTTTGGCTCCGTGGCAGAATAGTAATGCCCCTGTCTCGAAAACAGAGTGCGGGTAAAACCGGTCGGGGTGCGAGTCCTCGCGGAGCCGCCATTTTAGCCACGTAGCTCAGTTCAGCAGAGCAGCGTCTTGATAAGGTGAAGGCCACAGGAGCAAAGCCTGTCGTGGCTACCATCCTTTGCCAAAGTAGCTCAGTTAGTAGTAGCGCCTGTCTGAAAAACAGGAGGTCACCGGTGCAATCCCGGTCTTTGGCACCAATTCCCGTTCCGTCCCTGTGGTGTAGCCAGTCAACACGTTTGATTCGGGTTCTTGAGTATTATGAATACGATAAAAACGGGCAGAATATGGAAAATGCCTAAAGAAGAACTTTTGGCCGTAGTGAAAAAATCTGGATCGGTTTTGGCGATTGCACGAAGTCTTAAATATGCCGGGTGTTCTTCCTTTTACAAAACACTTCGTCAACGCTGTCAACAAGACGGAATTGATATTTCACACATACCCATAGGGCGCGGCTCAAACACAGGCAGAAGGTTTGGATCGCCCAAAACTCTGTTGCTTTTAGAGGAGATTATGGTCGAGCACTCTACTTATTGCCGTGGTCATTTGAAGCACAGGCTTATAGAGCAAGGCATACTTGGGAACGAGTGCGCTATTTGTGGCTTAAAGCCCACGTGGAACAGTAAACCGTTAGTTTTGATTCTGGATCATAAAAATGGCGTTAGGGACGATCACCGCGCAGAAAATTTAAGGCTGCTGTGTCCGAATTGTAACAGCCAGCAACCAACTTTTTCAGGAAGAAACAAAGTTCGTGAGCGCGAAGTAGCCGAGCGGCCAGTCTCTCATACTGGATAATTAGACGGTGCGAGTCCGTCCACGAACACCAATTTTGGCCCAGTAGTGTAGCTAGTCAACACGCCTGTTTTTCACACAGGAGATCACGGGGGCGGAACCCGTCTGGGCTGCCATTTTGCTCGCGTAGCTCAAGTAGATAGAGCGGCGGTCTCCGAAACCGCAGGTTGCAAGTGCAATTCTTGCCGTGAGCACCATTTTGAAGCTCCCAAGGTGTAATTAGTAATCTGCACATCTCCCTGCGAAGGAGAAGGCTCCAGGTGCGAATCCTGGTGGGAGCGCCATTTCAGCGCCTTAACCCGTATCCGGTGGGGTGTTCGCTATGCGACCAGTTGTTGAAGAACTGCTGGGTGAAGGTCATGCCCGCCTGGCGATACTTAAAGAAATTCCGCATCGTCCAAACCGGGAATGGGGCATCTAGTTCCTGGCAACCCAATTTGTGAATCTGGTTGAGCCTGCCGGGAGCGGTCTGCATTGCCACATAGCTCATGATGATGTCTTCGATGTTGGTGGTCTTGCTCCAGCCCGCTTGACGCCCCTGGGCGTAGAGTTCTTCCCACTTCGGATTCCGCACCACGTCGAAGAAGCGGCTAATCAGGCTGACGTGAAACACCATAACGCGGCCTACGACGATTTCGCACACCGTGTCTTCAATATCATGGAACACGGCAAACTCTTGAGTTCTGGAAGGCCGTCTGCCGAACATGCCGCTGACCATTTTGTCCTTGTCCTTCATCCGGGCGTCGAGCATCGTTTTGATCGACTCCTCCGGGACGAATAGATCGTCATCGACCGTCATGATCCACTCCGTGGGCGCGTTGAGCACCGACTGAAAGCGGGCATACATGCCCCAATCCGGCGCACAGGTAGCCGTCAAAACCTTTGGATTGTCGGTGATGCGGAAGTCGCCGGGCGGACTGCTCCAGACGGTGATCCGCGAAACGAGGGGCATGGCAGAGTAACGCTTGACCAGCTTAACGACATTGGCTTGGCGGTGACAGTTCAAAATTCCGATGGTCAGCATAGTGGCCAGAACTAATTTACGGGGAGTTCACTGGACCTTGGGAAACCGCAGCCATCTTAACTGCGGACTTGACGGCCATGACGAACTGGACTTCTTCGCGGTTGTTTGTGGACAGTTTCATCTCCCGCAAAAAGCTTAGAATGCGGGCCTTGGCTTCGGGCGGAACCTGGTTTTGCTCGTAGCACTGCATGGTCGTATAGCGTTCGATCTGGAACCCGGCTTCGACCAGTATTCTCAACAGGTCGTTCATCGAAAACTCGCGGAAGTGCATCTCATAGGAGAACGGGTCGCTGTAATTCATTACCCGCCAGAGACTTTTAACGGAGCTGAGATTTGGCGTGGTCAGGAACATCTTGCCGTCCGGTTTCAGGCATTGGTAGCAAGTGTTTACAAAATTTTTCAGGCCGTCACCGATGTAGGCATCCCGCTGACGCCAATCTCCCGGAATTTCAAGGTCTTTTATGTGCTCGATGACTTCCATGTTCAGGATGAAGTCATAGTAGTCCACCTTGTTGGTGAAGACCGTGCGGAGATCAGCGGAGGAGCCTTCGATCACCAGGCTGGGAAACAAGGCCCGCAAGCCCTCCGTAAACGCCCCCCATCCGCCGCCCACTTCCAGGACCACCTTGGCCGCTTTCAGTTCCAACTCAGCGAACAGCACGGAGTGGACGTAACGCTGGCAGTGCATGGTCACGAACGGATTATAGCAGTGTGGGGGTTCGTGGAGCACATGTTCCAGGAAGAACTTTTCGACTTGCGCCTTGAACGGTTCACTCATAATTTCAACCCGCACTGACCACAATGTTATAGAACGGAATTAAAAAGTTTACATTTTTGGAAGGATGAACTTAGGCATTTGAAAGCCCTCCGATTCCGGCTGATCCACCGCTGCCGGGGTAGAACGAAGCCTTGGGCGAGAACAACTGTTTTCGGAGTGGGGGATTGGCGTAACAGCAGCGTGCGTCGTTTACACCGACGAGGCAGCGGGGCGGCACCGTTATCCCCTACCACTTTTGCCAGTATGCCTCCAGCAGCTACAGGGCCGGTTTCGTAAACCGGTATTCGGCGGTGCGAGTCCGCCTACTGGCCCCAATTTCTCGCGTCCGGCGACCGAGCTAGCGAACGGCCCCGCCTGCAAAGCGGTGGTGCAGGGTGCGATCCCCTGGCCGGACTCCAGTTTCTCGTAGTTATGCCGATATGAGTAGAATGGCACAGCTCATCGTGAAGATGCTTTTGGAAGACGATCTGCCCGACATGGCCCGCCGGGTCGTCCGTGTCCGCACGCCGCAAGGGGTCGTCCAGGCCGAGTGGAACGGCTACTACGACGCACGTGATTATGGCAAAGGCATTCTTCATTCGATTGGATACCCGAATGCCAGGGGCGAATGGTCGCACACGTTTCTGCGCCCTGGCGACGAAATCCTCGATTCAGTGCCCTCTTTCGAGGAATGGGAAGCCTGGCGCAAGGAGCGCGAGAAGGCCCGCGAACAGATCAAGGCAGCCATCCCGCCGAAGGCTGCCGAAATGCAGACTTCGTGGACTTAATTTTCAGCGCGAGTGTAGCTCAATAGTAGAGCTGGTGTCTTCCAAGCATCAGATACCGGTGCGATTCCGGTCACTCGCTCCACGCCTCCAAAGCATAGGCAGCAGCGATGCACGCCCTTGGTATGGGCGATAGCTCGGCGCACGTCCGGGTGGAGGCTCCATTTTCCGCTGTGTGGCGCAATAGCAGCGCGGCATCCTCATAAGGTGACGGTTCCCGGTGCGAGTCCGGGCACAGCGACCATTTTGGGTTCGTAGCTCAATTGGTAGAGCACCTGACTCTTAATCAGGATGTTGTGGGATCGTCGCCCATCGAACCCACCAATTTTGCCGAAGCTTCCAGCGAAGGGACGAGTTTTGTAAACTTGACCAGGCCGGGGCAGCACCGGCTTTCGGCTCCACTCATTTTTCAGGCATTTGAAAGCCCTCCGATTCCGGCTGATCCGCCACTGCCGGGGTAGAACGAAGCTTTGGGCGGGGGCAGACGCTTGCGGCGGCGCGGTGGGCGGCGGGCGCAGTAGCCGCAGTGCTCCAGCAGGGCGTCCGCCCGGCGCTGGATCAGGGCTGCTTCGTAGGTCTTGCCCGGATCGAAGGCGGGCATGGGGGCCAGGCGCATCAAAGCTTGCTGATACACGTCGTGCTCAGCGGCCTCGCGGGTGTTCCACGGGGCCGAGGCAATCTGCTTGCCGTCCGGCAGGCAGGCCACGCTCATCCAGCCGCCGTGATACCGCTCGGTTTGAACTTCGATCTCTTGACCTGCAACTTTCACGCTGTAACTATCGCGCCCGCGTTAACCACGACGTTTTAGAACGGAATGAAAAAGTTTACACAATTTAGCTAACGTCTTCACGTTCTACGGGGAGATGACAATCGTAGTGGAATGTCGCTATCCCAACCTATTAGAAACTTGGTTAGCCGTGAACGCTTTTGACGAATATGCGTTTACACCGATCACGTTCGCTAAAGAAATGGCTCGGCGAGGTCACCGGGTAATTGCAGTGCTCGGCACTTATGACCTCTCTCGAAATACCGTGCAAGATGGCGTTGAGTTCATTTGCGTAAAGGGAGAGTATCCATCGGTTACTGCGGATTTGATTTTGTTTAGCAGTTGGCCTGACATTGGCTTGAAGTGTTTAAAGTCGGGCGGGTGGAAAGCCAGGCAGATAGCGTGGAGAGTTCGAGGGTTTGGGCCGGAACTGTGGACAGCGGATCGTATCAACTGTTTGAGCCAGATAGATTTGTTGCTGACCGCCGCCGCTAGTGACGTGCGCTACTTCGCGCCCTACTGTCGCCGAGTCGAATGGCTGCCTTCGGGCGTGAACGTGGAAGCGATCCAGCACTATCACGGCGAGAGGATTTACGACGTGGCTACGGCATCCTGTTCGCCAGCCAAGGGTGATTGGTTTGCGGGATTGGTGTTGGAGGAGGCCAGGCGGCAAGGCGGCATCGCCCCACAGAACATTTCAGGCAAGTCTAAAGCTGAACTTTGGTCCTTGCTGGGTCAATCGAAGGTGTTCTTCTATCCATCCGCCGTGGAGGGGCACTCACGGCTCATGTCCGAAGCGGCGGCGGCGGGTTGCCTGGTTGCTGTCGCGTCGGGCAGTCCAAGCTGCGTGGAGCACGCCCAAGAAATCGGTGGTGTCGTCATCGACATACCCATCGACTACACGCCTATACCTCTGGACTATAAACCGGGCGATCCCTTGAGTGTAATCTACAAAACCAGCGCCGATCCAGCCCGCGTAGCCGCCCAGCTTCTTAAGCTGCCTTATCGGCCCTGTAGGGTGCCCAGTAACCTTTACGGAAGTTTTGAAGTCAAGGTTTTGTGCGCTTACGCCGAAGAACTGATGGGCTAGGCATGTGTTTCAGAGATTTTTGCCTGAACCTGTTCGGTCCTTCACGCTCTGACTGCTGGCGACTACTGCGTTTTAAGAATAACTCCGAGTCCGCATGTTTGCTGCCGCGTCTTGTCGATGTTGAATTTTGGCCAAGTTACGTCCGAAAAAACACGTCCTGGTCCATCAGGGAACGATATTGTGTCGTGTAAGAGAATGATTCCGCCCTTTCTAACGAAAGGGGACCAGACGGTGAAGTCTCTCTGCACGCTTTCATAATCGTGGTTGCCGTCAATGTGCAGGATGTCTATTGGCTGCGCCCAAGTTGAAGCTAAAGTGGAAAAGTCTCCTTTAATCAGAATGATGTTTTTAAGGTTGGCTTCTGCTATGAAAGGCTCGGCACGGCACATCACCGCGTCTATGCCGTAAACAGTGCCTATGCCCGGCATGGCCAGGACTATCGTTGAATAGCCGTGGTCAACCCCCAAATCGACAATAACGTCAGGTTTGAAAGCGGCTACTAACCAGAAAGCGAAGTTGTCTAAGTTTTTCCACGCACTGGGTATTTTGTTTAAGTCCATAGTTCTATGCTTCTAGTTCAAAAATAGCCTCGTTCAATTTTCGACCGGGTTCAGCGTAGCTCGCTGCTCGTTGCTCTATGAGGCTATACGCTTTTTGTGATGCTATGAACTTTGGGCTGTCTTTAGGAAATGCGCCGGAGACATAGCCGCCGATGCCGCCGTAGTGCCGCACCGCTTGCCTGATCCAGGTTGGTTCTAGGACAGATAGATTGCACGCTAAACTGGCCGTGTATATCATAGCTCCAACGTCGTAAAACTTACCCGGTCCCCCATAAACTCCGAAACTGAAGTATTTTAGTACCTGTTGCAGCTTGAGCGTGTCAAACATAGCGCAGCAAGGGTTTATGCGCTTTTGTCCAGATAAATTTGATCCTAAGTAATTATTGACGACAACACATTCCTCTTTCAGTGATGGATAAGCCGTGCAGAGAGCTGACGGTGTTCCTTTTAGTTCTGCGATCATTCTTGCTGTGGCTGGTTGAAGAAATTCGACATCAACGTCAGCGATGAGCGTGTAAGGCGTGCGGACCTTAGCACATAGCGTGTCTAAGCCCCGTCCGTGGCCATAGTTACAGCAAGACCTGAACGTATAGTTGGAAACAGATTTAGCGTAGTATCCTGATCCGTCGTTGCTGGCATTGTCGTAGCACCAAAATAGCGCGGGTTCGGGGTTAGCGTTAGAAAAGCTCCTCCACAGCAGTTTAAGAGCATGAATTCCATTGTGAAAAACAGTGATTAGTGTAGTTTGAGGTTCAGCCATATTTGTTTTTATTGTTCTGCTCCAGGCTCAGAGGGATGGATTAGGTTTGTTCAAATCACTCATATTTCTAGTTACTCTCGTTCGTAGCCCAGCGCCGCCGCCGTAAAGTCCGGTTTCCAGAACTCAAGCTGATCGCTGCGCTTGATCCTATGCAGCCGCTTCCACGAATACCAGATGATGCCCTGAACGATGTTGGGAATCAACCGGCGTTCGGCCCCGATCTGCCGGATGTCCTGAGCTACGTCGTCGTAGAAACCCGCCCGGAGTTTCTGCGCGGCTGAAACCAGCGGGAGGCGCACCCCTGTCCAGGCATTGAAGATGTGCCCGTCCACGGTCACCGGGCCGGGATCGGCAGGGTCGATGATGTTCAGGAAGAAGTTGCGGGTTTTGGGGGAGACGATCAAATCGAGCGGATTTTCGCCGTGGGCGATCCGCCAGGCTTTCCGCTTGTTGTTTCCGTAGGTTGAGACCGGGAAGCTCTCGATGGGGTCGCCCGCGTGCGCTGCGGCCAGGAGCCGGACCGTGTCCCGGAGATTGCCCAGGTAATCCGAATTTGGACTTAAAGAGGAGAAGACGCCGACGCCCACTTCTAGCGAATATCCATGTTTTTGGGCAACTCTTCCTACGATTTCCCGGTAGCGGAACCAGGCTTCGTGAGCGATTTCAAGGTCAGCAGGTTTGGCCTGCTCCATGACCCATTCAAGATTCTCTTTGCTCATGCCTACTTAAGAACACTTTCGCCTCAGTGGCGCAATTATCAGCGCGGCGGTCCTCGGAACCGCTGGTTGGGAGTGGGAGTCTCCCCTGGGGCACCAGTATCTACAGTGTGAAGCAGTGGCTCACTATTGACGGAAGTTTATGCCAAAGTGGTGGATAGGCCGACAGCACTCCGAAGAAACGAAGGCCAAAATGCGGGAAGCTCATCTTGGCAGGCGCACAACCTGGACGACAATCGGTTCGTCAAGGGTCGTCGTCTGGCCCGCAGTGTAGCCAGGCTGGTTAAGCGGGAATAGCAGACCCCCGATCCTTAAAACGTCGGAGCCTTCAGGGTGCAAGTCCCTGGCTTGGCACCATTTAGACGGCGGCGTAGCCCAACCAGCAGGAGGCACTTCGTTTAGAGCGAAGACAGTGCAGGTGCAAATCCTGTCGCCGCTACCAATTTGCCGGGATAGGCCAATCAGCAGAGTCGCTGGTTTCAGAAACCAGAAGTTGCGGGTGCGAGTCCCGCTGACCGCGACGGGGCGTGCGCTATTTCGGCAGGTGGTTTAGAGGGAATAGCAGACCCCAGCGCCTCAAACACGCTGAGCCTTGGGAGTGCAAGTCTCCTCCTGCCGACCAATTTTTACGCAGAAAAGTTTACAAAGTTGTTGACTCCCCCTGGGTGCCGTTGTAAAGTGGCTGCGTAGTTTAAATAACCGTTCTTTGAACTGGATCGCGGGGTGGAGCAGCCTGGTAGCTCATCAGGCCCATAACCTGAAGGCCGCTGGTTCAAATCCAGCCCCCGCAACCAATTTTTGATTTAATGTCAGCCGGAATGATGGCAGCACAGTCAGGATGCCACTCGAAAACCCCCTGGCGTGTGAAAACAGACCGGCTGACGCCAATTTAGGGGCGTGTCGGCCCGCATGACCGACTGGTGGACGGCGAACCGAATCCGGTTCTCCCCTTCCGCCGCCCCACCATGGGCGGCGGAACACTTTAGCCATTTTGATCTTTGAAAATTTGGGGCTGCCGGGCTTCGATTTGATACGTGAAGCCGTTACGACATGCCGTGGATGATGGTCGGCCACGATAATCTCTCCATCAAAAATCATCTGCCAAAAGCAATGAAGACGGTTTGCTGGCCCAGGTTGCTGCGATCTTCGCCAACCCTGACGAAGTTCTGGCTCGCACGGGCTATGCCGAACCTGTTCTGGCCTAATGCGCCAGACCGTCCACCCTTTGACACCTGCTACGGGGTGTGGGCGTAACCAGCAGGTAAAACAGGGGTTCTGAAGCCCTGTTTAATAAAGGTTCAGCAAAATGCAGCACAGGCCAGAGTTTATCCGGTCATGGGCCTGCCTAATCTGTTGCAATCGGTTTGACCGGAAGAAGCATGTGGATGTGCGTCGGATCATGTCAAAGACGCGGGGTTCAACTCCCCGCCAGCTCCACCATCTTGGGCACCGGTGCTGCAAAGTCGTTCTGTTCAAAAGCCTGTGGTCAGTGCGGGGCAGGGCAGTCTTTCATTCTCAGCACCGATGCTCATCCTTTTTGGTGCGCGACATGCGCGGGTTAAATGCGTCTGAGAACCGTTGGTCGCTGGTTCAAATCCAGCCTTGAAAGGGCACGTATCTCAGCCTGGTAGAGCAGCGGTCTCCCTGAAGGGGGTCTTTGGCGCAAACCCTTGCCCGCGCTTGTCGCGCATCAGTTTGCGGTCAGTATGAATTGCTCGCGCATCGAGAACCATTGGAAAAACTACAAGCTTATGTTGGATAAAGAAAGAATCGCTGAGGTCATTGAGGCCAAAAAATTCGCGCCCGTCACCGATGAAACCCGGAACCAAATTGCCGATGCCTTGGGCATCAAAGCCGATAAGGTGCTCTTAGGCAGCCGGGTCATCTGCATTGTTGATGGCAGTGAGGTCTATCGCCTCCAGGTCGCCGAGACTGGGGTGGTGCGCTTCCTGGAGACGGACATCGAGCTGGCCGAGGCCGTGCTCAATGATGCCGTTCAACGTGATCCGGTCGGCATGTGGCTGCTCATCAACAACCGCGTCCAAACTAACGAGCAGATGGCTCAAAGTGGCACGATCCTGCCTGGGGCTATCCAGACGGGCAGTGGTAACCAATTTACGCTTAGCGCCCTCGATCTGCTCAACGGCGTGCTCTACGCCATGTCCGGCTATCGCCTGGTGCCCCACTGGGACACCACGGATATGAAGAAGGGCGAGGCCAGGTTCGATGGATTTCAGATCAGCAAGTCTGGGCCAGGCACAGTGGATTTTGGCGGCGAGGAAGGCACCGTCAAAACCGGCGGCACCAACTAGCGCCTTGGGGCGCAATTACTAATTTGCTACCAATTTATACCGAATTAGTAATTGGGATTTCGGAAGGTGAAGCGGCTGGCTTGGCCGTCACGGTTTGCTAAACCGATGGCCCCTTAACTGGGGTGAGGATGATGCCCTCCGCCTTCCGCCATATTTAGCGATTGGCCCGTAGCTCAGACGTAGAGCAGGCGACTCATAATCGTCAGGTCACCGGGTCGTTACCGGTCGGGCCAACCACGTTCTATCGGGCATGACACGCAAGACCAGTGCCGAAGCTTTCGCCAAAATTCAGGGCATCCTGGGCGGCATACAACTAGAAGTTTACAACCACATCTACAATGGCGGGCCGCTCACGGCTGGTGAAATCGCGCAAAAGATGCCCCAATACCAGATCGACAGCGTGCGAAATCGCCCTTCCGAACTGGAGAAAATGGGTGTGATCGAAGTTGTTGGTGAGCGCATTTGTAGCATCACCGGCTTCACCGCCGCGCTATGGGACGTGACAGCGGTGGTGCCGGACAGGGCAAAACTCAAAGCCGAAAAGAAGAAAAGCCGATCCGAGCTGGAAGCCGAAATCGAGGAGCTGAAGAAGACGTGCGCCGAGCTGGAACAAATCGCCAAGGAGGCTGTTGACCGCTACGAAGCCAACAACCCGGAAAAACCTCCGGTGCCGCCGCAGACCAAACGCTTTGAGGTCTTACTGCCAAATCTTTCGGGTGCCCATTTTGAAAGTGAAATTCCGCAAGTTGCATATCGTTGCGGAAGACGCCAGCCTGGTTAAGCGGGAATTAGCAGACCCCACAGGTCGAGAGCCTGTGAGCCTTGGGGGTGCAAGTCCCCCGGCTGGCACCATTTCGCCTCCGTAGCTCAACGTCCAGAGCATCCGGCCTTTAACCGGAGGGTTCCCGGTGAGATTCCGGGCGGGGGCACCAATTTATTCCCCCGTGGCGTAACAGTGGCGCGGCTGCCTTTGAAGCAGACGGTTGCAGGGGCGGAACCTGCCGGGGGAGCCATTTTGATGAACGTAAAATAGTTTACGAATTATATTGCATGGGTCTGGCCGATCCGTTACGTTCTTCTGTGGTTAGTGCGGGAGAAAGGCAAGACGACAATGACAAAACTACATGAACTCCTTGCGGCGGAGACGAACCTGGAGAACCAGGCCACGAAATGCCGCACCGATCTGGTGGAAACCTTCACGAAGAAGCGCCATCACTTCGAGGAAAAGAAAGAGGTCTTCACGCCCTGCGTGGAAACCGAGCAGGCGAGCACCAAGGTCATCTGCGACATCCAGACCACCGTCCACAAAGAGCTGGACTGGATCAAGGAAAAGCTCCAGAAGGCGCTCGACGCCAGTTACCAGGTCGCCGAGACGAACACCAAGGCCCGCGCCGACGTGATCCTCGAAGACGACGCTGGCACCGTGCTCCTGATGGGCGTGCCCGTCACGGCCCTCCTGGAGCTGGAGAAGCGGGCCGCTGAGATTCAGCAGCTTGTGGCGGCGATTCCCACGCTCGATCCGGCCAAGGGCTTCCAGCCTGACACGCAGCGCGGCGAGGGCTACTTCAAGGCCCGCGACGTGACCAAGACCCGCACCAAGAAGGACGTGAAGATCGTGGTCAAGTTTGCTCCGACCAAGGAGCACCCCGGACAGGCTGACCTGATGAACGTCGATGTCCCCATCGGCACCGTGGCCGAGCAGGAATGGACGAGCCTCATCACCGTCGCCCACAAGGCGGAAATGCTGGACCGGGCTGAAATGCTCGTTCGGGCATTCAAGCGTGCGCGTTCCCGTGCGAACGACGCAGAGGTCGATCACAACAAGAAGCTGGGCAACAAGGTTCTGAGCTTCGTGTTCGACGGCAAGATTTAACGATTTCGGGTAGGGCGAGTAGCGCAAGCGAAAGCCTTGTCCAGGCTCAGGGTAATGCTCAAAGTTCAGGCTAACGGCTTAGGTTATTACCCGAAGGCTCATCCACCAACGAAAGGGTCGTGAGTAGGCGGTGTCCAATTAAACTGAGGTCGTGGGTTCAAATCCCACCGGGGCAGCCAATTTCGCAGTGCATTTCGTTAGTCCAATCACTGCCCTGTAGCTCAGGGGTAGAGCATCAGAATTAGGCTGACGACACCGGGTTTACTGACGGCCAAAGCTAAAAGGCTTCGTTGAAAACTGGTGCGGGTCGCGTGCTAGCGGCCCGCACTCTTTAATTGTGAGACAGAAAACCTATTTGACGCCGGAGCAGCAATTGGATCGGACGTTGGGCTATGCGTTGGATAATTTCCCATGCAAGCACGAGCACGTGTTTATGGGAATGATGGTCAGGAACACCCGTTTTTTGCGGGCCGGTGATTTCATCGTCTTCCATTTTGACAACGGCGGAGGTGAGCACTGGCGGTCTTACGCTGTTTCCTCAAAGGGTTTTCGCGTCAAGAATGGATACGTTTTGTTTAACACATCGTATCCCAACTGCCGCAAGCTAAGCTTGCGTGGCCGTCACAAATCGTTTACAGCGGAAAACACCACCGTCACCAAGGACGCCATAATTCTTGGGCGGCGGGATCAGCCGATCACGTTCTCTCAGATCGTGCTCGAATGGTCGGTTGATCCCACCGTGCAACGAGCAATCGTTGCAGCTCTACGAGCAGAGTCAGTGGAATGCCGGTAGGCTCGTGTATCCGGCTTTTATCTTTGCCGAATGATGTAACAGCAGCATGGCTGGCTCTGAACCAGTTCGTGAGGGTGCAACTCCTTCTTCGGCAGCCAATTTCAACAAAGAGCACACATTTTAACCGTGTGCCAGACTTATGACCGACGCGCTGACAGATTCCGTTCTGGTGCTCAACAGAAATTGGCAGGCCATTGACACGACTGACGTGGCGACCGCCCTCTGTGACATGTTCCGTGGGATAGCCACGGGTATCGACACGGGAGACGAGTCGAGGGGCTTTCGCGCCGTCAGTTTGGCGGAGTGGTTGGCGCTTCCGATCCGACCGGTCAAAGCTGGACATCCGGGGGATAAGTTTCTTGGCACTGTGCGCGGCCAGGTTCGGGTGCCCACGGTCATCGCGGCGGTCAACTACGCCAACGTGCCCATGAAACGTCCGAAGCTGGACAACCGGGGTATCAAGCAGCGCGACAACTGCCGGTGCCAGGTTACGGGCGAGTTTTGCCCGGACGGTTCGGTTGACCACCTAATCCCCAAGAGCCGTGGCGGTGCCAAGAAGTCTTGGCGCAATATGGTTTGGATGCGGCGTGACCTGAACAGCAAGAAGGGCAGCCGCACCCTCCGCGAGATGGGTTGGAAGCTGATCCGCCCTCCGCAGGAGCCAAAGGAAGTCCCGATCACGCTGTTGATCCGGCGCAGGCCGGATAAGCCGGACTGGAACCACTTCCTGACTCATTGACACTCGGCCCCAAAGAAACCTGGGGCCGTTTTTGTTTACGCGGTAGTTATGGTCAGAGTTTATGACCGATGCTGCTCGGATAGTCGAACAAGTGCTTACGACAGATGGGGTTCACGCCTTCGTGTTCGTGTGCGAGGCGGTGGACAAGTATTTGCCCATGATCGACAGCCTGGTTGTGCCTCTGGCTAACGGCAAAGTGGCCAAGGTCACCGAATTGTCCCCGGAAGTCGCTCGCAAGGTGGAGGAAGCCCGGAAAATCCTCAAGCGGGAAGATCGGATCGTTTGGGCGCTCCGGCAATACAAAAAGGGCTTGGTTTCCGAGCTGCTGTGGATGACCCAGCACGAGCCGGAATATTTCCAGAAAAAAGTTGGTTCGCCCCCGGCCCCGAATCAATCCGGCCTTCAGCGCCAGCTCCAAAAGCTGGCCGACGTGGATACCACTGCCTTTCAGGAGGTTGACCCGGAAGACCCGGAAGCCTTCGAGCCGCCCTACAGCGGCTACGGCGTCATCGACACGATCCTGGATGTGATTGGCCGCTACCTGGAGCTGGCTGATACCTACGGCGAGCGCGAGCCGGACAACATCATTCACAAGACGATCTTCCTGCGGCAGACCTTCGGCGAGATCGCTTCGATCTTCCGGCGTGGCCAGATCATGCTCCTGCGAAAATACATGGCCAACTGGGAGGCGACTCCTTACAACCGCAAGCCGTTTGACTTCAAGGACTCGGAAGGCCCGCTCCAGACACTTTTGACGTTCCCGAACGGCTGGCGCTGGTTCGACCTCCACCGGAATTGCTCCGTGCTCCACGGCCAGACCACGATGGGCCATTGTGGCAATGTGGCAGCAAAAAAGGAGGGGCAGACGATTTACGAGTTGGCTGAGCCGTTCAACATCGCGGGCAAAACCGTCTGGAAGCCGCACGCGACGTTTATCTTCGATACGAATACGCGCGTTTTAGGAGAGATGAAGGGCCGCAAGAACCAGAAGCCGTCACCCAGGCTTTGGAAATACATTTTCGAGCTGCTTCGTCAACGGAAGGAAATCCAGGGCCTCGCCGGTGAGGGCTATCTGCCGGAGCATAACTTCCTGCTCAAAGACCTGCCCGATTACTACCTGGACATCCTCTACCGGGAGCGCCCGGAGATTTGGCAGCACTCCGATCCCAGCCAGCTACCGGCTGAGCGCCAGCACCCGGCCATGCGCCCCCAGGGCGGGGCGGAGCAAGGCCCTATCCAGGGCCAGGTTGGGCCGGGACAACCGGCCTAAAGCCTATTCCTTGTCTCGAATCATGCCCGCTATCGTAAACTTTTTTGATCTTTTTAGCAATAATTTGTTTACTTCCTCCCTCTCATGGGCGATATTGGCCCTGTGAGCGCAGAAACGAACACACTGACGCAAGCGCCAAAGGCGCACGGACGACTCTGCTTCTGCGAGTTTTGCGTGCCCGATTGGGCGACGTTGAACACGGCACCACAGCCCGAACTGTCCGCTGGCGGCGGGGATGACGACGACGAAAGCGGCGTCCAAATCTCCCTCACCGAATGGGCCGAGCGAGCCGTGGCACCGCTGCTCGCTCGTCAATAGCCTGTCGCCAGTTCAGGAGACTTGTCCAATTCCCGCACTGACCGCATAATTAGAACCAGAATTGTTCCACGTGGAACATTTTGGGTAGTTAAAGCAGCCGCTAGCACGGGCCAGGAGTAATTTTTTATGTTTACAGAAAATTCTTCCTAGACGCTTTCCGAATAAATCCGTTCTTCAAGGTGTATGAACGGAGACACAACAGCGGCGACGACCAATGTGGTTGGATTTTTCAATCCCAACCAGTATCGAATCTACATTGAGATTTCGGAGCTGAACCTCAAGTGCGAGCTGAACCCAGGCCAATACGTTCGGGATCGAGCGGGCCGCTACATCAACGACCCGATTTTCGAGAACTACGTTCAACCGAAGGGTTTGAGCAAGTCCACCAGCCCGACGCCGGTGTCCATCAACTGGGTGCCGCGCTTCGTCAAGTCTGTTCGCCCGGCTCACTCGGTCACCCAGGCTACCGGCTTCGTTCGGCAGCCGGACGGCCAGGTGGTGCCCTCTTACGCGCAAGACCCAACCAGGGCGCTCCCGGAAATCGCGATCAACAAGGTGCCGCACCTTGGAATGACCGTTGCGCGGGCACGCGAACTTGGTTTTATCGGCAAGCCGCGCCTCGTGCCAGAAGATTTCGGAACCACCGACACATCCGGCGCACCCCAGTCGAGCAAAGAACTGCCCGACATAAGATATTCCATCGAGTCGCCGCCCAAGCTGAGGACAGCCGCGCCAATGACGCCGGAATTGACCGCAGTGGACGAACGCATCGCTCCCGTTGAGGCCGTTCGGCGCGTTCAGCTCCAGCAGGGTTTGAATCGCGCTGCTCAAGTTGCTTCCCCGGAAAACTTCGATCCCAGCAGGGTCAAAGCTGTCGCGTCTGTCAGGCTCGTTGCGCCGGATCAACCCACGAGTTTGTCCGACTTGTCTTCGGCGCAGCCGATCCAGTCCCGCCGCCCGGTTTCTCCGGGCGTGTCCCACGCCCCGGCCCCCATCGCTTCTTCCTCGCCCGCCATACCCCAGCGCATCTTGCCCAAGCGGGTTGCCGCCGTCGTCCAGGAACCCCCGCCCGCCGAACCAGCCGAGGGACAGGATCAAACGCTCGAACAGCGGTTTGGGATACTTCAACCGATCCAGGAGAGCGGGATGCCCGATCCTGTCCTGGAGCCGCCTCCGGCGACCGAGGAGCAGGATGATAAGCGGTTCATCTGTCTCGCCGATGGCAAGCATTTCAAATTCCGCTCCGAACTGGAACGCTACGTGAAGCGCAAATACCCGGCGACTGCCGACGACTTGATGAATCCATACCCTGCCGAGGGGTAGTTAGGGCATGTCTGTATCAGGCCCAAGTAGCAATTCGGCCCAGCCGGTGATGACTTCGGCGGCGTCGCCCGACACGCTGCCGCAGACTGGTTACACCATGGACCAGCTCGTTAATTATATCTTCCGCCAGCTTGGTGCCCCTACCTGGAATGTCGAGCTGACCCGGCAGCAGGTTCTCGATGCCGTCAACGACGGCCTTCAGCTCTACGGCCAGTGGAGGCCCACCATCCGGGTCGGCAGTCTCAGCCTAGTCAAAGGCATCTACGAATATCTCAAGGACGCCAATGTTTACCAGGGCGTCGTGGAGGTGCATTTCGTTGAGCCTAACCCTGTTCCGACGGAAATTTTCTACGGAAATTTGATTAACCCCGCGCCCCTGTTCCGCACTGGCCTGGACGAGTATGACACGTTCCTCCGCTGGCGGAAGGTCTGGCAGCGCGTGACCTCGGTCCAGCCCCAGTGGTTTTACGATGAAGGTCGAAAGTGCCTGATGATCCACAATCCCATCGAGCGATACCAGGCAGGTGTCTTTATGTATGCCTCTTACGCCAGGACCGATGACCTGGATTTGACCGGTTCCCAGTGGGTCAAGGAGTTCGCCACGGAGCAGGCCCGTTACACCTACGGTGAAGTTCTGGCCAAATTCTCCGGCGCGGTGCCCGCCCCGCTTCAGCCCATGATCCTCGATCAAGCCAAGCGCACCAACGCCCAGGCTCGCCTGGACAAGCTCCGCGAGCGGCTGCAAAATATGCAATTGTTTCCGCCCGTGCAAATTGACTAGGGGATAAACATGCGCCATAGTTGACGCATGAAGTATTATGTTTACGAATTAGTGATCGTGCCTGGTGGGACTGTCTGCTACGTAGGTAAAGGTTCTGGTCAGAGGATGTATAAGCATCGGCGTTATGCCCTTCAACCACCCTCCAAAACTCAGCTCTATCTTTACCATGGCCTCAGCGACTTGATTGCTTCTGGTAAGGATTTCAAACCGCGCAAAGTCTTCGAGACCGATGACGAAATCGAAGCATTGATGGAAGAAAGACGGCGCATCAGGTTTTACGGAGTTGATACCTTGCTCAACTGGGGAGAAAGCCATACCGGTCCACTGGCCGGGCATATCAAAGAAGCTCGCCGTGAAGCTATGAGGAAAGCCAGAAAAGTCTATTGTGACAAGCTCGAAGCCGAAACTGGCCACAGGATGCTTCCTGAAATTGCTGCCAGAATTAGCACAAGTAACAAAGGCAAAGTCGTCAGCCCGGAACACGTAGCTAAAGTCCAGGCGGCTCGTGCTGCTAATCCAGGACTTCAAGCTTGGCTGAAACAGCACTGCCGGAGCATGGCCAAGGCCCAGCTCGGTCAAAAACAATCCTTGGAGCACGTTGAGAAGTGCGCGGCGGCACACCGAGGTCTAAAGCGCACTCCAGAGCAGCGCGACAAAATCAGCCGGGCCAACATGGGGCGCATGACGCGCATAGTGGGGGCGAAATCAAGCTACCGGGGTGTCACTTGGTTTGCTCCTGGAAAAAGCTGGCAGTGCCGGGTCACCATTGACCGCAAGTTGGTATGCCTTGGCTACTTCAAACTGGAAGTTGACGCTGCTTGGACCTATGATAATGCTTTTGAACAGCACTACGGGAATCGGCTTAACGGCACCCCGAAGGAGCATTCTATCACCCGATATAAGCGCGGTCAGCACGGAAAATTGGTCGAACGATAGCTTTTGTTTACAAATTAAAGTAATCCAAGAAGCTGGTTCTAGGATTATGCTGAATTAAAGAACCAGCTTTGCCAACCTGCCGGATTGTAAACTTGGACTCTCAGATTGTGTTCTGCGGCCATTTCATCAACCGCCCGCTTCACTCCAGTTTCGCTATAGTCATGGCCTGCAATGCAATGCGCCGATTTGAGCTTGGGTAGCCATGCTTCTAAGTCATGTTGAACAGATGGGTAGTCATGCGCGGCGTCCACCCAAACGAAATCTACCTCCTGGCTGTCAAAGAGATCAGCCAAGTCCCAGGACCGGGCGGTGACGACGTGGACGTTATCGCGCACCCCGCAGGCTTTCAGGTTATTCAGCGTTTCAAAGTAAAATTGATTCGCTGCCGCGTAGCCTTGAAAAGTATCGCAGGTTATAAATCGCACAGCTTGCTGGCGTTGTTTAAAAAATTGGGCGATATAAGCGGTGCTGCACCCCAAAAAACAGCCTAATTCAACCACCAAGCCGTTAACCGGCACGCGGGCGAGCAATTGGTCCAGCAAAGGACCGTAGTCAAAACTGAATCCAGCTTTTGCTTTCTGCACTTTGTCGATGTCGAGATAAGTCATCATTGCGTTCCTAGCTAAAGCAGGTCACAGGCTGCCAATTGGAGCCTGCCCCGCTTCTCCTTCACGAAGACGCCGAGATTTTTGACTTTGGCTTTTTCATGCCGGGCTGCGACTTCCTCCTCCTTGAACAGGCGGCACTCGACCGGCACGTCGTTCCAGACCGGCGCGACGCTTTTCTTCAGGCCCAGCGAGACCAGCGCCACGGGGGCGACCACGATTTTCTCAGGCGGATGGCCGTGCTTCTGGCGGAACTTCTCCACCATGAGGGTCAGGATTTTTTGCTTCTCGCTCATTGCTCAATTCATTGGCCAGCAAGACCAACTGCTGGTTCAGGTTCATCGCTTCCTGGAGCAAGGCCGAAGCGATGACCAGGGGCGCAACCTTCGCCGACAACCTCGCGCTTTGTTGGGCCAGCGCCAAACACTTTTGTTGTTTCTCGCGCAGTTTCTCGTTCTCGCACACCATATCGTTTTCCGTTCTACAGAACGGAATTATGGCACAACCAACTTTCTCATTGGCTTACACGAGCGTCCGGGCCGACGTGATTCCGATTGCCGTCGAGACCTGGCGCAGAACTGCTTCGGGTAAGCACACCGTCGAGGTTGTCATCGCCGTGGACGGCAACAACCTCAAGGCCATCGAATACGCCAAGCACGTGCCGGATGCCAAGATAGTCATTCAGGATGAACCACCTTACAACAGCGTGCGAGGCTGGAATCTGGCCGCAGCCGCCACAACCGGCAAAGTCATCCTCGCCATCGCCGACGACTTCAAACCCTGTCAGGACTGGGATGAGAAATTGTTTACATTAAAAACCGGGTGGATCGACGAGGACTGGACGGCCCACACCGAAGACGGCTACGTCCACGACCTGATGGTCTTGGCCATCCTGACCCGTGTCCGCTATGAGAAGTTCGGCTACCTGTTTTATCCCAGCTACGAGTCGATCTTCTGCCTTTCCCCTGAAACTCCGGTTTGGATGGGCGACATCACCTTCAAGCCGATTGGGGATGTCGCGGTAGGTGACGCTGTAATCGGTTCAACACGGAAATTCGGAGCACGCGGCGATGCGCTCCAGCAACGCAATTTTCTGTCCGAAGCCAAAGTAGCGAGGGTAATGCGCCGCGAGTCCGAACGTGTGCGCGTCATTTTGGATTCCGGGCGCGAATTGATCTGCACACCGGACCATTTTTGGGCTTACAAGGGCGATGGCCGACTGGCAGGCAGCACGGCCAAAGTTCCCGGTTTGGCACTTAAAAATGGACCGATTCTTGTAGAAAACGGTTTCATCTACGGGCATCCAAGAGTCGGACGGCAACTGCTGCACGTCATCGAATCTACGGAACTTCCGAATGTTTCCGTCACGGAGGCACGGGAGCTTGGATGGCTCGCTGGGATCATGGACGGTGAAGGCACTTTTCCTGTTATCAGCCAATCGGTTGTGGCTAATCCTACCATCTGTGCGGAGATTGAACGGTTGCTGGCTAAATATGGGTTTTCCTTTTCGGCGGACGACTGGGACGACTCGCGCTATTCCAAAAAGACGGGTCGGCAGCACAAGCAGCGCGTGTTTACGATCACTGGCGGCAAATCGGCTTACGTCCGGTTTCTGAACATGGTTCTGCCGTTGAAGCGAACTTCGCCGCAGGCACTTTCCAGAATTTTGAAATCGCGCTTCACCGCGCCCGACCGGATCATGCGAATCGAACCGGCAGGAATGGGTCCGGTGGTCTGCTTAAAAACGTCAACAAAGAACTTCATCGCAGGGGGGTATCTGAGCCACAATTGCGATACCGAGTTCACCGAGGTCGCTTACGGCGAAGGCCGGGTCATCAATGCCAAGCACATCCCCATTGAGCATCTTCACCCGGACTGCAACAAGCGCCCCCGCGACGAAGTTGATCTGGTCCACGCCAGTAAAGAGCGGTGGAATCGGGGAGAGATGCTGTTCAATTTCCGCAAGCACCGCAATTTCCCCAACGACGTGAAGGGCGCGGTCAAGGCCGAGGCGGCACGCCCAAGCGCGGACTACAGCAAGTTCGCCGTCTATACGCAAGCGACCCGTGACGACCTTTGCCTGCGGGAAGTGGTCAAACGGCTGTTTGACGAGGGTATCCGCAACTTCTTTTTCTGCATCCCGGACGAATATTGGTCGGGCAAGTCCACACCCCAGGGCGACATCCAGCAGGTGCTCGACGCCGCCGAGTGGCTGCGCTCCTTGGGTGCCAAGGCCCTGGCCAAAATCTTCTGCGTGTCCGATTACCGCTTCGCGGGCGACAGCCGGATCGCGGTTGAGACGCGGGTTCGCAACGACAGCCTGGCCTGGGTGCGGCAGAACGGCTTCAATCAAATCTGCGTCGTGGATAGCGACGAACTGTGGCAGATTGGTTCTCTGGCACTCATAAAGGATATTGTTGACAAAAGCAACCCGCTGGCAATCTCATTGCCGATGATCCCGGTGGTGGGCTTTCCGGGCTACCCGATCCAAGGCGCGACCGACCGGGTGATTTCCTATGTCGGCCAGAGCTGCGTCTTCCGCGATTGCCGGACGCCCATCGGCCAGGTTTACAACGAAAACCGGGTCATCGTTTACCACTTCACAAGCACGCGCCGGACGAAAGAGGAAACCAGGGAGAAGCACGTCCAGAGTGGTCACTTTGACGATCCGCTTTACGATTTCGAGGAGTTTTTGAACAAGGTTTTGCCTAATATTCGTCCCGGCTATGTCCACAATTATCCCAATGGACCAAAAGGAATCCATTTTTTTAAGAATTACCAGATATGGCCCGCTGTCCGATCTTGGTCGAAACAAGAATGGGAAAGCATACCTGAAACGATCCATCCGTATATGGGTAAACTTTGAGTGTATTTAGGGCAATATGTGGAAAAGACCGACTGGTTATTTTAAGAAAAAAGCGAGGTTGATTGGTAAACTCAGCCGAAAGCAAATTGGCCGTCTTTATGGCTACGGTTTGTCAGCCCAGGAAATCGCTAAAGTCGATGGAACCGCAAAACCATCCATTTTAAGCGTGCTCAAGATGTTGGGAATTAAGCGGCGTCCTCCTCGACGCAAGAAAATTCACGGTGCGGTCTTTGAAGCAGCGAAGTTTGGTGTTTCTGGCCAGACTTATTTAAGGTTCTTAATTATTAGAAAACTGGGAGCCGCGTGTTCCGTTTGTGGAAATACAGATGTGCGGGTTCTTGCGATCAATCATCTTAAGGACAAGAAGCGAAAATTATCTATGGGTGAACTGACTCTAATTTGGTTGGGTAAGAAACAGGATGTTGATATTCGCTGTCATAACTGCAATGCGCTTTACGAGTATGAACGGGGCAAATTTGTCAACCATCAAGGGATGATTAAGCAAATTTTTAACGAACCAAAATGTAGCGATGCTTGATTTCACGGATGACATTCTGGCCTATTTGCGGGTCAGGCGTGGCCAACTTGTCCAGACGATGGCGATGATCGACGAGCTGACGCGCCGGGTTAAAGATAGAACAGAATCGAGACGGTTGAGAGGCAGGCTGCTCTCTGACCTGGCCGTGCTGACGCGGCAGAAGAAAGTGATCCGCTATCGGCGCGTGTCGATGGTCAGGAAGCAGCCACGGTCGTCCCAGGGCTTAATACGGATTTCGGAACGATACGTTTGAAAAAGGGTTCTTCTTTGAGCATGAATCGAAAACCGCACAACGCGCGATGGGTAGTGGCATCGTTAAACAGGCCGGTCATGATGCGCCGGTCGGATGACGAGACCTGGCTACTGAACCCAAAACGCCGCCACATCTTGAATGCCGACGTGCTGGATGACCTGGCTCCTTACATCGAAAAGATGTCCGATCTGGAGGGTTCGTCCCTCTACAAGCCGTTAAGGACGGCCTCGAAGGTGCGTCTGACCGACTCCACCATTTTGATCGAGCGATACCGCGACCGTGGAATCGGCGATCTGCTCTTTACGACCGGCCCGATGGCCTACCTTCACCATGTCACGGGCGGCGAAATCAATCTCTACTTTTACGCCTACGCCGAGCGCGGCATGATCCTGAACGGGTGTCCTTACCTGGCGTCCGCCAGCCCTTTGGTCGGTCCAGTGCTCTATGACGATCTGCCGCAATACGACTACCACTGGTTCATCGACAGCGTGACCGAATACAATGAGGAGGCGGATCAGCTAAATGTTTACGATTCCCTCTACGCCAGCCTGGGCATCGACCCGACAACGGTCGATGCCCGATTCAAACGTCCGTATGCGCGGATCGCCGACAGCGAGACCAAGACCCTCGACGATTTCTTCTACTGGGTTTTCCAGAACACGCGGCTTCATCTGGACTTGCGCCATACCGGCTACTACGTGGTCGCGCCCTTTTCCAATAGTTCCCTTCGTTCGACCTCGTATCAGACGATGCTGAGCACGATTCAATGCCTGGCAGAACGCCGCCCGGTGCTGGTCGTGGGGGCGCTCCGAGACCGGATGCCCACGACGGACATGTCGGCAGGTGACTTCATAGGCACCGTAGATCGTGATTTGGTGAGCGCGGGGCGGGTAGCCAACCTCTGCGGCAAGACTCAGCTCCGCAACCTGATGCAATTGATCTCCAGGGCAAATTGTTGTTTGAGCCTGGATTCGGCCACGCTCTACATCGCTCAGGCGCTCCGCACTCCCTGCGTGTCCCTGTGGGGCAGTCATGATCCCGGTGTCCGTCTCGGCTACGACAAGGAATACATGGACACGGCCATTTGGGAACAGGGAGCCTGCCGTCATAGCCCTTGCTACGCCTGGGCGCAGTTCCCGCATAACCGTTGCCCGATGGGCGAGAGCCAGACGATCTGCCACTGTCATTTGGCCGTAACCCACGAAAAAATTCTTGAGCGTTTCGATGCTGTGGAAAGCCGAGCGCCCAAGCTCATTAAGTTATCCACTATCAAACCCGACTGATTATGGCACGCGAACCCGTCAATAAACCATCCGCACCAATCCACGAGCCAAAACTCGACCCGAAAACGCCCATCCTTATCGCCATCGACAACGCGGAGTTGAAGTTGGACGTGGATCACTGGTTCAAAAAGCAATACAGCCTTGACTTCGGTCTGGCTGCGACCGAGTTGCCATGCGTCATGGAGGAGATCAACGACCACATCCAGAAATTCAGCATCACCATGCACGATGCGAAGAAGGACGCAGAGTGGCTGGCCGGTGAAAAGCTCATGAAACTCCGTCAAGACTGGGGCACGCTTTATGCCGATAAGATGACCGAAACTACCGTGCAATCCGTTTTAGCCCAGGATCAGGAACTCTACGACGCATGGCATCGCTATGCCGTTCTAAAGAGTTACGTGGTTCGATTGTCGGAGACGATGGAGAACCTGCGGCTGAAGTTGCAGGCCATGCGTTCGTCCGAGGCTACGCGCCGGAAGACGATTGATGACGAGCCATCGCAGTAAACAAAAATAACGATTGAAAGACTATCTATGAGTGATATTAAACCATCGGCGATGTGGAAGTATATGGAGGAGGACGAACGGAGTGTGTCGCTCCTCACCAAAACTGCGCGTCGGGTTAAAATCGAGAACAACCACACCTGGAACCTCCGGCTGCTGCCGGTCACCTTCGGGGCGGACGGCATGTTTTACGCTCGGCTGGCCCAGCATTGGCGGAACAATAGGCCGGTCACTTGTCCGGTTTACACGCAGAAAGCTTTCGGCGGAAATTCTAACGCGCCCTGTCCGATCTGTGAACTGTCGGAGCGCCTGAACGAAAGCGGAGACGACGCCATCCGTGACCTGGGCTACCAGGCACGTTGCGTCCTGCGCTACCGCGTTTGGTGCGTGGTGTTCGACAAGGAAGACGCTCGTGGAAAGATCGAGGAGATGCCCGACGAGGAACTGTTGAACCCTTACGAGTTCGACATGTATAAGACCACTTGGGAGGACTTCAAAAAGTATCAGCGTTGGGCGACAACCCGCCGCAAGGGCGGCGGTGAACCCTCGGAGCTGGGCGTGCTGGATTTGGAGACCGGTTGTAACCTCTTGGCAACTCATGGGACCAAAGGTGTGCGCTTGGATCGCCAGGAACTCGGCCCCATCTTCGACCCGAAAGACCCGGATTGGGACGCCAAGATTGGCAAGATTTGGGCGCGTCTCCGCAAGCCGACCATCACCATCGCCAGTGAGAGGCAACTGCTGGAAATGGCCGTCAAGTTCGAGGAGGACACCGAAAGCGGCGGTGGTCGCCGCACGCGCACCCGCGACAGCGGAGGCAGCCGTGGTGGATACCGCCGTGGTGAGGAGGATGACGACCGAGGTGGTCGCCGCAACCGCTTCACCGGCGAAGATGATGATGATAGCGACCGTCCCGGCACTCGTTCCAGCCGCTCCACCGGCGGCAACGACGAAGCGCCGAGCACCCGCCGCTCATCGCGTGACGAAGCGCCCGCCAAGGATGACCGTCGCGCTCCTGCCCGCGAGGAAAGCCGCTCCGCTGCTCCCCCTCCCCGCCGCCGCGTAGTCGAGGAAGACGACCGGCCTGAGAAGCCGGTGACCCAGCGTGACTTGGAGAAAGACCAGATTCCAGGCGCGGAAGTTCCGGCCCGGCGCGAGGCTCCCGCCGTCCAGGAGGAAGCGCCTGCCACTTTGGCTCCTGTCCGCCGTTCCGTCGAAGCTCCAGCTCCTCCGACCCGCCGGAACACCCCAGTCCAGGAAGAAGCTCCAGCTCCGCCAACCCGTCATTCGGCTCCGGCCCCGCAAGAAAATGATGCGCCCGCACCCCCAGCTCGCCGCCAGGCTGAAAGCAGCGTAGAAGAGGAGGAAGGCGTGCCCGAAGAACGCCGCGACCCTGCTCCTCCAATGAAGGAAAAGGTGGAGGAGCCGCCCGCCACGTCCGCCGTGTCCCCACCCCCGACTCGTGGTTCGAGCGACCTCAAAGCCCGCTTGGATCGCATCACCAAGAAAGGCCAATAACCTATGGCCAAGATGCCGAAAGACCTTACAGAGTCTTTCGTCGCCTCGATGTTGCGTTGCCGCCCCAAAAAAGAAGGGGCGGCGACGTTCGACATTGTGATGTCCGACGAGGACATCTTAGGCGACGTAAAGTATGTGCTTCTGACCGGCGTTGACTCCTACGACCGCATCGTGGGCGGTTTCCCATTTGGGCGCATCAGCGAGGTGTTTGGCCTGGAAAATTGCGGCAAGACCGCGATGATGGTGCGGGCCATGTGCCGGTTCCAGACAGGCCACATCTATGAAGTCGTCTCCCGCGAGGGCTTCATCTACACGGTCAAACAGGTCAAACCGGAGAAGATCGAGGTCATCAAGTGTTATGTCGATAACGAGCACTCCCTGGAAAAAGGGTTCAAGGTGACCATTACGGACGTGGCCTATGACGCCGAGGGTAAGGAGGTCATCGAGCGCACCACAATGAAGACGGCCATCATGATGTGCGACACGGTGGATCAGATTTTCCAGGCCATGGACATATTCATCGAGAAGATCAAGGGGCGCGAGAAGTATAATGCCGAGGAGCAAACTGGGCACATCGTTTTCGGCGTCTTTCTGGTGGACACTATCGCTGGCACCAGCTCGAAAGAAGAGCTGGAGCGCGAATGGGGCGAGCGCGATTACCCCCGTCAGGCCCAGCAGATCAGCCTGGGCTTCCGCTGCATCGTCAACGAGGTCAGCCGCCATAACGTGGCCGCGATCTTCACCAACCAGGTGCGAACGAAGTTCAAAGACCTCCAGCAAGGCGGCGGCTATCGGGCACGGTTTAACACGCCCCAGGCGGGTGACTTCTCCACCTTTGGCGGCAAGGCACTGGGTTTCTATTCCAGTCATCGGGTGTTTATGTTCCAAATCCCGATCAAATACACGCTGGTCAAGGAGGCACAGTTCCCGGCTGGCTATTTGATTGGCTTTCGCACGGTCAAGAACCGCATCCGTAAGCCGGGCCGTGAGGCCCGCATGGTGCTGCTGTTCGATGAGGAGCAGGGTGGTTTGCACAACGTGCTGAGCCTTCTGGAGTCGATGTGTTTCCTCAAGGTCGCCGAACTCCGCGACGACGGCTCCATCAGTTTCCTGTTCCGCAAATTCAAGGTCGAGACTACGACCTTTGCGGAAAACGTAACGCTGGAGGAGCCGAAGGAGGGTAAACAAAAACGTCAGAAAGACCCCGGCATCGACGGACGCTACGAATGGATCAGCTTCTATAGGGCGCACCGCAGCGACCTGGAGCGGTTATGGGAGGTAGCTATGCGCCGGGCTTACGAGACCGAAGGGTTGAGTGAGTTCTACAAGCCAGACGCGAAAGATAAGGAGGATGCCGTTGACGCCGACCCCGAACCTCGTCCCACCCGCGCCAGCCGAAAACAACCAATACCCGGCGTCGCCGATGATGACCTATGAACACCGAATACGAAGTCAATAAGAAGTTCGCCGAAGATGTGGACGCGATTGTAAACAATACTAGATTCGTGGAGTTCAATCCGCTCCGTGAACAGGAAATCAAAATCAGCTCCGTGGTGGTGACGCGCACCAACGACGAAGGCGAGCATGTTCCGCCGCCAGGCGGCGAAGCCGATGCCATCCGTTGCGTGAAGCTCTCACCCGTCCTTCAACTGTTGACGGAAGTCTCCTACCTGATCCTGGGCGACCACTATTTTTGGACGCACGCGGATGAGATCAAAAAGAACGCGGCCATACACCGCGCCCTCATGACCATAAACGTGGAAAAGAACAAGGAGGGCAAAATCGTCCTGAAGAAACGGAAACCCACGATTCAGGAGTTTCCAGCCACGGTTGCCCACTTTGGGGCCTACAATGAGTGCCTTTTGGACATGCGGGAGGCATTGAAGACCTCAGCTAAACAGTTCGCGGAGAACCAGAAACCGAGGGCTTAACTTTTTTCACTTAAAAGTGTGGACAAAAATCAGTGGCCCGCTAGATCGGTAATCAGCGACGTATGAATACTACGATGACCAACGAAACGAAGCCGCAGAACAAGCTGCCGACTTCGATGCGGTATGAGCGGGTGCAGGGAATTCTGGAAAGCCAGCCTGCCATCTGCGGCAGGCTTGGCCCCAAAACATATCCCATCGAGACGCGCTTCGGAGAAAAAGTCTTTTTCAGCAAGGAAGCGGTCGAAATCACCGAAGCTTTGCATAACGAGGGCAAAGATGCCCACAAGGTTCCGCTCAACGACGTGCTGCGAATGGCCGCTCGTGTCATGATGCGTCTTGGCGACCGCCCTGGGGGAGCGATGTCCGCGCCCAATCACCCTCCTTCGGCCCCATCGGCTGAGCCGAAGCGCAAGAAGGTCAAATCTGCGCCGGAAGTTGTCGAAACTCCGCCGCCTCCACCGCCCGAAAAACCAGTGGCTAAGAGGGAGGAACCCCATCTTCCTCTTACGCCGCCAGCAGTCGTTTTGGTCAAGAAGGTCAAGGTGGTTGCTGGTCCGCCCAAACCTGTCAAGGCTGTAACGCCGGTATCGCCGGTGGAAACAGCTCCCAAGTCGATTGAGGAATCGACCTTGCCGGAGAGTGAGTTACCGCCCGAAAAGCAACCGCTCAAGCTGCCGCCTGACTTTGATCCAGCGAAATATCCACACTACAGCGTTCAATCGTCTATATACTCTCTCCTGTTGAGCGCCCTCAACATGAGTGAACACTACGAACGCTTTCCAAATGCGGAAGACCGGCAGAAAAAACTCGATGAGTTGGTTCGGGATTACCAGGATACCTGCGACCCGTTGAAGTTCAAGTCCTGATGTCCAAAAACCCCACACTGGTCGTTCCTGCGGTTGCCGGGGAACACATTTTCCCGGCCAGCTACTTGGAGCCGCTGGCTCTTCGCTGGAAGGAGCTTAATTCTCTGGGCAGGCACACGGAGGCCATGCTTGTCTTGGAGGAGATCATTGTGGGTTCGACGCAAATGTTCGAGCGGCTGGCTCAGCACGAGGGTTACCATTACACGGTTGATCTGGACATCCTCGTATCCGCCGCGCAGGAGAAGGTGGTGAAGTGGCTGCTGCGCTGGCAGCGCAAAAAGGGTAAGCTGTTCGCTTGGTTCAGTAAATGTGCCAAGAATGCCTTTCGCAGCGAGCTGGTAAAGGTAAACCAGTTTCGTAAACGCTACCACGTCACCAGCGACAATTTGGAGAAGTTCTTTGGGGCCGAGGATCACGCAGTCGATAAGCATGACATGGCGACGGAGGTTCGCGCCAAGTTGGCCAACCTGACCTGCCGCTGGGGCACGCCCCAGGAGATCGGTGCCATCCACTTCCTGATTGAGTGTATCCTGGAGGAAGACCACGACAAGCAGGCGGCGGTCAAGGGCGCGGCTTACGCCTACGGCATCTCGATAGAGCTGGCCAAATTTTTTTATTCTTGGGCGCTCGTGGCCCTGCGCGACCAAATGTATCGCCGCATCCGAGTGCCCTTCACCGAAGAAGACCTGGTTCGAGCCGCCTACAGCTACACCCACTTCGTAAGCCTGTTCGACATGCCCAATACGCCATTCACTTGGCCCGTTCATGGCAAATATTTGTGCGCCAATTATGGAGGTATGCGGTTCAAAATTCCGACCATCGCCCAACTGGCCGCGCTGGTCGAAGCCAAACAGATTTTTGATGAAGTAGAAATCGGGGACAAAGACCCTGATTCCGTTGCGGAAGTTGGGGAGCGCCACGGAAAGAATGCACGAACCGCGCAAGACCTTTACCACGAAATGGTCGAAGTTCTAAACCCACGACGATCCGGGGAGTATGAAGTTTATGGAGACGATGATTCACATAGCCATTGATGTCAGGGGCAACTCACCTGCGCCCATCTGCATTGAACTGGGCTGCTTTGCCGCTCCTCGGAACCGCATGTTCCTCGTGTTCGCCGAGGCCGAGTTGCGCCCGCCCGTTTATGAGGAGATGGTCAATGACATGGGAAACTTGATTAACAAGGTCGTTGCAGGCTATGTCGATCAGTCCTGCGTCGAGCTTCACTATGAAGACTTGATAGCCGAGTGCTGGGCCAAGACCAGCGAGATGATAAGCCGGGGCCTGCTCAACCGTTGCCGGAACCGGGTCGAATACTTCAAGCAATACAAAACGGCCCTCCGCAACCATATTTGTAGCCTGGTGCAGAAGCATCGCTTCACGGAAAAGCGCACCGGCATCAAACCTCCGCCCAAGGATCAACGCAACAACTTCAGCCCGGTCTCTACCAAGCCACGGGAAATCCGCATCGACGATCCTGACGCTGGATTCCAGGTTGCCGACATTGATTCCGGTTGCGACGCGATGGCCTTTGCGGAGTTGGTCGATCATGTCGCTTCCCGACTCAAGAAGGTGGAAAAGGCTGTGCTGGAGGAGCTGCTATCGCCCAGCGAAGACACCCTGTTCTATGCCCGGCAAGACGCGGAGCGCGGTCAGCGCACCGGCAAACCGCTGCGGATACGCATACGCTACGAGCACATGGCCGAAGCCCTGGGCATCAGCGTGGAGTCATTCCAAAATTGCCACAACCATATCAAGAAAAAGTGTTTGTTTATGAAGACCCACATCGAAGATGATCCGCGCCAGACGGCGGCGATGGCGACTCTACTCCAATTTTTCGGCGTGCAGATTCCGCGCACCATCGACGACATCACGCGCAAGCGGGCGCTGATGCTGGCAGCTCAGCACCAGTTTGATCGCTTCAAGGATAACGAGGGCATCAAGGAAGCTATGCGGGTGTGCGGGGTGCCGGTGCCGGAGGTCAGGAATGACAGGTTCAAGTGCTTTGGAATCATGTTCCAGAAGCATCACCGCTCCTGTATCAACTGCGGGTTGCGTGAGGGTTGCGAGCTGAAGGCATCCAACTTCGGCCTGGGTGAAATTACCATTAGCCATAAGCTGCTCGGTTCCCGCCATGCCCGCGTGCCCATCATCCGTCCCACCCTCTCAATCAACGATGCGGCCTTCGCGGAGTCGGAGCGCGAGGAGGAAATCTTGGCTTTCTTGGATGAAAACTTTCGCCGGGTAATGCACCAGGGCGAGACGTGCTACCGGCACAAAGACCGGCTCAAAACGGAGGGGATGCAGTTGATCTTTTCCATCGGCAGGCAGACCACTCCTCTGCGCTTGCGCTTCATCAATCCGGTTGACGAAATCAAGTCGTCACTAAAGCTGGAATCAGGCAAAAAGGGCGGTCGGTCCTCTTGGTGTTTGCCAGACGATCTGAACGCTGCCGAAGCGATGAACCTTATCCGGGCGCACGCCCAGGTAACATTTACACAGGCATAGTATGGCAGACGCAATCCCAACTCCAACTGGGGCACCGCTCGCGCCCAGCCAGCCCCAGGGCACCGTCATCATCGAAAAGCCGATGACCCAATGGCAGGCGCTTAAAGAGGCAGGCTGGTGGACGCCCTACGACTGGATCATGGTCATCGTCCTCTTGGCGCTCTGGATCGTGACTGGGTTCTGGTTCCTGTTTCATCCGGCCAGCCCGGAGGGCACGCCTCGGATGACCGTGTTGCTCGCAGTCTTACTGGCCAGCATCAGCCTGAAGCTGGTTTGGCTCATCTCCCTGGTTTTCCGATGTTCGTGGTTCGTGCTAAAAATGCACGCGGACATCGCCATGCTGCCCAATGCTTCTGCTCGGATAGCAGTAGCTTACTTGTCAGGTCAAAAATAGTTATGAACAATCAAACATTAACCAAAATCGGAGCCGTCAAAGCTGTCTCCGCCACGACCAAACAGTCGCAGGCGGTCGTTGAAACCGTCGTTGAGGCTTTCCTCAAACAAATCGAGAGCACCCTATCATCAGGCCGTCGCGTGGAATTTCGCGGCTTTGGCATTTGGGAAGTCCGCATGTCTAAGGAACGTGTCGGGCGGAATCCAAAGCGTCCCGAAGCGGGCGATGTCCGCATCCCATCACGCCCTGGCATCCGCTTCAAGGTTGGCAAGGAACTCAAATCCGCCATCCAGAACAACTTCAAGCGGTTCTTCAGCAGCCCTGACCCCACTCCCGTCGCCCCCGCCGTCGTTGCCTCGGTTGTGCAGGCTGCACCCACTGCATGAAATCGCTTGTTTCGATTCTGACTTTCAACCGCATTGACGCGCTCAAAGAGACGCTTTCTGGGCTGTTAAAGCACTGCTCGGCTTATGATATTCATATTGTTGAGGATAATGGGCAAAGGGACGGAACGGAAACATTTTTGAAGGGTCCAACTCCAAAGTTGTTGGCGTCGCGGATAGACCTTTTGGCCGAGGAGTGGGATGGAAAACACTTAGGGTCAAACATCCGAGTCTTCTTGGGCAGCACTAACCTGGGTGTGGCTGGCAATAGTAATCGAATACTGAAGCTTTTCGGAGAAGGGCAGTATGACCATCTTTGCCTCATGAACGATGATCTCCACGTCCTGGGAGATTTTGTAAACTTTTACGCTCACGGCCATGAAGACCTGGGCGTGGGCATGTTCTGCTTCTGCGATTTCACCGTGGCAACTCCGGCAGCATCCGGCCTGCCGGAAACCTACCGCTGGATGACCGTCAACTCGCGGGGCTACATGGTCAAATTGTTGCCCCGGATGACTGGCATGATGATGTCGATGACCCGCGCCGTGTTCGACAAGATCGGTTATTTCGACGCTAGGTTTGGAAAATTTGGTGAGGAGCACTGTGATTACACGATCCGGGCGCGATTTGCTGGCGGGATCAACCTGGATGGCCAAATGCAGAATTGTCTCGATCTGGAGCATCCCCATCTGCGGCACCAAGATGTTGCGAGCAGCGTAAGCGGGCCGGAACGCAAGCTTCTGGATCGGGAATCCTACGAAGTCATGTCCTATATCAGCAAGCGTTACGGTCAGGAGCCGATCTACCGGCCCTTCTTCCTGCGCCTGCCCAAGTATGCCGGGGGCCACAGCGGCATGGGCATCCCGGTGGATAGTCTTGGCCACTATGCCTTCGTCGATGTGCCCGCGTAGTTAGGGCGTATATGGCTGACATCATTAAGCTGATTCTCGGCGAGGCCGATGACAAACCTGACACTGACGAGAAGGAAAAGAAGTTCAAGGCCAAGAAGATCACAGGGCCGGAGTCTTCCGCGCCAAAAGCTGAGCCATCCAATTCTGAGGCGACACCCGAAGCTGAGATTGATGAGCTTGCCAACCTGTGGTCACAGGGCAACCGCCCGGACGTGACCGCACGGTTTCTGCTAATGGACAATGAGACTGCCGTAAAGTTAGTCTTTGCCATTGGCCGGGAAGGGGCCTTAGAGCTTGCCAAGATGGCGGACATCATGCTGAAGCAGCAGGGGGAGTATGAAGGTCAGGACATATCCCTGGGGGCCGAGGAAGGCCCTCCTGGCGAAGGTGTCGCAACCACTGAACCCGCCTCGGTCGAGTCGCCCCAGGACGCCCAGGGCTGTCCGATCCGGCAAATCCTTGGAGTTGAACGGTGAGCAACCTTGTTGACCAAATCTTGGGCCGCAGAGTGGCCGAAAGTGGGGACGTTCCACCGGTCTTGGCCGGTAAGCCCCGCCGTCCATTGCCGTTGCGCATCCAGCCGCCGAAGGACAAAAACGATGACAAACTCCGGGCCAAGGCCCGCCAAAGTTCGGTCGTGGCCAGCATCATCGGCATGACCGAGAGCGATGACGAGTCGATCATCCCCTCCGAAGCGAAGCCGGTTGATACGACGCTCGGCGGCGAGACCATCCCCGGCGTCCGTAACGACCCTTTACCCTCGGCTGAAGGCCCGGCTGAACCACAGTTCATGGCCAACGTCGATGGCGCGGAATTGATCCAGCCGACCGCTGCCCTGGTCGCGCCGGACGTGACGCCCAACGTCATGAAGCAGATCGACCCGTCCCAGGTTCCGGCCCCGCCGAAATCCATTGAGCGCCCAACGCCTCCGCCATCCGTTGCCGCCGCCCAGCAAATGGGCCATCAAACCATGTCGGCTGGTGCCAGGGGGGCGATGGACACGATCCTGGGCCGTCAGAACCCCGCGCCGGAAGAGCTGGAAACGATGGCCGAATCGGTCGTGGCGGCAATGAACGTGAATCCGGCTGAGATCACGGTCAAAGTCGCTGAGGCTTTGACTCCGGCCCAGCCCGGCACTTCGCTCATGCCGGACCACAAAGAAGGCGACGGCAAGACGGTTTACAGTGCCTTTCGGCGCTTCATGTGAGCGAGATTGGCAAATCCCTGACGGTTCTTGTAAAGCGGGAGCCGTTCATTGACTTTTTCACCCTGCACATCCCCAAGGCGGACGGTTCAGTCCATACCGAAGAACTTGACCCAGACGAGACCGTCGAATGGTTCCGCGAGCGTGGGGCCGACATGATCCTAGTTGAAAAAGCTCTTGACCACGTTTGGAACTTCTATAAGGGAGCCATCGAGATTGAAAGATACAGGGAACCGCCTGTCAAAGAGCCGTTATTACAGCCGAAAATTGACTGATTTGGTGCGGACAATAGCCGTAGTGGCCGATGGAACAGTTGCAGTTATAGCACAATACTCTAAATCCTTCAGGATAGCTGTTTTTGCGTAACCACTCGTGAATGCTCCTGCCGAGGCCAATGCTTTTACGATGTTTGTTGCCGCCGCCATTAGCATGGTCCATCGTTAAAAATTCGAGCAGAGTTTCCCCGCAACATGCGCATTTTGGTGGGTTACTGCTATAGTGCGCAAAAGAAGCCAGTTTCAATCTGCGGCATCTTTCTGTCTGTGATTTTAGTTTTTGTTTACGAATGCTATCAGGGTCTTTCGCAAATCTAATCTCATAAGCTTTTTTATGCCGGGTTGGATTGGATTTCTGCCAGGCTCTAGCCGCTGCCTTGGAGCACTCTTTGCAGATCGGCTGAAGGTAGATTTTACCGTTTAGGGCGTGATTCGGATAAAATTCCGACTCATCCTTTGACCGGCTACACCGCTTGCAGGTTTTCATAAATTCCACATTACAGCATGGAATTTCCACATCAAGGATATTAGCAGTTTCAAATTAGTTTTCAATCGGCTTAGGTGCAAGTCGTTGACATTTACAACTTCAACTGCGCCCGTTTGTGGTTACATGTAGTTTTGCAGACTACATGTAATCATGGCACGACAATACCTTGCTGAAGGCTTGAAAGGGGCCGTCCCTTTCATTGTTGATCGGAACAAGATCATCACCGAAAGCCTCCCCAACGGGGGCAGCCGGACGCGGATGCCTGGCCGCATTAGCCTGTGCGACACGCTCAACGGCAATGGTCGGCGCTACGGCAAGCGTGTTTGGGAGAAGAATTTGGAGCCTGGCTCCGTGCTCATGCAGTCCATCGGCAAGAGTGCCGCGTTCGGCCTCTTGGAGCACCCGACTGATGGCGCGGTTAACTGGCGCTCCCCCATTTCCCACCTGCTCACCGAGGCCAAGCTTCAAAAAGGCACCGATGAAAAGGGCAAGGAGATATGGGAGGTTGTGGGCGAAATTCAAGTCCTCTCTGGCCCTGGCTTCCCAGATGGCGACCGCATCAAGACCCTTGTCGAGACCACCAATTACAATCCTTTGGTTTCGACCCGTGGGTTCGGCTCCTTGGTTCGCGCCTCAGATGGCGCGGATGATGTCCAAGAAGATTACGTGTGCGAAGGCGCGGACATTGTGATGAAGCCGTCCTTCGAGACTGCCGAGATGAAGCCACAACGCGAGGCAGTTACCGCCGAGGCAGCCGAGAAAAAGGCTGCTTTGCCGTCTTCAGGTGTTGCGCCTATTTCCGAGACGACAGCGCCAGTTGCTCCTGCGGCCCCGGCTGTCCCACTGCAACAAACCACTTTGGAAGCTGAGCGGGGTTCTCAGGCTCCAACATCCGGGGCGTCAACTCCGGTGAAAACAACGGAATCATCCCAAGAAAAAGCTATGAACCTGAACGAAATCAAAACGACGATTGCTACGTTCCGGGGTTTGGAACCTTCCAAGCTCGGCCCGCAGCGGTTTGCCGAAGGGATGTCTCAACTGGGTGCGCTCCATCAGGAGGTTGCCAATTTTGTTGCCGAGGACGCGAAGCGTTCCTGGAATGGCCAGCAACTTCATGACGAGATCAAATCCATTGAGAACACCTGGCAGGAAGCGCAGCTCGCGCCCGGCAAACGGGCCTCGAAGCTGAACGAGGACAACACCAAGCTCATGCAGGTCATCAAGGCTGTCGCGCAGACGGGCCTGACCTTCAAGAACAAGCTCGGCGAGTCCATCAAACAGGTCGGTCGTCAATCGGCCCTGCTCAACGAAGTCGTGGAGCGCGGCCAAGCCTGGCGTCAACTGGCCAAGGTCAATGAAGCCGAGTCGGCCAAGTATCGCCGCCGCTTCATGATGGCGTCCGAAGCCCTCCAGCAGCTCGCCTCGAAGTATAAGGCGGACGTGACTGAGATGGGCAGGCGCGTCATCCAACTGGAGTTCGCCGAGAAGGCTCAGACGCCCGAAATCCAGAAGGCGCTCAAGGAAGCGACCAAGCCTCGTGACCTGGTTGCCATCCGCGCCCTTTGCGAAGGCAAAACCAATCCACCCGCTGGCAAGGTCGATGAGACCAAAAAGTCAGGGGCGGCGGCTCCGTCCGTGACGGAGGGAAAGAAACCTGCGGCTCCGCCAGCCGAAGGTAGCCCCAAGGCCCCGGTTACCGAAGGGTTAACGATCATCAGTGCAACGCCGACCGATCCTCGCGGCCTTAACGAAGCCATTGGAATGGTGACGCGGCTGTCGAAGGCGAGCGTGAACGGCTGATGGTTGTCAGCCGACTAGCCGGAACAGTAAATAACAAAGAGAAAATCGAAACCTATGGTTATACAAGATGCACTAACCGGTAGGCCGATGCTGGCGACCAACGGCGGTCATATCGCCCGTTTCACGGAGACGCTGGAATGGGGCTATAAGTTGGCCGAAACGCCGGTCGGAATTACCGACAAAAATCCCAAGGGCCTTTGGGAAGCCAAAGGCTGGAAGGAGTTCGTCGCCCACATGCCCGAACACAAACGGGCCTATACGGCGATCATGCTCGAAAACTGCCGCAGCCGCTTCGGCCAACTGGACGAAGTGACGCGCACCACGTCCCTGGGCACGTTCGACAAGTGGATTTTCCCCATCATTGCGAACATGTCGGAGAACGATGTGATCGACCAGCTCGTCGCGCTTCAGCCTATGGCCGGGCCGGTGAGCCAGATCGTTTACATGGACATTGTGACCGGTCGCCGGAAAGGCCGCACCCCTGCGGGCGCCCCCATGTGGCGTGCCCTGCAAGGCGCGGTTGACCGCGATGACGACGGTGACGAACTCGTCCAGGACGAGTCGGGCGTGCTGTCCGGCAATGCCGGTCAGTTGGAGTGGTATCCGATCCGTGCGGGCACCTTGACGGTGACCGTTGGTTCTGATGTCACCACCGACGACAGCAACGGCAGTATCTTGCCGGTCGGCACTATCGCTGGCGGCACGATCAACTACGTCACAGGTGCCATCACCGTTACGGGTGTGGGGGCAACGGCAGCCTACAGCGTGACCTATGCGTTCAACGCCGAAGGCAACCTGAACATCCAGGACTACGAGATGAAGCTCAGCTCCACGCCGGTTACGGCGAAGGTGATGAAGCTCAAGACTCTGTGGTCCGAAGAAGCCGACCAAAACCTCCAGGCGATGTATAACATCAAGGCGGAGAGCGTCCTGCTCAACGCCCTGACGAATGCGTTGACCTATCAAAAGCACCGCCAGGTGATCTTCGACCTCCGGGCGCGTGCCGACGCTGGCTTCGTGGTATGGGACGCCGTGGCCCCGCCCTCGGTGAACTACCAGACCCACAAGTTCTCCATCATCGACGCCTTCGAGACGGCGAGCAACTTCATCTTCGGGGCCACGAACATGGTCGCCGGAAACTGGCTGCTCCTCGGTCTTCAGGCTGCAACGGTCGTTGCCACGCTGCCCCAGTTCGTGGCTCGCAACGCCCGGACGCAGATGCAGGGCGTCACCTACCTGGGTGACCTCGGCAACAAGAAGGTCTTCGCTGACCCGCACTTTCCGGTCAACGAGTGGCTGGTCGGGCACAAGGGCGACCAGTTCCTCACGACGGGATATGTGCTGGCGGAATACCAGAAGCTCTACACCACGCCCGACGTGGTGCTCCCGGACTTCATCCACCAGCGCGGGTTCGCAACTTCGTTCGCACGCAAAATGATTAACTCGAAAATGTTTTGCCGTGGCCTCGTTGTCAACAGCCCCACAACTTTTGGCAGCGTAATCGGTTAAGCGAGGCTAACCGACAATCTCGAAAACCCCCATGAAAATGGGGGTTTTTTATTGGCTACACCTGATGACATTCACCTATCTAATGCACCTCTATTGAGCATTTAAAATAACCCAACCTTGTTAGGAAAGAAATGTTGACAGAGAGTATGCGCTGCTTTAAGTTCTGGATATGCAGTCAATCAGGATTGAAGAACGATTATTGGCGCGGCTTTTCGACTGGCGGGGCGGGAGTCTTTTCGACTGGCGGCTCGTCTTTCCGATCCTTGGAAGCGTCGGTCGTCATTGCGGCTGCAACGAACAGGCCAATAATTAGCGAAATAATAAGCATCGTGAGAACACCGCCATCCGTGGGCGACCGATCAACTCCGAATAGAACGATGCTGAGAATCCCGACACCGATGAGCGCCATGGGTGTGCCGCCCAACAGCCAAACACAGATGAAGGTGAAGATGTCGGATTCATTTTTCATCGCCCAATTGATTAGACTGACGACTATCCAAATGATAATAATGGCATCTATCATAATTCACTCCCAGTAAAGGTGAGGTTGGTTGAGGGGAAGGGTCTTTCCATCGCCGTCAACGGGGTTGCTCGCCTGAAACTGTCGGCCAGCCTCAAAGCCGACCGACATCAGCAGGATGAACCCTTCGTTGTTGCGCTCATGCTCGATGACCGGCTTGAGGTCAGGGCGGTGCGCGTCGCACCAATCCAGGACGGCTTGGAGGTTCTTCGGGGTTTTGATTGTTGCGTCCATACTCAGTTTGGTTTGACTTTCCAGGCTGCGCCCGACTTGCCGCCGCCATATTGATCCATACGTTCAAAAAGCCAGCGGGCGACCTCGTGCTGCATGATCCCGTCAGACATAAGAATGAGGTCCGCTTTTTTGTTGCTCATGCTCACGTTCTGGCCCCGGTCGCCGGGCTTGCGGCCCTCCTGCTCGGAGATGTCGAAGTCCACCAGAACGAGTTGCCAATCGCCTACGTTGGCCTCCCACATGCGCGTGTTCTTCGGCATGGGTTCCGGTGACCCGGACTGCCAGGACATCGGCTCGCGCAGGACGCGGGCGAGGTCGTTGATGACCGTGGCGTCGCACCCGTTAATGATGGCCTGCACAGCGAACGTGGGGATTGGGTCGAGCATACGTTTATTGGGGGCCGGACTCCCGGCCCCCGTTGGGGTGCGGGGTTAGTTGGCGCTGATCGTCATCGCCGTCTGGCGGGCCAGGAGGCCGACCTGTCCATCCATCAGCGCGTGGAGGGCCTGGGTGCGCTTCGGGAGCGCCCACAGATTGCCTTTGAGACCCTGAGTGAAGGCGTTGAACAGCCGCCACACGTTCTTGCTCTCGGCGAACTCCGGGTGACTCGGCGTGCGCCACTCGGTGATGACTTCCGGCAGGATGGTGATCGGGGCTACGCCGCCTTCATAGGCGCGAACGATGAGGTCATTGGCCTGACTGTCGGTCAGCTCATGGGTCTTGTAAGCCTCGATGCGGGTGCCCTGGTCGTTCCAGCGTTCGGCGAGCTGGCCAGTGGCGCGGCCAACGAGGTTGGGGAGGTCGAGGAGCACGCGGTTGGTGTGCTTGCGGAGCACCTGGATTTCGGCTGAGAACGAGAGGTTGTCGCACACAAAGGCATTCAAGCCGACGCCCATCATGATCTGCCAAGCTTTATCGTGGGCGTTGCGGAGGCTGACGACGTAGCCGTAGTCCTTCTCTTCGCGGTCGGCCAGGGCAACCTGCATAAGACCGAAGAACCGGGTGCCTTCTTTGGCGAGCGCGAAGGCCGAGGCCACGACGCGCATCTGGAAGGTTTCGAGAGATGCCTCAACCTCGTCGATGAGGCGGATATGTGGCACGGGCTGCCAGCTTCGGGTGGGACTTGGAGTCACGACTTCGGCGATTTGTTCGCGGGTTGCGAGCTGACCGCCGCAGTGGAGCATCAATTTTGATTCGTTCATAATCTCTATTCGTTCGTTGTTTTCGTCTTTCATTCTTCGGTTGAGCATCACGCTCAACCATCGTTACGCGATAAAGTAAACGATCTTCAGCCCAGTGTCAATAGAGTTCGTATCCTTTTAATCGAATAAAAGTTTATGCGATTAAGACGGTGTGGCACAGGAATTGCTAGGGCTATCTGCTCCATCCCCAAGGAGAATGCCCTCGATCCACAGGCGCTCGTGAACGGTGCGGAACTTGTCAGCCAGCGGGGTGCCAGCGGTGTCGAAGTCGATAGTGCCATCTTCCTTGTGGGGCATGGCTTCCACGGAGACGAACTCCACATCCTTGAAACGCTTCGCTTGCCAGGTATAGTGGCCGCGCCGGAAAGTGAATCGGGGCTTGCTGCGCGGCCCGGTGCTGCCGGTTGTAATGATGCCCTGGCGCGGAATCTTGTAGCTACGGCCAATGACGTTGGGCGACCACATATCGCGGTGGGCAACGCGGCCCTTCTTGATCTTCATGAGCCGTGTGCATTGGCCGTGTTCGACCAGCCCTGGGCGGCAGGAGACTGCCATGAGGAGTTTCATGGCGAACATGAGCATCTTGTTCACGTAGATTTTCTCCGCGTCACCGGCCAGTTCGTTCCCGCTGGCCTTGTAGGTGAAACCATGGTATTCCTCCTCGTAGATCGTCGAATCCACCCAGGCCGCGCTCTTGAAGACTTCGATGCCCATGCTCATCGGGTAGTTGCCGTTGTAGTCGATGGGCGTATTCATGCCGTGATAGACGGGGTAATCGACGGCCAGTTTGTCCGCATGGTTATTCATTGGGGTGTAGGGAATCTCAACGGAGGGCACCTTGAGGACATCGGGGTATTTGCCAGCCGGGCAGCGGGTCACGGCGATGAATGGGGCGTGGCAGCCGAAATACTGCGCGACGAACTGGTCGGGCAGCACAAAGAGCTGCGCGTTGAGCGGCCACTTGATCTCGGCGAATTTGAAGTCGAGCGGCAGGTCGGTGTTGGCCACGGCCAGGCAAAACTCGTAGGCGATGAAATAAGTGGGCATCTTGTTGGCCATGAGCGCCAGCGTGGTCATGTAGGCTGTCAGGTGCGGCAACTGGTTCATGGCTGGATCACGCACCACCATCAGATTGCCGACCATCGAGGCTGCGTAGTAGCGCGGATTGGTGTAGCCGGGCGGCGGGGTGACGTTGCGCGGGTGGGCGGCGTGAAAAGCCTGGGGAAAAGTCTTCTCCAGAAAGTCGGTGAGGGTTTTGATGCGTTCGTTCATTTTGGTCAAAACTGTAAACTATAAAAAGTTTGCTGTCAAGAGGGTTGATGCACTTTTGTTTACACTTCTTTCGTGCCCAGCAGGGGGTAGTTATATTGGCAGAGTGCGCCAGGACAGTTTGTGCGCGTAGATATTATGATGTAACTAGCTTAAACTGAACGATATATGCCAGCATTAAGCAAAGCTCAAGCAGGGGCGGCGGGCGCAGCCTTGGCTGTGAAAAGGGGCGAAAAGTCCAAAAGCGAGTTGTTTGGCGCTTCCAAGCAAATGCTCAGCATGAGCCAGGACGAGCTGGCCAAGTTCGCCGGGACGAAGCACAAAGGTCTCCCTGCCAAGAAGGGCGAGAGCCTGCAACAGATCGGCGCGGCCATCGTCACCACGCTGCTTTCCGAAGACCACGAAGACCCGGCCCTGGAAGGCCGCGAGGTTGCCGTTGCTCGGAATATCCTGGCGGCGCTGAAGCGGCTCCAGAGCAGTTTGACCAACCCATCGCCAGAGCAGCAGCACGCCCTGACGACCATCCGGGCAGCGGCCCACAGCCTCGTGCGACAATAATGCGTGATGACCTAGAAGAGCTGCCCCTGCCGCTAGAGGCCAAAGCCTACGCCCGGCGCAGAGGTCTGGCGGCGATGAAGCGCCAGCCCCAGGAGTTCATCAACGTGATGGCAACCCTCACCAACCAAAAGCACCTGAAGCCGGGCTTCAGGAACACCGATGCCGGTGGAAAAGTTCCGCACGCGATCAAGGAGCGGGCAGCCGAGGTTGTCAGGATCGTGCTGGAAGATGATGATGAGGAGGAAGGAATAGGTTTCAAAGACGTGTATCATCCCTCGGAACAGACCGCGTTCAAGGTCTATTCCAGGTATGACCTCGTGCCGGGCCATAACCTCAACATCGAGTGGAACTTTCAAGTGCCTTCGCCGGTCGTGGGAGGAAAATACGTCAACAGGATTTACACTCCATTTGGCATGACTTTCCGGGCGCAGCAGGTGCGGGCCATCCAGCGCATGAAAACTTTGGCCCAAGAAAGACAGTGGCCCGTGGGCGCGGAATTCGTGACCTCATGGGGGCGCTACTTAATCCAAAACGGCACGATTACAAAGATTTGATATGGCCTCGAACGAACAACGTGAACTGGAAACAGTCGCGCATCTGGTGCGGATGACGACGGAAAATCTGGACAAGATGGTAAACTCGACCAAGGGCATCGCTAAGAATTTTTCCGAGTTCGGTCAACAGCTTCGCGGCCATAACCGCAGCATGAGGGAAACACTGCTGAGCACCATCAACTTGCCGAAGTGGATGCAGATTGGCTCGCAAGCCCTGGTTACTCCTATCGAGGAGATGAATACAGCACTCGCCGCCAGCCGGGATAAGCTGGCTGGAGCTACTTCAGAGCTGGATAAGCAGCAAAAACAACTGAATCAGTTTACCACGACATATACTGGGATATTTCCGCATCAGCAGAAGGCTGTTGATATGGCTAAGCAAGCGGTAAACCAGGCAGAAAAGGAAGTGGCGTTCGCCGAAAAGCTGCTCAGCTTCAAGCAGCAGTATGCCAAATGGTCAGGCGTCGAAATGGCACTCGAAGCCGCTGTGGCCAAAGGTTTTGCTGACGCCATCAGGCGCAGTGGCGCACTGAACCAATCGCTCATCGAAGCTAACAGCGCGACCTCTGTCCGGGCGCAGTTATCCCGCGACGTATGGGAGGTCATGGCCAAGACCGGCAATGCGCAGGCGGAGATGCTGGCTGCCGCCAAGGCGCTCACAGGTGTCGGCTTCGATCTGCGGAAGAATTTCAAGGACACGCTGGAGGTCATGGTCGAGATGGAGGAGGGCTTGGGCGTCTCCTACGAGAACTCGGCCCAACTCGCCCGGATTTTTGAAGTCAGCTTGAAGACTCCGGTGCGCGAGGTCGCCGACCAGATCGCGGCCATCGCCAACCAGACCTCTCTGATGGCAGACGAAGCCACGCGCTATGCCGTAGAGATCGGCAAGGCCCTGCGGCTGCTTGGCCCGCTGGAAGGAAATACGTCAAAAGCTACCGGTTATGTGGCGATGATGGCTGGCCGCATGAAGGACGTGGGCGGCAATGCCGAGGATGTCGTCAAGATGTTTGGTGAGATGACCAAGGGGACGGCCCAGGGCTTCATGCTTCGCGGCCTCGCTGGCGTCGGTGCTCCGGGCACTCTTAGAACCCAGGCAGGGGCACAGCAAGCTATGGAGGGCATCGACCGGATTATTAAGTCCATCGTCAGTGCGGCCCCCGGCAGCGCGGCCTATACCGCGCAGCTCGAAACTGCCGCGCAGATGTTCGGCACCAGCGCCGAAGCGATCACATATTGGCGGGACATGATGGCCAAGGCCAATGAGCCGTTGAACGAACAGCAGAAATTGCAGGCGCGTTGGCAGGAACAAATTGCCAACGCCAACAAGTCTTTGGGCCTCATTAAAAATTCGTTGTTCGCGCTTATTCAGCGCGGGCTGACCCCGTGGATTGAATATTTGTCCATAGCCCTCAAGTGGATCGCCAAAATCGTCTCCTCTATCGCCGAGAATAAATATGCCATGTGGGCTGCGGCTGTTATCCTTCCAGCGGTGATTGGCAAAGCGGTTTGGTCGCTAAGGGCGCTTTACTTGGCGCTAAAACAAGTCGCCAAGAATGCCACAGCGGCATCCATCGCGGAAGCTGCTCGCGGAGGATTGGGTGGGGTAGGTGGTCTGCCGAAGTCATTGGCGGCACAGGCTGCCTATGGCAAGGCGATTCAAGGCTTTAGCGGTTTTGTCAGCAAATGGACTGGTTTTAGCCTGCTCAGCAAAACGGTCGCTGCGCATTTGCCGAAAGTCAGCGGCTTTCTTGGCAACTGGCTGCCGAAAATGTTCCAAACTCAATACAGCGGGGTTTTAGGTCTCGGCAAACTGAATACTCTTACGTCCGGTTTGAACACGCGGATATGGGGTTTGGTTGGCCGTCTCGGCGTGATGGGGCCGGTTGCGGCAGTTGCCGCCGCCTGGGCCGCAAGCCATGCCGTGGGCCGCTGGTATGATAAAAAGTTTCCCGGTAACTGGATCGCGGCGCTTTCCGAGAAAATAGGGGAGGCTTGGTATGCCAAAGCCAACGCAAAATCTGCCGCCATCGTAGGCAAATCCAGGGAGGGCACTAAGAGCTGGCAGGAAGTGGCTGCTGAAATCCGGCAGGCGATCTACACGGGAAAAGAGGATACCATTCAGAGCATTTGGGAACAAAATATCGGCAAGGTTAGAGGATTGACTACAGAGGCGGCTGCCGCCGCATACAAAGCTATCGTCCTGCCCGCAACGGCTGAGGCGCGTGAGCGGATGGGTCTGGCTTCTGTCACATCGGCGGAGGCTCAAACGGCGGAGAAGGATCGTAAGTCAATTGAGCTTAGCAAGCAGGGCGTCGGTGCCCAACTCAGTATTAAAGATACGCTTGCAAAGGCCAATGCCGACCGTAAGCAAGAAGAAGCTCAACGGAGGCGGGATGAGTTCATAATAGCGTTCCAGGAGACCACGCACCGCAAGTTAATGGTGAATCCGGGGACAAACATCAAAACCAGCGCAAGCATGTGGGCAATTTCACCGTAGTTTATGGCTACTCCGACTACATCGCTCCTGCGCCAGAGCAGCTATCCTTATTGCGGCAGGCTGTTTGTGTTGGAGACGGGGCGGACGACGGGCTACGATCCGTTTGCCGGTCTTAGCTCCTTCCCAGGGATCAACTTTCCGGCCATGCCGGACTCTATCGAGCTGGCCCGCAGCGTCGAATACTTGGTGGTCAACAGCCCAGTCATGCCGGATGGTATTCATCAATATAAGTGGACGAACCCGTTAACCATCCCCTTTTCTTTCAAACTCCAGTCCTTCGACAAAGATTTTTGCCCCAAGGGAGCCAAGTCCCTGCTGGAACTGGCCGCGCTCTTGCACGCGATGGTTCTGCCAATTTCCGTGTCTGGCCAGGCTACGAAAATGGACATCACTGCGGCGGAGAGGAGACCAGACCCAAAAGATAAAGATAAAGATAAAAATAAAAATAAAAATGAACCTGGGGGCAGCACCGATGATCTGGCCAGCCGGGGCCAGGACAGCGATGTGCCCTACAATGTCTCTTCCCATTCCAAATCCGACTTCAATCCGCCGGTGACATTGAGATTGGAACTGATCTTCACGGAAGATACTGGACCGGGCATCGTTTGCACTGGTTATTTGAAAGACGTAAAGGTTAAGTTGAATGGCCCCTGGTTGCGCGGTCCTGACCGATCTTGCAATTTGCCCACGTCGGCGGACTTCGATTTTACTTTTGTCCATGTTCCAGGCTACGGCAACAACTTCTCGATTTCGACCAGCACGATTGAAAAGAATAGCACGCAGGCCCAGGCTTTTGCGCACGACGTGAAAGACACGCTGTATAACACTCGCCAATTGTCACTAATTTCCGAGCGTAGCTACCAGGGGTTCAGCCCACCCCCGCCGCCCCCGCCGCCCCCCGCTCCGCCGCTCTCGCTCTCGCCGGTGTGGACGCCCACTACCATTCCGCCGTCCACGCCACTGTGGGTGCCATTGACGTAGCACCAGTTTCACGGTGTGTCAGGCGGCTGGTGAATGGAGCTTGAAAGAAAACAGGATGTCGAGTTCGTCCACTTGCACTTAGCGCCAGAAAAAGCGCGTGCCTTCGCCTTTGATCTTTTCAGCGATCAGCACGAAATCCGCGTAGCTGGCCGCTTCGACGTGGTGATCGACGACGAAGATCAGAATGCCCAGACGATGGCTCACTTCCCTCAAGTAAGAGAAGATGCTCCGGCGCACGACCGCATCCTGGCCGCTGGTGATTTCGTCATACCAGCGAAAGCCCACCCGGCTGGAGACTTGACCGATCTCTGACAGGTTCTCGGCGATGATGAGGTTGGTCAGGCCCGCCTCGCCCTTGGAGCTTCCTTCCAGGCGCTTGCTGCCGATTCGGTTTTCGACCTTGATAATGAGCTGGGCTTTATTGTCGCCGCTGGCCAGTTCGCGCTTGGTCGAGTAACTGACTTGGAGCGTGCCTCCGGTCATCATGTTCGAGATGCGCTGGGCCACGCGGTTCAAGGGAGCGATAGCGTCGGCCAAGACCATGTTAGGGATGCCAGTCGGCCCGAAAGCACGATGCCAGTATGCGAGCACCTTGAAAACTTCCTCCTCCCCAGCCAGATCGGCGGCTGCCATCTCGATGGCTTTCTGCTCAGCCTCCAGCGCCCGCTGGCGTTCTTGCACCACAGCAGATTTTTTGTTTACAAAACTGGCGTCAATGCCGTTGCCCAGGGACGCGATTTTGACCTCGCGGGCCTGGATGCAAGCGCCCACGTTGCGGATCACGCGCTCGTTGCCGGTGACCTGTTCTCCCAATTCTCTGGCGTCGTCCAGGTGGGTCTCGGCGTCCATCTGCTCCTCGATTTCTTTTATCGAAGTCTTGACGCCATCGCGTTTGGTTTTGATGGCGAGATAAGCCCTGTCGGATGCCTGGTAGTCTAGGGTCGCCTGATTGAGCGCGGCCTCGGCCTTTTTCATCTCGATCTCGCTGAGGGCTTTATCCCAGGGTTTGCCACAAGTCGGGCAGGTCTTAGGTATCTTCTGCATCTCGTGCAGCCGTTCCTGCACTTGCTGCTCATAGGCATCGCGGGAGGACCGGGTTTCCACGGCTCGCTGCCATGCCACGTCGAGCACGGCCAACTTGTCGCGGAGTTCCTGGCGCTGGATGTCGAGCTGGTGCGCGGCAGCGGCGTTTTGCTCCTCCAGCAACTTGATCTTCTTCCTGAGCTTGCCGATAGCTTCCTCGGCAGCAATCACGGAGTTGCGGTCGTTTACATTTTGGCGCTTCAACTCCTTGATCCGGTCTTCCAGTTCCTCGACCTGGCGCTGGTATTCCTTTGCCGCGTCGGCGTGATCCTGCTTGGCATCGGCTAGGTCTTCTTCCAGGCCCTCCCGGCGCAGTTTGGCGCTTTGGAGCGCCTGGTTGGCCACGGCGACCTGCCTTTGGCCAGTCTGAAGCGCCTTGGTCGCCCGACCGAAGTATTCCGTCCAGGGCGGCTGGGCCAAGGCCGTCATCAGCAGGTTCACGGAGTTCTGCTGGGACATCCGGTTGAACTTGAGTTTGTCGCCATCAAGAAAGACTGTCCATTCCGCGAGTTCTGGCGTGACCCGGATCGTTTTGGACAGTTCCTCGCGGGTTTGGTCAACGTGCCCCCGTTGGGTAGTTTTGCCGTCGTAGATGAACCGCAGGCCCTCGCCGGTCTTGGACAGCTCCGGGCATTTGAAGCCCATCTCCACGGTCAAGGGCTTTCCGAGCAATTCGGCGTCAACTTTGACCAGCATATTCGGCACGCTGGCAGTGTCCCCGGCATAATGGCCCAGTTCAGTGAAGCGCCCGGCGACGCCGGTGAGTGTGCGGCTTAGGGCTTCGCCCAGGCACGTCTTGCCGGAGCCGACGCTTTGGAATTTGCCGTCCGAGGCCAGATTCGAGCCGATGACCAAAACTAAGCCCTTGTCGGGAAAGCTGATGTCCGCCGATTGCACGGTCGTCCAGTTCCGCATCCGTATCCGCTTGATCCGAAGGTCGGTCATTGCCAGAGAGAACGTAATTAGGGTGTGCTTGGCTGTGGAAAAAAGAAAAAACCGGCTCCCGTGATGTCATCACGGGGAGTATTCTACATTCCTCGGATTACTCCCAACAGCGGCTTGTTTTTTGAAGATCGTGGCGAGACCTATGTCTTTGCCGCGCTCTTGAAGGCGCTGTCTTCCTTCACGGGTCGGGCATTTCCTGCGATGGTCTTCGAGCACCCGGATACTGCTGTCAATGAATATGTTACTAATTACGGCATGGTTATCGGCATGACCGACCACGAGGGCAACAAGACCGTCATCAGCGCCCAATACCGGAATAATCTTCCATCGCTCTATGTGGACCGGCTACGCTCATTTTTGCAGTTCATGCCTGGCGACATCGTTTTGTGGGCCAAAAACGTCTTCGACACACCTCAGCCCGCCCCGGCCAAGGAGGTTGTGTATGGCGAAAAGCCCGAACAGTCGCCCAGGCGGCTGTCAAAAACGGAAATAGCGGCGAAATGGCAGCACCCTGATGCCCTTTCTTCGGGGGAGATGGACTACCTGACTGGCAAAAAGAGTCCTCTCCGCCCATGACTTGATATGCGCGGAATGCGATTCAAAAAACTGCTGGAAGTGGCCGAGAGCTTGGAAATGATCCAGGAATACCTGACCTACGACCAGCTTTACCGGATGTCCGAGCCGAAGCGGTTCGTTCGGTCGCATTACGTCCGCATTCCTCCGATGGAAGTCGAGGCGTATCAGACAGCCAACCACTGGGTTTTTTCCTATTATTTTAATGCCAAGTCCGCGCCCGGCCATTCGACCACCGGCCTGCGACACCGGGGCTTTGTTCGATTCCTCAAGCCCAAACGCGGGCACAAGGGCAAAAATACGCCGCTCTCCCAGCTTCCGGTAGAAGTTGACTGTATGTGCTTTGCGCCTGAAACCTTGGTTATGCTGGGTGATGGCACCTATAAACCCATCCGTGAAATCAAGAAGGGTGATTCCGTTTATACGCACCGGGGCAGAATTAGGCGCGTGCTTGGAAATGTTCCACGGTTGGTCAAACAAGATGAGAATGTTTACAAAATTAAGGTTGTTGGATTTCTAGGCGAGTTGATCGCTACAGGCAACCATCCGTTTTATGTTTTGCGCGGCAATGAAAAGTGTTTGTGCGGGTGCGGCCAATCTTTGTTCGAGGATGGTGCTGGTGGGTTTAAAACCGCAAATCGGCTCTTTAGCCCCAACTTAATTTTGTCCAAGAAATATCGGCAAGGGCACTGGGCCAAAGGCACAGTCCTGGAAAATGATCCTGGGCACTTCGAGTGGATTAAAGTAGATGATTTCAGGCCGCAGGAGTGGTTCCTGCTGCCTTGGTTAGAAGAGGGCAAAATCAGCGTGGACCTGGCTTTTGCCCGACTCCTTGGTTATTACGCCGCCGAGGGTCATGTTCCAGCGCGAAGCGCCTGCGTTTTTCTTACACTCAATACCAACGAAAAAGAAACTATTGCTGCTGATATTTTGGGATTGTGTGCCAAGCTTGGTTACCCGGCAGAGATCAAAAATCGGAGCTACAAAAAGCAAAAATGGTTGTCCGTAATCATTCGCAGCCGCAAGCTACGCGACGAGTGCCTGGCGCACGTTGGCCGGGGATCGAACTCAAAACGATTTTCACCGGAAATCATGGGGTTTGACAACGCGGCGCTAAAAGAGGTTTTTATCGGTGCTATGTTGGGCGACGGTTGGATTTATCCAAGCCGGGGAATGAAATACATCTCTACGAGTTTTGCGCTGGCTAGCCAAATGAGCTGCATACTGAGCCGCCTGGGGGTAAGACACTCTGTTTCAATTCACACAGAGGCAAAAGCAAGCAAGCAGCGCAGTTATCAAGTTGTAGTGCCGGGAGGAGGTTCAGCGGATGAAGTTAGAAAATGGCTCTGGCCGCATCTCCGAGAAAAGGACAAGTTTTCACCTGGTTCCGGCGTTTTTCACTGTGCCGATTACGTCCGCGACGAAGGCCAGTTGAAAACCCTGCTCAAGCGAGAGAAAGTCGAATACACTGGTGAAGTTTACGACTTGGCCGTAGAGGAGGACGAGTCGTTCATCGTTCATGGCGTTGCCGTTCATAACTGCCCGGACTATCGTTACCGCTGGGCTTGGGCCAACCACCAGAAGAAGGCTGGCCCCATCGGCAAGAATTCACTCAACCAGTGCATCAGCCGCGCCCCCAGAAAGACCAACCCGCAGGGCATACCTGGACTTTGTAAACATATTCTAGCCACGCGGGATTTCATTTATGGCCTGCTGTCCGGTTTCCCGGAGGACATGGGGCCTTCGGATCGCCTGGATAGGCTCACCAAACATGCTACCAAACGCTGGATCAATTTCGATGCGGAGATGGCCGCAGCCCGCGAGCGCGACGCCAAGATTGCTGCTGCGAAAGCCCGCCGCAATATCGGGTTGCCGCCTCAGCGCCAGAATCGGCTGGCCAGCAAACTGGCCGCAGTCATGCCCCCGGAACTCACTGGAATACCGATGGAACCGTGGATAAGACCACCGCCTTCGCCCCAGGAACTCAAAGCCAAATACGGCAAAGCGCCCGCCGCCCCGAAAGCCCCGCAAGCTCCCAAAGGCCCCAAGGCTCCGGCCCCCGCGCCGCCGCCGCCAGGACAGCGCAGGCGCGAATTGCCTCCGGCTGCCCCAGTAAAGAAAATCCCAATCAAGCCTGCCAAGGCTGCCGAGAAACCTGCCAAGAAAGCGGCTGCTCCAGGCGAGATCAAAGGACTTACGCCGGGCCAATTTCTCGGTCGCAGGTTCCTCAAGACTGAAGGAGTAGATAGTATGACGAACATGAAAACGCTGCTGACGTTACAAGAGATCAAAGTCGTAAAGAACGCCTATAAGCTCGTAGTCGAGATGGGCGACGAGATGGGCGACGAGCTGGGCGGGCTGGACTCTGCGGGTGATGTGGGCGATATGCCCTCGCCATCCGGGGCCGACATGCCGATGGAACCACCGGTATCGGACAGTGCGGTTGGCGCGTCCACCCAGGACAACGTGGCTGTCAGCCTTTTGCGCGAAATCCGCGACCTATTGGCTGACCTGGTAGCTGATGAAGCTGCTGAGGGCGGCGAGGCCCCGGAGATTCCCGAAGAAGGCGAGCTGGAGCCAGGTGAAGGCGGCGAGGAGGACAAACTTGCGGGTGAAGAAGAATTTCGACCGGGCAAACGTCCCATGCCCGTTCCAAGCGGAGCTGAATAATTTATGACACCCGGCGCATATCCTGAACCAATGGTAAGAACGACTTGGGTTCAAGTCCCGATGGTTTCGGGCTATGTCGGCAGCCGATTGCGGGTTGCCGACTACTCGTTCGGAACCAACTACGCGGGTTATGTCCTGGAGGACAGCAAAGTCCACCTGACCATTGAAAACGTCACCAATGGCACGACTTTGTTCTTCCAGGTTCAGCAGAGCTACGGTGATGGCTCAGCCGATCCAAGAACGTCGATCACCCCCCAATATGGCATCGCGCCTCTAGGCACGCGCGTCGTGGATTTCACCATTAACGCTCCGTTTATCGAGATCAAGTGCGTCGGCGGCGCGGGCGCGATTCGCGCCCAATTGGATTCCCGCCTGAAGTGGGAGCAGATGGCAATGAGCCGCACTGATCCCTTTGGTGCCCCTAGCCTGTGGAGCAAGAGTTACCACGCAGGCCCAGGCGTAGTAGTGCCCGCCCCATTCCCGACCATTTAATACGTCGGTGTCGGATTCGGAGCTGCGCTCTTGCTCTGAGTCGTCGAGAATACCGAAGTAAAAGCAGATTGACCAGCTCCGTGCGCAAGCTCGGAGCTTTGTATTGCTTTCAGGTTGAGCGCCTGGCCCGGAGCTTCCTGGTCGCTGATGATGACTGTTTCCCCAAGAACCTGGAGCGAGGTCGCCGCCGCGCTGCTGGTTTGAAATTCGCCCCGTTTGGCGATGAACGACGACAACATGGCCCCGCTCTCAATCATGTAGCAGGCGTTGGTGACCTGGTAGGTGCCAGACCAAACGGTGGACTTGTCAGAGGACGGGCTGATGATAATGCGCACGATGTCGCCGACGCGCAGAAAAATAGAGTGAGCCACGTCGAGTTTGATCCCCAGGATTTGCGCCCGCGCATTTTCATACATGGTCTGTGCCATGTTCTCGGCCTCCGTAGGGGCGTTCGTGCTCAGATGGAATGGATAATTCAGGTCGGCTCCCTTCACGTTGGCCAACGAGTGCATGACGTTGCCCAGCTTGAGAGCCTTGGCCGGATCGGAGGCGATTTCTTTCATCTGGCCGGTATAGGGATCGTAAACGACCAGGCGCACGCCGGATGCGCCCGCTTCCAGCAGGTTTTGGCTCTCGTCCAATTGCGTCAGTCCAATGTTGTTGGTCTGGTAATAGACCAGCTCCTTGAGCGCGGCATGGTAGTCCGGTGAGTGAAAATGAAGCGTGTTGTCCTGGACGTAGATGCTGTAGTTGCCCCGGCCCTTGGCGTTGATGGCACGCGGCACCATGCGATGCAGGATGAAGTCGAAATCGTCAACAAAACTTTGAATCCACATGCCTTCGCCCACGGTTTCCTCGATGACGGTGTTGGCGATGCCGTTTTCTTCGGCAATCTGAGCCACGATGGCGCTGATTTTTCCCTTTCGAGTCACGACCTTCGTCCGGCGTGTAACTGTAAACAAATAATCCGACAAGCTCAGCCGGACAAAATGACCGGCACTTTTGCCTACGCCGTCGATGGCCGCGCCCAGGCTGGTGATAATTGAGTCTTGCCAGGGCAGGTAGGCCATCTGGCCTGGCAGTCCGACGCCAATCCGGTAACGGATTTTCGGCGTGCCCTGGGACTGGGCGAAGCGGATCAGGCCATCCACGTAGTCTGTCGTTGGGGCCTGAACCCACAGCTCGTGTTGGCTCGGCATCTTCAGGCCCTCCGTGATGATGGACTTACTGTGGACGACGTTGATCTTGCTGAACGGGATGATCTTGCTATTTGGCAGCCTTAGCTCGATTTCTACGACCGTTCGGCCTTCCAGGTTGGTATTGCCAGATTGAGCCACAAAATTGTTTACATTTCATCGACGTTTGAAGCGTAGCTTTCAAGCTCAACCATGATCTCCTCGTCAATCGTCAAGTTTTGGAGTTCGATAAAACTCTCTTCCGGGTAGCCCAGGGCCTCGAACAGCCGTTCCACAGTGTCCCGGTTCGCCAAGAGCAGTTTGGCCTCCGGCCCAGTGAAATCGTAGTGGGCTTCGATGTCGTCGATGACCACCACAAGATGGCTGTCGTCCTGGATAATGATGGTAGAGCTGGGATTTTCACCTTTCAGCTCCGCAAGCAATTGCGCCAGTTCAACAGGTCGTTCCATATCCAAGCTAGTTACACGACTTCTGCCAAATCTTTTTGATAAGACTCAAGAAGTCATCGCGGCTCATCGCTCTTTTTAGCCGATTGCACGTAGTGCAACAGGATACGGTGTTTTGCGGGGTGTAACCTTCAGTATTTTTTACGCGGTCGATGCCATTGCAGGTAAAAGCGATAGTTCTGGTGCGAAAGTTGAATAAGCGCGTGGCTGGTGGTTCACCACAGTAGTTGCAGGGATTATTTATTAGTTTATCGAATTGTGCGCTAGATAGGGTATAATCCAAGTTTCTAGCTCTAGCAGACCCGATGTAAACATGGCGGAAATGCGTCAAACCGACTGCTTGGTCGGATTTCCTCCTGGTTATTCTTGGGCGTTTTTTAAGACAGCCGCAGCTTTTGACCGAATGATGCGCGGTTGTTGATATTTCACCGCCACACTCACATTTGAATTTGTAAAGTGTTCTGCCGTATTTGGTTCCAAGAACTTCTACAGGGGTAAGCTTTCCTTTCCATTTGATATTAAGCGGCAATTTGTTGCTGCTATTAAAGCAGGATTTGCAGATAAGTGATCTGGAATAGTAGATTACCGGCCACCAAGCCCACCGTGGCGCTTTGCATGTCGGGCATGTGATTTGAAATTGGACGTTTTTGCCCATCATTCTGATCGGAGCTTCGATGACTCCAAGGTATTTTGTCTTCCACCTTTTGCAGTTCACGCCGGTATTTAAGCTGTGCGATACGCTGAACGCAAGGAATTTTTGTTTGATAGTGAACTCTGGAAAAAAACGGATGTCGGAATAGCACTGAAGATGCACGCCGAATACGTGAGAACCAGCTCACCCAGGCCCTACCCGAAGTTCTTCGAGGTTGATCGTAGTGAGGAGGCCGTTGATCCGCTCTGGCACATGCCGATGACGGAGCGCACCGTGTTCAAGCGCACCCTGGACATTCCCTCCATCGTCACGTTCGAGAAGCCCAACTGGGCTATGACCAAGCTGGGCCTCACCCCCAAGCAACACTTTAAATTTTGGTTGGCGAATCTCCACCTAAACCCTTCTGGCACACTGATCGACGGGCGTGAAATAGACCCGGTTCGCCTAGACTATTTTCCTCTGCGCGGCGACCTGATTTATTACATCGGCTACCGGCTCATGGTTATCAACGTGGTGCTGGACCCCAGCACCTACTGGTTGCAGACCAACGTCTGGTTGGGCTTGGTCTGCGAAGCATCCATTGCTCCCGATGGCGATGCCCGGCCTACAATCGACCTCTTAACGCCCGTGCCCGCTGAACAGCCTGGGGCCAAGCCCCTGCCTGATTGGCCAGGCCCGGCACCCACAGGCCCGGCCAACATCCCCCATAACTGGCCATGATTATTGGCCATAAAGAGGGTGTGTTCGCGGACGCCGTGCGGAGTGCGCTCCAAGATAATTTGTTTACGAATACGACCCAAAAGCAGAATGCGGTGGTTGAACGGTTTATGAACTGGTTCAACCGGGATGCCCGCTTCAAGCCGGTGCCCGACCTGGCGCAGAGGATTGCGAACATGGAGCCAAGATTGCGGAAAATGGCCAAAAATCTGGAAGTGAGCATCCAGCGAGGCAAGCTCGTAATTAGGTCAGATGCGGAATCTGCGGCTCTGCTGAGTTTGCTTCGGCGTGGGTCGAACTGGTTTGACCCGCATCCTGATGTTGATACGGCAATACTGTTGGCGCTCTCGAAGGGCGCTAGTTAAAGCGCATGAAGAACATTGATACAACGATCCAAGAAGCGGTCGCGCAAGCCGACGTGAGGAAGCCTGACACGATCAGGGCAGCCGCCAACGCTATTCTGTCCGAAGACATGGACGTGAAGGCGGGCGAGATGGTTGCCGTCATCGACGATCCCACGTATTCTCTGGCGGGCCTAAAAGTCAGAGTGGCTGGACCTTCAGCTAAGGGTTCCGGCTGGGTGGATGTGGAGACGGCCAACGGCATTAAGGTGCCAGTCCAGTCAAGCCTGCTTCTCAAAGTAAGCTAGGCGAGAGTGGACCCGCTTAATCCAGGCGATGAAATCGGTTAACGATTGGGCGTTTTTTGCCATGTTGCACGTCCAGCAGCATGGCACGACGTTTTTGGCGGTGTAGCCGCCGCTTGAATCCAATCGGTCCAATCCATTGTAGATGTAAGGTCCGAAGGCTTCGATCCCGTGGTAAGACTGCCTTGGAGGAACGCCGCAATAGTGGCACGGAGAGGCGGTTAAGGACCGAAATTCGGATTTTGTTAGTGCCCACTCTCGTCCTTTATGCACCGCTTCGCGCTGCCGGTCTCTAAAGAGTTTTCTGAATGAAGACTCACCGAACGGCAGTTTTATCCCGTTTTTTCTTGCCGCTTCTTTTTGTAAACATCCACAGCTTTTAGTGTTACCGTTTTTCAGGCTTGATCCCAGCGGATAAACGATACCGCCGCAAGAGCAACGACATTCGTAGTGCCAGGCGCGGCGGGCGCTCAAAGATGATTTGCCCACCACGGTTAGTCTATGGAACGAGTCTCCGGGACATATTTCCGTATTCACGATCCGCACTATACCCGTGGATCGTGAATAGGACAATCGTTTTCCACTGCTATCGGCTGGCCGCGAGTGGCCGTATCTATTTTGTGGCAGACGAAACCCTAAGTGTAAGGCCAGGCACCGTAGGCGCAACGGGAATGCGCTACCATGAATTGGCTTTGCAGCGTTGGCTGTATTCCAATTTTTTTGTGCGTGAAGGCTTTCCCATCCCGGTGGTTTTCTCCACCCCAATGGATGCGTTTGGGAACTTCGACAAGTTGTGGAAAAGCAATGCCAATCCGTTCAAATACCTGTTCGACCTAAAGGACGAGCAGGGTAAGCCTCTTTACGAACCGTATCCGGCCAACCTCCGTTATCCCCTGATTTCCATCTTTCGGCGTGGTTGGCGTTACCGCCCGGAGCAGAATTACTCCATCCATCAGTGGCGGAAGATGAACTGGCCCACGGTCTCGAATCCGGTGGGCCGCTGCCAGCTTGCCAACGTGGCCGTCAGCTACCGCCCGATGGCTTGGGATTACCGTTGGCAGATCGACCACTACGCCATGCGCCCGGACACGCAGGCGTATTTCGTCGAGAAGCTGATGCGTTCCATGTGGATCACGGGGGGCACGCCCCAATGCTGGGTTTTGATCCACTACCCTGGAATTGGTCTCCACAGAATCCGCATGTTCATCGAGGGGGACATCGAAAACACCACCTTGGAGGAGCCGGAGGACCAAAAACACGTCGAGTTTCGCACCACGTTTACCCTCTGCCTGGAGGGCTACTCGATTGACCAAGACATCCAATTCTTGCCTGCCCTCTGGACGCTCATCATTCGCGGTCAGGAGCAGTCAGCTAACCCCGACGAATTGGGCGAAGCTCTCGATCAACAGACCGAAGACTTGAGGCTCCGCGACGACAACGCGACCATGCTGGCCCGGCAGAACGTGCCGCCAGATGAAGAATGTCAACAAAATCTACGACACGCAACCTACGGCACCTACCCTGGGCATGACGTTTACTTGAGCGGCAGTCTCCAGCCCAACGGCTATTTGCTCTATGGGTTCAACAGCAGCAACACGAACAGCCCCTATTTTTTGGGCGGCATTCCCTCAACCTCCGGCTACGGCCTGGCGACGTTGACGGAGGTAACCCGCTGTGCGGGAACCTTTTACGAGACCGGCACGACCGCAAGCGTCTTCTTATTTGGCGATTACATTTACCCAGCGGGAACGGTCGTCAACTACGGCAGTATCGTGGAAGCTGGAACTACCTACGGCGGATTCCTTTACGGAGCAAACGAGAAGCTTATCCTCTTCGATGACGGGGCATCCTCTGGCAGTCTCACCGAGGGCGCATACGTCCTCACGTTGCAACCGGGCGGCACCTACTTCGAGGCCGGAACCGTGGTGGGCTTGTTCACGATGGGCACCTATGTCTCGACCGTGGTCGATATTGGCACCTACTACGAGACCGGCACGACAGCCGCAGTCTTCGGAACGGGCATTTATATGATGACTTCGGTGGATAGCGGTAGTTACTTCGATGCGGGCACGACCGCAGCCGTTTTCTTGATCGGAACGAGTTCGATGAGGGTTGCGAATGCTGGCACCTGGTTCGCCTCCGGCAGTATGGCGGGCCTGTTTTTGGTTGGCGCGTATGCGTAGATAGATTATGACTTGGACAGCACAGACAGCAGGCGGCTACCTGAAGTGGGCGGTAGTCGAGGGAAAGACCAGCAAGGTCATCCGTGATTCAGGCCCGGACTGGATCAGGAACCTGATCCTGAATACCGGCTTGAACGGCATTGCCACTCGAACTTGGGTCGGCAGCTTCGAGTATGCGATCTGTGGCACCGGCGTTCGCCCAACCTCCGTGGACAGCCTGACCACCAACGCCACACTCGCCGGTGGAACCATTTCCAGCGACGCACCATTTTTCGATCCCAGCGATGTCGGAGCCGAGCTGGAGTGGGATGACGGCACCCGCGCCATTATCACCAGCTACTCCAGCTCCAGCACGGTTTACACGGATGCCACGGGTTCGGCCAGCGGCCATTTCATCAAATACAACACCCAAGACACAGCCCTCTCGGTCGAAACCAAGCGCACCAACACCAAGTTGACGGGCGTCGGCAACTGCGGCACTGCCCAGGTTGCCAATCAGTTCCAATTTCGGCGCACCTTCGACTTCACTATCGAGGTTGCCCCGCAGAACTACACCGAAGTCGGGTTCTCCTGGGCCGCAGCGGGTGCCAGCACGACTTTCGCTCGCGTTCTCCTGCCCGGCCCGGTTTTTGTGGACATTGGCCAGCAACTTCGCGTCACCTACGAACTGCGGATCACCTTGAATCCCGGATCACCTATTTCGCGCTCGGCAGCAATCTCCGGCTGGACGGGCACGACCGGCACTGAGCAGGCTCAAATTTCCTACATGGGGACGGTGAACACAAATGGTGACTCTCAGGTTACCGGGAGGCTGACTTCGGAACCTTCCAATGCTGGCCAAACCCACTGGGGCGTCTTTTTGTCCCCAAACAGTTCCGCGCCAGCCACTTTCGGCACGGCGGTTGACCGCCATCTCAATGTGGGCTACGCCGATACCATCACACGGGCGGTTTACGCGAGCAACAGTTTTTACGTGGATGTGACCGCTGTTTTCAATGTGGGCACGGCCAATCGGGTGGACATGCAAAGTTTCGGTTATGGATACCATGATCCGAACAACTTCTTTGCGTCGATCCAGACTGCTTACGTTTTCGTTTTGGATAGCCCGCAGATCAAAGACAACTCGCACACGTTGACCTTGGTGTTCCGGTCGAGTTGGAGCCGGGATTTGGCGTAATTGTTTACAAATTCGACCCCAAAACCAGGAAATGACGAAGTGTAGATAAAGAGAAAGAATGAACGTGTATGGCAACGATTAAGCGAAAGAACTTTCCGGGAGTTTATACCCAGATAATCGACCAGTCGTTCGTGAACACGAACACTGCTCGATTCCGCCCCGGTTTGATTGGTGTCGCCAGCAAAGGCCCATTTAACACGCCGACCCAGGTTCGCACTCTCCAGGATTTTGTCCGCCTTTTCGGCCAGCCGATTGACGGCGATTATTTCCTGGGAACGGCAGTGGGCGTGGTTGCGCCATACAGCGATGGCTCTATAGTTGTGCGGGTTGGGTTGCTATACAATGATCTGCCAGGAAACATTGTCAGTGCCGTGGTCGGAACCTCCGGTGCGACGACTTTTGACACCGCAGCGGCTCCGCTGGTGGACAAAAATCAGACTTATACCCCGACTGGCAACTATTACGTCCAGATCACCGAGGATGGCAAGAAGAGCCTTGTCAATGCGAAGGTGCTCAGCGTCTCCGGCACCGTGGTCACGCTGAACACGGATACCCTGCCGGACACCTACGCGAACGGTTTGCTTCAGTTCAGCTATTGGGCCAACGCCGCCAGCAAGGCCCAAGGCGTCTTGGAAGGTTACAGTTACACCCCCATCCCCACCCTTGGTGTCGTTTCCGGTGAAAAGGGCAACTACTATTTCTCGGTCACGAGCAATCCGACCTATATTGTAGTGGGCGACCTGCTGCGGATCACCCAGACGGGCAAGTTTCCGACCTACGAAGTTTACTGCGCCAAAACGAATCCCATTATCGGGTCTGGTTCTAACGCCTCAGCAACCATCGAACTTCAGGCCACGGATGACACCGAACGTGGCTACCAGGCGCTTCCGCTCCAGGACACATACACTGCCGCGACGGTCGAGAAGGTCAGCTCGAAGACCAACGCAGCCCTCATTTACGCACTCACCGAAGGCACCTGGGCCAACACGACCAACTCGAATCCGGTTGGCGGGTTGCAGGTCAAGATCAGTCCAGGAACTCAAGCGGGCACCAAGAAAATCAGCATCTATTGGGATTCGGCTTTGGTCGAGGTTTACGACAACCTGGGCGTCGCGGCTCAGTTTCCCACGACTGCGCCTCCGTTGGACTTCGCGGATACCATCAATACCAACGCGCCTTCCAGCTACATCACCATCAAGATGCTGGGCAACTATGTCCCGGCCAACACGGTCGATCCTTGGAACAGCTCCCCGTCCACGCCGGTGCCGCAGGCTCCGACAAACACGGCGAAATACGGCGTGCCGCTTCCCGGTGGGGCCTTCGATAGAGGATGCAACGGCGAGGCTGCCCGTGCTCAGGATTTCGTTGGCAAGCTCAATCCCGTGGACGACACCCTGACTGGCATCAAGTCCTTCGAGGACTTGGACAACATATATGTTACTGTCCTCTGTGCTCCTGGCGAGACTTCGCCGGACGCCTCTAAGCTGCCGATCCACACTCAGTTGCGCGACACGGCTTACATTACCAAATCCATTGGCCTGATTGACGTGCCCCTCAGCTTCAATGGGGTGCCGTTGAACGTGTGGGATGCCATCGACTGGCACAACGGTCAGGGCAAGTTCAAAGATCGTGGCAAGATGGACACCGCCTATTTGGCGTGTTTCTGGAACTGGTTCACGATGAGTGATCCGCTCACCCAGCAGCCCAAGCTGTGCCCGCCGACCATCGGCGCTCTGCGGGTCATGGCCTACACCTGGCTGCACGACCAGCCGTGGTCTGCCGCTGCCGGTGAAAACCGTGGCGTCATCAGTGAAGCGACTTCGGTCACTTTCCCGCGCCTGTCCGACAACGCCAAGGAAGCCATGTATGGCTCTGGCAACGCGGTCAACCCCATCATCCAGCGCAACGGGGTCATCATGGTTTACGGCGAGCGCACCCTCCAGCGAACGGAGAGCAAGCTCACCGCGATCCACAACCTCGTTCTGGTCGAGTATGTGGTTCAGGGGTTGGCGGCTATCGGTCGCCGATTCGTCTTCGATCCGAATGACCTCACCCTGCTCAATTCGCTGGAACTAGCCATGAGGCAGTTCCTCGATGGCGTCAAGAACCTGCGGGGCATCGAAGCCTACAACCTGGTTTGCGACGAATCGAACAACAGCACCACGACTCGGAACCGCCGCGAAGTGATTGTCGATCTCTACGTCGTGCCGACTGACGCCGTGGAGCGTATCTACATCAACGCTGTTGTCCGCGAATCGGGCGCAGACCTCACTAACGTAACTGGCTAAGATTTATGAGCAGAATGCTATTCAAGAACACGTTCGGCGGGCAAGCCGGACAGGGGCAAGGTCTGGACTTGCAGCGCCAAGACCTGTTTAAGTTCACGCTCAATCTGCCCCAAGCTCTCCGCATGAATTGGACGGATCAGGTCGAGTTCGCGGTGGAGAAGTTTCCTTTCCCGGAGCGCAGCATCGAAGTCATCGGTGTCAAATACATGCAACAGACCAACTTTCTGATTGGCGGCGACACCCCGACACCCGCCGTGGAAATTCCTGTTCGCTACGCTTTTGCCGCTGACATTGCCACGGCGCTGGAAAAGTGGTTTTGGCTCATCCGAAATCCGCTCACAGGCGGCGTGGGCTTGACCAGCTTCGTCAAGTCGGATGGGTTTTTCACCTGGATTGTCCCCAACCAGGTCGCGCAAAACGCGGACATCCGTGGTGTGCCCCAGTCGATGCCCAATACGATGAAAAACGGCTTGAAGTATTACCTGGAAGGCGTGCTCTTGAAGGGCTTCAAGTTTTCGGATGCTGATATGACCACCAGCGGCAAGGTGGACTGCCAGCTCTCCCTCCAAATTGATAGGTATTACCCCGTAAATATCGACTCAATGATCGTAAGTGTGCCATAATGAATGGGTTACAGATAAATGCTGGACAAAAGTTTGGACGGTTAACCGTGCTTCGAGAACTTGAAAGGACGGTTAGTGGGGGCCAAATCCTCCGCCAAATCGAACTTCAGTGCGCTTGCGGAAAAATTACAGTCACGCGGCCTTCTGTTTTGTCTCGTGGGCGCACAAAAAGCTGCGGCTGTCTTCAGCGTGAAAAAGCATCAAATTCTGGCAAACTTCGCCGTAAAGCACCGGGTGAGCACGCGATCAATTCGGTCGTAAACACCTATGTTCAAGCTGCCAGAAAGCGTCAACTCGACTTTGCGCTTACCCGCGAGGACGTGGTTCGATTGATTTTCTCCGATTGTCGCTACTGTGGTGCTGAACCTCAGAATGTCCGGGGTCGTATAGGCATGTTTGGCTCGATCCATTACAATGGTATTGACCGCGTAGATAATACCAAAGGCTACACGCCGGAGAATAGTGTGGCTTGCTGCGAAATCTGTAACAAAGCAAAAAGAACAATGAGCGCCGCTGATTTTCAAGCTTGGATCGAGCGTGCTCACAGCCATCTCAGTCAATTACCAATATGAAAGCATTCGAGTTCATTTCGAGATTGGACGATGCCCGGCACGCTCGCAGGGTTAGCGAAGACGGTATTCCCGCCCCCGTGGCTGCGGCCCCATCGCACGCGCCGACCAGCGGCAAGGACGCCACGACCACCGGCCAGGGCAAGAGCGAGGACGAGGGCGAACCCGTCAAGAAGGCTTACAAGCAACCTTCGGGGTCGATTCCCGCCCCCGTGGCTGCGGCCCCATCGCACGCGCCGACCAGCGGCAAGGACGCCACGACCACCGGCCAGGGCAAGAGCGAGGACGAGGGCGAAGCAATCAGCAAGGAGGCCATGAAGGAGACTTTGCGCCAGCTCATCGACGGCGACGACACTGATGTCGCTGCGCTGCTGTCCGAAGGCGGACATAAAGCCGGTTGCCAATGCGGCTTCTGCAAGAACAAAGGCTCCTTCGGCAAGAAGAAGGACGAGGGCGTCGGCAAGACCAAGGACGGCGAACAGCCGGACAAGGCCATGAAGGAGGATTTGGGCATGGCGGGGGCAGGCCGGGGTATGCCTCTTCGCCGCCGCCTCGGCGGTGCTCCTCCGAGCCGAATGAATTTCCGTCAACGAGTCAAGCTGCCTCCCAAAGCCTGTGGCGTCCCCTCCAAAGCGGCCATCAATCCAATGCAGCCCGCGATGGAGCAATTGGACGGCAGGGCGTCGATCCAGGACATCGCCGACCGGCTCTTGGAGGCCCCTGGAGCTGACTGATGCGAGCTGAAGGTCTAATCACGGTTTCCAAGATCACGCTTGCGGATGGCAAGGAATTGCCACTCCGCAAGGCTTGTGATTACGGATGGATCACCCCGGAGCGAACGCCGAGCGGTTGGAGTGTCGGCCACGATGAAGCTTGCCTGGGGCGAAACTTATTTTTGGACCAAGGCCGTCAACTTCTGGCTTACGCCTTTGGTTTCCGTGCCCCTATCGAGAATTACACCGTCCAAAAATTTGCGGTGGGCACTGGCTTGACCGCCGCCAGAGTAACGGATGTTGCCCTGGAATCTGCCGTGGCGCTGGCCTCTGGGTTCGGAGCGACCGTAGCCAAGATCACCAGCGTTGACTTCCTGACGGCCTTCGTCATGCGCGTTGGTTTCAATGTCGCGGTCGGCGACGCCAACGGCTACCTCTTGACCGAGTTCGGTCTGTTCTCCGGCAACAACACGCTCCTGGCGCGGAAAGTCCGCAGCGTCGGGATCAACAAGACCTCCGATTTCAGCCTAACTTTAACCTGGCGGATACGCTTTTGATTTATGGTCATACATGTTACTGACAGCCAAGTGGTTGGCGAGGCTCTTGGCACGCTGTTTACCATCATCCAACCGTCGCCCGTGGATGCCGCTATCATTCTCAAAAACTCTGGCGTCAACACAATGAACTACCGTTTCCAGGAGTGGAACGGATCAATTTGGGTGGACATGGGAGCCAGCGGCAGCGACTTCTACAACACGCTTTCGGCGAACGAGACCAAGCTGATCGAGTGCGAATCTAGCAACTCCAAAATCCAAATGATTGGCAACGCCTCCGGGGGTGCTTTCCTGGAGTTCGCCATCACGCGCTATTTCAACCGTGATTCAGGTGGGGCGGTTCCGATCTTGAATCTGTGAGCCGCTATCTTGCGCCAACCAACACCGAGATTATCCTGGCCGCGCTGCTGGAGGACGACACTGAAGTCGCTGAGGCGCTGAACAGGCGCGGATTCTTTGGCCTCATGGGCAAGATACTGGGGGCCATCAGCGCCAATCCATTTAGTATGGCCGGAGCTGCAACCCCTGTGCTCGCGCCTGCCGCTTGGCAGCCGAGTCCAGCTCATCTCGCTTGGTTTACGGCCTTGTTGAATCGGATGCAGGATGGCCAGCAGTGGGCGGTGCCTGCCACGGGTCAGGTTTATCAGCTTGACAAGAATGCTAGAACTTTGGCGCTTGTGTCCGGGTCACCCAATGATCCCCTCGGCTGGCACGAAAGAAACAAGGTTGCGCTTGGCAGGTTAGGTTACGGCGTTTTAGACATGCTGCCGGGTCTGGTCGGGGGAAAAGCACAAGGTAAAGCGCAAGAACCAGATCCCGGTCTTGATCGTTGTTGGAAGTGCGGAAAACCAGGCACGCACGCTCTTATGCCTCCCCTTGGCGGATCGGTGTGCGACGATTGCTGGTCTGAACTTAACACTGATGCCGATATATTGAAGAAGAAGGGGGACGCGGAAGTAGAAGCAAATAAGAAGCAGCGCAAAGAACGGCGGGAAAGAGAACGCCCGGATGACAGGTCTCGCTTTGACTACGCGGGCGGCAGCGAGGACGAGGGCTACGCGAAGCACTACGAATCTTCGCTCAATACCAAAATTATACTGACCGCGCTGTTGCAGGACGGCTTGATTTAAGCATCTCGTCCAGGGTTGCTTCTCCTCCTCCTCCGTCTTCATACTGCCGGGCGACGCGCTCGTAGCTTTGCGCGATTTCCTTGATGCCCAGCGCCATCAACTCGCGGCTGGAGCAGAACCTCAACTCGGATGGTTCTGGCACGCCAGGCACATCACTGTAGAGCAGGGTCTTGTCTAGCGAGTCTAAGAAGAAGGGCAGCAAGTTTCCGGGAATTTGGGCTTGGATGGTCACCAGGGCCGACTCGAAATTCATGGCCTCGGTCACGGCTTTGAACAGCTTCTCGACCTTCTTCGGCCCCCATTTCGGTATGCCGCCAACGCCGTCGCCGCGATCACCGATGATGGCCAGGGCAATGGCGACTTGGGACGGGCGCTTGACAGCAAATTTATGGCAGATCGTGCGGGACGGCAGCATTGATTTCGAGTTCAGGCAGTAGTAGGCCACGTTGCCGCCCTGGAGCTGCATGAGGTCTTTGTCGCCGCTCACGACGACGATTTGCTCGGCCTTGGAATTGAACACGACGGTCGCCACAATGTCGTCCGCCTCGTAGTCGGGGTGGTAGCCGTTGGTGGTGTCAAAAAGCGTCAGGATGTCTTCCTGGACACGCTTGCGGGTGTCCGCATAAGCCTGGGGCTTGGGTTGGCGTGGCTTGTCGGTCTTGGCATGGCCGTCCCAACCGAACAGCGTCCGCGTGATGGGCATGTTGATCCGGCCCTCATTTTGATCGAGGAGCTGGAGCGCCGACTGGACAAAGACTCTGCGGGTTGCCTCCGGGTCTTCTTTCACGGCAAACCAGCATCGGGCAAAGAGCGAATTTCCGTCGAGGATAATATCGGTCATGGTCCGGCCAATCCGCTTAATTGGTCATTTTGCGCTTCGATCTTTTCGTTTGCCCAACCCACCATCTGCTCCAGAAATTGGTCCGGCACTTCCCTGAGATTTAAAATTAGCCCCTTCCCGTTCCACGCCAGGTCGAACATTTGATGCCATCTTAGTTCCGTGGCTCGGCTTGAGGCTTGGACGAAAAAATTCCGCTGTAAAGTCCAAGGTATGCTTGAACTTTTTTTGGCACTGGTCGCACAGGTGCGGAATCTCAGTAGCGAGGTGGGGATACAGTTCGTTCTCTCGGTCCTCCAAGTATTGGGCATCAGAGGGCGACAGTGCGTTATACCAGCGCGTCGCTTCCTCCCAAGCGTCTGGCTTGCCGTCGTTGATGGAGACAATGGGCATCAGGATGTGCATAACCCGATCCGTCATGAGCGCCTTGGAGGCTGGCTCACGGGCCAAGATGATGCTTTCGTCCTTCACCTGGAGCGGGCGCACTTGGAGCACGTCCTGGCACTCCGGCAGCGTGAGGGTGTCGAAGCCAGGGTAGCTGGTGTCTTTCTCACCAACCCGGCCAAGCTCATCGGGCACGGTGATCGTCTCGACGGTCGTGGTGCGGCAGTTGGGGCACGTGCATTCGTATTCCACGATGCCGTTGTAACGGAGCGACCGTGAGACCAACAGAACCGTGTTCACATCGCCGATCACGAACGCATCCAGGGGGCAGCCATTCAAATCGCAGACCTGGGCGCACAGGTCGAACAGCAACATATCCCGGTTGCCCTTGCGGACGCGCTCGGCGAGCCAATCGTCGATGTTGGCATCCCAGGGGAATACCGTGATCTCGCCGTTCGGAAACGAGTCTGGTTTCACGTAGCCGCCCGACAGCAGCTTGATCCGCTTTTGAAATCGCAGCCTGCGCGGTTCCAGGCTGGTCAGCTTCGATTGGAATGCCATACAGCGAGAAGAACGAGAAAGGTTTGTTTACAAAATCTACTTACCCTTGATGACGGTGCTGAGCAGGGCAATGGTGGGCAGGATTGGCGGAGGTAACATCGGGCCGGTTGCGCCTCCCTGTGGATCGGTATGGGTGTGACCGAGCAAGGTCGTAACAAGGTTGGTCAGATAGGTAAGCAGCCTATTTCCAAGGACATAAGCTTCGGTTGACCCAGTGCCCAGGAACAGGCTGCCGAAGTCCAGCGCCATGATCGCTGGGGTGCCGACACTGATCCCCGCCGTGCTGGTGACATCCAAAAGGCCGGTGACGGTCAAATTGACATCGGTGAACACGCTCATTATCCAACTTCCGGTCACGTCGATAGTCGCGTCACCAACCAGCGTCAAGAAGGTATCGCCGGTTACGTCCATTTTCCAATCGCCGCCGATGGTAACCTCCAGATTGCCCAGGGTGTCGATGGACATGTAGCTGCCGGAGATCATCTCGATTTCGTTGGCCATCGTTTGGAGGCTGATGGCGTCGCAAATAGCGACCATCTGGTTGCCGACGTTGATCTGCCAGTCCTGATTGACGTTCAAATTGCACTGGTTGAGCTGGTCATCGAACTCGAAGTATTGGCCCATCGCCGTGGCGAGCTGGATGTCGCCGTCATTGCCCGCTTTGCTAGCGTCGGTCAGGAGCAGCCGGTAGCCTTTGCTGGTGGTTAGGATCAGGCCATCCGAGTTCCACTCCACGGTGTGGCCGTAGCGCACCAGTGCTCCGCGCTTGGGGCTGCCGCCACTGCTGCCGGGAGTGCTCCCTGGCGCGTCCTTGTATTGGTGCAGTTTGAAGCTCTGAGCGGCCTTTTGCGTCTGCATGAACCACTCGTAAACGGGCTTTTCTGGTTCTCCGTCAAGGAAACGCACGAGCACCTGGTCGCCGATTATCGGGAGCCAGTCGAAGCCGCCGCTCTGCTGGGAAAGGCCATTCGGCAGGCCCGCAGGCAGCGCCCAGGGCAGATTTTCCGTGCTGATCGCTCCAAAGACGCCGCCGACTGCTCCGTAAGCGTGCGGGACTCTGACCTTTAATCGGCCAAGCTTTTCCGGGTCTTTGTCGTCTTCAACCAAACCGGCGTATGTTCCAGGCAAACCCATGTCCAGAGTAGTTACAGCGTGAGTCGCGTAATCGACAACCAGACCAATCTTTGGGGCCGAACATCGGGCCTCGAAGCTCAACGCTCCGATTTTTGGATCGTGGACTTCAAAGATGCCCTGGCGGGATTGAACCTGAGCATCTTATACAGCAAGCCGATGACGGACGGTTTGGCTGCTTTTTATCTGCCGCCCAAGTTGCAGTCGTATTTTGCGCAATCCGTCACCCTTCCAGAGCTGAAAGTGCGGGCAGAACCGATCCGGCGTGATTCACGGGCCTACCCCACACCAGCCTGGGAGGAAGCCCTGGAGCCGATCACGATGACCTTCATCCTGGACTCTTACACCAGCGGGGCCACGGGCACGGCCAACCGGTCGCCCTACAAGTCGGACATCTACCAGATGCTCGATGGTTGGAGGATGGTTGTTCGGGCTGGGCGCGGCCCGATGTCGGGCGAAAGCTCGATCCGCCTAAACACGGATTACCGGATCGACTACTGTTTCGACGTGCGCCTGCTCTTGCTGCGCGGCTGCTCCAACCCGCGAGTCTATGACACTGCTGCCGGTCAAAAGGCCCTCATGACTGCGAGCGCCCTGGCTGGAGCTTTCGGCTTTTCAACCCTGCAAACAGTCGGCGAGGCCGTGTCCAACTACGCTGCTGACAACTCCGTCATTAACGACCTTGAGTTTTCGATGGAATACCGGTTGGTGAACTGCTGGCTCGGTGGGTTCAAAATCAGCGATCTGAGCTATGAGGCGGCGAAGATCGTCACGCTGTCCACGACGTTCTACGCCGACGACATTCAACAAGTGCCTCAGAACGCTACTTAGAGTGACATTATGACTCCAGACCTATCGCCATTGAAATTTCCAGCGCGGTGGACACTCCAGAAACTTCGTCCGCCGAGCCGGAAGAAGTTGTTCCTCCTGGAGGACTTCTCCGTTGAGGGCGAAACCAACCTGGGGTGCTGCTACCGCTTCGAGCCGGGAGAGCAGGTATTGGCTGCTGGGGACGGCAAAGTCATTTCGATTCGCTTGATTTTTTCGATCTGGAAATTCACGCCCAATACGCTCTTGGGAACGCAGCCAACCTACGAGGTCACGATTGACCACGGCAACGAAATCTGGACGACCGTCCATGGTCTGGCCTCCTGCACGGTTCAGACGGCGACGCCGGTGGTGCGCGGCGACGTGATCGGCAACCTCCTGACGGACGAGCTTTTCTTCCAGATCAAATGGATGGGCACGCCGCATGATCCAGCTTCGGTCAGCCGCCATTTTCAGGTCCAGGACGGCACCCACGCGATTGGGCGCACAGGCTTCATTCGAGAAGCTGCCGACCGGCTCCCTCGGACATTCCTTTCGGTCATCCGCCAGATCATCGTCAACGGTGTCCATTATTTTGTAAACATTTTTGGCTATCATCCGCCTGTGCTGGCGGACATTGACTTCAACGGCAGTGATGGCACCGTGCTCGAAGGCCGGGGGGCGCTCAGCTACTCGTTTTTCATAAACTTCAACGTGGTGGACAACGGCAGCGTCGATTTGATCGGCAGGGGATTTTATGACTTCAGGCCCGGCAATGGCCTTTATGTGGATATGGCGGGCAGCGGCAATGCCGGAGGTTCGATGAGCTGGTATGGCCGTATGGAGAGCAAGACGACCTTTACCTTCACGACCGGGCACATCTTCCGGTTAAGCTGGCGGGCGGCGGGCAACCAGCGCCTTGCTCGTGCCCACGAAATTCTGAATTACAAAGCCGGGGCACTGGTCGATGCCAACCTGGACATCACCGACTGGATGCAGGATTTCCAGGACTACTACGTCGATTTTACTGGCGATGGTTCCACCGGCACCATTTCGTTCCGCAAAATCGCCTTGGAAACCGATCCCGGTCAAGCTTTTGGGTCGCTGCTGGATGATGTAGTGCTCGAAGACCTCACCGGCAGCACCGTGCTGCTCAACGACAATTTCGACACCGAGAACGGGATCACGGTCACCCGCTACTGGGGGCCTGCGGTGGTCGGCGACACCAGCGACTACTGGAACATCTACGTGCCGGTGCTTTACACAAAGGATTACCGGGACTGCTACTGCTCCTACGGCTATGGCGGCACACCCGAAGTCTGCTTCACCTACTCCTCGGTGTCTTACATCTACCTGAAGGACGCCAAGCAGGTGGACACGCGCATCTGGCTGGAACGGGTTGCTCCCTTGGTGAATAACAGTGGTGTCACAGCGACCTGGAACGGGATGCTGATGACCTGGATCGGCGGGTTCGATATGGGCGGCGTCCCCTATACCACCGTCTTTCGGCTCCACGGCCTGCCTCCCGGCATTTATGGGCTTTACCTTTACAGCAATCAGACTTTCAGTGGCAGTGGTTCCGACTACTACGTCCAGGTGGACGGCGGAACCATCCTCAGCGCGACGACTACCCCCACGGGGGCAACCTCCTGGATTCAGGATGACAACTACGTTCTGTTCAGCAGCCTGGATATTGTTCCCGGTTCTACTATCAGAATCGAAGTTCTTGGCTATTTGGCCGGGTTGCAGATTCGCCGCGTATGAACGATGTCCCAGTCCTGATTTCGACAATCGTGGTGGTGGACGAAAAGACCGTAGGGTCAATAGGTTCCATCCATGGGAGCTTTCACCGGCAGAGCCATCCGCACAAAGAGCTGGTTTTTGTAAACCTTTTGGACAAAGACCTCGGAGATGGCATTCAGGTCAAGCCGATCAACGGTGAAAACGCTATTGCTGCTGGTGTGCGGGCAGCCAGGGGCCAGATTTGCGTGCTTTGGACGCTTGGCTGGTGGTATCACAGGGACGTGCTCAGCATCCACGCTCGGCTGACCACGACTTACCTGAAAATCGAACTGCGCCACGACCTCCATGAGCCGGTCTATAGCACGTCATTTTACCGCCGCGCTTACAAGGCCCTGGATTCACCGCTGGTGAAGACCCACCAGGTCGGTGCGGTCGGCTTGGTTGAGCGTATGGAGGGCAACCATGACCCCAAGGGATGGCGGCTCTATCATAGCGGCAACTTGGGTGACATCATCTATTCCATGCCTGCCTTGAAGGTCATGGGCCACGGCATCTTTTACTTGGGCACGGAGATCAAGATGAACCCAAAACCGGACTTGCGCGAAGTCATGTCGCCCAAGGTGGTCAAGAACATCGCGCCCCTGATGCTGGCCCAGCCCTATGTCCGGTCAGTTTACTTCACGGAGAAGATGCCGGTTGTGAACTACGACCTGAACCTGTTCCGCAACTTCGCGGCACCAGGGAAGAACCTGGTCACTCAATCCCTCGACGCCTGCTGCCTGAGCGCCGAGACCTTTTTCAACGATCAGGTGCCCTGGTTGGATGTTGACCCGATCATTCTCAAGCGCAGCGTGCTCGTCCACCGAAGCCATCGTTGGCGCAATCCGCAGTTCCCCTGGCACGACATCGTGAACAGGTTCCGGCGCGACATGGTATTCATCGGCACGCCGGAGGAGTATGCCTCGTTTGTTTCGGACTTCGGCCTGATTCCGCACGCGCAGACGGCCAACCTCCTGGAACTGGCCCGGCTGATTGCGGGCTGTCATTTGTTCGTCGGCAACCAGAGCTGTCCCTACGCTATTGCCGAGGGGCTAAAGGTGAACACCGTCCAGGAAACCTATCCACAGCTCGCCAATTGCTTGTTCAAGCGGCCCAACGCCATCTACGGCCAGGACAAATTTGTTTACATTCCTGAGCTGAGGCACCTGCCGCTCAATCCGCGCCGGAAGGAGAAATGGCACGTCCGAAAACTGACGCACCAGGCCCCGGAAATTAACGTCGTCGAGCAGCCCACTAAGTTTGAGGAATTCTACACCCACAATGGCGTCCCGGCCACGATCAGCGGCCTGCACCGAAGTATCGGCATGGCTTCCACGCACCTGTTCGACAACAGCCGGATGCTTCAGGCCATTCCCCTGCCTTTGCCGATGAAGCGCAACGCCATCCAGTGGACATTCGGCAGAAAGGGCCGGGTTGAGGCGTGGTTCAATCCCAGCCTGGCCATCTGGAAGGGTAAAAAGTTCCTGGCTTATCGCGTCGAGTGTATCCCCTGGTTCCGACTCTCGATGGTTGCCGTCAACGAACTGGATCGGGAATGGAACCCAATCCTGGAGACGACCAGAGTGTTCGATCTCCATTCCAAGTTTGGCAACTACTGCGTGGAAGACCCAAGGTTTTTTGTTTACAAAGAAAATTTGTGGTTGGCCTACACCGACTCTCTTGAGGTCGGTATCGCCCGATTAAACGACGACATGACCACGGCGGAGAGTTTTTACCTAGAGCGCCCCTGGTATCACACCAGGCCGGAGAAAAACTGGACGTTCTTCGAGGCGGAAGGTCGGCTGTTCGCTACCTACGGCATTGTGCCTCACAAGGTTCTTGAGGTCAGCGTGGAAGACCACACGACCAAGTTCGTATATGAGACCCGCTTCGACCACAACTGGACGCGGGGCGACCTGCGCGGCGGCTCCTCGCCGGTGCTGCACGACGGGCTGCTCTGGTCGTTTTTCCACTCCAGCGTCAACATCCGTGAGGAGTCCTACGGCCCCATCCGTCAATACTTTATCGGCGTTTACGCCTTCGATCCCAAGCCTCCCTTCAAGCCGGTTTACATGTCCAAAGTGCCACTCTTGGCGGGCGAGGAGGAGAAAATTCAGTATAATCGGCCTTCCCAGCACTCCGTGATCTTCCCTTGCGGGGCAATCCGGGCCGCGCGCGGCTGGCTGGTCACCTTCGGCGAAAATGATTGCCGCTGCCGAATGGCGTTCTTTGATGATGGAATCGTGAATGAATTGCAAAAGCTATGACGGTTACGCTGCCGCAGATAATTGACTGGACGGTCACCGAAGACGCGGAGGCATACGTCCAGTCTCATCGTATCCGGTTGTTGAGGACGCTGGAGTGCGTCCCGGAGGGAGGCCCCGGCAAGGCCCTGCTGGACATGGGCAGCTATCTCCAGATGGCTCCGGTTTGCAAGTTCATCGGCGGCTACCCGGACGTGTATGCCTGCTACTTGGGGACAGGCACGCGGAACGCAAACATCATGTCCCGCGAGGGTAAAGAGTTCCAAAGCCGGATGGACTTCTTCGATGCCGAGAAGGACACTTTTCCCTACCAAGATGCCCAGTTCGACTGCGTGCTCTGCTGCGAGGTCTTGTCCTACATGCAGTGCGACCCGATGTGGATGATGTATGAGATCAACCGCACCATGAAGGTCGGCGGCACCCTGATCCTGTCCGTGCCCAACGCCTGCTCGATCAAGGCCGTCTGGAAAGTGCTGAACGGGTTCCACCCCGGATTTTTCAGCAACTACATCATCTCCAGCGAGCCGCGCCTGGCCAGGGAATACTCGCCCGGCGAGCTGAAAGACCTGGCTGAAGCCAGCGGCTACCAGGTGACAGAAGTCAAAGGCTGTAATTACGCGCTTGATTTCACCGAGACCGACCGCCACTTGATCGACCACCTGAGAGCCAATAGCTTCCCGGAGATCATCCGCGAGGAGTGCCTGATTACGGCTGCCCGGAAAATGACGGCACCGCAGTCTCGCTATCCAAAGTGGTTATACTACTAATGAAGATAAAATTGGTCATGCTCTACGACGAGGGCCGGGCGATGCTGGGGGAAGTCAGCGCCCCGCTGGTCCAGGCGTATGCCAGCAAACACGGCTATGGATTTGTCTGCTACCGGTCGTTGTTCAATCCGCAGCAGCCTGCTTCCTGGAACAAGCTCATGGCCGTGTGCTCGCAGATGGACGACTGCGACTGGATTATGTGGCTCGACGCGGACATCGTGCTGATGCGCCAGGACATCAAGTTGGAGGAGATCGTCAATACCTTTTCGTGGAATAAGCCGTTGCTCATCTCCCTGGATAAGTGGGGCGTGTGTTTTGGCGCTTTCTTGGTCAAAAATTGCGCCTGGTCGAAGGCTCTTTTTGATCTGCTGCCTATGCTGGGGACGGTTGATCCGGTTGGTCCGTTTGGCACCCGTGACGCCTGGGAGCAAAACGCCATCAAGTGCCTGATGCAGTTCTTCCCGGATTTTCGGAGCAAAATTTCGTTCATCCCGGAGTGGCTGATCTGCAACCAAGACTCCGACTTTTGGCCGGACGCCTGGATGAAACATTATTGGGCTGCCGGAAAGGTTGCCGTCTTAGAAACAGTCCGCGAACGAATGCTGGCGTGCGTGCGCGATGGCTGGTCAACGGAGGTGCATAAGTTATGAGAAATTGCCTTATCTTCGGTTCTGGCAGGTGCGGCACTTCCGCCCTCGCGGGGGCCTTGGCCAAGTCAGGAGTGTTCACGGGTCTGCACCCGGTCGGTGCGACCAGCCAGATGCCACAGGGCTACTGGGAAGACCACGGGGTATGCTGCTGGAACAACGATCTGCTGAAGCAGGTCTGCGACTTCAAAGGCATTTTAGTCGCTCCCATCCCGTTGGAAGCCCGCGAGAAAATGCCGCTGGCAAGGTTCCCCGATCTGATGGCCGTGCGGCGCTACTTTTGGTTTCAGCCCTATGCTTTCAAAGACCCGCGCTTCTCTTTCACCTACCCGGCCTGGAAGCCTTTCTTCGTTCAGCCGCACGTCAACATCGTCCTGTTCCGCAAACCATCCGATTTCGTGGATAGTGCCCTGCGCTTGCGGGCGGATCATCCCGTGATCGCCCAGGAGAGGTCTGCCCTGGAGCAGATGTGGCTCAATACTTATGAGCATGTGCTGGCCAACGACGACGGCACTTTTTGCTATATCGAGACCGACGAACTGATCGACGGCTCGATCCTGCCCTTCCTGGAGACACTGCTGAGTTACACGATCAAGCGGGACTTCATCCAGCCGAAAATGGCGCACATCACCAGGGGTAAAATGACCGCTAACGATCTGTGGCCGTGCTACCGTGAGCTGTTGGAGCGAACAAGCAAGAGGAGCGAACTTTTAGATTCTTCGGCTCAGGCAGCCGCCCCGTCAGCTCGGAATGGCTAAGACCCCCAAACAGGGAATTCTTACCGCTTCTTCGGGCTTCGGAGGTTCTTGGGGCATCCGCTGGATCAAGTTCAAGGCGAAGGCAGCTTTGGCCTGGCCGTCCTGCTGGATGGCCTGCTGCTGTTTGTTCGGCTCGAACTTTCTCGAAATGTCGATCATTTGGTTCAATTCCATAAACTTCGTTCTTAACTACAGCATGTCGCCGGATAAGATCAAACGCGAGATTGGCAATGCCTTCGAGGTCATCAAAAACCGTTCGACGGACGATGAAATCTACATCCTCTGTCCGGTTAGCGGGTGCGATGACAAAACAGGAAATCGGAGCATCAATGTCAAGACCCTCTACACACATTGCTGGCGCTGCCACGACCCCCAGCCCCATCACGTCAAGTCCCTGTTCAAGTTAAAAGGCTTGGAATGGGCCGACGATGAGGGCAGCGATGGCTTTGAAGGCTTTGGGCAGCAGCTTATGGAAGGCGACATGAGAAAGGCGGTTACGCCCGTCCAGGACATCGAACTGCCGACCGGGTTTGAGCTGCTGAGCAATAACCGCAAGAGCTGCTATTGGCGTTTCTGTCGGGACATGGCCGAACGCAAGCACTTGAGCATCGAAGACCTGGAGGAAGCCGGGGCTGGATTTACGCGCACGGGGCCATGGGAGCCGTTCTGCATTTTCCCGGTTTACGAAGGTATGCGATGCGTGTATTACCAGGGTCGCACCTACAACGACGAAGGCTTTGAGAGCACCAAGCGGTTTCCCGGCAAAAAAGAGGTTCCCTACGGGCCAAGCTATTGGGTTTACAACCTAGACGCCCTGACTGACCTCCAGGTGAGCCGGGTGATCGTCGTGGAGTCGATCCTTAACGCGCTGTCGCTCCGGCACAAGTTGCGCGAGCTGGATGTGGCCCATATCGCACCGGTCTGCGTTTTTACCCATCGCCTCAGTCGCTCCCAGGTTGCCAAGTTCCAGCGATACCGCCACATCAAGGAGTTCTGCATCCTGTTCGACAGCGATTCCAGTGACCTGGCCGTCGAGACCGGGGCCAGGCTTGGGGCGCTCCTGCCGGTCACGGTTGCCCGGATGCCCCACAGCCGAAGTGCCGATGGCACCGCCCGGTTGACCAATGACGCTAACGATGATGTAGAAGCGGCCCTATACGCCGTGACGGAACGACAAACGCCACTCCCGCAGGACGTAGCCATGATGCGCCTGGGTAAAGACTTCCCTGGCGCACGTGGCAGCCTGGCCCACGATCCAGGAGCAAAATTGTAAACAAAAGTAACTGCGTTCTTTTTAGGTGGTCAGTGCGGGGACAAGCAGAAGGTGTGCGAAGCCTATGAATATGAGAGTTATGGCGGGCAGAGTGGTGGTCAAGCAACACGCAACGAAGCTCAAGGGCGCGATCCAGCTTCTTCCCAATCGGGCGAAGCTCTACGAGATCGGCGAAGTGATCGCGGTCGGCGCGATGGAGGGTTATGGGCCGGATGGCAAACACAGCACCAAAGAGACTTACATCGCTGGCGATCTTGTGCTGTTCCAGCTTCCACCGTCTTTAGTCGAGAGTCTCACCTTCGACATCAAGGGCGTGCTGAATTGCTTCCTCCACGTCGAGGACATCATCGCCAGGCTCACCAGGGACGTGATCGAGTTGGAATCGTTCAAGATCGTGGGGCGTTTTGTGCTCATCGAGCCGTCTGTTCGCCGCGAAAGCCTTATCGTTCTGCCGGATACCGCCGAGGATGCCAAGAGGGAAAACCTCCATTTCAGCGTGCGCCAGGTCGGTGCGGACGTTGGCTATCCATTTTACACCGGCCAGGAGGTTTTCCCGGATAAAGGCCGGGTCAACCCCATGATTATCGAGAATACTGAGCTGGCTTTCGTCGATCAGCAGTTCATCTACGGCGCACTGGCCACGGATTGAAAAGATAGCGATGGCTGGGCCACGGCGTAAAGCGCGTAGTTAAGCCGATGATAACGCTGATGTTTGCTGGCAAGCCGCTACCACCGATTCTGACTGCCAACGTATCGGCGGCGCTGAGCATCCTGGTGGACGGCCAGGTTCCGTTGCAGTCCGTTTGGTCGGTCTGGGCGACGGTCGAAATTGCCTCTGGAACGACCCCGGTGATTTCGTTCACGCCGGTTGATCCGGTCACCACTTTGATCGACGTGTTCGTCGTTAAAGGCGACGGTTCTGCTCAGCACCAAAGCTTTTTCGTTCAAGTTGTTAGCACTCCCATTGGCCCGATTACGACCTCCATCAATTGGAGCAAGATTCAATACCGCAAGAGCGACCCTATCGACGCTCAAATCGTCTTCAGCGACCCCAGGGGCCGGAACTACCAGTCGCTCACTTGGAACCTTTACCGGAACAGCATTTGGCAGGCATCAGGCACCACCGCCACGATCCACTACGAAAACGCCGATCACGGTGTTTACCGGATCGTCTCCAAGGTCATTGACAACGATAACAACACTGTCACTGGCGACAGCTCAACGGTCGTGGTCGGCGACTACGAAATTCAGGCCAGCCTCCAGCCGCAGCCGGGCAAGACAATGCAATTCCTGGGCTATGCTTATACTGGCGAGCAGATCGGCGAGGCGAGCTTTTCATCCACCGTGGCTATGCCTATGACCGCAATGGCCGAGCAAATTTACCTGCTGCCAGGCACGACTTATTTCCAGGTCGAACTTGATCCAGAGACGGTGCGTGCGCCGGGCCAGGTCGTCGTCCGCACACCCACAGGCAACTGGTCTGTCCGAGGCGAAGCTCCGGGCACGATTGACCTGCCCTACGAGTTTCTGAGCAACACTTACTTCGTGCCCGCGCCCGCCGACCTCCGGCTCCAGATCACGACCGAAGGTTTCGCCACGTCGGTCGGCCCGCAATTGCCATTCCGCTTCCGCATCCGGGTGAAGTGCTTTTATGATAAGACCCAGGTTTATGAGTTCAGGCTGTGCCCTGAATCCACGTCCGAGGGTGGAGCAGGCCAGCGTGCCCGGCGCTTCGCCGTCCTGTTCAGCAAGGTGAACCTGCTGACCGATACGGATACGCCCGAAGGCCGCATGGGCAGCTCGCCGACCGCTATCCAGACCTATGAAACTGACTTGCCCGAAACGCTGCCGGTCACCCTCAGCTTGGAAGGCAGGCCCGACATTTCGGAGCAGTCGCACCGGCTGTTCTACACCGATCAAAACTGGACGACTTCGTATGACCCGGCGACTGAAGGACTTCTGGAAGTCGATGCCCACTCGACCTATGCCATCGAGGAATCGCGTCCGTTCACAATTTCATTCATGATGCCCGCCTACCCCACGATCATCCAGCGTCCTCGCCGGGTTTGGGGCAAGGTCGCCATCTACTTGGCCAATGGCTATGTGAATGCGGGGACAGTCATCAGCGTGAACCTGCTCACCGCAGGCGGTTACAGCACTCGTTCGGTCGCGGTGCCGGTTATGGCGGATGCTTTCAGCCCTGACCTCCAAACCTACCTCAAAATCGCAGAGGCAAATGTTGACATTTCCGACGCTGAGTTCATTGACAACGGCATTGTTGGCATCGTCAACCTCGACGAGAGTGGGGCCGATCTCGTCTCCTGGCCGGTTGGAGTTACCCGGCCCGATCCAGCCGAGCTGCAAGGCACGGTTTACTCGATGGTTTCAGGTCCATTCGCCCGTTTTGACGGCGCGTGCTATCACAACGTCGGCCCGTTGGTCGCCATGATGGGCACTACGACGGCTAGCGCCAACGGCACCTACACCGTGGACGCTTCCGGCACCATCTACCCACTGGTCGCTGACATCATCGCCTGCTACGACCCAAAATGCGTGCCAGCGGGCCTGTTCTGCTACGGCGAATACAATGGGGCTACTAAGCTCCATGTCCTCCAGCCGCTCTATAATCCGGCTCCTTACGTGGCCCCCGCTGACCAGGTAACGCGCTGTTACTGCAATCCGTGCATCACTTTGGAGTGGGTCGGCACTGATGGCATCCTGCCCGCCTATGATCCTTTTGTGGCCTACACGAACGGGAGCTACTGCGGTGTGGCTTATGCCTTCCTGGCCTGCAACGGCACCAGCAATCCACTGGTCATTCCCTATCCCAGCACGACAATTCCTCCCGGCTACGTGGCCTACAACGGCACCTGCTACGGCAACGCGGGCAGCCTAGCTTACACAACCGGCTACAGCCTGGTCGGGCGCGACGAAGTGGATGTGGTCTATGACTGCCAGGACTCCTTCTGCACCGGCTCCGCCACGGGCGGCATGGTTGTGCGTTACCGCGACCACGAGACCCAGCGCGACGTGGACGTTTACATGAACCACATGGACACGGGAGTTCCGTTCCAAGGTGTCGTGCCGCAAACTTACGACGACGGCGCGGCTGGTTTGATCGAAGGCCACGCAACGGTTATCGTCAGCAAGAATGTCGTCGAGCAGCCGGTTTTGGTGGTTCCTGGCAGTGGCACTCTGGAGTTCATCGTTTCGGTGAGCAGCAACGACAAGCAACTCATCCGCTATCGCGCCGGGGTTCCAACCCGATTCCCAATGCGCTTGGGCACGTTCGTCACGAAGATGGACGTGAGGGCAGGCGATCAGATCAACTTCAGGATGTATGCCAAGAGAGCGACTATTCACATCTCCTGGAAGCCCTGGGTGCCCCGGCCTCGCCTCTACGCGACCGGCACGCTTTATCCTACGGCCCCGACACCAATCCGCGCCGTAGGTTTCACCGGCCTGACGAATCGCAGTGAGTATGCCTTCTACGGAACGCTGCCCGCCGATGTGTCCATGACCGAGGTTAATCCCGACAGCATCCTGACAGTTAAAGCGAGCGGCGTGGAATACGCCCTGGTGCGAGCCAGAGGTATCACCGATTCAGTCCCGGCATTGCCGTTTCCCTGCGTTTGGTATGGCAGCAACACCCCGTTGGTCGGCCCGCTGGTCTTCAAGCTCTATTCCGGGCGCGAAGATGCCGGTGGAAACGGCGATCTCGATGTGTGGCTGGCCGAACAGGGAGAGTTGGCACCCATCTTCGCGGCCAATTCCTACCAAAGTTTGGTGCGATACGGAGACCCGCTGCCAACTAACCGGGTGCCGGAGGTCGAACGCAACAGCCTTCGGGTGGTGGACTCGGCCTTCACCTATCGCTGGCCTTCCGCCTATATTGCAAACAACGGCAACCGTCTGGTCGTAGCCGCTCCGCCGATCCCGAATCGGCCCGTCGCACTGGTCTATGCCGATCTTTACACCTGGGCTGGCACCGTGCCTGGCGGGGCCTACAACATTTTGCCCTGGAACATCGGCAGCCGGATGTCCGTCAACGACCACATTTACGTGGATATGCTGGTGATGCCGGACGGCACGCGCATGTTCGTAGCTGTGGTCAATCTCATAAATTCCAGCACCTTCGTCACCAGCCCTGGCGGCTCGCGGGATACGGTTCGACAGACGACCCTTGACTTTGCTGCCAGCGTGGGCGCTGACCTGGCCTTCAATGGCAACTTCTTCCTGCCCTTCCCGTCTGCCAGCCCGAACGCGGCGGATGTTGGATTTGTGGCGTCGTCAGGCATCGTTTTCTCGCCCTTCGAGCCTCAGCCTATCGGTATTGGCTACGCCAATCAGAGCTACGCGATCCTGCCGTATGCCCCGGCGCTAAACATCGGCGTCAGCGGCATGGCCACGGTCGTCCACCGCGACGGAGCCTACGTGGACAACAAACACGTCCTGGAGGGCGTGGCCTTGTGGAATGGCGTTGCGGGCAGCGCCCAGGTCGTTACGAACGGCGTCAAAACCATTCCGATCTATGGATCAGGCACGAACCAGCTCACCGCCATGAGCGGCTACTCGAACAGCAACTCGTGGTATAACCTCAAGCGTGCCCGCACCGTTGTTGGCGTGAAGAGCGACAGAAGCACCCTGGTCGTCTGTGTGGCCGAAGGTGTGAGCGGATCGTTGGGAGGCAACGGCGGCATGGCCGTGGGTGACATCGTGGACATTTTGATGCGGAACTACGCCGTCTATAACGCGCTCAATCTCGATGGCGGCGGCAGCTCGTCATTGGTGGTCAAGATGAACGGCAACTACACTATGCTGAACACCAGCCTTGATGGGCCGCTGGGCCGTGCCGTGGGTTGCAACTTGGCCATCTCTATACCATAGGCGGCAGTTGCCGGGCGTCCTCCCGGCTCAGCCGGTCCAAGTCTTTCTCCAGATCGCGCCTCGCCAGCGCGGCCTGAATTTTAGCCATCAAGTGAGGGTCTTTGCTGATGAAGGTCCGTGCCACTGCCAGAATACCCATGAATGCCTCCCTGAGCACATCTGGGGAGTTCTGGCGGATCATTACATAGCGCGGCGCAAAGGTGCCTCTGGGATACGAAGCGACGACCTGGATCACGTAATCGTTGCTATCCGTAGGGCAGGAAGCCATTTCGACCCTGGCCGTAACATTCTGTGGGTCATACACGTAGCCTGGATAGCTGGTGACATAGGCCAGGCGCGGTGCCTCCTTAACCATCATTTCCAGGATGAACCGGTCCATCTCGATGCAGAAACCGGAGTGACCCACATCGGCTACGGTCTGGAAACCAACCTCGCGGAGCAGGGCGCTGGCGGCGCGAAGGGCCTTGAAATAGAGCGTGGCCCGTTGGTGCCGGGTCAGCGGCCCCGGCGGCTGGGCAGGCTCGCGGACAGCGTGAATCCTGGGGTCGTATTTGACGACGGCCCCGTCCTGGTTGGCGATGAAACCGATTTGCTTCACGCCAGGAAGAACAAAAAGGCCGAGCCATTCGGCCCGGCCTGCGACTGTATGACTGCCTTTGTCCGCGAAAAGCTTACGATGCGGCAGGCTCGTTGTAATTGAGACCGTCCGGGTTGAGCTGGCCGGTTGTGGCGTCGAGGGAACCCCACTTCTTGGTGAGATTCGGGGTGTTGAAGGCCGGGTCGAAGCCCCAGCCCTGACGACTGACCTGGCTGATGTCGATCTGTGCCCCACGAATGTCGCTCTTGTTGCGGAGGACAGCCGTGATGTTGACAGTGGTCGAGCGAACGACGATGCCGTTGACTGTTGCGGCGACACCCGACCCGAAGAAGCCGATGCGCTTGCTCAGGAGGTTGTAGCTGCGGGTCACGGCACCCCGTGCGGCAACCGTGATTTCCGGCCCGACGTATGCGCCGATGCCAAGTGGCGTCACGTCAGCGTAGCCGGATGGGGTTGTGGTGGGAGCCACATATTGTTTGACGCGGATGTAGGCCGCGATTGAGCCGGTGTTTTCAAAGATGAAATCCACCGCGCCCAGGCGCTCGTTAGCCGTCTGTGCGTAGCCGGAAAGCCGGGTTGCGTCTGTTCCAAAGGGAACTAAACTTGCTTGATTCATAGGTTATGTGTTTTTGCTGCGTTTTGCACTCCCGGCTTGGCCTGGAGTGCCTTAATCACAAGTAACCACGCGAGCACTTTTTAAGATGCCTAACACTATTGAGAGTTAAGGCGCTTCGATGGGATAGAATTTGTTTACACCTTTTGGAAAATCAGCACGAGATTGGTCTGCCAGACGAAGGAGGCAGCCAAATTGAACCCCTCGGTGAGCTGCTTGTTGCAGAGGACCACGATGCTGTTGGCCAGATCGGTGACCGTCGCCATGTCAATGCGGAAGACTCGTGTGTTCATTTCGGAGCTTCCGGGATGTTGTTCACTTTGCGGGTGATAAAATCAATTGCGTTGCTGCTCAGGTTGCCATTGGCGTCCCTGGCGAACATCAGAGAAGCCCCCGGCTGGCTAATGGCATTTTTGCCCACTGCGAGGCGCTGGTAAACCAGTCCACCCTTGATGATGTGCTCCATCCGAATCTCCATTATTACGTCGGGCACCGTGGCTGGGTCGTTGGTATTGCCGGGGACGAAAGCGAACTCGCTCCTGAAATACCCGAAGCGTATCTCGTAGAGCTGGGTGGATGGGTTTTCCGAAACGCTGACGCCCAGGCCCGTTTGGGTCGTGGTGATGACCGAGTTCAGGTTTTTGCAGCCCGTGGCACAGAGTGCCAAAGCCGCGCCGAGGAAAAGAATTTGCAGCTTTCTCATACAACTTACCTACCTTTAATTTCCAGGATCGTGCTGCTGTTGGTTGGGATGCTCGCCGCCACAACGCTGGAGAGGCCCACGTTTACACGGCCAGACCCGGCGTAAACGCCCAGCGTGTTGGCTTTGACCACGGTCACCTGGTTGGTATTGTTTACGCGGAACACTCCGAGGCCGAGAACCAGGTGGGTGCTCTTTCCCAGGGGCACGCACCCAGTGAGCGCCAGCAGCACGAGTGGTAATAGCTTTTTCATGCGCCCGACTCCGCACTGACCACCACGCATCCGCACCGACCGTGCCCGCATTGACCACAAACGAATAGAACGGATTATTTAGAAATCTGATCCCCGTAGGCCAGCATGGCATCGTCTTCCAGGACGATTCCCACGTTCTGCGGCGGATTTTGCTTTAAGTATCGGAGCATGATGTCCTGCTTGGAACGCGGGATCGGCTGGTTGCCCACTTCCCCTTCTTTGTTCCCCGCGACGGTCATCTCGAAGTCGTAGATGGCCTCGTCGGCGCGGTTAGCCAGGGGATGGGCATAATACCGCTCAGCCTCCGCGATGTCCTTCAAGACGACCTTGTAGCGATCCTCCGAGTCCGCCTTGACGCTGACCAGGAAATCGTCGAGCGACACTTGACGATAGGCCGGGAAGCCCTCCAGGGGCACCCAGGACACGTCTATCCGGCCTCCCTGGATGTCCACAATGGCCACGCGCTTGGCTTCCCCGGACTCGCCCCAATCCTGCTGGAAGGGGGAGCCGACGTAATGAAGCTTGCCGAGGGCTTGCGGCTTATGGATATGTCCAAGCAGGCCAATGTTTACAAAATCTAGTGCTCCCCTGGAGAAACCGCCTGCCGCCGTGCCCGCAGGCATCTGGCACCCGGCGACCTGGAAGTGGCCGAGGAGCAGCGCAGGTCTTTTGGGCCGGTTCAGCCGCAAGAAATCCGTGATCGAGCGTTCGTCGTCGTGATAGCTAATGCACAAAATGTTTACGTTTCCGCACGGAACGGCCTCGCAGCCGTCCACGACGTGGAAAAAGGCCCGGAACATCTTCCCGGCGTGGATTTTTGGCGAGCGTAACCATTGCTCATGGTTGCCCACTAATTTTAGATTCCATTCCCCTTTAAATTCCTTCAAGTGATCGCATAAAAGGTCAATAACTGGCACCGGAATTGCGCTTCTGTCGTCCGTAGTATCACCGAGATCAAAGAGGGCGTCACATTTTTGCTCGCGGTATATCCGTTTCAGTTCTTTGAAAAACCGGTCTATTCTCCAGAGTTGGAGAGATCGGCTAGGGTCCGCAAAACAGCGTTCGTGGCCGTCCGTCGCCTGTAAATCGCTATACACTAAGGCACGCATATTGATGATTATGAACACGTTCAATCCAAGCGATGAACTCCTCTTTTGTCATGATAGATTTAGCCACGTTGCAGATTCGGCAGCACGGCACCACGTTGCTCAGCAGGTAGCCGCGTTTGGGATCAACCCGGTCAAGACCGTTATACGTGAACGTGCCGTAGGCATCGTGGTATTTTGTCTCGATATTGCTGGGAGGACACCCGCAATAGTGGCACGCCTGCTGAGTCAGTGCCAAAAACTGGGCCTTGCTGATGACGAACTCAAGGCATTTGTTCCGTGCCCGCATGAGATAGCGGTTGTAAACAAAGTTCAAGCAGGCTTCGCCACAACCAAGACGCTTTTTATAGTTGGTGATGTGAATTGTCGTTTCTCGCTGGAGGCACCCGCAGCTCCTCGTAATCCCCCACCGGGCAACGACTTCACTGCCACAATCGCATTTGAAAAGGAACTGCCGACCGCCCCAGCGGTCGGGTTCCGACTCTTTGACCAGGGTTAAGCGCCCATTGTGGTCGCCGGACTTGCGTTCAATCCGTGCTGGCATACCGCCGTATAGAACCAAATCCAGCAAGTTAATAGTAGTGACAAATTGATCCATAATGCGCTTAGGCGCGACTCGGCGCTGCTTTCTGTTCCGTTCTGTTGAGTGTGCGAGTTATTGTTGTGCGGCTCTACTGCTTAAAAGTGAACGGATGGATGGTGTGCGAGGTCACTGCCGAAGTCCCCTCGTGGCTGCCGATTCGTCCAAAGTTGGATCGTAAGTGGCTCCGCCAGGTCGTGACCCAAGCCCTTGGTGAGTATTTTTGCCCGCGCAACAAGTTCGACTTGCAGGACGTAGTTAGAGCATGACCTACAAAGAACTGGCCATATTGTTGGTCGAAAAGCTGGCGGACGCGAGTATCGACAAGAAAATTTCGGTCTATGTCAATCGGCTTATGCTCCGTCTTCACTCGCAACAAGCTTTGATGGCCAATCTGGCGGACGTGGCTGTTTTCAAGCCTGGAATCGAAAGTAATACCGATGACCAGGTGGAAGACGGCGTGTTCAACGAGGCTGAGGAACGGGAAAAGCCCGAAGCGCCCACCGATGAGGTCATTGTCCAGCTCTCCTTCCGCCGTCTTCCCCAGGAAGTGATTACGCCGCTCCTTCGGCTAATTGCCGCTCCGCGAGAGCCTAAACTCTTTCGGTTCGTGAAGGACGGCCAAGCCCGCACCGGTATTCAACTTGAGCTGAAGCCGGAGGACTTTCCTGGCGAGGAATACGACTACGCTTTTTGATGAGTGTGACTCCATCCGAGATTGCCCGAAGGATTGCAGGCACTTACATCGAGGATGACCGTTCTCCCAAGCCTCCGCTGTCGGCGTGGATTCAGTCTGAGTGCCGGGCTGGTTGTTTTCGGGAGGCGTTGCTGGAGGCGATCAAGGAACAGGACGAGCCGCTAAGCGTGGAACTGGCAGTGGTTGAAAAGATTGACGCAGACAAGATCACGGTGCGGATACCGTGCCGCGTTGCCGATCATGAGAGCACTTCGACGTTCGAGTTGGACGTTCATTTTGAGCTTAACCCTTTGACGCAGAAGGCGCAGAGAGTTTAGTCCATAATGTCCGTGTCAGTGCTCGCGTGCTCAGGGTTCTTGTATGCCAGCCTTCCCGCCAGATGGTCACGGCCAATCTTGCGGAAAAACTGATTGACGGACTTCACACCCAAGATTGGTTGATCGACCAGCATTTTGCTCACGATAGTTGCCTGGTCCTTCGGAATCCTAAACGACACGATGTATTCTTTGAGCTTTTTTTCAGCCATACGCTCGATAGAACGGAATCGTTAGCAAGGGTTCCCGTTCTTTTCGGTAGTTAAAAGCGTATGGCAAACACGACTGCGACAAGCCTGCTAAAATATTTGGGGATGATCGGCACATCCGGGCAGCCCACCGGAAGCCTCGTCCCGCGTGCTGGCACGCCCACAGCAGATCAAGAGCTATTCAAGGATTTTCAGGAGGCTGGCCGCGTCGCCAATCCCGATGTCTGGTCAAGGTTCAACGCCTACATGCGCCGTCCGGTCACGTTCGACGCGATGCTCCAATTGTGGGATGAAATGGCAGGGTGGGACATGATGGCTGCCGCCCTAGTGGAAATTGTTGACGAAGCTACGCAGCAAGACCAGAATAGCCCAGCCACTCTCTGGTATCAGTGCAACGACCGTGAGTTTGAGGACGATTTGAATGGAATGCTCATTAACCTCAACGCTGAGGAACTGCTGCCGTCCCAAGTTTACTACGTTTCTGCCCTGGGCAATCACTTTGAGAAGTTGGAATACGCCCCTGGCGAGGGCGTGATGGGCATGTCGTTCATCCATCCGATGGATATTCGCCGCTACTGGCTCGAACGGAACCGCAAGGTCGTAGGCTTTCGCTGGACGGGTCACAAGCCCAGTAAAGAGGCCGCGTTTGTTCACCCGGACAACAAGACCCCTATTGAGCGCGTGGCCATCAGCGACGGACAAAACATCGAGGAGCTTTGGTATCCCTGGGACATGCTCCACTTCCGCCGCATGTATCGCCTCCGCATCAGCGAACATGGCGAGCCGATCTTCGACGAGGCGCAGGGGATTTACAAAAAGCTCCGGTTGGCCATCGACCAGATGGTCGTTCACCGCGCCCAGGTTCAGCCCGACCGCTATGTCATCAACATCGACACCAAAGACCAGCCGCCGATGGAGCAGATGAAGACCGTGCAACGGTGGAAGCAGACGCTCCGCAGCAAGTTGTCCTTCGGCCTCCAGAACCAAGGCAGCACGGGGCTGACCTCCGACCTAACCGACCCGATGGGCTTCCAGGCTTTTTACAACGCCTGGTCGCTGGACACGATCCTGTGGGTCGCCAAGCCAACCGGCTTCGAGCACACCATCGAAAAGCTCCAGGGCACGCAGAACATCCCCGATGTTTACGACATCGAGCTGTTGACCGACTTGTTTTACTCGATCATCGGTATGCCGCGCTCCTGGTTCGGGGCCAAGACCGGCAGCGGCGGGGGCGACCAGGCCATGTCCGGCAAGGCGTTGTTGGCCCAGGACATGCGGTTCTTGCGGAAGATCAAGGGCATCCGCCGTCCGCTGCTCAACGGTTATACCTGGCTCGGATACTTCCATGCCGTGCTCAAGGGCAAGGACATCCGTGAGCTGGACATCAAGGCGATGATGCCGCCCATTGGGTCGCTGGAAGACCAGATGAAGCTGGAGATGCTGCGCCAGCAGGCTGAGGTCATGGACATCCTGGCCGACGTGATGGCCAAATACAACCTTCCCCGCGAAGCTTGGGTCGAGACGATTTTCAAACGCTACATGAGACTGCCCGATGAGGTTGTCAACATGTTCATCACCGCGCTCCCCAACGAAATCGAGGAGCCAGCTATGGAAAGTTTACAAAAACGACCTGCTCCCTACAGCTACCGCATCCTGCGCGAGATCGAAGACAAGGTGCGCCAGAATGGTGAGCTGGTTAACCTGTGCGAGGAGCTGCGCCAGGGATTGAAAGGCGAAGCGGCTCCCGCCCGCAGCCGCGCTCACCGCAAACTCCACGAAAACATGCTGAGCGTGAAGGGCATGGCCATGAAGAAGCAGATTGGTGACTGGGATGTGATCGTCTCCTCCTATGGCCGTCACCCGATGGAACTGAAGCGCCAGAGCGAAGCTGGTAGTCCTCCTGAGTCTGGCCCAGCCCCGCTCAACGAAACGAAGGCCGCACAGCCTTACCGGCAATTCTACCCGGAGAGGATGTAGTAATGCTCACGATCACTTGCGACCTGGCGCACACGGTGAACCAGATGGTTTTGCCGGGCAAGGACTATGGCGTCATCCACCTGACCGCCTCGGTTACGGACAATAATCCGGCTCTGAACACCGTGGGAACCACGCTGGACTGGAACGATGGCAGCCCGCCTGTTCAGATCGCGCCCGGCCAGAAACCTATAAACATCAACGAGACCCGCGAGCTGCGGCTGGGCACCTACTATGTTACCCTCCTGGCTTACAACTACCAGATGCCGACCCCAGGCTTGGCCGCATACTACATCACCATCGTAGTTCAGCCGGAACAGCTTGTTCCTACCACGGACAGCTACCTGTTCGGTCCCATCCTCCCCATGGACGATAAGTTTCCGAATGAAATCGAGTGGAACTTTCATACGGGCATCAATCTGGATGTGCTGAAGTCATCGGTGAAAATGCTGCTTATCACGAGCAAGGGCGAGCGGGTCATGAACCCGACTTACGGCACCAACCTGCGTCGGGTTGTCTTCGAGCCAAACGACGGTAACGTCACTAGCATCATCCAACAGGAAATCGACGAGGCCATCAACCAGTTTGAGCCACGGGTCACCCTAGAGTCCTTGGTAGTGATCCGAGAGAGCGCACGGGCGGTCTTGGTCAACGCCAAGTTCCTATCCCGGATGAACCAGACTACCTTTAATCTCTCACTGCCATTCACGCAATCATGAGCCTGACCGAAAGAAAGAAGACCATCAACCGGCAAGACTTCATCCGCAAGTGGATGCAGCAGTGCGGCGTCACTTATGATGTGGCCTGCCAGCTTTACCGCACAATGGTCTCGACCTTTGAGGAAGGCGTCGCAGATGGCAGTAAAGTCACCATCGGAAGGCTGGGAGCTTTGGTGCCTCAGTGGCAGGAAGCCCGCACCGTAACGATGGGCTTCCGGCGCACGCCCAATCGGGGCGTTGTCAAGCAGAAGCAGACCTACATCCTTGATCCAAGAATAAGATACAGGTTCAAAATTTACCGGGAGTGGATGAACACCCGGCACTTGAACTGGTATGGCTGAGTAATTAAAGCGTTATGGCTGAACTGCAAATAGAGGGGCACAGAGTGCTATTGGATGACGCCGATCTTGAAAAAGTGGCCGGTTATTCCTGGCATGTGAATAAACACGGAGTGGCTTATTCCAGGGATTATCGAAGGGGTATTCGGACTGTTTGGATGAAATGGTTAATTTCGGGAATCCTGTTAAATCGGTCCAACACTTTGGTAAAACACGCGAACGGAGACTCCTATGACATGCGTAGGGAGAACTTGGTCGTTCAACCCCGAAAATGGCAGTCAAATGCTCCAAAAATCCTGTGTGCTTGTGGGTGTGGAGCGGAAATACCAGCTTTCCGATCCTGTGGCTTACCAAAGAAGTTTGCTCAAGGGCACTACTTGAAGTGGAAAACCGAAGCAGAGCACCTTGCAGCAGAGCGAAAATGGGGCCAAACGAAGCGTAAAAAGAGTCGAGACAGATTTCATGAGTTCAAGCGACTCTGCATGGAATTCTTTGGCAATGTATGCTGTCAATGTGGTTTGGCCTATAACGGTAAGAATGCAGCCAGTTTTGAGTTCGATCACGTTGATCCTGCATCTAAGGAAGTAATAATTTCAAAGCTTTTGCACAAATCATCGCTTGAAGCGATAGCGACAGAGCTAGTGAAATGCAGGATGCTCTGTGCTAACTGTCACAATTACAGACATACCGGAGATTATTAAATATGGCTATAAATCCTATTAGCATACCTGATGCAGCGGCTATCAATTGGGGAGAAAATGATGTAAGGCACTTCACGGAAGGCGACGCAATGGATGTGCCGGGCATTTCCCGGCCCACGCGACACCTGGCCCAGCGCGACGTGGCCATTGCCACGAAAGTCAACGAAGTGATAGAAATTGTAAACAATAAAGAACAGTTCGTGCCCTTGCCGGTGCTGCGGACGACGCTCCCGCCCAACGCCGAGGAGATCATTCAGAATTTCCGCATCCCGCCCGGCTTCGAGTGCCGCGTGCTCAACGCCATCGTGACCTCGATCCCAGCCTCCTCCAGCGCCGAGCTGGACATTTACTACACGCCGAACAGCTTCGGGAACTCGACGGGCGCTCAGATTGTCAGCACGTCCGTCGAATACACGGGCGGCACTCAGTTTTACTCCAGTGGCGAATTCATCATTACGCTCAAGAATCGTGGCGGCTCGACCTTGGAGATGATCGCCTCGATCCTGTTGACCATGCGGCCCCTGGGGGCCACGTCCGCATTCCTCCTGGCTTCGGTCACAATCGCGCCTTCAGGGCCTCCTGGCGTTGCTGGACCACCGGGGCAGGCCGGGGCAGGCGGGGGGGTCGGTCCTGCGGGAAGTCCGGGCCTGGCCTGGAGATCGACTTACAATCCATCAACTCCGTATGGTGCCTTGGACGTGGTGTTTTGGGACGGCTCCTGCTGGAAGTCCCAGGCTTCAGGCAACACGGGCAACACCCCGTTCGACGGTAGCACTTGGTGGGAATATCTGGCTCAGAAAGGTGATCCAGGGTTTGATTGGAAGGGCATCTATGATCCGGTCCTGGCTTACGCCTTGAACGATGGCGTGGAATATCTGGGCAGTTCCTACGTGTGCGTAGTCACGGTCTCAGCCATAGGCCATGATCCGGTCGGCTATCCTGCTGACTGGGATTTGATTGCGGCCAAGGGCGCGGACGGTTTTCGCTATCGTGGCGTTTGGGGCAATCCGCCCGTGGACAATCCAAGCACGCCTTACGCGCTGAACGATGTGGTCAACTACTCCGCCAGCGGTGTTACTTCTACCTATGTCGCCATCAATCCGACCGTGCCTCCGCCCCGCTGGGATCAAGTGCCTCCAGGCAACACGAGCTGGCAGTTGATGTTCGGCGCACCGTTGACGACTTACGGCTTCAATACCGTCACGGGAAAGGCTTACGTCGAGGCCGACTTCTTGCCAATGGATGGGGATGGGCCTTACGCTAGCATACCGCTCAGTTATCCTGGCACCGCAACCACTACTTTCACCGAGTTTAAAGTGGCGGATGCGGCGATTGGCCACGGTTTGTGCGTCCTCAAGTTCGTTCAGTATGCCCGCTGGCTGGGTTCGATTACCCTGGTGCTCCCCAGCCTTAGCTCAGTGCCGACTGCGGCCACAGTGAATTGGCTGGCGGCGGACACGGTGCTTACCGTCAACAGCGCCGGAACTTTTACCAGTTATGGCACCCATCCAACGCAGGTGATCTCTGGGGCACCACCCGTGGACGTTCCTGGATTTGTGACCAATGGGACGGCAGTCGGGCCGAGGCTGCGCCAGTGGGACGACAAGATCACAATTACGAATACGCCCAACCAAGCCAGCAATATCTACCTGGGCCTTATTGGGTTCCGGTCTTATTAGCGGGTAGGGTAACTCTGAAAGGAAAGGCAGGTGGAGGCCCGTCCGAACAGGCGGGCCAGGTTGCTTCCGGGCTTTCACCTCTGGCTACGCGGGCTTTACCTTCCTCGTAGTGCTCCACGGCCTTCTTCCAGAAGACATCCTTGCAGTCGGGCCAGTATTTGGCCATGTAATCCACGAGCATGTCGCCGTAGGCGATGGAGGATTCGGCCATCTTCTTTTGTTGTATCAGCGCGAGGATGACCGTGTTGCGCTGCGCACACTCGTTCCAGTCGGCCCCCGCCGCCAGCATTTTGTCCACCAGTTCGCGCCCCCGGCCCAGGTAAAAGGTCGCCATCATGGAGGCGAATGGATTTTGCGCGTCCCACAGGAGCATGGCGCGGATGAGCTGGTGCTCGGTCTCCGTCATCAGTCCGCGAACTTTAAGTTGTTTACAAATTACGTCTGGCATAGGCTCTAGCAGCATCCGGTGTGGTCAACCATCGCCATCGACAGCATATCGCTTGCGATGACCGCGCCGTCATCCACGGCGCTGTTGTCCGCAATTACGCGGATGCCGTAGGCAAAATTAGTGCCGTTCTTGTTTGATTGATGGTGCCTAATGCCCAGTCTGATCGGCGTGACTGCGGGTGGACTGGCGCTGGTTGTGCCGGAGGGATTGTCGCCGATGATCCAGTCATCGCCCGCGTGTGCGCCGTCCTGAAGGACTTCGATTTGAAAACCATTGTTGACGCCGTAAATCCCGCTGCCTCCCAAGTTCGTCCAGGTAGGATTGGCGGCGTTCGTGCAGTATTGATACTTCCAAAGGATCGGAGGCGTGCCCTGAACCAGCATTTCGACCACGAAGTCGCACATCGGGTCGTCGTTGGTCTCGTCTTTCCAGTAACAGGTTTGCTGGTAGGTCAGTGAGCTGCCGTGGCTGATGATCGACGTAGGAAGAATTTGCGGGCAGGTGTTCGTGAATCGAGTTGGTTGGGTTGGCCCTGTGGCCACGTGGTCGCAGACGATCAGGTAAGGGCTGCCTCCAATGACGATGATGACGCCCCGGCGACCAACGATGTGCGCGGCGCTGTCGCGGGTGTAGCGCGTGATTCCGGCCAGGCCACTATGGACGCTTTCCGGGGCTATGCCCGCGTGAGTTAGCAAGGTCGTATCTGAAGCTCCGGCGATGATGTTCAAACTTCCGGCAAATTCAGTGGCTAGAGAGGCCACGGTGGGGCTGCCCACGGTTAGATCGAGCGCCGGATCGGAGTTCTGCGGGGAGATGATGCCAGTGTAGGGCGGCAACACTGGGTCTGAATGGCCGTCAATGCCGCCCGAAAGCTGGGCTGGAGCATAGTAAATCTGGTTGCCCATGGCGATGCGGAGAACCCGGCCAGGAGTGTTGGTGTGGCAGCAGCCGCCTGAATCGAAGAATTGGTGATCCATGCCTGTCCAGCCGTGTGACTTCGACATGCTGGAATTGACGTGATCGTTCAGGTTGTTGGCCAAAGCGTCCAGGCCGCTGATCGTATTCTTCAGCTCGCCCTGTGTGACTATTGGTTTCTGGCTCATGCGGTGTGGTCGTAAAACAAGCCAGCCGGGGTGTAACTATCGAAGAAATCAGCCACATCATCCCAAAACGAGCTTTCTCGCCAGTTCTTCTGTTGCCAGACGATGATGAGTCTGACCTCGCTGCTCATCACCAGGCCAAAATCGTTGCTGACCTCCACTATATACAACCCAGCGTCAGCCAGATAGGCGTTGGTTACGGTGAACTGGTTGGAGATGGCCCCTTCAATGGGATTGCCGTTGTGAAACCACTGGTAGTAGAGCGGCGGAGCGCCCGTCGCCTGGACGTAGAAGCGAGCCGTTTCGCCGGTGCCGATATTGACTGCTTTGGGCTGCTTAGTGATGGTTGGGGCGTCGCCAACCAGCTCTTGGACGAAGGGCTTGATCGGAACGACGACGTTCACATCGGCATTGTAGTTGGTCAGCGGAATACGGAGCCGCGAGCTGAGGGCAATCGTATCTCCACACGAGTCAACCCAGTTCGCGCTGACGAACGTGATCTGATAATGTTTCTCCCAGTCGCCGTTAACATGGACAGCAACCCCTTCGGCATAGTTATCGACGTTTTGCGCCGCTGACAGCCGTGAGGCGGTGGTTGCTAAAGCTGTGTTGCTCATTTAACTCCGCACTGACCACATGCTTTTAGAACTCAGTCTGCGGGCGGGCGTTCCAGGAACTTGTCAGCCTCTTTGGTTTCGGGGCTTTCGGCGGGGGCAGGGCCTCCAAATTCTTCCTCGCCGCCCTCACCTTCGCTGCCCGCCCTGCCCATTGGGGCTTTGGTGTCCACCGGGCCTTCAGCGCCTTCCGGCTCTTCGGCTCCAATTTCCTGTCCGAGCAATTCGGGGTCGCGGCCTTCCTCGCCGGGCATACCCGCTTCATCGCCGCCCTCAATGGCCTGCTTCTCCGCGTCTTTGGCCTCCTTGTATTCCTCCTCGTCTTCACCGGGGCCAGGGACGTTTTCGAGATACCAGCCAAGTTCGGCATACAACTCGTCGGCCAGCGGGTCGGCATGATCCTGCTCCAATGCCCGGAAAATCGCGTTGAGTTGACCCCAGCTCAGTTCGACTTTGTAGTCATTAAAAGTTTCCTTAATTTTTTGTATCTTCATAATGCCATTCGAGAAGCACGCGGCTCCTCCAGGTATCTACAACGCGGGGCATTCATCGGAATTGTAAACAAATTTGCCCCGTTCTAATTGATATGGCCGAAATTCGCTTATTGAGGGGCCAGACAGCCCTCCTTGATGATGAAGGCGCTGCTCGTGTTTACAACCAGGCGGCTCTCCAGCACTGGGGAGAGTTCGCGTTACTGAACAGCGTTCAACCTCTAACCCATTCAGGCTTATTAACCTCGTAACATTCGCAGAACCGGTCAGTATCAATTTCAAGAAGTCGGCGGGGGCCGCAACCCTGACCTTCGAGGCTGGGCGGGAGTATATTCTGCCCCTGCAACAGTTCAACCGCATCATCCAGGAGCAGGCCGTTAATCAGCGGTGCTTCAAAGTGAGCCGAATTGAGAGCCGTATCCAGAATTTCAACGCGCTCGCCCGCAAGCCCGGCCCGCAGCGCATCTTGGTTTACAACGGCAGCGGCGGTTACGGCGATCAGATCATGACATGGCCCTTCGCCCGCATCCTGACCACCTATGGGTTCGAGGTTCACGTTTTGACCGACCCCGGCAACCAGACCTGCTGGTGGAACTTTCCCTGGATCAAGTCGATTCAGACCCTTCCCATGCAGCACGAACAGTTCAAGATGTATGACTACTACTTCCTCTTGGAAGCAGTCGTAAACACCGACGAACATCAGGATCAGCAACATCCGCTGGACGTAATGCTTTGGAAGGCGGGCATCAACCCGGAGACCATCGACTCGAAGCAGAAGGTTGTGCGGCCCAACTTCACTTTCCTGGAAATGCAGTCCACGAACACCTTCCAGGGGAAGCAGATTGGGATGTATCAGCTTTCTGCGGCCAACCAAGTGCGCTGCCTGCCGCCCAACGACAGCGCCTTCATTTTGAGCAAGCTGGCCGATGCCTATCCGAATATTCATTGGCTGGCGCTCTATGACGAGTTCATCCCGGAGCCATATCGCAAGGCGCTGATCTGCACCAAATGCAACGGCACGGGCAGGCTGGAGAAAGTCCCTGAAGTAACGGCCAGCGGAACCACAATTACGGAAAGCGGAACGGCGGTTGCGCCCTCCGCGCCTGTTCATGAGATTTGCCTGAAGTGCAAAGGATCAGGCACCCTGCGGCCCAACATTCAGCTTTACGTCTCGCCGTCCCTGCGCGAGTTATGGGCGCTGACCACCAAGGCGACACTTGTGATCTCTCCCGATTCCATGATGGTTCACGTCGCCGGGACAATGGACATCCCCTGCGTTGGACTGTGGGGCCTGTGCGACCCGGCCAAACGGACGAAATATTACAAGAACCACATCCCGATTTGGAAACGCGAAGCCTGTCCCTTCAGCCCATGTTTCGCCTATAGCGGTGTGTTCCCCAAATATTGCCAGCCCCGGCCCAACCGAACGGTATGCGAGTGCCTGGGGGCCATCTCGCCCCAGGATGTGATCGACGCCTGCAAGCAGTTCGTGCCTCTGCCGACCCCTGCGCCCGCAACTTAATTTGTTTACATTTTCCAGCCAGGCTGGATACTGCCCATGTGATTCGTGTCATTGAAGGTCCAACCAAGGTGAAGTTGGAGGGCGACGACTCTGAGATCAGGGCCATCGCCGCCAAATTTCGCTTTCGGCCCAAAGGCTTCGAGCACGCCCCTTCCTACAAAGCCTACGTCATGACCGAGGGCCAGGATGGTTGGGACGGCTTCATCTGCCCCATCACCTTCCCGGAGGGCCGACCGGCATCCTGTCTGCGAGGGCACCGGGACACCATCATCGACCTTGCCCGCAAGCAAGGCTTTCTGGTGGACACGTCGGAATGCCTGAAGTCGCCCTTCGAGCATCTGGTCTCAGACGACATCCCGGTGGACATCCTGGCGGCAGAGTTCGACTTGGATGAATACCAGCGCGAGGCCGTGGCCTACTGGCTCGTCCACGGCATGGGGGTGAACAAGATCGCCGTCAACGGCGGCAAGACGGCGATGTTCGCCACGGCGGCTGCCATGATCCAGACCAAGTTTGCCGACGCCCGCATCCTCTACGTCACGCAAAGCGAGCGCCTGGTGCGCCAAGCTTACCGGGACATAAAGGCGTTTCTGCCGGGCTGGGACATCACTCAGTTCGGCGGCAGCAAGAAGGACAATACCGGCAAGAACATGGTGATTTCGACCGTGGCCATGTTGTGGGCCAACCGTCAAGAGTTGATCGACAAAAGGTGGTTCGCCTCGTTTATAGCCGTTTTAGCAGACGAGTGCCATCACATCTGCGCCCCAACCAGCTCGAAGCTGATGATGCAGCTCCCGGCTTACTTCCGGTTGGGCGCGTCGGACTCCCGGCGCGACAGCGACCCGGCGCTCGCCAACAAGATTCAGGGCCTCCTGGGGCCAATCCGCTACACGGTGCCGGTCGGCACCTATATCGACATGGGCCGGTCGGCCAAGCCCACGATCTACCTGGTGGACGATTGCCGCTGGCATAACCGATTTCAAGACGTTCCCCACCAGGCCGACCCCGATACTCCTGCTTGGGCACTGGTCGGCGACGAGTGGAAGCATGGCACCTACGTTGGACCGGTTTACGAGCGCGATGAAAACGGCGAGATCAAGATGCGGAAGGTGCGTGAGCTGAAGGGCACCAAGGAGAACGAGGTTTACGGTGCTGAGGGTCAGGTGGACACAGTGAAGGCAGCCAATTGGATTGTGGTCGAGAAGCCGGTCACGGTCGATGGCTACCATATCATCCAGTTCGATGGCGAGGATAAAACCTACAACGTGGACTCGCGCTATTGCCTCCTGGAGCGCACTATCGACAAGGCCATCATCGGTTTCAAGGAGCGCAACAAGCTGATCGTGCGCTGGGCCGAGTATTACAGCCAGGAACGCAAGTTCCCGACGCTGGTGGTCTGCACTCGCACCATGCACGTCCTGATTCTGGAAACGATGATCGGCGCGACCATTGGCCAGGCGCGGGTACGCGTGTTGTTCAGCGATCACACGCCCAGGGAGCGCGACGAAGCCTTTGATTGGTTCCGGCACACGTTGGGCGGAGTGCTCATTAGCCCGCTGGTCAAGGAGGGTGTGTCGATTCCAGAACTAAAAGGAGGAATTATAGCGGACCACGTGGCGGGGGCGGAGCCGATGATGCAAATACTAGGTCGATTCATCCGTAAGAAGAAAGATCAAAACGAAGCTTTTATTACCGCGTTTATTGACGTGCAGCACCCAACGCTGCGAAGCAGTGGCCGTCGTGTTTGGAAAAAGCTTTTCGATACCCGTGGTTTTACGTTTTATCACCCAGTGCTGGGGCCGGATTCGATAGCTGTGGCAAAAGTCTATCAGAAGCTTGATTGACTTTTAGTGCCCAATGAGCATGGACGGCTTTAATCCACGAAGCAAAATCAGCCTGACTCATCGAGTTTTTGGCCGTGTTGCACTTCCAGCAGCACGGCACCACATTATTTCTGCTGTAGCCTTTGGCGCTGTCAATCCGGTCAATACCGTTGAATAGGCACTGGCAAACAGTTACGGCACGCTTATCCCGGTGGAACAGGCGTTTCGGCGGTGATCCGCAGTAGCAGCAAGGCTTTAGGGTCAGTGCGAAAAATTCCTGCTCGGTCAATTCAAAAGATCGTTGAAATTGGCGGGCTTTGCTGGTGTAGTGCGTAAACAAGCTGCGCCTTGCTGCTTCTTCCGGTGTTTTAGCGCCTTTGCGGCTTTTTCGCCAATATCCCAGTTTCTTTCCTCTACGCATCTGGCGCGGGTAGCACCCGCAGCTTACGATCCTGCCTGCCCGGATGTGATAAGCTTGGGCATCTTTTTCGTTGCCGCAATCGCAGCGGCAACGGACAAGCCGACCTCCGTGCCTGTCCCGGCCAGCTTCGGCCAGAATAAGCAAAAAATTCCACTTCTGGCCCACTTTAAGTTCTGGTCTGCCTGTTGATACTTTCGGTTTGCCAATAGTGGTTATGTGCTCAGCCATAGGCATACTTTACCAATGAAATCAGTTTTGTCAATACATCCTTTTTTGGTCGGATTCCAGCACGCGAACCGATTCGGTTCTGCCCATCGTGAATGCTATAAAAGAAGCGCGGTTTAGCGCAGAAAGTTTACAGTTCAGAGCCAGGGAGCTGCCCAGAGATGTGGTCTTGACGGTCAAACCCCAACCCTGCGACAAGCTCCACTTGTTCAACATCGAGGTCGCCGCGACGCATGGCCTATTGGCGGCGGCGGTCTATCAATACCTCACCTGGCACTGCCGGAAGTTTGGCCAGTGGACCGGCACCAAGGCCAGACTCTTGAACGTCTTTCCTTACCTGAGCATCGAAGAACTGCGGGCGGTCTTGCCCAAGCTTCTGGGCAAAGTCAAGGGTTATGCGCCACTTATCAACCGATTTCAGGATGGCGCGATCTACACCTATATTCTGGCCAACCGCATACGCGGGGGTCTCCATGCCTTCGACCCCAAGATCGCCGCGACGCACGGCATCCTGGCAGCCGTGATCCACGACAATGTGCTCTTTTGGATCGCTGAGGATGAAGCCGCAGGGGAGGACGAGCCGATCCACTACATCTCCGCTGTCGAGTGGCGCAAGCTCCACCCCTACGCGCCCCTGCGCTCAATTGAGCGGGCCTTCCAAATGCTCCAGCGGACGGGGGAGCTGGTGATCGCCGGGCGCAAGGGCCGAGTGCCAGTCTGGACGATCACTTTAGGGGAAGGTCGTCTCGACCGCTGGCGCAAGCTCCACCAGAGGGTTAAGCAGGAAATTGTAAACGAAAAAGGGGTTCGCCAGGTCATCTACGTCCCCATCCTAAATGATCCCGATTGTGCCTGATTTTTCACCGCCAAATTCACACCCCTCACCGCCAAATTCACACCCCTCACCGCCAAATTCACACCCCTCACCGCCAAATTCACACCCCTTTTATGGGTTTTGTATCTCACCACCAAGGGTTTACCAGGTCTGTTGGAAGTAAGTTGGAAGTAGGCCCCGCTATGCGGGGTTCCAAAACGAGGTTGAAAAACTTCGGCACGGGCCTTACGGCCCGGCGCGAGGCTCCCGCCAGGGGCGTAATTAAGGTTGTGACCGACGAAATCATCAAGCACTTGCTTGAGGCGGAAGACGACCTGGACTGGAAAGACGCAGCCCACACCTTCCCGGATACGTCATGGCCGGAGACCTACACGGAAGTCCATTACCTCTACGATGAGAGCGGGCGGGCAGTCAGGAAAAGCCGGAATCTAAGGGGTATCCGGGAATATGTATCGCAGATGCCTGTGCAAAGAGTTCTGATTCAAGAGCTTGATAAGGGACATGGCGGAATCCGTGTGGATTTCGTCAACCACTGGTGCTGGAAGGGGCGTTTCGCTAGTTTTGGAACGCTAAAGTGGGCCTTGAGGAGCTGGAGGAACCTGTTTGGCGCACCCTTGATCGTTAACGGAACCCCATCCGGCACGGTAGGCTACCGCAACGCAGCTCTTCAGGAGGCCGAGGAGGATGATTTTGATGTTAAGGAAGTAGTTGGTGGGGAGGGTGCTGCCAGCTTGGTGGACATGAAGGCAGCCGAACCGGGCTTCTTCAGCCGCCAGAACAACAGGTGGTTTGGGACGGAGAAGGTTTACAAATATGGGAACTTTTTGGTGCTCAAGAACGCCAGGTGGGTTCCTGGAAGCTTCGGGCAGATGGGCACCTGGAGAACTTGGACGCAATACGTCATCTACGAGTTCGTGAAGACTGAGGATACACCGCAGGGCCTCATGCACTACCATGGCAGCGCCAACGGCCTGGCTGACGCCAAGGCCATGATTAAGGCTGGGGACTTCCGCCCTATGCGCGAGCAGATCGCCGACCGTTACGGCATCCATGAGGACGAGGAGGAGAGCACCAAGGAGTTGCTGGGCGGCTATCTCAGCCACGATCCCTGGGAGTTCCGCTACGAGAAGCAGTCCGAAGGCTGTATGCTCTCGATCTACTACAACCACCGCTACGCTGGGGGCGGGCGGTTTCACATCCGAAATCAATCGGTGTTAAGGCATCTGGAGCCACGGATAAGAGCCAAAGACGCGCAGCAGCCATTTAACCCGGATACGTCCGACCTATGGGATTGGCTTCAACAGGCATAATAAATGATCCCCAAAATCTGCATCTACAACAACGTCTGGCAGATCAATGCCCAGCACCAGCCCATGCTCAGCTACGAGCAGATCGTTTATCTGGCCACGCGGGGCAGTTGGCTCATCAACGCGGAACTGCGGCAGGCCCCCATCGACCGCGAGCTGGGCCAGGGGGATTGCTCTGTTTACGCGGGCCAAGGCGTGGCCGACCTCAACACGGTCGAACGCCTGATGAATCAGTTTCCATGGGGCCGGTTCTCGGTGGACGTAGGCGGGCCGGACAGCTTCAGCGTTTATATTTACATCGGGACGAATGACATCGGCACGCTGCGCCAGAAATACATCGAGATTTGGGGCACCAACAACCGCCCACCCTACTGGGCCAACGACGTTCAGACCATCGTAGTGAACGAATCACCAGGAACCAAATGGCCATGAGTGACGAGATTGATTTGATTCCGCACATCGGCGAGGCCCTGGAGGATGACGAGCCGGAGCTGGACGTGAAGGAGCTGGCAGGCAGTGGGGAATATGAGTCCCGCGAGGATTGGGCGCGTCAAAATCTCTATTGGGACGAAGATCGAAAAATGTGGGAGATACCTGGCACCGATTACAGCATGATGTTTCCGGGCACGGTCGAGCACGCCAACCACGTATTCATGCTCCGCACTTTCCCCTGGCTGGAGCAGGATGGCAGCGAGTTGAGCTACCGGCTGTTCCTGGAGCCGGAGAAGCTGGATTGGATGCCCCTGTGGAATCCATTCCGGGGTTATGTCAAACGAGCGATCCACGGTCATGCGCTCGATGATGACACCATGAGCGAGGTCGCCCAGCAGGCCATCGAGAGAACCTGGAAGGATACCTATGCCAAGGAGTTTGCGGAGTCGATGCTGGAGAGGTTCGGCGGGGAGTTCAAGGCCACGAACCCACGGGCCGAAATCGAGAATTTTATCTTCGGACCACGCGGACTCCAGTTTTTCAATCGGATGGCATCCAAAGCCGAAGAATTTTGGGACACGGACACGTCGCATAAACCTTCGATCAGTGTTGACCATGTGGCCGATGCGGTAACCTGGCCCAAGCTCCACGATGCCATGTATTCCGCCAAGAACCAGCTCAAGCTCTCCCTGGGCGACCGGCCCAAGGAGGAGCAATTGGACATGTTCGAGGCTGCGCTGGACGATGACGAGGAGGAGGACATGCTCTCCGACGTGATGCGCTCATCCAAGATCGCCAACCCCGAAGTGATGCTGGCCTGGCTCATGGAAAACCTTAGCGAGCAAAATGGGTTTTACACCCTGGTTGCCCACTCCGATTACAGCGGCAGCCTGGTGGAGAAGGCCAACGCCGCTTATTTCAAGCGGAAGTATCCCTGGCTTGCCATCCACAAGTTGGGATACAACGGCGAGGAGGTCGGTATCGACGAGGAGGACTTGGCCAGCATCCCGCCGGACGAGTTTATCAATCTCCAGGCCGATTATCTGAGCCTGGAAAATTATCCCCTGCTCGACGAGGAAGGCCATAGCGAATTGGAGGAAGAGAAGCGTTGGGAGGCTTGGACCGGCTGGATCAAGCGCGACTATCGACAGGCCCTTGCCGTCAAGTTCCCCAACCTGGAGAGTGCGCTGCTGGACTTCGAGGATGACGGCAAGTTTTTCGCCCTGTTCGACAATGCCCGCGACCTGGCGGGGGAGGAGTGGGACGAAGACACGGGCGGGGACCAATCGCTCCATTTAGATAAAGTGGTTGGCACCACGAGCGAACACATGGTGCGCCAATGGATGTTCCCGGAGCAAGACCAGAACCAGTTTCGCCTGGAGCTGGAGAGCTTGTGCGAGAGCCGCGAGTATTCCTGCCTGCTGGCCGAAGCCCCGGATAATCTGGCCGATGCTCTCATCAAGTGGGGCCAGATGTATGTGATGGATGATGAGATTTACACTGGTGACGAGCCGGGTTTTGGCCGCGAGACGGACCCGCACGTCACTTGCAAGTATGGTCTTTGTGAGACGGAACCTGGACCTCAACTTCTTAAAATTCTGGAAGAAACGCAGCCTTTTGAGATCGAGGTAATGGGTTGCTCTTTGTTTGAATCTTCACCGGATTACGATGTGCTCAAGTTTGACGTGGAAAGCGACGTTTTGCGCCAGTTGAACGCACGCCTTAGCCAGCTACCAAATTCCGATGAACATCCAGAATTTCGCCCCCACTTAACTGTCTGCTACATTACCAAAGGAACGTGCCGGGAATTAGTGGGTAAACGGCTGTTGGCTGAGCCAACTCCTGCTGATCTTAGGTTTCTCGTCAAATCAGTTTTGTTTTCTAAAGCCGGAACGGGGGATAAGCTGCGCCTTTTTTTAGGTAAACCAAATCTAATCGAATGAATAAGGTGGAATTGGCTTGAGTGCGAGCCGAATATATACCAGTATTGAGGCATGGCATATCAGAATTGTCTCAACTGTGGTAGCCCGCTAGACCCAGGCAGTGCTCAGCTAAAATACTGTTCGATTCGGTGCGCCGGTGGGCGACGCCGCATGAAGATTAAGCCGTTATCTAAGAAATGCACCAAATGTGGCGAAACAAAGCCCTACACGGCTAAATTTTTCGGATCGAACCGAAGCAAGAAAAATACTTTTGGTCTTATTGCTCGGTGTAAGAAGTGTGTTTCAGCGGGTGCCCGTGGACCCAACAAGCTGTATCAGACAGAGTTACGAAAGAAGGTTTTGACCGCCTACGGGAATGGTGTGCTGGCTTGCATTTGCTGTGGCGAAGCTCACTATGAGTTTTTGTGCCTCGATCATGCCAGCGGAGGCGGCGGCAAAGAGAGACAGGGCGGTTTAACCAGCTTGAAGCTGTTGTTCAAGCTCAGGCGAGAGGGTTTCCCGCCTGGATACCGAACATTGTGCGCGAACTGTAATATGGCTTACGGGCTGCGCGGTGTGTGCCCTCACCAAAGCGAATCTCCCTCCGTAGTTAGAGCGGCATGAGTCTGCAAAACCTCAGCGAGGACAAGCTGTATAACCTTCTGCCGGAAGGGATAATCTCGCTTGATGAGCAAGGGCTGATTAGCGCAGTTGTTGGCGGGTATAATGACCGCGTTGACGACCTCCGCGCCTACATGTCGAAGTTCGAGCTGTTGGTCACCGGCCAGGGATTGCCGGAGTCCGACGCCGTTGGAGCCGCCCCTAATGCCGTCATCGCCCGGATTCAGTCTCCGAAAGGAAAAGTTTACAATCGCTCCTTGGAGATCAAGGATGACACCCCCGCGAGCGGCAGCGCCGACCTCATTACTTGGGTTGCGGCTCAACTTCAGCTCGATGAAGAACACGTCCTGCTCAGCGCGGCCTATGGCGTGGACATGCTCCGGCTGGTGGACGCCAACGTGCTGCCCTACCTGGCCGCGACAGTGGGCGCGGTGCTTTATCGGTCGGCGGCTCTCGATCCGGTCAACGAGAACTCGGACTCTCGCCGCCTGCTTCAGACCTGGTTTCCCCGTCTTCAATTCAAGGGCACGGCGGAGTCCTTCGAGACACTGGGTCGTCTTCTGGGCTTCGACGACGTGCGGATGACCCCGTTGTGGCAGCGTCTCAGCCCCCGCGTGCCCAATGATGTGGGCGATCCGGCCAACGACCCGGACTTCTCGGAAGTGCCTGACTTCTACCCGAAGCAGGTGCGCGACAATTTTTACGATCCGTGGAACTTGACGGACGGCCCCTACTACGCCTGGTCGGGCACGGCCACGGCCCGGTTCGGCACCAACAGCACCGAGTTTTACACGCAGGTCATCAATGGTTTCAACCCCTTCTTCAAGGTCGGAATCATCGGCACCAACCCGATTGACCTTGACCCGGCGCTCTCGCCCTACATCTTGACGGGCGGCGGGCCGGAGACCAAAGCCTTCGTCAACCCGTCCGGCACGGGGATGAAGTTCGAGGCCGTCGCGGCAGGTTCCAGTTTCAATGGCTTGGCCGTTCATGTTCAGTCTTGGAACCAGGGGACGCATCGTTTGATCTCGGTGAACGAGCAGTTGTCGGCCATTAAGTATCGCAGCTCTTATTTCGATCTCAGCCTGGCCATAGACTTTGACCGGGCCGAGACGCGGTTTGGGGTCAGCGTCGCCGACCCCAACAAAGACCTTCAGGCCAGCGGCACCAGCGCCAATTTCGGTTCGCAGGCCAGTTCGCCTTACCGGCCCTGGAAGAACGGGTCGTTCGCGCAGGCGACCGTCCTGCATGACTGGTTGACCGAAACCGATCCTCTGGCTTCGCAAACCGCCGTCAGCTACCGCACCCAGGCCGACCTGGGCGACCGGCAGCTCAACCACGCCGAGGTCACGGCGGCGGGCCTCCAGGTCATTCAGGCGATGGAGGAAGTGCGCCCCGCGACGCGCCAGCCTCGCAACGTCAATATGGGCTACCTGATGCGCGATCAGGTGGGCTATGCGGACTACTGCTCTTTCGGGACGGTCTTTGCGGCAGTTGCGGGCATAGCGACCTACAGTGGCACGCTGTCCGGCTATCCCTACCCGCCTTACGCGGTCACCTTCAGCGTGCAAAGCGGCGACGCGGTCTCCGCGCTGACCCAGGAGCGCGATCCTTACAACTCGGACTACATGAGGATCGGCAGCGCCGACCTCAGTGTCACCGGCACCTACGACCACAGCAACTCGTCGTGGATGTTCAACTTCCCCGCTGGAGTCGGGGCGGGTTCGGACATCAAGGTCTATGCCCACTACCAGCCGACCTCGACCGAGATCGTGCGCGAGCAACCCGCCATCTGGAGCGACCCAACCTATATCGGCGTGACGAGCGATTCGATCTACAGCCCGGAGCAGGCGGCTGCCAACAATCTGGTCCGGGGCTGGAACGTGGATGCCTTCTTCCATTGTGGCGACGCCAGCCAGGTGTATGGCTGGCCGGGCCACGTCTTCCGAGACTTCATCAACGCCCAGGATTTCATCAACGCGGGCAAGTTTTTTCGGTGCCCCGGCAATCATGATTTCTACAATCCTGATTCGCCGGTTTATTTTGAACCGGTTTCGAGCGGCGACATCAAGGGTTGGGGTCAGACTTACCGTGTCTGGCCGTTGACAGGCGGGGATACGGTGACTTACAATGGTGTTATCTACCATAACGGCGACACCTTCACCGGCATCAATGGCGTCACGACCTTCACGACTACAGGCGGCGCTTGGGTTCGCCGCAGGGCCGAGTTCAATAACAACTGGGATTTGTCAATCGAGAACAATTACCTCGATTACCTGCCGGGCAATGGCCGCTATTACCACGTTCGCATCGGGCATGTGGAGCTGTTCGTGGTCAACGACGGCTATAACAACGCTGGCGACCCCGGCTTCACCGGCAACAACCGCAAGCCGCCTGAACCGGACGGAAACTGGTGCGAGGCCCCGTTTTCTCCGATTGGCGCGGGTGCCAAGGCACCGGCGTCCGCCAATCCGATCCTGGTCGAAGCGGGGGTAACCTACACTGTTCACACCGAAATCTCTTACGGGGAAAAAGGCGACCGGCTCCGCCCCAATTACGTGGTTTACCAGGGCGGCACCTACACCAATCTGATGACGTTCGTCGCCGACTTGGCCGGGCCGACGTATGCTCTGGCCTACGGCGAGCCTTGCCTTGACCCCGCTCCGGTCTGGGTCGTGCTGCGCCAGGCTCGAAAATACCGCGTCATCGCCAATCCTGGCAGCAATTACGTCGATTACCAGGGCAAGCGTTATTATGGCGGCGATGTGATCCAGGCCGACATGGTGCTTGACCACACGGCGGCGATTGTCACGGGGCGGGTTCGGATCGACCGGATGAACAGCATCCAGGCCGCGCTCATCAAGGACTGGTTAAAACGGTCTCAAGCGCCCTGGAAGATCGTGATGTATCACCATCCAGATTGGGAGTCCGATGCGTGGAACAGCGGTCACGGGGCCGGGCAGTATCCGCGCACGGATTGGCCCTGGAAAGGCTGGGGCGCTGACCTGACCATGAGCGGTCATGTTCATGCCTATGCTCGGTCGCTTTCGGGTGGGCTTACGCGCATCATCATCGGCTTGGACGGACCTCCTGGTCCGGCTGTGTTTAGCACGGCAGGCACGGACTATCACGATCCTGATGCCATTGTGGAGTATGCGACAAGCGCGACCTATCCGGTCACGGCAACGACGGATTCCGGGGCCATGCTGCTGGTTGCTACGCCCACCCGATTGCAAGCTCACGTGGAGACGATTTACGGCGCGACCATCGACGACTGGAGCTTGACCAAGCCCGAATGCGTGCGCGGCTATCAGGAGAGGCCGGAAGATGAGCTGGACGAGCCGATGATGGACTTGGCCGACGAGTATCCCTGGCGGCGCGACCTGGTGAATGGCGGCGAACTGATTGACCGGGCGACTTACAATCCGCCGACGCCGGATGTGACGGTCACGCAAGTTGGCCAAAGCATCGCGGTCTTCAGCCAGACCGGGGCGCAATACGATGTCAGTTTGGCCGCGCATGGGCCGCATCCTCCCAACTTCCAGGTTGAGGTTCGATCTTTGACCCCCTATGAGCCGGGCCAAATGGCCATTGGTTATACGGGAACTTTCTGCGATCTGGCCACGCTTAATCCGCGCCAGCGGGAAGAATTGCCCCGGCGCACGCTGTCCCAGGAGACCCTTGATGGTGTTTGGGTCGAAGACTTGGGTGTTGACCACTGCGTCGATGACATGGACTGGGCGTTTAACCCCGGCTGGAGGCTCTACCACTTCGGTCTGGTTCAAGGCGTCCTGGTCGCTGATCCCGTCAAGTTCTTTGGAAAGCATCATCGTGATAACCTGGTCGCTTGGTTCCCCTTCAACGAGCACCCCTATAATTCGACCGTGACCGCCGACCACTCGGTTATCGGGGACAGCCTGCTGCACCGGAACGTGGTCCCTTTGAGCCGCGAATATGACCCGTGGCGCGGCTGGCACCTGCACGCAAACGTGGGGCTTTCGCTCGGTTCCACCGACCGCACGCGCAACTTGGCCGGGCCGGTCACAGTGAGCTTCTGGATCATGCGCCCCGAAGGTTCGGCTCCGGGCACAGAAATCTTGGGCATCGGTTCGATAAAGTTGCTCATGGGCAGCGCGATCAGCGTGGATGGAACGGATAACACCGGGGCTTTGCACCCGATCTTGGCCGGGGCTGTTCTCAATCCGGGCTGGACTTTCTGCGCCTTCACTTACGATCCAGCCGACGGCACCGGCTACTGGAAGTTTTACCAAGGCCGGATGGACACTCCCGCCGTGCTCGTGGACTCGCAGACCTGGAATGGCCAGACCTGGAGCGACACGGCCCCCATCTCGGTCACCGGCTGTGCTGGAGGTTTTTACGTCCACGACCTCCGCGTCTGGAACTCCGCCAAAACAATGGAGGAGCTGGAACTGGTTCGCTACCACAACCCGACGCCTACGGCGTGCCTCTACCGCCCGGCCTTCTTAACGAGCGTCAACGATTACGACCGTTATGGCGTCCGGGTGCTGGACAGCGGCTACATCTCGCCTGACCTGCTGCCGTCATCCATCAAAACGCCTTCGGAAGCTTGGGTCTCGCGCTACGACGCGACCGGCCAGTATCAAGCCCAATCCCGCTTCAAGGAGACAGGCATCGGTTCCGGCGTCAACCTGCCAGCTAAGCAATTCTTGGGCCTCCAGTGGGACACCCTGACTGCCGCAGGCACAGTGGTCGTTTCGACTTGGGGAAGCGGATACGGCGGCGTCAATACCGCATGGCTCTTTGATTGCCCGACGCCGCTCGCGCTGCAACTGCTTCAATCAGGCAGCACGATCTATGGCATCCCGCCGACCTACATCGACACCGGCATCCTCCGCCCTTGGCCCAACCCGCTCCAGGCAACTAATGCCTGCCGCGACCGCATTTGGGTCAGGGGCGACGACAGCTACGTTTATGAAGTCAAGGTCATCCGCAGCGGAATCAACGCTTTCGGCTTAGCCGCAGAGAGGATTTTCACCCTACGGACGGATGCGGAGCTGGTGCTTGCGGGCACGGAGGGCACTTATTCGCCCCTGCTGCAAGTTGTCGCTTCGGCAGGCTTGGGCGGAACCCATTGCGTGGGCGTTACGTCCTATGGCACCGTCTTTCCCGGCCAACTCGTGGTCGTTTATGGCACCGACACCACGACCGACGACGGCGCATGGGCCATCACCTCCAGCGGAGCCATTCTGGGCGGCAGTGTTTTGCCTTCGGCGGGCACTTACGACGTTCAACTCCGCACGCCGGGGTCCGCTAAAATCCTGCATCCGGCCAAGCTGCGTTACGCGGACCAGCCCACGGGCGCGGAGGTCGCGCTCACCAACTGCGGCTACCACACGCAGCTCCGCGTGAACGCGGCGGGCCAGGTCTATGCCGCTGCCTACTCCGGCACGCTTTATTCACCCTGGATTTACATGTATGGCAACGAGGAAGTCGTCGTCAACGAGTCCGGCGCGGTTGCCTATGGGCACTGGGCCAACGAGAGCGGCTTCGGCCTCTCCCAGGGAGTGGCGGCTTTGGCCGACAACGGTCAAATTACGTTTGAGCTTGACCAGACAGCGTTGCCGGGCAACTACCGGTTGGAGGTCATATCGGGCAACATCGGCCAGGTGGATGAGAACTTCGACGGGTTCAAGGTCGTCGTCACGGTGGGAGATTTCCCGTTTGAAGCGCGGCTCTGCCAGGGCAAGATCGGGGCTAACTTCAGCCAGATCGACACGTTCGATTTCACGCTGCCGCACGTGCTGCCGGGCCGGACGCTCGGCTACAACAACACGTGGCTGCTGGACTTCAATTGGTATAACGCTTTGCGGGATGCGGCGCGGGGCACCGCCCGCCAGCTCGCCATTTCCGGTTTCCGGCTGATCCGGCTCAACACGACGCTCTACGAGCTGAAGCTTATCGCCACAGGCAGCCAATTGACCGAGGTCAGCACCGGGAGCAACGACTTCCCCGCGACGCCAGGCGGTTGGATGGCGGCGCTGACAAGCTGGGGCACGGCCTACGGCTACACGCATGAGTCCAAGATTTACAGCGCGAACGACACTTATACTTCGCGGTATCCAATCTCGAACGTGCTGACGGCGACGACGGGCGAGCGCCGTCAGGATTTGCTTATGGGGGCACCCGCGATGATCTCTGATCCGCCGCCGCCGGTGCTGCCCACCTACGGGCCAATAGTTATTACATGAATAATACAGGAGACATCAAGACTTTCACGGTTGCCGCTGCTCCTCCGGGCGGCGACAACTTGACTTATGTTTGGCATTTTTGGGATCAAGATGTCCAAGTGACGGCGGTGCCCACCATTCAAAAGCGGCTCAACCAGGGTGGGGTCAATCTGCCCCTCACCTGCCAATATTGCAATGCGGAAGGGGCTTATAGCACGCTTACGAGCACGATCACGGTGAATGCGCCTCCGGTCATCGTGGGCCTGCCGACTATCCTCAACAACGATTTGCTCTTTCCCTTTAGCACCTACTGTCGGGCCACGGCCTACGACCCGGAGGCTGCCGGGGCGCTCTCGTTCGGCTGGTATGAGGGAGCGACCTACCTGAGCGCGGGCGTCACCATCATTCCCTCGGCGGGCACCTACCAGAACACTTACACGCCCTCTGCCATCACGGCCAACCGGACGCTAACGCAAAAGATCACGGATGTTAATGGCGGCGTCACGTCGCTGGACTATTCCCTCCGGGGCGAGTCCGCAGCCGGGTTGAGCGGGGGCGGATCGGCCAGCAGCAACTCGATCATCAGCAGCACGAACAACCTGGGCGAAGTCATCATCGGCCCAAGCCAGACCGTCACGTTCACGGTCTATGCGCTTGACCTGAATCCGGGTCAGCTCCAGTTCAAGTGGGAACTGCTAACGACCAATGGCTGGGCTTCGGACAGCACTTCCACTCTAACGCCCGCGCAGTTGTCCAATGGTTCCTACCGCAGCCAATTCGTTCGCAATGTGTCCACCGAGTATCCGGGCCTGAAGACGGCGCTCTGCACGGTTACGAACCTGACCACCGGCCAGAGCCTCGTGCTCCGGCAGACCGTTCAGCTCAACGCTTCGCAGACGCCCGTCATCAAGAACATCACCACCGACGCTCCGTTGGTTGGCGCTGTCTATCAAGTTGTCCGCACCAGCTCTGTCCATTTCACTGGCACGGCGACCGACCTCAACCATCTTCTGCTCAACTATCGCTGGGACTTTTCCGAGCCAGCCGGAGTTCAGTTATGGGGCAAAACCATCATGATTCGCCCCGACCAATACGATTACTACAGCCAGGCCGCGCTCCAGGCTGGCCCGCGAAATATCAGCGGTCAGCTTACGGTTTTCGACCGATTTAATGCCACTGCCGCCGTCTCTATTCAAAGTTTCGTGACCGTTCAGGTCTGGCATACGTGATAAAGTCCTGAGCTTCAGCAACTTCCCTCGCTGAAACTTTTTTCGTCTTTTTGCACGTTCCCCCTTGACGTGGAACCGAAGATAGTTTACATTTTAGACCAGATGAACGCGAACATGAACTGGAAACAGATGCGGGCGGTTGTGGTCCGAAAAGGTGTGGCCCGCGAGGAAGACACCTGCACCATCGGATTGTGCGATCCCCGGTTGTTGCGCCAGGGGATAGTGCAGCTTACGACTGTGATCGCCCGTTTTGTGCCGCGTCGCGGCGTAAATCCGCAGATTGAAGTTACGGAACGGAAATAACGGCTTAAATAATCGAAAGACAGAAATATGAGCAAAACCACGAAAAACGGCAAAACTCCGAAGAACATCCTGGCTCCCCTCAAGGTCAAATCCATCGAGAGGGCGGTCAAGAAGGGCGACATCCCCACCATCCTGGTTGAGGGCGACTACCCGACTCGCTACAACGAAGCCGCTGCGGTCAAGAAAGCCGCCGAGGCCCTGATGGATGACCTCAAGCCGGTCATGCTCCCCGACGCCCTGGCCGAGCTGTTCCGGCATAACAGCGAGCGCCCTTGGGACGCGCTCGCCAGCGTGAAGCTTCAGGACGACGCCCAGGAAGTGACCTGTGTCACCTTCACGGCCAAGTATAGCGCCGTGGCTCCGGCGATGGCCGAGGCCCTATTCCTGCTAATCAGGACCAAAGCTGGGAAGAAGCCCGACATCAATGACTACCTGATCCGCACGATGGTCGGCACCTTCGACAGCGCCGCCTTCCTGGGCGCGGATGGCCGGTTTAACAAGGAGCGGTTTGACAAGATTTCGGGTGCGTTGGCCGAAGTGAGCAAGGAGCTGGGCATCATCAATCCGCTCTCGACCAGCGAGACCGTGCAGCCCCTCCCGGATTTCCACAGCCGCCGCTGGATGGATTTCGACTTGGAGACCAACCAGAAGATTAGTTTGGTCATCAAGAACCAGACCAACTTTGTGCCCAAGCCCAAGGCTGCCGAGGGCGAAAAAGCCGAGTAAACGGTTCTAACTGGCCAACTGGCTATGAAACGAGCGTTGACTGTTGAGAAATTGATTGCGGAGTTGAAAAAGCACCCAAAGAAAGCTTTGGTTGCGTGGCGCGATCATGACCAGGAGGAAAACGAAATAAACAACGTGGTTGGCCGGGTTAGAGTTTTTGAGCCAGCCACGTCTTTTGACCCTGAGTTTTGCGCAGGTGTGCGAGTGGTATTGTCGGGGTGATTAGCCCTGGAGGCTGGTGCGCATTGTTCAAAGAGAAAAATCATGAATTGCCCAAAATGTAATGCTGTAAATGCTATAGAGGTCGCGGAAGAAGTGGACATTGGAGTAGGACTCCAGCGGCACTTGCTGGGCGCGGAGTGCCCGGTTTGCGGGCAACTTTCGGTATGTAGCTGTTGCGGGGCCTGGGATTTTCAAGTTCACAAATCCTGGTGTTCTGAGAATAACCGTTTGGGAGGAGTAAAATAACGGGGTTGGGCCGGTCAATCCCATTTTTGCCATGAAGCGAATTCGTTATATCAGTGGAAAAGTTCAGGTGCAAATCATCGAAAATTACAAGGAGAAGCTGCCCAACGGCGACTACCGCTATGGCTTGACCGAGATCGCGGCCAAGCACGAGGTCAGCCTCAGCACCATCAATAACCTGGCTCGCATCGCCAAGTGCCAGGGCCGACCGCACGGCGGGCGCAAGCTTATCGTGCCGGATGTCCGCACCATGAAGATTCTGCGCGACGCCACGGAACCAGGGGCTACTCTGGCGGATGTCGGACGCCGGAACCCGCGCCGGTTCATCGTTGCGGGCAAGGAAATTCTCAAGCCGCTGTCCAAGCAGCGCGTGAAGCAGCTCGTGGACTTCTGGAAGAAGCGCCAGCTCAAAATCCATACACGCGGTTTTGCCCCTGGCGACGTGATCCAGTGGAACGAAAGATTGTTTACAGTTCTGCGTTACGACGACACGCACCGGGGCGCGGTGCGCGACCATGCCGATGGCAAGGTCATCGACCCATTCTTGTGGGTGAGCGGCAACTCACGCAGCCGCCGCGTAAGCGCCGTAGATAGTGCGTGAGCGTCCGCAGACTAATCATAGCTCTGACCGAGCGCCAGATCAGTGATGAAACCCGGTTACGCCGGGTTGTTGCGTTTTTCCAGAGGCAGCTCGGAGACATGTTTGGCAATGTTCAGGTTCGCCGCCGCAATCGGCGCTACGAGCTGGATGTGGCCGTTTACGAAAAACCTCTGCCGGGGGGCCGCGCTTATCGAATGCCCGACCGCCAGATCAAGTCCTGGATCAAGCTGGCGGCGGACAAAGCGCATCCTCGGCTCTACAAGCGGATCAGGGTTGCGGTTCAGCCTTGGCAGGCGGGCCGGGTGTCAAAAAAGTTATTCGCGCCCGTAAAGGTCATCGTGGATGCGGCTCAACCTCAACAGGCTGTGGCGCAAAGCCTTGAAACGAAAGACTTTGTGTAAACGAAACCGTTTCCTCTTGACTTAGAAGAAATTGTAAACGATATTCACATGTTATGAACAGCAGTTTACTGGCTCCCGGACGGATGGACGTGATCGAACAAGTCCTGGCAAGCGACCCATTCTTCAGGGGTCGGATACGCGATTCTGGAACGTGCGTCCTCAGAAATCGCCGTGGCATCCAGAAACGGTATAGCAATCTGACTGTGAGCATGGTCGCCGAACTAGCCAGGAACGGCCTTGATGCGGTAAACATGCGCCGGGATGAAGTGATCGCCAGAGCTTTTCAGTTCTTTGCTTTGGAAGATGAAATTCAGCTCGTAATTTGAAAAAGTTGTGGTCAGTGCGGAAGCTCGTAAGTTGAAAATGTTGTGGTCAGTGCGGAAACTCGTTACATGAAGACGACCGCCAAACCGAAACCGGCCAAAGTCAAAGACCAGGAGTTCGCAGATAATGCCTGCGAAGTCTCGGTCTTCATGGCCTGTTTCGGTTTGGTGAATGAGTTGAAGACCACTTATGCTGTGCTCCACCAGGGCAAGATGAGCCAGGAGGTCTTCAGCCACAGGTTCAATTCGGTGCTCCACCAGCTTTGCTTTACGGCTGAGTCCACAACTCGGTTCGACATCATGCTGCCCGTGCTCCGCTATGGGCAATTCTCTTCCTTCTTCTGGCGTTGGTTCAACTGGTGGGATGATTACCTCAAGTCGCTCCCGCCTGTCAGGATCATGGCGCTGCGACTGGCAGCCAGTGGGGGTGTGGCGGACATCTTGGCCAAATACCGTCCTCCGGGTGACTGGATTGCCTATAACAGCACGCCGCCGTTTACGGCGGTAAACACTTGACCTGACTGGGGGCGCTCATGAACCTTTCACGAGAATGCGGCCATCGTGGTTTCGCGGTGGTGCAGATTTGAGGGTGTGCGAAGCAAAGGCCCTGCTCCGGTGAGGTCTTCCTTCTGTAGTTATGGTGTGAAGAAAGTTGGGGCATGAGCACGATTTTTGAGCAAGATGTTTGTGGTCAGTGTGGAGACCTGAAGGAAATGGCGGTTTATCCGCGTTTCATGGTCCGCAATGCCGCTGGGGATTACTGGTCGAATGAGGATGGTTGGGTCAGCTATTCGCAGGCCGACATCTTCGATCACTTGGAGATGAAAGACCTCCAGATGCCGGAGGGCGGGGAATGGGTCAAGATGGCGGAGTCCCTGCCGGTGGTCGGGGTAGTAGGCAACGATCTGAAGGCCAAGCTGGGGCTGGATTTCATCGAGAAGGCAGGCGAAATGTTCCACCAGAACGGCCTGCTGTTCGAGTTCGACTGGGGCCACGGCCAGCACGTCGGCAATCATGTCCTGGCCGGGCAATTCCTGACCGCCAAGCTGGCGCTGCCGCAGAGCGAGAGCAAGCAGATGCTCCGCGAGAGCTGCGAGGCGCTGAGCAGCGAGTTGGCCGAGGCAGTGCGCGGCCTGGTGCCTGAAGGCGTCCTGGTCAGGCCCACGCGCCTGGCGCACGACCACTGGAACGACATGTGGAACCTGGACCTGATGCTGGTCGAGGCCACAGAGGAGGACTTCATGGACTCCAAAGAGGTCTATGGGCCTGGGGTGCCCCCGGACTTCGCATTGCCGGAGGGAGCCTCGCCGAGCGCGGAAAGGGCCTGGGCGGTTATTATTGGGGTGCTCAACCGAGGGGATGATCTATATTCTGGCGGGCATAGCCACGTCTTTTATACCCCAGAGCAATGGAAGGCCAGGGGCGAGGAGTATGGGGGAGGTAGTTGCTTGATCGTCACCCATGATGGCGGTGCTCACATGCCCTACTTTGCGGCGGAGGGCGGGGGCCACTCCATGCACTCAATGATGGACTTGGCGCTCCGCAGGGCCGGTTTTTACGCCGAGCAAGGCACTGCCTGGTTCTCGATCATCATCGAGGCTGATCCGAATGAACAGCTTATCATTGCCCTCGAACAACGCCCGCGCCCACAGGTTGAGGCCCTGGACGACGAGGATGAGATCACCGGCAAGGAGATGCAGGCCCCGACCGAGAAGGGGGCCATGATCCGGCACCTATTCGGCTTGGCTGGGCTGAAGATTTTCAAGGTCTTCGAGGAACCGGCAGACAAGGGCTGGGGCGACCTGGGCAGGCCCCAGCGGATTGTGGACACCATCATTGTCCCCGACAGCAAAAAGCCCTGGACGGCCAGCGGCACCGCGACCCCGGAGTTGGAGAACTTCTGCCGCCAGATCAAGTCGAGCCTCTACGAAATCCTGGGCACCGATGAAATCGACTATATTAGCCGGTGGAAGGCGGACCCCGGAGCTTGGGAGATCACTTGGTTCGTGGGCGACCCGGACATCCAAAGCCGTAGGGAAATTGGGGAGGCGCTGGATGCCAACATCGAAACTGAGCGTAGCTGGGAACCGCAAGACTTTTGGATTGTAAACTATGCAAATCGTAAGTCTCAAACGGTGCTCGTTGTTGTCCGCGCTGACGAAAACCAAAATTTCTTAGCCTGGACCCTGGGGAACACTGGGCTGCTGGATGGCCGTGTTCCCCCGGAAGCTGCGCGGCCTAAAAATTGGTTTGATCGCCGCAGGCGGGACGAAAGGGGTGTATTTGTAGGACCAGCCAATCTGCTCAAGAACATACTGCCTGTTCGGCCAACTCCCGCAGTAGGGATAGTGGAAATCAGCTTAAAACCAGCCGAAGTAGCCCAAGCCTACTATCAGAGCCAGATCGAGTTCTACCAAAAGCAGTTAGGAAACAAGTCTAACAGCTATCGGCAAATCATCCAGCACAACCTGGAACTTTACAAGCAGGAATTAGCTAAGGCACAAGCTGCCTTGGCAGAACTGCGAGAAGGACTTGGGGACGACGACTTGATTGCTGCCGAGGAAGGCGGTGCCTGGAAAGACGTGATGCCCGAACGCTATTTAACTCGGCAAGAGGTTGAGCAAGCAATGGGGGAGCTTGGCGTCGTCTCCGTCCTGGTCCTGCCGGGTTGGCATAACACCCACTTCCAGGGCACCTGGCTCTACAGCCAGAAGGATGCCGATGCCGCTGAACTGGTTCGGCGAATCGTGTGTCACTTGGGCCTCCGTAGCAATAGGGCTTTGATCGGTTACCATTACGAGCCGACCACGGGCACCTTGGACATCTCCATTGCTCAGGGTTTGCTGGGCGAGGCGGCGGGGGACGAAGACTCCTGGAAGGACGTGGTTCATTCGCAGCCCACCCAGCAAGACATCGAGGCGGCGTTAGTTGCTACGGGTGCTCAGTCGGTGACGGTGTTTCGCTATACGTCCAAGTTTGACGGGTTTGTTTGTAGCTGGCCGGGCTGGACGACTGCGGACATGTATGCCGCCAAGGACCGGTTGGAGAAAATGGGTATCAGCTATTCGCGGCTCAAAACCATACCCAATAACGAGAGTGGCTTTGTGGTTGTCATTCCGAGGCAATTTTTTGCCAAGCCTCAAAAGCGCCGTCGCATCGAATCAGAAGCACCGGGTCTTATCAGCCGGATCATGGAACAGGGCGGCACCGTGCGAAAAGTGCAAGATTCTGAGCAACAGGGACTTGTAGAAATCAAAGGTGAATGGCACAGGGGCCAGAGCTTGGATGCTCTTGCAGAAGCACTTGCCGTTGACAAGAGCGGGGCAAGCTACGATGCAAAAACCGGCAAGTTCACCGTTTGTGCTAGCCAAACCGCTCTGCAAGAGGCGTCAAAGAGGCCCATTGTCGCTGCTGCCGTCATGATTAAGGGCAGGGGCATAGTTGCTAGTGGCTCAACCCATTCCGAGGCGATGGGGTCACTGCTCCAGCAGGGCTACTTCGGCAAGATCAAGAGCCTTGAAGACCTGGAGGACTTGGGAGTTCGATCCAACCGGGCCTATAACAAAATCTGGAATCAGGTCGAGATCGGGTTTCTGACCCTGCGCGGCGAGTTCGTCACCCGCGAGGAAGCCAGCCGGATGACCGGCATCGAGGATGTCCACGGTGAAGACCTGGCCGAAGGCAAGAATGAAGGCGACGACAACCGTGTGGCCATCGTCGCTGTTTTCAGAGAAAAGAGCGACGAAAAAGCTTGTGGTCAGTGCGGGAGGGAAAAGAGCGAGGGCAAGGGCTATACCTGCCTGGTTTGCCAGCGCGAGTATGAACCAGCCAAGGGTGAGTGGGGGATCGCGGGCGGGCACGCCAAGGAAGGCGAGGGCATCGAGGTCGCCGCCAAGCGCGAGATGAAGGAGGAGACCAAGCTCGATCTGGACGATTTGACGTTCATCAAGAAGATGCCCAACGAGGAGCGCAACGCCACGGTATTTGTTTTTGGGTGTATGTTACCGGAGACTCAAAAAGCAGTAGCCGGAGATGACGCTCAACGGCTGAAATGGTTAGCAATCGACGACCTGCCTAAGCTGGCTTTTGATAATCAGACGCTCATCAAAGAGGTCGCTCAAAAAATGGGTTTGCAAGAGGCTGAGCAAGAGAGTAGCGTGGATGAATTGCCTTGCCCCGCGACTCGGTGTGATGAAATGCGCCGAAATGAGCTGCGGTGCGATGCGCCGAGCTGCAATGCAACGACCACCACGCCTTCTTCGGAGGGCGTGGAGGAGGTTCTGGTTGAAGACGAGGAAGACACCGGCTGGAAAGAGGTCGTCGGGCCGGGTTGCTGGGCTATTCAATGCCGAATTTCAAAGGAGGTTAATGGACAGTGGGTTATTGGGCCACATTACGCGCGTATCACTCGCTGGAAAGGCGGGAGGGCTGAAAATTGGAAGTGGGTGGAGTCCCGGCAGAAAGCAACTTTGTTCAAAAGTAGGGAAGCAGCCCAACAAGTAATGGAGGCTGGAATACTTAGCCACGAGGATGCGAGAGACTGGCAAGATCAACCGGGCGAGTCGATGTTTTCGATTGTAAACTTTGAGGGGCTGGGCGAAGGCCGGGTCCAGCACATGCGCCAGGAGTGCGGGTATGACTGCGGCCCCGCTTGCATCAAGATGGTTGCGAATGCGCTGGGCATCGGACGCGAGCTGAAGATCGCCGACATCGTTCGGGCAGCGGGCAGCGATCCGGTGACCGGCACCGACGACAAGAAGATGGCCACGGGCCTCCAGGCGGCAGGCGTGCCCTTCAAGGTCGGCGAAGGCAAGGATGCTGAGGCGTTGGCCGACGCCCTGGACAGTGGCAGCTACATCATCCTGCGGACGCTCACCAGAGGCATCAAGCACTGGATTGTGGTTTATGACTTCGACGGCACCCGCTTTCAGGTCAACGATCCCTGGCTGGGCGAGATCAGCTATACGCCGGAGGAGATTGTGACAATCTGGAAGCCCCGCGAATACTTCTACTTCGAGGTTCCGGCCAAGGTCAACGAGAGTGCTGAGCAAGTTCAGCTCGTCAAGATAGATGAGCGGAATTGGCCCGGCGTCGAGAAGGCCGTCCTGGAAGTCTTCGCGGAGCACGCGGCCTGGGTGGTCCAATACATCCAGGCGGTTGCCGATATGGACCTGTCGGTCGCGGCGATGGAGGGCGACCAGGCGCTCGGCTTCTACTTCCTGGGCAGGCGCACGGTCGCCAAGGGCATTGCGGACGAGGAGATGGAGCCGGTCGAGGACTTGTCCGGCTACGAGCAGAAGCAGGGCGTCGAGGGCGTGGCTTTGGGCCTGGTCAGCGCGGCTCGCGGCCAGGGCATTGGCAGCAAGCTCAGAGATTACCCGCGCAGCCTGGATGTTGACTACATTTGGGGCCTCCAGCTCGAATCTTTGAACAATCTGGAGCACTGGCTCAAGCGCCGCCGCCTCGTGGCCAAGAAGCCCGGCCTGATCGCTACCTTGCAGGATTTCAAATAATTCCGTGTTTCAATGAAAAAGGAAGACCAATGAACGTAATTCAACAATTGGAAGCCGAGTGCGACCGCATCGGCCTGGATGCCCAAGCCCGTATTTACGGCCTTCGGCAAGCGATTAACATCCTGCGCGGCGGCTGCCCGCCCACAGCTTCAACGGCAGAAGCCCCGACCCCAGCTTCAACGGCAGAAGCCCCGACCCCAGCTTCAACGGCAGAAGCCCCGACCCCAGCTTCAACGGCAGAAGCCCCGACCCCAGCTTCAACGGCAGAAGC
>Ga0315284_10000044_pt1 | contig 173215 bp, 186 predicted proteins | sample YL17G09_16_MG_FD_203696 | JGI IMG/M metagenome (GOLD analysis project Ga0315284, IMG submission 203696) | Sediment microbial communities from Yellowstone Lake, YNP, Wyoming, USA - YL17G09_16 | ecosystem: Environmental > Aquatic > Freshwater > Lake > Sediment | place: USA: Wyoming | collected... | reverse complement strand
AACAACATCAACATCACCAATTACAAAACCAGTAACTGTTTCAGAGAAAGTAAAATTAAAGGTAACATCACCACCCGCAATATTAGCAACACCAGCTTCATCATCAGTAATAACAACAGTAGGGGCAGTAGTATCAACTAATTGTACCAATTGAGTAGCCGCAACATTGTCATTAGAATTCGCATCAATAGCCACAACACCAGCCACATCAACAGTAATAGACGCTGTCGAATTCACAGTTGGTGTAACAACCAATGTATAAAGCGTACCATTAACCGCCGTGAAAGCACCTTTAGCTCCTCCAACAACATCAACATCACCAATTACAAAACCAGTAACTGTTTCAGAGAAAGTAAAATTAAAGGTAACATCACCACCCGCAATATTAGCAACACCAGCTTCATCATCAGTAATAACAACAGTAGGGGCAACTGTATCGATGCTAAACTTATCATCGCCCGTTGTTGTATCAGCATCCATCGTGTTTCCTGGAAGGTCTTTTGCAGCACTCACATCAACATCAACACCAACTTGAGTAACATTAGCATCAGCCACATCACACGTATAAGCATACGTATCTGCATCCGACCAAGCACCAGCACAATTAGTCAAAGTAGTACCAACAGCAGGATCAAACCCAACAGTAGGAGTTACAGACTGATTCATACTCTCAGAAAAATTAATAGTCACAACAAAAGCATCAACACCAACATCATTCTCATCTACAATGGCCGCATTAACACCTATATTACTAACTGTAGGATTCACATTATCAATGGTCATTGAGTTTGTGTTAACAACATTGCCAAGCACACTTGAATTCAGGAAAATACCTATATCTCCTCCTGCTAAATCAAATATCTTATTATCTCCTGAGTCAAACTTTAGCGGGATATACACCTTCACTTTCTCGCCATCGTTTGCATTGCCGTTAAGCGTCATGCTGACAAACAGCCTGTTTGTTCCCCCTAACAATGCCTGCGACAATCCTGAAATATACCATCCAGAGCCGCCGCTGTAGTAGGCGGTTGCTGTTGCGGCTGTGCCTAATAGTGTATCAGTCCCTGTTCCCTGGAATCCGGCTGCTCCTGCATCAAGCCAGAACTTTACATTTGTTGTGTCTGTCAGGGCGTCTATTGTTGAGTCTGAATGAAGTTCTGCTGTCATAGCCGTAATTTTATCAAGATAATAATCATTATCATCCGCATCTACTACAATAGAATCTGCTGTTGCGTTCCAAGCATCAGCATTTACAGCATCAATGGAATCAAGTAGCCATGCAGCTGCAGAGCCTAGGGTTCCTACTGTGTTCTCAGTTGTTATTCCTTTAAGGCTTGTGTCCTTTCCGACATCATAATAGACAACGCTGTTATCAGTCCATATTGCGTCTGTTCCTGCACCCCATGTGGCAGCGTCAGTATCATAAAAGTACATGGTTGTCCAGTCAACGTCTTTTGTTGTTGTTGTTGCATTTCCTGCGGATTGTACGACGCCGCCGATTAGCGTATCAGCTGCTGCTGAGTAAGTGAGCTCGCCTGCCACGTTTTCAATGAATACATCATCTCCGACTGCCCATAGAGCATTTATTTCCTTTACCCATCCTGCTGTGGCTGCTACATTTGTTCCTGCATCATTGTCAGAAGGAGTTCCGAGCACTGCTGTTTCTGCGCTTATTGCAGTAAGCCTGTAATCATCAACACTAACAGCGCCAGATGTATCAACGTCGTCGTATACTGCCTCATTCCCCGCACTAAACACACCGTCTCCAGCTCCGTATAGGGTAACTTTACCATTTGTCAGTGCCTGTAAAGTTGATCCGACAATTATAACATCACCGGCATCGTAAGTGGTGTCGGTGCTAGTATAAACACCTTCATTTGCATCCTTGACATTCGCTGTTGCGCCTGCTGTGACCGTTGCATTTGTCAAAGCTTCAAGTGATTCTCCTTTGACAATTGTTGTGCCATCCACGTCAAGAGTTGCATCTGCGCTTACATAAACACCCTCGCCCGCAGCATATGCACCATCTGCTCCTGTTACTTTTGCGTTTGTTAAAGTTTGAATAGGAATAGTCATAACACCGTCTAATGCAGCAGCGTCTGCTGTCTTTGGAGTTGTGACTGTGATTGATACTGCTGTTCTATCAGTGCAATTAGATGCTCCTATATCAACAGTTATCTCAGGTACACCAACTGCAGTAACTGTACCAGTTGCACTTCCAGCAGTACATGTAAATGTTAATGCATCTCCCACTGCAAGACCACCACTATTTGATGTTGTTATTGTTTGAGAGCCAGTATTAGCCAAGTCTGCATCGCCATTTGCGTTGCCTGCATTTGCCCCATTAGTTTTCATTGTAACAACAGCTAATAAATCAGCTTGATTAACATTAAAATCTGCAGCAGTGATTGTCACTGCTTTTGTTCCATAATTAACCAAAGCAACAGTAACATCAGTATCAGTACCCCCAGTTTCTACTGTAAGAATGTCTCCAACAGCAACACCATCTAAATTAGTAAGATATATTATAGTTGTACCTGCTTGATTTGCTGCTTTAAGTGTTTCTGTGGTTATGTGTGTATCGGTTGCATCGACGACTCCGGCTACAGAGCCAACATCATCCCAAACACCTTCAGATGAAGTTCCTGACCAGACTCCATCTCCGCCGCTTACCATGCCTGCAGTTAAAGCCTGTAAAGATGAGCCAACAATAATAATAGTATCAGTGCCATCATAAGTGTTGTTTGTGCTTATATATACGCCTTCACCAGCATCTTTCACGTTTCCTGTTCCGCCGGTTGTTACTGTTGCATTCGTCAAAGACTCAAGGGTTTCTCCCTTAATTATGGTGTCAGTACCGTCCAAAATAAAGTCTCCGCCTACATATACTCCTTCGTTAGAATCATATTGGTTTGCAACGCCGCCAGACTTAATGGAAACCACTGCGTTCGTTAATGCTTCTACGGTAGTTCCAATATCGCCCTCGTTCGCAATTACTGTGCCAACGGATTTTGCGCCAGTATATATCGCGTTATTTATAAGGTCTCTCCAGACTTTTGTTACAGGTGTCGTAACACTGTCAGCAACTATCAAGTCAGTTGCAGCAATATCATAAAGTGCTGTTCCTGCAACCACAGATGTGGTACCGGCACCGTTAGTTGATGTGCCGTCAGCATCAATTAATGTATCTGCTGCACTTGTATAAACTCCATCCGAATCATTATCTGTTCCCATCCAGTCAGCTACTGTATCAAATTGGCCGTTGGCATCTGTTGCGTCTCTGTAGAATAAATTCCAGCCAGCTGGTTCTGTCAATGTACCAGCCCCTGTGTTTTCTGTTGATATGCCAGCAATGATTGTTTCAGTAACATCATAGTATTTGTTAGTATCATCAACAAAAAGGGCATCTGTTCCTGCAGCCCATGTACCGCCACCAGCAAAATCATAATAGTAAATATTTGTCCAGTCAGCATCAACACCGTCGACTGTGGCTGCACCTGCGCTTGGTGTCAGTCCGCCCAGCGTGCTGTCGTTGCCAACAACAATATTAAAGTCCATTACCAGGAAGTCTGTCTCATCAGCAGTAATGTTCTGCGCTGCCGCGTTGTTGTTTGAGGTTGTTGTCAATGCTACAACGAGGAAGCTGACAATAATAAGCAGAACAGCACATAGTGCAAGTATTCCGCCAGAATAATTCTTGAGCACTGATTTTTTTGATGTGATTAACTGATGCCTGTTTTTAATGGACTTCATTCTAACACCTCTAGTTTTTTTTGAATTAACTTTAGATTTAACTTTACTTCACCCTCCCCTCTTAATTTCTTATCAAAAACAATTTGTTTAATATTAAATATAAATGATATATAAACCTTTTGGTTTTAATTTTTCTTTTAAGCGTTTTTTATTTCTACTTGAGAATAGGAAAATGAAAATGTAAAGAGTAACCAAAACTGACAAAAAACAAGCCAAAAAATCATCAGTCAGAAGAGAACCCTTTCAGCAGCGAGCTCTCGCCAATCCTAATCTTCAAAGGGTCAAGCTCAATGCAGCCATCAGTCCTTCCAGAAGCAGCTTCTAATAATTCCTTCACATTATCCTTGTTAACATAGCCGCTCATCTTCACGCCCTTGCTGAAATTGGTCCTCATCAGCTTCAGGTGCTCTGCCTTGGCTCCAGATAGTGCATAGCCAGTGGAGGTTTTCACAAAATCAACGCCAAGCTCATCAGCTATCTTGCAAGCACTTATTATCTCGTCATTCGTTAATAAGCTTGTTTCCAGGATTAATTTCACCAGCGCCTTCTTCATATGGCTAGCCTTCACTACGGCGCTTATATCTTTCTTCACGTGATTAAACTTGTTTTTCTTGAACTCTTTCTTGAACCTTTCGCAGTCCAGGACCATGTCAATTTCCTCGGCGCCGTGCTTTATAGCCAGCTTTGCCTCTGCAACCTTGAAATCAGTAGTGTACCAGCTGCCATGAGGGAATCCAACTACAGAAGCTACTAATATGCTTTCCTTATCATGTTTTTTCAATAATTTCCTAGCATGAACCACATCTTCTGGCCTGACGCAGACAGCATAGGGCAATAATTTGCCATTTATCATGTCAAGCATGAACTTCTCAAAATCAGCCCTGTACTTTGCATCAGAATCCAAGCCTTCCTGCCTGACAACTTCAGGCCTTGACAAGAAGGTGTGGTCGCAGATAGATGCTATTTGCTCTGGCGTTAAGTCAACAATTTTGGCAACAACAATTGGTTTCGGATTTGTCATGACGCAGGAGAAGAGCAGTTCCTATTTAAAACTTATTGAAAACCTTTTTAAGCAAACCCTCAATTTCTCTTGCCATGACTAACTCATTCCCTTGGGTAAAGCAGAGAAAGGTTCTTGTCAGGAAAGAATCCAGCACTAATCCTGATTATGGGCGCAAGCCAGAGGAAAGAAGCACAAAAGAACTCTTGGAGTACGGCATTGTTAATATTGACAAGCCCAGCGGCCCTAGCAGCCATCAAGTAAGTGCTTATGTAAAAAAGATTCTTCACATTGAAAAATCCGGTCATTCAGGCACTCTTGACCCAAAAGTCACTGGTGTGCTACCTGTTGCTCTTGGCAAGGGCACAAGGATTGTTCAATCCCTTCTTACTGCAGGCAAGGAATATGTTTGCTTAATGCAAGTGCATGCTGATGTTGATGAGAAAAAACTTAGAGCTGCAATAAACAAGTTCATAGGAGAAATTGATCAGCTGCCGCCAGTTAGGAGCGCTGTTAAGAGGCAGCAGAGAAAGCGCACTATATATTATATAGGCATCATTGATATTGTTCGCAGAGAAGTCCTGTTCAGAATAGGCTGCCAGGCAGGGACTTACATAAGAAAATTATGCTATGACATTGGCAAGGAGCTGGGAACAGGAGCTCACATGGCAGAGCTGAGAAGAACAAGAGCAGGCCCTTTTGACGAGAGCACTCTATGCACTCTTCAAAACTTGACTGATGCTTATTATTATTACAAGGAAAAAGGAGATGACAAGACGCTTAGAAAAATCATCCTGCCAATTGAATCCGGAACCACCCACCTGCCTAAAGCCTGGGTGCTTGACAACGCAGTCGACACGCTATGCCACGGAGCATACCTTAATGTTCCAGGCATATCAAGGATTGAGGAAGGAATAAATCCGGGCGACAAAGTAGCAGTTATGACATTAAAGGACGAGCTTGTATCTATCGGAGTTGCTCAGATGAGTTCTGAAGACGTCATGAAAAAGGATAAAGGACTATTTCTGAAGTCAGAGCAGGTGTTCATGGAGCCGGGAGCTTATTCTAAGATGTAATCCTAAGCCTCGCCGGCGTTGAGGCGCAATTAAAAATTTAAAAGAAAATAAAGTAAAAATCTTAAATGCTCTTAAACCAGTCCTGGGCTAGTGGTCCGAACACAGGCACTTCTTTCTTCTCGCCGTTAATCGCGCTGATAAGGCCAAGAATCCACAGGATAAATATGAACACGCCCCATATCCAACCAATGAACGGTATGAACGCTGGAATAGCTGCTATCATTAACAGCAATGATTGCCTGATGTGGAACTTGGCGAACTCGTTCTTCTTGTCCATGTTAAGAACAATAGCTATTATCAAGCCAACCCAGGTAATATAAGAGATGACTGCTATTGCTTTGCCTTCATCAACCTCTTTCTTTCCTCCAGAAGATTCTTTTGTTTCCTTCTTCTTTGCCATAAATTACGCCCTCCTTCAATCAGTTTAACCTTTATTCTTTAGAGCTCGTATAAATACTTTTTTATAATCCGTTCATATTCTCTTGTTAGAATAAAGATGAGTGCAAAGAACGAGCACGTCTGGTCAGAGGATTATGAGCAGGAAATAATCAGGCTAGCCAATAGCTTCCCAGGCTTAAAGCACTCTTTTGATGATTGCGGCCATATTCATGCATCATTCTGCGGGATAGAAAGGTTCTTAATACCTGTGGATAAGCCTGATGCTTTTTCTGAAATACCAAACGAAAAATTCTTGAATGTAATGATATCAGCACAACTGAACAAGAGTATTCCGCCAGCAGATTACAAGAATTTTTTAAGCAGATTGAACGATTTTCTAGTGGAGAGAAAACTGGGCATAAGCAAAGGCAACACCACCTTTGTGAATGGAAAGCCTTATGCTGTGCTTGTCTTAACGCGTGGTTGTGAATGGGAAAAGAAAAAGCTTGTTGACCAGGATTGTGTGCTGTTAGGCACTATCGATGCCTATGTTGAAGGAAGACATTTCCGTAAAGAGGAAAACGCGACTCCGCCAGGTTTTTATGCTGCTTGCGCAGCTGCTAGTGATATTGGTGCTAATGGCGGAAGCATTCTTTATCTTGACCTGACCCTGGTTAATCCTGGAGAGAAAGCTGCTGATTTCATGGAAGAAGTGTTTGAAGCAGCAGAGTTCTTTAAGGTTCCCAGGGTTACTAATGGCTTGTTTGATGATTATGAGCTGGCTGAGCTTGGCGAGTTCACAGCATTAATCTCAGTCATAGGTAAGGTTCAGAAGAAAAAAGAGATGACTCTTCAAGGCTTAGAAGAAGGGATGAGTGTTTACGTTGCTGGCAGAGCAGGAATATCCAGAGCAGCAGATTATTATGTGCCAAAAGAGCACTTAATGTATAACCTGGATCCTGAATTCAGGCAGAAAGTATTCAAAGCTGTAAAATCAAAAGCAGTATGCAATGATGTTAGTGATGGAGTAGACAAGAGTCTGAACAATTTGTTAAGGTACAACACTGGCTTGGATATCAATATTGACAGTTCAAAACTAATGCTTGCAGCTAATAATCCATTTGGCTTGAAAGTTACTGTTGATGATATATTATATGGCGGCGATGATTATTCACTGGTCATAGCAACCAAGTCAGAACTAAAAAGTATTGAAGGAGTAGTCAGGATAGGAGAAGTGATTAGAGGGAACAAAAAAATAAATTATTATTAAGCAACGCTACTCGCTAGCAAACAACTCAGCATCCTTCACCTTGAACAGCCCAATCCTTGCGCCAGCATCAAGCCAGGCATGGGCGTAATTAACAGCTGCTAATGCAAGAACATAATTGCCTTCTTTCCTGAAGTGATGCGCGTCACTAAAGTACCTCTCTGCCATGTCAAGGAAGTCAGCAGCCTCCTTAGCTCTTGCAGCATCCTTCTCAGCTGCTTTTACCTTATCCAGGGCTCTGCCTGTGATGCCAAAGTACTTGTCAAGCCGCTTGTCGCACACCACATCTATTTTTTTTGGTTTTTTAGCTTCTTCACCCATCCCAATACCTTATTGACACAAAACCTTTATAAATATTACCAAATCAAAGAACCGAGATGGCTAAAAAAACCAAACCAGAGCTGGCAATTGGGGGGCAGGCTGTTATTGAAGGCGTGCTCATGAGGACAACTGACAAGTACGCTGTTGCTGTCAGGCAGCCTAATGGCAGGATTATTGTTAAGAAAGAGAAGTATGTCTCTGCGACCAAGAAGCACAAGCTCCTGGGCTGGCCATTTGTGCGTGGAATAATCATTCTCGGAGAAACCCTTGCCCTAGGCTACAAGGCTCTTAGCTACTCTGCCAACCAGCAGCTAGAGGAGGAGATGAGCAAGAAAGAAAAAAAGCATTTCAAGCTCTACGAAGCCATTAGCATGGTGATAGGCATAGGCCTGGCCATACTGCTATTCAAGCTCATACCTGTCGGCGTTGCAACTCTTTTCAAGAACATGATTGCGACCAGCAACCTGGCATTCAACCTGATTGACGGCGGAGTTAAGCTCTTAATCCTGATCCTGTACCTCCTCTTAATCTCGCTAATGAAAGATGTGAAGAGGTTGTTCCAGTACCACGGGGCAGAGCACAAGACAGTGTATTGCTATGAAGCCAATAAGAAGCTGAGCGTGGAGAAAGTGCGGAAATACTCAACAGCTCATCCGCGATGCGGAACCACTTTTTTGTTAATTGTAATCTTCCTGAGCATAGTGTTTTACCTGTTCATTCCCCTGGAAATAAGCTTCTGGCTTAAATTCCTGATAAGGCTGCCCATCATCTTCCCTGTCGCAGCCATTGCTTACGAGTGGATTAAGCTCACAGGCAAGCATCCTCACAGCATTATCAGCAAGGTGCTAAGCGCGCCAGGACTCCTGGTTCAAAGGCTCACAACAAGAGAGCCTGACAAAAATCAGATTGAAGTGGCGATAAAGGCATTGAAGGCGGTTGTTGATTAAGAAATTCAAGCATCCTCAAGCGCTTTCATAGCCTCATTCCTGGTAACGAAATGCTCAGGAGCCCAGAGATCAATCCTCTTCTTGAAGCGCTCCATCTCATCAGCTTTCGTGCTGCCTTTCAGCTCGCTGATTAGCTGGATTATTGCTTTCTGAAGGGAGCGAATATCGTCTTTCAAGCTTACAACATCCTGCTTTAAGCCTTTCAGCTCATAGCTCAAGCTTTCCCTCCTGGTTGCAACATTAATGCTTAACTGGTTAATCTGCTTTGAGAACTCAACCGAGGTGCGCTGAAGAGCCTGAATCCTGGAGCCAACGCTATTCAGATAGCCTGAAAGCTCCAAGGCATCCCTCTGCCCAATAACCGCTGCCATATCAATAATTAGTTTTTATACTTATTAATAAATGTTTGCTCATTTCAGTTGTTTTCCCACCTATTAATAAAAAAAGAAAAGTTTTTATACTACAAGTATGATTAGCATTTCAGATAGAGCTAGTTAAAAAGGGGTGAAGAGTTGCCGGATGAATTATTGCCGCCGCTACCGCCTGGAGCAAAAAGGCTAAAGGATAAGAAAAGCTTTTTTTCTGGACTTTTTGGCAAGAAAAAACAAGAGCCTTTAGCAAGCACTATTCCTGCAGCTGCTGTAACCGAGCCAAGCCAGCCTCCTATCGAGGTGCCTCAGGATCTCAATCTTGAGGATATCAGGAAGAACCTCGGACTGGATATTCATGAGCCAGAAACTCCAGCGATTCCTAAACTAGAGCTAGAGCCAGAGTTAGAAGAGCCAGGAATATTTGAGAGAAAAGAAGAGGATCTCCAGCCAGAGTTCTCGTTCGAACTGCCTGAGTTAGAAGAGCCGCCAAAGATCGAGCCAAAAAAGAAAAAGAAAGAGGAAGCCCAGCCAGAAAAGCCAGCATTCATACTTCCAGAGCTGGACAAGCTTTCTATGATTAGCGGAGAAGAAGAGTCATTATCATCAGAGAAATTATCATTAGAAGATGAACTAATTGAGGAGCCTCCCAGGATAATAGTGGAGAAGAAGAAAATAAGGGCGGGAAAGAAGGAAAGGACAAGGGAGGATGTTAAGGAAAAAGAGGAGCCAGGAATTGAAAGGTTCCTGCCGTCAGAATCCCTTGATGAAGGTGTTGAATGGGCTGCAGAGCTTAAACCTAAGAGACTAACTCCGGCTAAGCCAGAGTTCTTGCAGGAAGTGAAGCCGACGGTGGAGGAAGCAAAGGAGCCTCCTAAACAGGAATTTATCAAAGAAGTTCCGCCAGAAGAGATTAAGGAGTTTGCCACTGGCCTTAAAAGAAAAGACTTTGAGAGAAAGAAAGGCATCAAATACGAGCCCGAAGTAAGCCTTGCAGAGGAAGCTGAAAAAGAGGAGGAAGAAGAGCCTTTACTTATAGAAGAGTCTCCCCAGCAGGAGATTGACGATATAAAGAAGAGGCTTAAAGAATCATTAAGTGCAGGGCAGAAGGAAGAAAAACCAGCAGAGCCCTCAGAAGGAGAGCTTTCCGGCGCAGATGCCAAAGTAAGAATTGATGAGATTACCAAAGCACAAATTAATTTTCCTGAATTGATAAAAGCAGTTGAGGCAAAGCTTGCAGATAAGATCAGAGAGGAAGAAAGGAGTAAGCTTTCAGAGCAGTACGAGCAGCAAATAATCGAGCTTGAAAACATGAGAGAGAAGCTTGAGAAGGAGAGGCAGGCGTTTGAGCAGCAAAAAATAATTGTTGCTGGCCAGACAAACAAGACAGCTTTCAAGGAGAAACAACTAAGGAAAACAGAAGAGGAATTGGCTATGCTTAGAGAGGAATTTGAGAAAGATAAGAAAGAAGCAGAAGAGTTGCTTCAGAAACTTCCTGAATTAAGAAAGGATTATGAGAACATCACTGCCAGGATACAAGGAAGGTCTGATAAGTTAAAGGAGTACGAAGAAAGAAAAGACCAGCTAAAAAGAGTTGAGGAAGAGATTAAGAGGAATGAGGAAGCCCTGCTTGAAGCTCAGCAAAGGCTTATACAAACAGATGAGAGAATTAAGGAGAAAGGCTTTGCTGATTACCTTGAGACAGAGATAAAAACCGACACGCTCGTATCTCCAAAATTCGAGGAAAAGGACATAATCCACGCCACACACCTGGAATTATACAACAAGATTGATGAGTGCAAATCGTTTATAAGGGAGCGGAACCTGGCATCAGCCAAGAGCATTTATATGGAATTAAGAGATGCTTATAACTCCCTCCAGCTCGAAGGAGCTGAGAAAGACATGCTCTACACTGTGATAAGGGAGATATACGATGATATCAAGCTGGCAGAGATAGAAGGATCTGGTTCTGATAATGTCATCTATTAAGGATCCGAAGGACAAGTTTGAATTAAGAGATTATCTTTCTGAGATAGAGCTGAATGATTCCAAAAAGCTTGAGGAAAGAGCAGAAGAGATTGTGTGCAACATATTCCAGGTGATGGACCGCTACCGCCAGCTGCCAGAGGCGCATCCTCTGAGAGAATATTACGAGCCTCCTCTTAAACAACTAGAGCTTTCCTACTCAGTAAGGGAATTCCGCCAGAGCTTCCCATCAGCAATAAGGTATTTGCTCAGTTCTATTAATTGGGAGTAAAACCATTTAGAACAGAATATTTAATTTAGGACAGAGTTTAGAGTAGAAATATTTAATTTAAGACAGAACTATTGTTCTTATCATTCTTTTTCTCGCAACTAATCACGTTATCATTAATACTGAACCTGGCGTCAAGGAATTTTTCAATAACATAAATGTTTGACTTCACATGCCCGGTTACCTTGCTAGTCCTGATAATCCCGCCTGCCAGCGCCATGAACGGTACGAGCTGGTCTGCGAGGTAAGAGTCAACAGCAGCCCCTGAGCTAATTATTTCCAGAAGATTATCAGCAGCCTCCCTGCCAACAATCCCTGCTTTCTTGTTCCTCTCGCCAAGGCTGTCAGCTCCAAGAACCACAGGATTCCTCTGCTCAACCTCGTCCTCTCCAAAAACAGCCCATAAGGTTATTCCAGAGCCAGTGCTCAGGCTCTGAGAGTACTGGTGATCAACCCTGAAAGGAACTCCGAGCTTCTCAAGGTTCAGCCTTGCGCTTTCACTCTGCCTCTCAGCAACCTTTGCACCCTCAAGGTCAAGGGATGCATGGCTTATTCCTCTTATCTGCAAGAGCTTCTTCTGCTCCAACAAAAGAACAGAAGAAGGAGTATCATTAGCTGCGTAATTGCCATTAACCACCAGCCTAACCTCTCCGCCGCCCTTAGGATAATATCCTCTCCTGAAAAGGTTAGCCTCAACACTGCCGTAACGATTCATCTGAGGAAGAAAGACGTACTTGAAATAATCAAAAGGCTGAGACCACTTAACATCAGTGCCTCCGGTTATCTGAAAAGAAACCCTCTTGCCGCAGAACAAGCTCGGCAGAATCAGGGATTGAAGCAGGAGAGTGATTGAGCCTGCAGTTCCTATATCGATTTTGTGATGCCCTCCTTTGAATTCTTTGGGAGTGAACTGCACTTCTGTGCTGCCAGTGTATCTGCCAACAACTTCTGCATTGCAGAGATTCATTGCAGCCTCTACACAAGCCAGGTGCTGAGCAGCCAAGCCAGGATTACACCTGGCCTTCCTGATATTGGTTATCCTGAAAGCCTTGCCAGTGAGCATGCTAAGAGCAAGAGCCTGCCTAAGGATTGCTCCTCCGCCCTCACCATGGCTACCATCAAGCTCTATCATGTCTGCCATGCCAACAAGAAAAAAGAGGTGTTATAAAAAATTAATTGATTTTAGAAAGAATAAAAATCAGGAATAGCTCTAAACAAAACCGAAAGATTTATATACCACTCGCCAGTAACAATATTTATGGTCGTCGATTTGGATAAATTAAGCCACCTGCCCATAAATTATTATGCGGCTGACAAAACATTAGTAACAGCTGTCGAAGTAGCTGAAATCACATTTAACAGTGAAGCACGGCTTCCAATCCCAACAGCAATCAGGGATGATGCGCAGCTAATAAGAAGCCCCAACCAATTCTACGTTAAAGGAATAAACATGGGCGCAGATGGAAAAGCATTCCTCAGCCTCGGCAAAGAATGCTATATACGAGAGGGCAGAGGCTCTAAAGACTACATCACCGGCGGATTAATTGTTTTAGTTGACTTAATAGAATCATATACTCCGATTCATAAGTTAAATTCTGACGGCAATTCTAGAAAAACAGAGTATAAAGAATAAAGAGTAAAAAAACAAAAAAATTTTACCAGTTCAATTTACCAGTTAACCTCATCAAGATAGCTGTCTGTCTTTTCCAGCTCTGGATCGTTGAGCTCGTTGTTAAGGCTGTCAACTTCCTTGATGTCTCCTGTTATTCCTGTCTCTGCTGCTTTGCCTGTTTCATCTCCTGTCAGAGGCGGTGTTCCAGGCGCCGGTGCTTTGCAGCCAATAACTAACAGCGCTAGCACAGAGAGAATAACCAAAGCAATTAGTCCTTTGCTCATTTTAATCTTCCTCTTCCTCAACAACCTCTACTTCATCCTCTTCATTTATCTCATCAGGATCAAAGCTTTCTCCTTTCTGGTTAATCATACGCACCAAGTCCATCAGGATCTTGTGAGCGTCTTTTAAGTCCTGGTGAGCTTCTCTTGTGAGGTTCTTGGCTTCTTCAAGCTTTTCTTTTGCTTCTTCTGTTTTATTCTCTGCTCTTAAATCTTTTGCTTCGCTGAACAAGTCATTAGCATCTTTCATCTTTTCCCTTGCATCGTCAATCTTTGCGCTGAAGTCATCAAGCAGCTCTTCCATCTCGGTCGTATTAACTCCATTATCATTAAGCCTGCCAATTACTATCTCAAGCTTCTTCTCAAGCAGCTCGCTCCTGGAAAATATCTGCCCGACTTCCGAGTAAATAACCCTTTCAGCATACCTGAAAGCAGAGTACTTCATATCCTTCCACACCTCTCTTATCATCTGAGCTCCTTCCTTAAGATCATCCTGCTCAGTGGCTGCTTCAAGCTCGTCCTTTGCATCCTCTAGCTTGGCTGTCAGGTTGTCAATCTTAGCAATCGCTTCCTGGGCTTCTGTAGAGTTCAGGTTTTCTGCGCTCTCAACCTTGCTCTTAACCTTTTCAAGGTACTGGATTAGCCTGTCAGCAATTGTTATCAAGTCTTCCTGAGCCTTTTCAAAAGTCTGGTTTTCCAGTGCTGAGCAGTCCTCGTTGCTTTTCCTGCAATCTTTCAGCTGGTCCTTCAAGCCTAAGAACTCATCCCTTACTCTGAGCCGAATATTCTTCATCTCAAGGTACTTGTTCTTTGCCCTCAAGAACTTATTGTTAGCTTCAAGCAGCTTGTCCTTTGCAATCTCTCTCACCCTGATAATATCCTTTACCTTAACCTTGTTAAGAGTCCACTCCTTTATCCTCTCCTTGCACTCTTCTGTGTTGTTAAGGCACTTCTCAAGCCTGGCCCTATCAAGGTGTTTTAGTATTTCAGACTTGTTGGTGTTGTTGAGCTGCTCAAGGAACTTCTGCACAATTACAGGGTGATTTTCCATGAATCTCTGGACAATGAATGATTTTAATCCTCCAAAGCCAGCAACTGCAGCTCTCATGCCTCCTTCAGCGTTTTCATTCTCGCTTTCATTTTCATTTTCGCGTTCTCTTTCACGCTCTCTTATTGCTGTCAATGTATCATTCTCGTTACTGGAATCATTCTTATCTTCGCGCTCTTCAGAATTATTGTTTCTGTGGCTCTCGTTCTCTGCTATTGCAAAGGAAACAGCGCTGATAAGGAATATTGCCAGCACCAAAAAGACAAATTCTTTCTTCATTTTTCATCCTCCATAGTTTTTTATATTATGTTTAGGCGCCCGCGGCCAATAAGTTATTTTTTTAACTTTTTAGCTTAAATCTTAATTGGTCTCAGAAGAACAAAGTTCTTCTGGGTCAGTGAACTTTTTGTTCACTGTTCCTCAAGCAGCGGACAGCCTTGGCTATTCCAAACAGGATGAAGTAGTTTATTTATAAACATACTTTCAGAAAGCTTTAACCAAGCCTTAACCAAACTTCAAAATAAGCTCATTTTGAGATTTTCAAGCTTTACAAAGGTTTATTTGAGCTTATTTTTTAACTCCTTCATCGATTCGTAAGGTATATAAAACCTTCCAGCTTCCCCTGTTTTTATGATCTCCTACTTTAATGTTGGGACTCACAGGCAAAGCACGAACTACTCCTGCGGGCCAGCCAGCTTGAAGATTATCTTTAAGAGTTACGGAGACAGTTTCTCAGAGAACGAACTCATACACAAGACCAACACCACCAAGAAGGACGGCATGTATATAGAGGAATGCTTGGAGTTCTGCAAAGAGCACGGCTACACCTGCTTCCAGAAATACAATTCCAACCTAAAGGAATTGCTCTGCTTACTTCAAAAAGGATTCCCTGTGCTGGTATCCTACCAAGCCTGGGGAGGCTGTCATTACTCCATCATCTACGGCTTTAAAAAGAACCGGTTCTTATTATCAGACCCTTCAAAAGAAGGAGGTTACAGGACTATAAGGAGAGACTTGTTCTTGAAGAGATGGTGGCACAAGGACTTTGGGAAGAAAAAGCATAAATGGCTGATGATTGTTTTCCCAAGGAACAGATAAAAGGTTTTTCAAAAGATTTTTATATCCTATACTATTCACCATTCTCAAGTTTATACTTTATCAGGGGGTAGAGAAAATGGTTAAAATAGAACTACGAAAGGACGGATGGTTTGAGGCTGGAAAAGATTCCGAAGAAACTTTTCCCATGGCACACCTGATTTATAAGTCAAAGCAAGAGTTGAAAAAGGCATTGGAAGAAATCGGCGAAACACAATCTGTCGGTGATTTAGAGAAAGCTCTTAAGCAAATCCCAGAATTATTTCAATTCAGGAGATCGCCTTATTTAGTGGGCGACCGTATAATGATTGATACTCCGGGGCTTCCAGGCCAATGCTACCTTGGAGAAATAAAAAAATAAGCTAAAAGCACTTTTCCAAAATATTTTTATACTACTCCACTACTCTTTTGTGTGATGAAAAAAGGGTTTGCGGGAATAATAGTATTCATAGTGTTTCTCTTGTTTATGCCTTTAGTTTTTAGTGCAACAATTCACGGCAAGGTATTTGACTATAATTTCAGGCTTGCAACTAACAGCGTTGTCAAGATTAACACTGTGCCTGAGCAAAGGATTGTTGCTGTGGACGGCAGTTACTCATTCATGGTTCCTGTAGGAGAGTACACTATTACTGCGTTTGTTAATGATGAAACCGAGCAATTGGTTTATTTTGTTGAGGATAATATCTCTGTTGTTGGTGAGGGTGATTATGTGCGCGACCTCATATTGTTTCCTTATGAGGATTTGGGCGAGCTTGATTTGAACGGTGATTTTGATGAAGTTATTATTGAGGATGAAAAAGGCGGCTCTGCTCTCCTGATAATATTCTATGTGCTCGGAGGAGCAGTATTAATAATGGCCTTGCTCGTACTGGTTTTTGGCGGTAAGAAGGGGAAGAAGACAGCAAGTCAAGGACTTGCTGATTCAGAAAACAAATATTTTCTGAAGAAAGAGAAGCCTGAGGCTCAGGGCGTTGAAACTGTAAAAACAATAGGCATAGGGGAGGAGCCTGATGAGCTGGACAAGGTGCTGGCTTTTATCAAGGCTCATAAGAGAGTCACTCAGAAGGATATTCGCAAGGAATTCCCACTGTCAGAGGCCAAGATTAGCCTGATAATTACAGACCTTGAGAGCCAGGGCAAGGTCAGGAAGATAAAGAAGGGCAGAGGGAACATCGTTATTTATAACGAGAAATAGCTTGAGGTAATAACTCTATCTATGCGATAACTATTTAGTGGTGAAAATAATAAAATTTATAAATGTGATGCGTATAACTTTAGGATATAATGGAGCTAAGCGATTTTATTAGCGTCATCATACCGCTTAACGAAATCGAAATAGACGTATATTGCGACATCATAACTTCTTCAGGACTGAACAAACCTGTTATCATTGATGTAAACCCGCACTGTATTGAAGATAACAAAGGATATCACCTGGAGAAAGAGTCACTCGCAATGGAAGTCGCGAAGGTTGCAGGCGCAGGCAAAAGCGTGATTATCGGAAGGAACCACTCAAATATTGCGTTCTGCTACAATAATAATGCACTCATCACCTTTGACGCGCATAACGACTCATACCCTAATGATGACCGCGCCTTTGGAGGCGGTTATTTCCTCCACAAAAGAAAAGGAGACACCCATATCCTGGGGTGCAAAATAAAATCAGATTTGCCTCAGATAAAAACTTATCCGCCAAAAAAAATCCACAACATCCTTGAGCAGAGCCTTCCCGAAAACATTTTCCTAAGCTTAGAAGTTGATGTTTTTAACTTAAGCGTTACTCGCGCCCACAACTATTCTCACAAGGGATGGGGTGAGGATATAGCAAGGTTATTTGGTTATGAAAGCCACCTTTCTTTTCAGGAAGTCCTGGAGCTATCCAAAGCCTTAGTCAAGGGAAAGGGTGTTGCAGGGATTAATATTGCTGGCTACAACCCTGCTCTAGAAGAGCCGCCTTATAAGACTGCAGAGTTGCTCAAGGAATACCTTGTTTCTGTTCTTAATGAGATGAAAAAGTAAGCATAAGCTGTTCTTTGGCAAAGGTTGAAAGCGAAACATTTAAATATTCTAAACACAACTAATATTCACAAATAGCTACTGGAAGCCAGTATAATCGCCAAAATGAACGCTTGCAACGGTGTTACAAAAGAGAAACTAGTCGAGGCCGTAGAAGTGACTAGGCTAGAACCAGTGATGATTGAGGTGGAGGAAGATGAAAAAATCTCCTCCTACCTCATACTATTTGAAATGATATGCAAGATGGACATCACAGGAAAAGAAATAATAGCTAACGGCGAAATCCAGGAAACAGTTTTTGAAACACAAGCAAGAGAGCATGAAAGCTAATTCTTACCCAGAACAATGCTAATCCTTTTTTTGCATAATAAAATCATAAACAACAACCGTAGTTGCTTCCACGCTTTTATTTGTGGTATCAACAACTAAATCATAATTATTCAAGTCATAAATATCAATGCCGTACAACTTCCTGTACCTAGCAGCGCTGCAATCCTCCTTCTCAGTCATCAGCCTAAGCGCCTCTTCCAAGTCAGAAGACAACTCCTCTGAGTGGTTCCTATTGAAAATCCTGCTTGCCCTTAGCTTGGGATTAGCATTAAGAAAAACCTTGATGCTCTGAGGAAAGAAATGAAAAGCCAGCCAGGCATCAACCACAAAATTATCTTCACGCACAGCCATGGCTCTCATATAATCGTCAACAAGAAAGTCAGAAGCAGGATCAAGCTTTGCTCTTTCATTAAGCTCAGCCAGAGTCAAGCCATGCTTAAGGGCATACTCCCGTCTAACATCACCAGCACTATAAAACTTATAACCCGACAGTTCAGCTAAAGCCCTACCAACACTGGACTTGCCGGCGCCTGCTCTCCCCCCTAAAGTGATAATCATCACTCCTTCCCAGAAAAAGCAGGTATAAATACTTTTGCTATAACCAAATTGTTACGAAAAACAATGATTTGCAAAGGCAAACAAAAACAAGAAACCAAGCTTATCTTTTCATCCTGTTCATAACAAACCTGTAAATCAGGTTTACTGTCTGCTCAACAGTATTCTCAACAGTATTATTAGTAGTATCTATTGTCAGGTCAAAATGATTAGGGTCAATGTGGTTAACTCCGTAAAGCTTCTCAAACCTTGCTGCATCTCCTGCTTCCCTATTTTCAATCAGCCTTATTGCTTCTTTGAGGTTAGCAGGCCTTTCCTCGAAATTTTCTCGCTCCAGGATTCTCTTAGCCCTCACCTTCACATCAGCGTCAAGGAATATCTTAATGCTGCCTGGAAAAAAATAGAAGCCAAGCAAGGCATCAATCACAAGGTCATCCTCTTTCTTAGTCATGCTCCTCATGTAATCATCAACCAGCTTGTCAGAGGCAGGATCATCCTCTGCTTCCTTGTTAAGTTCAGCCAGGGTCAATCCGCGCTCAGAAGCATACTTCCTCCTAATCTCGCCTGCTTTGTAGAACTTATAACCCAGCTTCTTGGCAAGCGCCTTAGCCACGCTAGACTTGCCACTTCCAGGCCTTCCGCTCAGAGTGATAATCATAATAAAGCTAGGGAAAAGGGTTGTTTAAAAAGTTTGTGAGATTATAATTAGTTAAAACGCCTTTTGTTATAAGGATTTAGAAAAAATAGAGAAACTATAAACAGTAAATAAATTATTAGAACTCCTTCTTATTCTCCAGCTCTCTTATCTGCGTCTGGATGAATTCCTTGGTCCTGGCATTGTCCTGCTCGTGCATCAGCTCTCCGCACTCAGGGCATTTGAAGTTGAACTCCATGCTCTTCTCAAAGGGCATCCTGGTGCAGGCGTTCCTGCACATGTAGAAATCGAACTTTTGTTCCTTATCCAGCCTGTCCTTGAGCCTGGCAATCTTGGAAAGGCGCATCTTCTCAGCAAGGTAAGGCACCATGTGCTCGTTAAAGTCCCAGTAGCAAATGTACCATCCCTTGATCCGGTCCTTCTTCCTTATGAAAGAAACAATGTTGAACTCAAGCAGCCTATAAAGCAGGTTCCTGGTGAAATGAATCTCCAGGTCCAGCTCCTCAGCGATTATGAATTCAGAAATCTGCTTTTTTCCGCGAAGATAAAACACGATCGGGATTGCTTCCTCACCCACAAGCTCAGAAACCACATTCTTAATCAGCTCCTCTGTAATCCTCTGCCTCTTGGAAACAGCTTCTCCTTTGTCATTGGTGAAAACAAAGGCGTTTTCAATTACTCTTACATGCCTATCTACCTGAACGCCTTCTTCAAGCATAAAGAACTTTCTCACGTCGGTTTCTATCATATGAGTGTCCCCCAAAACGATTCTACTATTTTTACAAGTATCGCTTTACTTCTTCTTTGGAAATCTGTCTTTATAAATCTTTCGGTATCAATATACATAAAAGCTAAACTGAAAACTGCCCAGAATCTCATTCAAGCCCTGTTTTTATGATAAGCAAGTGATGAATACTTGATAAGGAGAAAGCATATAAATTAGGGACCAAATAAAAAGCTTTAAATAATCCGGAATCAAAGGAATAGAAAATAAACGAGGTTTGATGGGAAAATGATGAAGTGGCCTATATGGCTCCACTGGATTGTCCTCATTATCGGGATACTCTTCCTGATAAAGGACATAATGAACTGGGGAAATTACTGGTGGGACCTTAACTGGTGGACAGCCATGTTCATAATCCTGGGCTTAGGAGGCCTGTTTAAGGCTAAATAAGCAAAGGATATGATTGTATGGCTGTATTTGTACTACGCAGATAAGAATATTTTGGGGGATAACCGACTGATTTAAACCTTTTTTCAGGAATACTTATAAATGTGAGCTTAAAAATGCTTAAGAAAAAGAAATTAGGAAAAAGAAAAGCAAGGAAGACTAGGAAATTAAAATCAAATGTCAAGGAGTCAAAGAGATTACGCTCAAAGAGGAAGATGAAAGTGCAAAAAGAGAAGATTGAGAAAAAAAGCGAAGAGACAAAGCCTGAAGAAGCATTCCAAGAACAAAAAATAGGACTGAAAGCAGAGCTTGGAGAGGAGAACCTGGAGAAACCAGTGCTTGGCATTACTGTAGCCAAGAGCAAGGACTTCAGCGAATGGTACACCCAGGTAATACAGAAGGCTGAGATGATAGAGTACGGCCCTGTTTCTGGCTGCATGGTCATACGACCGTATTCTTATGCAATATGGGAAGTGGTCCAATCATTTCTTGACAAGGAATTCAAGAAATCAGGAGTGCAGAACGCCTATTTCCCGCTCCTAATCCCTGAAAGCCTGTTCAAGAAAGAGCAGGAGCATGTTAAAGGCTTTAACCCGGAAGTTGCCTGGGTGACTGAGCATGGCGACACCAAGTTTGACGAGCGCCTCGCCATCAGGCCGACCAGCGAAACCATCATGTATGATTCCTACAAGAAATGGATACGCTCATACAGGGACCTGCCGCTAAGGCTTAACCAGTGGAACAACGTGGTAAGATGGGAGTTCAAGCACCCAGTCCCATTCCTAAGGACAAGAGAATTCCTCTGGCAGGAAGGACACACTGCGTTTGCAACCAGGGAAGAAGCAGAGAAAGAAACCATAGACATACTTAATATTTATGCCCGGGCTTATGAGGAACTCTATGCAATCCCTGTTCTAAAAGGAAAAAAGTCAGAGAGCGAAAAATTCGCAGGAGCTGTCTACACCAACAGTATCGAGATATTCATGCCTAATGCCAAAGCAATCCAGGGATGCACTACTCACCTGCTCGGACAGAACTTTGCCAAGGCATTTGACATCTCCTTCCTTGACAAAGAAGGAAAAAAGCAGTTCGTCTGGCAGAACTCCTGGGGGTTCACAACCAGAAGCATAGGCATAATGGTGGCCATTCACGGAGATGATAAAGGGCTTGTTCTTCCACCTAGAATAGCCCCTGTACAGATAGTTATAGTTCCTATTCTTTTCAGCAACAAGCCAACTGTTAATGACAGAATCCTTGAACTGGCAAGAGACCTTAAGAAAGAGCTCAAAACCTTCAGGGTCGAGCTTGATGAAAGAGCAGAATACAACCCTGGCTTCAAGTTCAATTACTGGGAGCTTAAAGGAGTGCCGCTAAGAATTGAGCTCGGTCCAAAAGATTTGGAAAAAGAGCATGTTGTATTTGTCAGAAGGGATACTGGTGTAAAGGAGAACGTGCCTGTAAAAGAAATAATTGTCAAAACTATCAAGGTGCTCGCAGACATACAAGACAATCTATACCACAAGGCCAAGAAATTCTTAGAAGAAAGCATTGTAAAAACAGGGTCTATGCATGAGCTAAAAAAAGCGATTGAGAGCGGAAAGATAGCGTTTGCTCCCTGGTGCGGCAGTGCTGATTGCGAGGCAAAAGTCAAGGATGAGGCAGGGGCTAAGAGCATTAACATACCTTTTGGAGTGCAAAAAGTGAGTGAAAACTGCGTCTGTGGCTGTGGCAACAAAGCAGAGGCACAGATTTATTTTGCAAGGAGTTATTAATTCTGCAAAATATTTTATTAATCTAAGAGTGCTTTTTCTTTAATATAATCAATAACTAATTCATTCAACTCTTTCCAGCCCTGCGCATGCTGCTTTCTTCTATCCTCTGCTCTCCTGAAATAATCCTGTTGCTGCTGCCGACTCCACTTTGCAAACAGGTTCTCGCACTTCTCATCATGATGAGGCTCATAAAGAGCAATTATTGTGAACGAGCTGATTTCTCCCAGCTCTTTCGGACCTTCTAGTTTAAAGTATCCAGATTTACTGCAAAAAGATTTTACAAGCTCAACTAAATCCTTGTTTTCTCCTTTGCTTGTGCTGAAATGAATCCAGCCGTCCTTGGTAGGCCATTTAGGAAACTCATACCATACGTGGCCTTCGCAGGTCGTGTCAGTATCAACTCCAGGTATTTGGTTGAGATTAATAACTAACTCCCTGATTCCATTATCCGGTTTCTCAATGTTAAATCCTTGTGGTAAACTCATTTTCCATTCCCTTACTTTGGAATCTCGCGCTCATGGAAGTACAAATCATTCAGGATAGGCTTATAGTTTTGGGCATCAAAGCATTTCTGAGCATCCAGCACTCTTATCTTGCCAACAACATCCATGAGAGGAATATCGCCAGTACCCTCCAATCCCAAGGTTACCATTCTTCCAAATTGCTCATTAGCTATGAGCTCCAATGCTTTAAGGCCTGCATATTGGCCTAAGGTCCTGTCCCTGGAGCTTGGCTCGCCTGATCTTGGTAAGTACCTGAGAGCCTGGTCCCTGGCGTTCTCGTCGCCAGTTCTTGCAGTGTATTCCTTGACCAGGAATTCAGCCACCTTCCCAAGCACTGGGTTGCTGTGCGGATCAAGCCTCCTGCTCTTAACTACCTCGCCGATACCCTTCAGGCTCGTGCCTTCAGCCACAGCCACAATAGTGTACCTCCTGCCATCCCTGTGATAACCAGGATATTTTTCTTTTAGTCTTCTCTCGTCTATAAGCTGGAATAACCTGTCCATATCAGTCTCAACTTCAGGAATAGTCATGAAATGAACATGGGAAGCAACTCCTGCATGATAAGTTAGGTGACCAGCTCTCCTACCCATGATTTCCACGAAATAAACCATGCCGTGGGAGCCTGCTGAGGAGCGAAGCTTGCTGAGCTCATAAGCCCCGACATTAAGTGCGCTGTCAAAGCCAAGCGTGAATTGTGTTCCGCATAAATCCTTGTCAATGGTTTTTGGCACCCCGATTATGCGCAGGCCTTTCTTTGCAAGCTTGCCTGCTGCTCCCAGAGTGTCTTCTCCCCCAATAGCTATGACTGCGTGATAACGCTCATTCAAAAACTTAAAGACTTCCTCTGACACGTCAGCATCATGAATATTGTCTAGCTTGTTCTCGTACTTGAAAGGATTAGCTCTGCTTGACATGAGCATGGTTCCGCCTTCTCTGTCAATCCTTCTCACTTCAGTCTCATTAAGCTGAGGAGCATAGATGCTTATGATCTCAGGGTTTTTTTTCAAAGCCATTTGTACGGCGCCTTCCCAACCCTCTGTTATTCCCTCAACCTCATAATTATCCTTGGCAGAAGTTACTATCTGCTTTATCGCATTGTTCAAGCCAGGACAATCTCCTCCTCCCGTGAAAACAGCGATTTTCTTCTTTGTCATGATTTCACCCTTTGATTTTATTCTTTTAACTAGCTTTGCTCACCTCTTTTTTACAGAAAAAATATAAGTGTCGGCGAGGGGAGCTTCAGAAAAGCTGCCAAAACAGCTTCTCCTTTGAACCCCTGACTTCCACGGTGCACCACAATCTTTTTCATTGACTTTCGTCTCATCGCTCAAGATTGCATTTATGAGCGTGGCGCTCTAGCCAGGCTGAACTACGCCGACAACACTAATTCTGAATTCTTGAAAACAGCCCAGTTTTTAAAGGTTTCTTAAAAAGTGTCCACAGAAAAGAATAATATCCTAACAATCAGGTATAATAGGAACATTCCTATGAGGATTACGCCTAGATGCTTTTCCAAGCGCTTGTACTTCAAAAAGAAGAAGAGTATTAGCAGGCAGCTTAACAGTTTCACTGGCAGATCATACCAGATTATGACGCTGGGCACAGTATAGGTTGAGATGATTGCTCCCAAGCCAACTGCAAACATGGGATTAGTAACATTGCTTCCCAGCAGGATTCCTGCAGACATGCCTGATTCTTTTTTCCTAAGCGCCTCAAGCGCTGTTGTGAGCTCTGGCATTGCAGCAGCTATTCCTAGGATGATTACTCCGAAGAAGGAAGCGCTTATTGCCAGATTATTCACCAGGTTCTCTGCTGATGTCAAAACCTGCCTGGCAATGATAGTCATAGCTATAAAACTGATTACTAGAATGATTAATGAAAGAGCCGCCTCTCTTTTGTCCAGCTTTTTTTTCTCGACTTGCTTTTCAGAAAAACCTTGTTTTCCAAAACTTTCTGTTTTGGACTCAGAAATCAAAAAGCTTTGCTTTTTGGTCCAGAAAACTCTGTTTTCTGAAATCTTAGATTTCTGCATTTCTGGAACAGCAAGCTTTTGCTTGCTTGTTTCCTCTTCTTTCTCTTTTCTTTTCAAATAAACTAAATATGTCAGGTAGCCAACCACCAGGAAGATTCCTTCCCATTTTGATATAAACCCATCAAGGCATGCAAGGAATAAGACAAAGGTGCCGCCAATCAATCCTCCTATATCGGGAATCACGTCTTCTTTTACAATAAAGATGGTTCCTAGTATTGCAATTGCTCCTAAGACAAAGTTCTGCTGGAAGATGTCTGAGCCAACATTGCTCCCTAAGATTAAAGCAGATACCTGATTCATTAAGGCTGGCTGCTTCACAATCTGCACGCTCCCAATAATATGAGTCAGGATTTCAGGCAGAGAAGTCCCTATTGACAAGAGAGTCATGCCAACGAACATTCCTGAAAAGCCAAAATGCTCTGTTATCTCAACACTTCTTTTTATTATCCAATGAGCCAAGAAGACCATGACTACGCATCCTACCAGTAAAATCAGAAAATCCTCTAGCAACCGCTCACCTCTTATGTATTTTGGATATATGTTAACAAATTAGAAAATGATTATAAAAAGTTTACTATTTTTGCATTCTTTTTATTATTTTCCGATATATTTTTAAATTATTCTCATACCCTCTGCATTAGAAGGGGTGAGTTTTATGGCGTTATGGGTTATTCTGGGAGTGATATTGTTTCTGATTGTCATCAGCCTGAGAGTTCTTAAGCAATATGAGGAAGGAGTAGTCTTCACGCTAGGAAAGTTCACAGGTGTGAGGAAAGCAGGCCTTAGGCTGATCGTCCCAGTCATTCAGAAGATGATTCGCGTGGACATGAGAATCCGGACCTTGGATATAGAGAAACAGCAAGTCATGACCAAGGATAATGTTCCTGTACATGTTAATGGAGTGGTATTTTTCAAGGTCCAGAAAGTGGAGGACGCAGTCATCAAGGTCCAGGATTATGAGTACGCCATGGCTCAGTACTCCCAGACTGCGCTTAGGGATGTCATTGGAAGCATGAGCCTTGACACAGTCCTTACTGAAAGACAGAAGATTGGTGATGAAATCAAAGTCATAGTTGACAAGGAGACTGACCAGTGGGGTTTGGATGTCCAGGTAATCAAGCTGCAGGACATTGAGGTGCCTGATGACTTGAAGAGGATTATGAGCAGGCAGGCAGCTGCTGAGAGAGAAAAGAGAGCAGTCATCATCAAGAGCGAGGGTGACAGGGACGCAGCCAAGAACCTGGCAGCAGCAGCAACCACCATGGCTACCGCGAAAGGAGCAATGCAGCTCAGGACCTTGCAGACACTTGATGGCTTAGGGCCTACTGCGAGCAACACGGTTGTTCTGGCTCTTCCGGTTGAGGTAATGGAGTTCTTCGCAAGAATAGCCAAAGGCGATAAGAGGAAAGAACAAGCGTAAGATTTTTGCTTTAAAATTCTTTATTTCGAATTTTTATTTTGAAATTTTAGCCCTTCTAAAATTTTTTATAGAAGACTGATAATCCTCTTCTGCATCTGCTGCATCTCTCCCTCAGCGTACTGCTTGTTAGGCCAGTGGTGCAAGCCGTCGTTTGAGAATCTGGGAATGATGTGGAAGTGGGCGTGATGAACTACCTGACCTGCTGCTTCTCCGTTGTTCATGCCTAGGTTGAAGCCGTCAGCATTAACAGTTTTCACAACTGCAGTCGCAACCTTTTTTATGAACTCGAACAGGTCTGTCTCCTCTGATTTTGGGAAGTCAAGAAGGTTTTTGCAATGAATCTTTGGAATGATTAAGGCGTGCCCTGGATTGATTGGCCTGATGTCAAGGAATGCAAGGAACTCTTTATCCTCGTAAATCTTTGCGCACGGCAGCTCTCTGCGGATTATCTTGCAGAAAATGCATTCTTTAAGCTCAGCCGCCAGAGCTGTCGTATCTGCAGCTGTTTTTTTTTCTTTGCTCATTCATCTCCGCCTTCTGACCTGATTTCTGACTCGTGCGACAAGAACTCCTCAAGCTCACCTTTCTCCATAAGCTCCTTGAGCTCCCGCAGGTTAGTTATCTTTGGCGCGAATTCCCTCCTGTTGCGCCTGTCAAGAAGAATTGCTTTTATTCCTGCGCTCCTTGCTCCCAGAATATCTGTAGGCACAGAATCACCGACCATTAATACTTCTTCTGGCTTGAGCTTCATCTTTTTCAGGAGTTGCTTGAACATCTCAGAATCAGTTTTTAATAAGCCGTTCTCATAAGAGAAGAGGGATGCGTCAAAGTACTTGTTAAGGTCGAACTTGTCCAGCACTCGCGTAATTGTGGGAGTAGTGTTGGATATTAACCCGATTTTGATCTTGTTCTCTTTTAAGTATTCAAGCATGTCAATGGTCTCAAGGAATGGCTTTCCCAGGAGCTCGTTCTTGTTCCACATGCCAACCAGCCTCTCTATTAAGAAAGGCTCAGGCTCCAGCTCAAATTCCTGGCATACTGCTGTGAATGCCTCGTTCAAGTCGTTGTAAGGCTTGGTCATCATTGCCTGCTCAAATCTCACTATGAACTCCCTGAAAGGCATTCTTACCCTGAGGATGTACAGAACCTGCCTTACTGGGCTTGGGAATATCCCGTTCTCAACCAGCGTCCCCCAAAAGTCGAATAAAACCCCCTTTATCATAAGAAGGAGAGAAAAAGCATTAGTTTATAAAAGTTGTCCTATTGGAGGGCGACAAAAATTGTTGCTAGCCATCACTACAAGTACAGATTCTGGCATAGATGATTCGCTCTAGCGGCAGATATAGCTCACCACGAGGTTGCTGGCGCTAAAACCTATCCTTACTGCTGACAGTAGGTATAGATAATATGTGCCTAGAGGCTTCTTGGTTAACCTGTTGAGCGCGTATGATAGCGGGAGGGCCAAAGCAATGGTGAGAGCGGTTTCTGCAACCAACCCTTGGTTGACTCCCATATCATGTATTAAGTATTTGGTGAGAGGATTAATCTCAAAATCTATTATCATGCCCAGGTTTCCGTGCAGCGCAGCAGAAGTTGTTAAGCCATCCACCACTACTGCGCTTGAGGCTAAGAAAGCTGCTTTTACATAACTCTTCTCTCTCTTAACGAAATCAGAAGTAGCCTTGTAGCTGCTAGATAAATTGTTAATCACTCCCTCAAGCCCTTTAGCCATCTAAAAGCTTTCTTAGGAATAGAAATATATAAAACTTTCCAAAGCATCCTTTAGCGAGTAGTTACAGAAAACTCACACATCCAGGAAAAGAGCCTTGTCATTATCAAGATTTAGAATAATTACCTTATTGGTTTCCTTCTCATCACCCAGAAAATGCCCGCCAGGACAGAGAACCCTGGTCTTCTTAACCTTTTTGTCCTCAGGAACATGAGTATGGCCGCGAATCAGGTAATCATAACCCTTGTTAAGCATCTTGTCCCAGACGAGCAGGTTATCGCCGTGCACAACGCCAATGGTTTTGTCTTTAATATTCAATTTCATCACCCTACCGTGATGCTCCCACCCGAACTCATTCACCTTTTCCTCGATGCGAGCCCTGTCGCCGTCGCAGTTGCCAAATATGAATTTCATGCTCAGCCCGGCAAAGAACTTCACAGACGCAGGAGCAACAATGTCACCAGCATGAATTACGAACTCAACCTTGTTCTTCTTGAAGATTTCAACAGCTTTCTGGATGTTGATAATATTGTCATGAGTGTCTGAGATTATGCCTATCATGCTTTACTTCCCATTCCATAATTCATGTCTTCAAAATCAGGATTGTCAGGAATAAATTCTGCTTCTAACCCTAAATTTTTAAAGTAATCAACTATAGCTATGCAGGCGAATTTTTCTGTAGAATAATGAGTTGCTCCGATGATGTTAATTTTATTCGCATTTGCAAAATTGTGAGCTCTGATAGCAGGCTCATAACCATCTGTCTTTCTAGTTACGCCCGTAACAAAGGCGTTTATCCTCTTAGATTTCAGTTCTCCTAAAGCCTGAACATCATTTCCTCCACCACCAATAACTCCAACTAGTTGCTCGTTTATCTCACCTGAACCATAATGCCAAAGCTTCACTTCATGGCCAACTGCTTTTTTAACTTTCTCAACCAGCTCATCAATTGTGCTCAAGTCAGTTTTACCAATAACACCAGCAGGGTGTCCAAAATACTCATAGAAAGACTCTTCAATTTTCATACCAAGAGCCTTCGCTAATGAAACGCAAGTCGAGTATTCACCAAAATTATCCAGAGGGGTGTGGAGGTTATAAATAGCAATGCGGCTATCCCTTAATTTCTTAAGCAATTCTTCAGGTATGCTCCTAAAAACACCGTTCTTGCCGTCAATCTCCCAAATCATTGGGTGATGAATGAAGAGCATTGCATCTTTTTCATCGCCGGCAAGAATACAATTAATAACCTCTTCTGTTGGGAAGACCGCTGTATAAACCTTATTTATTTCCTTGGCGTTATCAGCCATTAAGCCCATGTACCTTTTCTTAAAGTTCTCACTAATGAACTCATTGAACTCCACCTTTGACCAGTCATCACGGCAATGAGCAAGGTCAAAATCTTTTTCTAATCGTTGATATAATTCTGTTGCTTTCATATGGACTCTGCGGGACTTTCGGAGTTCTTGCCTATTGCAAAAACAAGCAAAGCGAAGCTTTGCTGTTCCATCCAAACTTAACCAGTTTGGATGAAATCTCTGTCGCACCCGCGGCCCCTTCCATGCCGAGGAAGTGCTCTACTACTGAGCTAAGAGCCCATAAGGAACAGATGATTTGTTAACTATTTAAATAAATTACCATTAATTATATAAACTTCTAGCCTTATTCTTTTGTATCATGGACGTGGATGCTGCAATTGAGAAGTACGCTTTGGGCAATGCAGTTAAGTATAATGGCAAGGCTAATCCAAGCGCTGTGATTGGGCACATCATTAAGGAGTTGCCTGAGGTTAAGTCTGATATGAAGGCCTTGGCTAAGAAGGTTAATGAGAAGATTAAGGAAGTTAACAAGCTCGGCGTGGATGCGCAGAGAAAGCTTCTGGAAGAGAAGTACCCTGAGATGCTTGTGGAGAAGGAGAAGGAAGAGCATGACATCTTTGCTTTTCTCGGAATAAAGGACGGGCAGAAGATTATCACTGGCTTTCCTCCTGGGCCTGAGAAGTATCCTCACATCGGGCATGCAAAAGCCCTTCTCCTGAACTACTTGCTGGCAAAAAGATATAACGGCAAGTTCATCCTTAGGTTTGAGGACACCAACCCTACTCTTGTGAAGAAGGAATTCTATGACATCATGCTGGACAACTTTAAGTGGTTGGGTGCTGAGTGGGACGAGCTCCAGTACGCTTCTGACCACATGCAATTATTTTATGAGATGGCTGAGAAGGTTATAAAGTCAGGCAATGCTTATATGTGCAGTTGTAGCTTGGAAGTCATCAGGAAGAACAGGGCTGAAGGGATTCCTTGCAAGTGCAGGGATAAGAAGCCAGAGCAGAGCCTGAAGGGATGGAAGGAATTCCCAAAAGCAGAATCAGGCAAGGCTGTTCTTAGGATGAAGATTGATTTGAAGCACAACAACAGCACTATGCGGGACCCTGTCATCTTCAGGATTATCGAGGCTCCTCATGCCAGGCTTGGAACCAAGTACCGGGTTTGGCCTAACTATGACTTCCAGAACGCAATCATGGACGGCCATTATGGAATCACTCACAGGCTTAGGAGTAAGGAGTTTGAGATGCGCTCAGAACTCCAGAGCCACATACAAAAGCTTCTCGGATTGACTGACACAATCACTTATGAATTTGCCAGGTTCAACCTTGTAGGAGTGCCTAGCAGCGGAAGAATTATCAGGGAGATGATAGCGAAAAAGGAGTTGATTGGCTGGGACGACCCATCACTAGCCACGATTGTTGCTCTCAGAAGAAGAGGATTCACTCCTGAAGCTATCAAGAACTTCGTGATAAGCACAGGCATAACAAAAACAGAAGCTACAATGACGTGGGATGACCTTATCGTGCATAATAGGAGAGTGCTTGACGAGAAAGCAGACAGGTACTTCTTTGTTGCAGAGCCTGTGAAGATTAAGATAAAGAATGCTCCTGAGCAGGAAGTTGAGCTGCACCTGCATCCTCATCACAGGCGAGGAGGAAGAAAGTTCAGAACTAAAGAGGAGTTCTATATTGCAAGGAACGATCTTGATGCCCTGAAGCCAGGAGAGCTTTACAGGCTCATGGACTGCCTTAACTTTGTGAAGAAGGGAAAAGGCCAAGCAGCAGAGTTTGTGTTTGATAGCAAAGAGCACTCCAACTACAAGGAGAAAGGAAAAAGGATAATACACTACCTCCCAGTCCAAGACGAGTTGGTGAATGTTGAGGTAATGATGCCTGACAAGAAAGTTGTGAAAGGACTGGGCGAGCCGCTGATGAATAAGCTAAAAGAAGGAGACATCATCCAGGCAGAAAGGTTCGGGTTCATGAAACTTGACAAGAAGGAAAAGAGTAAGATCGGAAAAGAAAGGTTATTCTTCTGGTTCACGCACCAATAAAAAAAAAGCAACCTTTATATATTCCTTTGATAATAGTCTGAACCATTAATAATTTCGGGGGTGGTAATAATGAACGACATGCTTATAATAAAGGCAAAGATTAGAGAGGCTTGCGGGGATATGAGCGTTGCCACTGACTTCATCACTGCTCTTAACGAGAAAGTCAGCGAGATTGTGAAGAAAGCTATGTGGAGGGCCAAGGAGAACGGAAGAAGGACTGTTATGGGGAAAGATGTTTAGTTCTGCATAGTTCGGAGGGTTTAACGAAGTTAGTTTCCATAGGAAACTTCAAAAACTTTTAGTTTTTGTTAACACCCTCCTTAAGTTTTTTAGTCAAGTTTTTAGCAAAAAGTTGATGGGTAAGGATGTTTGATTAATTCAATTTGTTGATTCAATTTGTTTGAAGAAAGTCAGCTCATTCTTCTTGTTTTTTATAACCTTCTTCATGTCATCAATCTTGTTCTCAAAAGAATTAACAGCCTCAGCAGGCATGCCTCCACTTCTCAAGCCCAGCAGCAGCTCCTCTGCCATTATCACCTCTGCCTCTAAGTAGTTCAGCTCCTTAAGCCTTGCTGCCTGGGCATGCTTGGAAGCTGCATTAAGAAAATCCTTCACAGGGTTGATGAGCATCATTTTCTATTGGAGAATAAACCTTTCCTTTTGCCAGCAGGCATTGGCTCTTCAAGAGGATGGATTCCTGTAGGCGCGATTGTCTGAGCTCCGCTTGCTGAGTAAAACTGGGGCGGAGGAGGTATGTGTGCTGCTAAGTCATCAGTAAAAGGCTCAGAAGGACCTCCCATGCTTTCCATGCTTGTTGGCCTGGTCATTGCAATCTTAGGGGCAGAGCGGATTTCCGGTGATGATTCCTCTTTGAACTCTTTGAATTCTCTGGCTTCCTTATCCTCCTTAAGCATGTCAGCAACTGCCAGTATGCCCTGGGCTATTTCCTCGTTCTGCTCCTTGATATCTTTCAAATCCTCTAAAGGAGCTCCTTCAGAGTACTGGGTTTCAAGGTCTGCCTGGGCCTTGGTGAAAATGTCAGTAAGCTTCCTTATGCTGTTGTTAAGGTTGTTAATAGCTTCTAGAAGGGTTTCTCCTTCCTCCATTTCCCCGAATGGGTGCTTCTTCAGGCGCTCAAGCTCTTTTTTCAAAGCCTCTATTTCCTGCCTTGGAAGAAGCTCGTACTCGTCATTATCACTCAACAGAATACACCTCTTTTTTCTGCTCTTAATAAGGTATTAATACTCGAGATATATAAACTTTTCTAAAAATAAAAAAGCTTAGTACTCTGGCATTCCGCCGGGCGGCATCTGAGGCATCTTGCCAGCCCCAGCTTCCACTCCTCCGCCAGCAATCACGTCATCAATTCGCAGAATCATGACTGCTACTTCTGCAGCGCTGCTAACAGCCTGGGTTTTTATCTTGAGAGGCTCAATCACTCCTGCCTTCCAGGCATCAATAATCTTGCCTGTGAACACATTAATGCCTGCCCATTTCTGCTTCTTGTCATGAGCAGCCCTTAGCTCAGTCAGCACGTCAATAGGGTCAAGCCCTGCGTTCTCTGCAAGAGTCCTGGGAACTATCTCCATGGCTTCTGCAAAAGCCTTGACAGCCAATTGCTCTCTTCCGCTGAGTGATTCTGAGAATTTCAACAAGTTCCTGCTTAACTCCATCTCAGGGGCTCCTGCTCCTGCTACTACTTTGTTGTTCTTAAGCGCAGCTATGGTGTCGCCAATAGCGTCCTCAACAGCCCTCTTAACTTCGTCAACAACATGCTCAGTGCTTCCTCTCACAAGCAAGGTTACTGCTTTGGGGTTCTTGCACTCCATCACATAAGTCATAGACTCATCCCCAATCTTGACTTCCTCCACAACTCCTGCTTTTCCAAGGTCCTTGGCCGATAGCTCGCCTATGTCTGTGACTATGCTGCCTCCGGTTGCTTTTGCCAATTTTTCAAGGTCAGACTTGCTAATCCGCCTAGCAACATATATTCCTTTTTTTGCAAAGAAGTGCTGGGCCAAGTCATCCACTCCTTTCTGGCAGAAAACCACGTTTGCTCCTGAGCCTGCAACCTTGTCAACCATCTTCCTGAGCATGTTCTCCTCCATGTCAAGGAAGGCTTGCATCTTCTCAGGGTCAGATATGCTTATCCTGGCATCAATCTCGGTATGCCTAACCTCAACTGCCGAGTCAATAAGCGCTATCCTTGCTGCTTCCACCTTCTTAGGCATTGAAGGATGTATCCTTTCCTTGTCAAGCACAATGCCCTCAATAAGAGTGCTGTCCTCAACTCCTCCGCCTATCTTCTTCTCAATCTTGATATCATCCCTATCAACAAGCACGCCATCCTTGGTCTTGGTCATAATCCTCTTCACTCCCTTAACTACCAGCTCTGCAAGAAGCTCTTTTGAAGACTCTGCTCCTTTGCCAGTCATGGCTGTTATTGCTATTTTGCCCAGTAAATCGCCGTCTGACTCGCTCACATTCTCTGCAATGCTATTAAGAATCTCCCTTGCTTTCTCTGCAGCCATCCTGTAGCCCTTGGCAATGACTGTCGGGTGAATCTCCTGATCCAATAGGTCTTCTGCCTTTTTCAAAAGCTCACCTGCAAGAATAACTGCAGTTGTTGTGCCGTCACCAACCTCGTCCTCCTGGGTCTTGGCGATTTCCACGATCATCTTTGCAGACGGGTGCTCAATATTCATCTCCTCAAGAATCGTTACTCCATCATTTGTAACTGTTATGTCGCCCATGGCGTCAACAATCATCTTGTCCATGCCCTTAGGCCCGAGGGTTGTCCTCACAGTCTCAGCCACGAGCTTGGCAGCCATTATGTTCATCCTCTGGGCGTCCTTGCCCTGAGTCCTCTTGGTGTTCTCTGACAAAATAAAGATTGGCTGTACTTCCTTGTTATTCATCCTGTACCACCTCGCTAAATTGCTGTATGATAAGATTGTTTCTTAGTCGGGAGAATTTGCAGAAGTTTAAAAACTTTATGCAAACGTGTCTTGTGCGTCCAGTGCTCGCTAGTTTTATTCCTTGCTCCTCTGCCCTAAGAATTTTTTCAATCCAAGATAAGCAGCGCTCAGAACAACGACTGGCAAAGCAAGCAAGGCGTATTTCTTTACTTTTTTCTTAGTCTCTTGTTTTTTCAGCTCTGCTTCTCTCGCACTAAAAGGAGGATAGTTCTTGAGAAAATCCTCCCTACTAATGTTACCATAAGATGTGACGCTGCCAGACCCTTTCTCGTCCCTGTCAATGACAAAGCCTTGCCTTTTCTTTGGGTAATAGCAGAAGAGCTGCTCGCTAAAAACCCCGTCAGAGCTGAACTTAACCTCTCCAACATATTCGCCATCCTTTTTCAACTCACAAAGAAGGTCCAAATAATAAGCTAGCTGATTACTAGGCCTTACGCTAAGCCTGGATTCCACATCCTTTATCCAATCCTCAATCATCACTAAAAAGAAATAAAGAATATTATTTAAAGCATTGCATTAGCATCGGCTTGTCATCCGTGTTAGTTCTCTTTCCACAACACTTAACCAAACAAAAGAGTTAAATATTCTCTTGTATTACCCTTCTTGAAGAAGATGGTCAACTTATCAGAATACGAGGTCGGCTATGAAAAGCTGAGATGGAACTGTAACTCCGACGAATTCAGGTTCAGAAGCACAGCAGAGCTTAAAAAACCTGAAAGACTGGAAGACATCATAAAAGGGCAAGAAACCGCGAAGAAGCAGTTAAAAGACGCTATCAGGCTAAGACAACACGCTATTCTTGTGGGGCCCCCTGGCTGTGGAAAATCATTACTCGCTAACATGCTCGCACAGCAGTACAGCCAAGAACTAAACCAGAAAGAAAAGATTGTTCTCCAAGACCAGTTGCTTGCTCATAATTTTGATGACAGCTTTGAGCCATTAGCCCTAGCACTACCCACGCCCATAGGAAATGAGTTAAGAGACGATCTTAACCGGATGGTTAATGATATAAAAAAAGGAGTTCTGCACCTTGAAGAGTTAAGCGAAAGAGAAAAAACGGAATATAAGAGTGAGATGAAGGAACTGGAAGAAGAAAAACAAAAGGCATATGAAGATTTGAAAAAAATAAAAAACAACCCTCAGAAGTATTATCATGTCGGCATTAGGAAAAGAAGCCCTGAGGCCGAGAGTCCTGAGGGCTTATTAGAGGAGATTCTGAGAGAAGGACCCTGGTTTGCCCTCTCAGGCATCACAGTAAAGAGTGTTAAGAGAGAGGAGTTAGAGGCAATACTCAAAGAAAAAATTAGCATTCTACAAGAGAGGCAGAACAGTATTAGTAAAATATTAACCCAAAAGGGAGGACCAGAAGCACTTCTTGAGAAATACGTAAATCATCCTAAGGTTAAAGAATACATTGAAAAGATAATAAAAGACATTAGGGAGAACCCTCCTAAGAAACCGCACCCTATGATGGGAATGATAATGCCGCAATTAGAAGCAGAGGAAGAGAAAGAAGTTGAGAAGTACAAGGTTAATCTCATAGTTGATAACAAGGAGACAAAAGGCTTGCCTGTCCAGTTCATTGAAAATCCTACAATACAGAACATGATTGGAGACGTGCAACACGACCCTTACGGGCTAGGAGGGCACAAGCCTCACATGAGGGCAAAAGCAGGAAAGTTGCCAAAAGCGAATGGGGGGATAGCGATAATTGATGAGCTCGTCACCGTATTCAAGAACTCTGTTCTCAGCGATTACCTCTTAACAGCCTTAGAAGAGAGAAAGGTAAGGATTGGGGGAGGGCATGGCCTCATAGGAGGTGGGACATCAGCAGGAATAGAAACCCAGCCAGTAGATGCTGATTGCATCATCATTGGATGTGCTAATGAGGACATAAGACAGTACACCTCTCCCAAAATGGCTAGACGTTTCAAGCATAAAATAATGTTTGACGACAAAATGCCTAACACTCCTGAGAGCAGGATAGCCTACGCGCACTTTGTTGCTCACGAAGTTAATGAGTACAACAAAGACCCCAAGAACAAGGAGAAGATTCTGCACTTTGCTCCTGATGGTATTGCGGCTATTGCGGAGGAAGGGGCAAGGTTTGCAACTAGGTTCAGCAACGCTAGTAAGCACAAACATCTTACCAACATACTGGATGCGATGAAGGATATTGTGCAAAAAGCAGGATTGAAAGCATTAGACGAGAGAAGCAACATTGTGAAAAGAAAACATGTGGAGCAAGCAACAGCTGATATAAGGAGGCCTGCTCTGAAAGAACAACTGGATTATGCTGAAAAGGTAAAGGATGGAACAATAATTCTGCACACCACGGGCAAGGAGGTAGGGTATGTTAACGGGCTTGTCGTATATCCTGATCCGTTTAAGACAGAATTTTTCGGCTTCCCAGCCAGGCTTGAAGCAACTGGCTCTGCAGGTAACAGAGGACTGGTCAGCATTACCAAGGAATCAAAACTGAGCGGGGACGTGTTCACCAAGAGTCATGAAGTAATTATTGGCTATTTCAAACAAAAATATGAACAAGACACTCCCAAGTTTTACGAGGCAAGGCTTGACTTTAACCAACTCTACAATCCCCTTGAAGGAGACTCTGCGAGCATAGCCACAATAATGGCTTATCTAAGTTATTTCTCAGACACACCCATAAAACAGAACATCGCAGTAACAGGTAGCATGAATCAACACGGAGATGTACAAGCAGTCGGTGGAGTGAACGAGAAGACTGAAGGCTTCTATAGGCTATGCAAAGAGCAAGGGCTCACAGGAGAGCAGGGAGTAATCATACCCAAAGCCAATGAGCAGAGCCTAATGCTTGATAAAGAGTTTATAGAAGATATAATACGAGGCAAATTCCATATATACGCTGTCTCTAAGCTTGATGAAGCAATTGAAATCCTCACAGGTGAACTTGCAAAGGATATGCACACAAGAGTAAAAGACAAACTAGACAACTACAGCAAAGGATACCTTGAATGCATGGAGAAAAGAGGACGTTCTGAAGATAAATAATAAAAAAGCAAAGCTTTAGGTCGCATTGAGAAGTTAGTCAGCTTAAGGTCAAAATTTCTTAAACAGGAATACTCTAACTCGTTGCCAGGGGTTGCGCCCTTCGGGAAGGCAGAGCCTTTGAATTTAGTATCTTAAATTTTGAAGCTGACAAGGTGAGCGATAGCGAACCTTTCAATGCGACCTAGCTTTAGAAACCTTTATTAACGATCATTTATTCATATCTTTTATGAAATGCGCCGTTTTTATCATTATTGTATTAATCACCTTCTTCCCTCCCCCAGTCAGAGCTCTTGACAAGCTGACAGGCTTTGTTAATGACGAGGCAAATGTTATTTCTCCTGAATATGAGGACCTGCTTAACCAGGCGCTTTATGATTTAAAGCTCAACACGAGCGTTGAGATGGCAGTTGCCACTGTGAAAAGCCTCAATGGCACGCCACTTGAGGAGTACTCTCTTAACCTTGCTCATCAGACTCTGGGAGAGAAAGGTAAGGACAATGGTGTTCTTATCCTCCTGGCTGTTGATGACAGGGAGTACAGGATAGAAGTTGGTTATGGCTTAGAGCCTGTTCTTAATGCTGCATTGCTGGGAAGGATTGGCAGGGGCGTAATCGAGCCAAGATTCAAAGAAGGCAATTATGAGCAGGGAATCCTCGACGCTGTGCTTGCTATCAGCGCAATCCTCAAAGGCGATGAGAGTTGGGAGACTGAAGGCACAGGCTCCTGGAACAACCTGAACTCTGAGGCGACCAAAACCGCGGTGATTACAGGCGTAATATTTCTTTTCATCATGCTTATTTTTGTCTTCAACATAGCTTCTGCTTATAAGAAAGCCAAGAAGAAGATGAAGCCTGGAGAGAAACATGATAATGATTTCCTTGCTGCGCTGATAATCGCCAGCATATTCGGCAGGGGAGGAAGAGGCGGCGGCGGGTTCGGAGGCAGCGGAGGAGGATTCGGCGGAGGCTTCGGTGGTTTTGGCGGCGGAGGCTTTGGAGGAGGAGGGTTTAGCGGCAAGTTTTAGCAAAGTTTTAATAATATGCTTTATTCCAAGGTGATAAACATGAGCTGGTTTTGTTGCGCTAAGAAGAAAGAAGTTAAGAATGACAAGATTATTAATTGTCCTAGATGCAAGTTTCCCATGATTAAGAAGAGCAGAATGGGAGTGACCATTGATAAGTGCGGGAAGTGCGAAGGGATATGGCTTGATAGCGGAGAGATAGAGAAGATTCTTATGAAGATACAGGAAGAGCAGAAGAAGTTTATGGAAAAGCAGAAAAAGGTTCAAAAGAAAAAATAAGGTCAAACCAACAAAAAAAAATAAGGGTGATGGAGATGGCAAAAGAATCTAAGGATGATAAAAAGAAGCTAAGCACAGGATGGGTTGTGGCGATAGTTGTAATAGCAGTTGTTGTAATAATAGTTATGAGCGGCGTCGGGATGTATAACAATCTTGTTCGCTCAGAAGTGAGTGTTGATACTGCCTGGGGCCAGGTGCAGGCTGTTTACCAGAGAAGAGCAGACCTGATACCCAACCTCGTCAATACTGTGCAGGGCGCTGTAAACTTCGAGAAAGAGACGCAAACTAAAATTGCTGAATTAAGGGCAGCAGCGACTTCAGTCAAGAATGAAATTCAAAACGCCAAAACCCCTTCTGAGATTGATGCTGCAGCACAAAAACTTGATAATATCGTAAGTTCATACAGGGGGCTAAATATTAATGTTGAGAATTACCCTCAGCTAAAAGCAACTGAAAATTTCCTAGCATTGCAGGACGAGCTTGCCAACACTGAGAACAAGATTGCTGTTGAGAGGCAGAGATATAACACTGCTGTCCAGGACTTTAACACCAAAGTCAGAGTGTTCCCAACAAATGTTGTGGCTGGCATGTTCAGCTTTGAGAAGAGGACGTTCTTCGCAGCAGAGGAAGGGGCTGAGGAAGCGCCTCAGGTGCAGTTCTGAGAATAATTAACTCCGACTCTGTTTCCAAAGAGCATCAAAATATTCTCTGAAAGAATTAGCTATCTCCTTATTATCGATTAGAGTGATTACGGGCATATCAACTGAAACAAGGATGATGGCTGTCTTATCTCCAAACACCCATATTGTCTGCGGATGGCGAATGTTTTTTGGCAGAAACTTGTATTGCGCCAAGCCTATCTTTGAGAACTCTTCTGCTCTTTTCCTACCTTTAGGCGTGTTTGCTATCAGGCCCTTATACTTTATTTTTAGTTTTAGCCTTTTCCTGTGCCATCCAGGCAAGAAATAAGGGATGATTTGGGGACCTTTGCCTGTTGAACCAATGCTCAGCCAATCTTTTTGCTCTCTCAGAATTAGTTCCATAACTGATTTTAAGCCTTCTGTGCCAGAATAAATCTCTGCTTGAATCCTGGTTTTAGAAGTTTTGAACAAGTTTTGTAATTCTGGCAGAACCGCTTTAACTTCTTTCTCCTCTTGCCTAATTGATTCTTGTTTTTCATTTAGGAATAACAATAGTCTTTCAGGATTTGCTGTTTGAAAATGCTTTTTACCTGAAAGAATAGCATAACTAACGAGCCCTTTTTTCATTAGCTTCTCCAGAGCATCATAAACCGTTCTTCTGTGAATGCCCGTTTTTTCTGTAATGGCGCCGGCCAATGAAGCTCCTTCTCGCAATAATGTCAGGTAAATCTTAACCTCGTTATGATCCAAACCTATTCTCCTTAAAGCAGTCTCTATGGTCATAATTGTTTGTAAATTAGCTGCATATTTAAATATTTCTATTTTGAGGGGGAAGAATCCACCACAAAGACTTATTAATAAACATAACCCTCCACTTAAAAGTGATTAAAATGTCTCAGTCAAGTCTAGAGGATTGGATTAAAGAAAAAAAACTTGATTTAGCAGAAAAAATTATGTTCTACTACAGCTATTCGGGAGGGCATCCTAAGCCAAATAGGTGTGAATATGATAGCAGCAGCTTTGAATTATATAAAAAATACAGGAAAAGGGATGTTCCTGAAGGTGCAAAAGACCTGGGTTTAATAGAGTGGTACATATTCGGCAAATGCCCAAAATGCGGAAGAAAAGATATCCCTGTTACGCACTATCCAAATTCATATTTATGGTGATGAAAATGAGCAGGTTGCAAAAAACACTTTGTGCTTTAGTTACCGTAACTACAATTGGTTTAAGCAGTTGTGAACGGCCGCTTACCAAAGGGAGTGTATATAGAAAAGTTTATGAACCTTCCTCAAGCGGATTCATCCCTGGATTTATGGATTCTAGTGAACATTTTATTGTAAGAATTAAAAGTTATGATAAAAAAACAGGGAAAATTAGAACAGAATCCTATCGTATTCTAAGGAGGGAAGATTTTGAAAAAATTAAAGTTGGAGATTATTTTAGACATGAAAAAGGCAAGGACTTTTCTGTCATAGATTGGAAAAGGAAATATGATTTACTGGTTGAATAATCGAAACTTTAATTAAGTGAGCCATCAGAAGGAAACCTTCACAAAAAGGTTTTTCCAAAAGTTTTATTAACTCTTTAGTTTATAACGCATTCTTATGCCAGGAGAAGAAGAATTTGAGAGCATGAGTCCTGAGGAGATTGCTGAGTATCAGAGGAAGAGCTGCATCTTCTGCAAGATTATCAAGGGAGAGATTCCTAGCAAGAAGGCTTATGAGGACGACAAGATTATTTCTATCCTTGACATCAACCCTGCGGCTAAAGGGCACCTCCTGGTCATGACCAAGGAGCATTATCCTATTCTTCCTGTCATTCCTATTGATGTTGCTGCTCACATGTTCAGGACTACAAAACAGCTGGTGAAGGCTTTGAAGAGCGGCGTAGTAACCGGCAAGGTCAGTGTTTTCATTGCTAACGGAGTAGTTGCTGGCCAGCAAAGCCCTCATTTCTTGTATCATCTTATTCCAAGGGAGGATAATGATGGCTTGGATAACTTCAACATCCCTGCTAATGATTTCAGCGAGGAAGAAGTTAAAAAGCACCTGGCTACTTTCAAGGGCAAGATTGGCTTGATGACGAGAGAGTACAAGGCAAGAATGAAGAGCGGAGGCGGTAGCAGTGCAAAGCCTAAGGAGAAGCTTGCTGCTGGCCACAAGGATCTTGCAGAATTCATTGACAAGAACCCTCAGATGAAGGAGATGATTATAAACAGCCCTGAAGCTTTTAAGAAAGAGCTTGAAAGCAATACTGAGTTTAATAGACTGTTCGGAGGAATTAATATTAATAAGCTTTCCACGGCTCTGAAGCAGTTAAAGAAATAATTACTTGGAGAAAATTGCTGAGAAAATAAAAATGACTTGCGTTGTTTGTGAAAAGATAAAGGAGAAGAAGGCGCTGATTGCTTATGAGGATGATAATCTTGTGGCTGTTCTTCCTGCCAAGCCTGCTGTTCCCGGGCACATAAAGATTATGCCTAAGCAGCATTTTACCAAGCTGGAAGAGCTTGGTGACGAGCTGGTGGAGGAATTGTTCTTCCTTGCTAATTTTTCCTCTGCAAGCGTGTTCGAGGCGCTCCAAGCTCATGGAACCAACATAATCCTGAACGAGAGCGATGCTCATCTTGCTGTCGAGGTTATTCCTAGGAAAGAAAATGATGGCATGAATTTCATGTGGAAGCCTAAAGAGCTTACACCTGAAGAGATGGACGAGGTTCATAACAAGATTAAGGACAAAGCCTTTGTTATTGGCAGGAAAGAGGAAAAGCTTGAGGCTGCGCAGCTAGCCCTGCCAGCTGCAGCCGAGGGAAAGGATGAGAAAAAGGAAGAAGTGATAAAGATTCCTAAGGAGGACAGGATTAATTACTTGATCAAACATTTGCAGAAGATTCCTTGAATTCTGTGAGTTATTCTTAAGTTCTATGATTTATTCTTAGAATGCTGTGAGCTATTTTTAGAATGGTAGCAGGAAAGCCAGCCAGTTACCAAATGCAAAAGTCAGGATATAAGCTATAAGGAAGCTCGGGACAAAAGGGATTCCGACCTTTGTTGTGACCTTCCTTATCCTATACTTCTTAAGCAGCTCTATCTGCTTCAAGGTGATGCCAGTCTTTGCAGCTCTCAGAAGCACCTTCTTGCCCTTGGCAACATCTCCCACAATCCAGTCCCCTTCTGTCAGCGCACTCACGCTCACCTCTTTTATCATGCAGCTCTTCTCCACAATGCTGATGAACGCCCAGAGGTAGAAGAAGAGGAACAAAGCCATGGCAATGCCAAAGATAAATGCTGATTCAATGCTGCGAGTAATGAGCAAGAAAGCAAATGCGCCAATCCCTATCACCAAAAGAATTATTCTGATGACAAAAATCTCCTTGCTCCTCAGTCTTTGCTCAGCAGTCTGCCTGAAACTTTTAAAATTCATGACTGCCTTGACAAAGCTGAAAGCCAAGCCATAAACAGCTCCTACAAGCAAGGTGTTAACAAGAAAGAGGATGATAGTCGGGATGCTCTTGCCAAGGTCTGAATAGCTCAAGCCTATGAGCGCGCACAAGCCAATGATTAGCTTGGTATCGCCACCACCCCACTGCCCTGTGTAAAAAAGTAACAATCCTATCACTAAGCCAAGTGCAAGCCCCAGTAATGAGTTAATGATTATATGGGAGTAGCCGTGATAAATGCTGAGGATTAAGGAGCTGCCAATGGCAAAAGCAACAAGGCTGAGGTTAAGCCAGTCAGGCACCTCCCTCGTCCTTATATCGGATAGCGAAGCAATTATAAGAGCAACCAGCCCGACAACAAGGCTTAAAAAAATCAGGTTAAACATAAGCCTTCTTAAGAAGCGAAGAGTTTAAATATTTATCTATAGTCGCCTGCCAATGGGGAGTGTGAATGGTTGACATACCTATAATTCCTGCTCTGAAGCCTAGGAAATCACCCATACATATAGCTGTGAACACCGAAGGCATTAAGAGCTGGAGCGAGGAGAACAAGAAGGAATTTGCTCAGGCAGTAAAGATGCATTTGACTCTTCTTGACGAGCTAGTGGACTCGCAGCTGAAAAACGAGAATAAAATCCTTACCATCAACCTTAAAGAGCATGAAGGCATGGTCGAGGATTTAAAGGAATTCTTCAAGCACCTCACCAATGATGAGCGCATACACAAAAACAAGGTGAGAGTGTTTGTGATAGGGCAATGGTATGAGATGGATTCTGAGCTAAGTGATATATTCAAGGAATTAATGGACAAAACCAAGGATTATGACCAGTTCTTCCTGAACTTCTGCATCAACTATGACGGCCAGGAAGAATTGCTTGGCGCAATAAGGCTAATTGTCAGAAAAATACTCTCTGAGAAGCTCAAAGAGGAAGAGCTCACCAATGATGTTATAAAACAAAACATTTACACCTCATATTTCCCGCCGCCAGAGCTCATAATAGAGCCTGGAATGAAATACTCAGGCATACTGCTCTGGGACTCAAAAGGAGCATTGATTTATTTCACAAGAAAGCCCTGGCTTGAGTTTGAGAAAAAGGAGTATGACAAGGCGATAATGTTTTATAACAAAGAGGCTGAGAAAGAAGAATAAGTGATAAGCTGAGAAGGAGGAATAGCCTAGCAGGCAATAAGAAAGGTGAAAGCATGGAGAAAAAAATAAACATGTTCGCAATAACAACTGTTTTGTTAGCGATAATAATAGTGGCTATGGGTTTAAGCCTAGTCTCAAGAACCAGTCCTTTTGAGAAAGTGCTGAAAACTTACCAGCAAAACTACCCTGAATCATTATTATCAATACAACGACTTATAGGCGATAATGCAAAAGCAGCTAGCCAACAGCTCAATTCTTACTGCCCTGGCTTTAATCTTGAAGAGTTCTACCTGGTGCAATTCGACAATGCTGCAACCCGGAAATCCGTAATCATGGCCATTAATCCTATAACTGGAAGAACAGAATGCACAATTGACAGGAGCGCGCCTGCAAATGCAACACAAAAGCAAACCCTAAACCAGAACTTACTAGCAACCATTAATGGCGAGCCAGTATACATGGAAGAAGTTGCAGCTATCTACAATAATATACCTGCTGAGTCCAGAACCAACGCCTCGCTCCAGGAAGCGCTTGACCAGGTAATAGGGAACAAGCTCCTAGTCCAGGACGCTGTTAAGAAAGCAATAAGCGTGAAAGAGGAAGAAATAGACACTGCTCTTAACACGTTCCTAACAAACAACGGTTTGACTCTGCAACAGCTAGAAGAAAGGCTAACAACCGCAGGCTCATCAGTAACAATATTCAGAAATAACCTGAAGAACAGTTTATTGCTGCAAAAAGAGGTTAGCGAGGTGACCAAGAATGCTCCTCTGCCAACAGAAGCAGACCTTCAAGCTTATTATGACGCCAACAAGCAAGGCTTTGTCACCATTGCAAAAGCCACCACAAAACAGCTCCTATTATACTCAAACCAAAGCAATGATGCTGAGAAGCTGGCGCAGATAAAAGGCATAGCCACCATGATTAATGCTACTAATTTCTGCGAGCTAGTAAACACATACTCTCAGGACGCTGCCAGCATATCAAGATGCGGTTTGTATGACTTCCAGCAAGGCCAGCTATTGCCAGAGTACGAGCAGGTAGTGTTCAGCTCCCAGCCAGGAACAGCCAAGATAATCAAGACGAGCATAGGCTACCACATAGTCGAGATAATCAATGTGAGTCTGCCCCAGCAGCTCAGCTACGATCAGGTAAAGGAGAACATAAAAAACTACCTTTTGCTAATTAACAAGCAGCTGGTGCTAAGCCAGTACGTCCAGCAGCTCAGGCAACAGGCAGATGTTGTGAGCTATATAAACCAGTAAGCATAATAGTTAACTCAATAGGTAAAAAGAAAAGAATAAACGCAAAAAATGATTAAATAAAAGCGATGATTTGGCATGGAGAAAGTCGTGTATATAATAGGAGCGTTGAAGAACTGGAAAGTAATTGACTTGGCAAACAAGTTAAGCAAAGAATTCCCTAAATGCGAATTTTTCTGCAGCTGGATAACCCCAGGCCCTGAGGCAGATGAATACCTGAGAAAATACGGCAAGAAAAGAGGCCTTAATTATAAAGAGACTTTGCAAGACTGGGGCGCTAAGCATGTTTTCAATTTTGACAAGACTCATCTCGACAGAGCTGACATGATAATAATGCTTATGCCTTGCGGAAAATCAGGCCATCTGGAATTAGGATACAGCATTGGAAAAGGAAAATTAGGATATGTACTATTCCCTAAAGAGCCCAAGAGGATTGATGTGATGTACCAGTTTGCCGCTGACCTATTCTTCAATACTGATGATTTGATAAAGGAATTAAGAAAAGTTATGAAACAACCGCGCGCTAACGAGCCTGCGGGCATAAAAACGAATTACGTTATTATTGACCAAAAGACGCGAGAAATCGAATTAAAAACAAAACCGAAAATCCTTCAGGATTTCTAGCGACGGGTAGATAAAGAAGTGGATGGCATAAGAAGCTGCCTCGAGCTAATCAACAAGCAGAGCACATTGAACCAGTACGTCCAGCAGCTCAGGCAAACTGCTGACATAAAGAGCTATATGAGCTGATCAAAAAACAAGCAATATACAATAAAATAATGATTACTTTAATTTACTTTCTTTAACTATCCCTCCAAAGGAGACAGGCGGGGGCTGGGTTCTTCTTATTAGGGCCAGAATCATCTCTTTATCTTCACGAGTCATAAATTCTTCAATAGGAACGTCTTCAAACTTTAGGTGGTTTTCTTTTTCCGATATTGAGTAAATTGTTATTTCTGGGTTTTCGGGGTTCCACACTATGTTGAGAACCTTAGCACCATGATAAAATTTTGCTAAATTTAATGTTCGATAATATTTTGCCCCAGCACTAAAGGATTCGCAGAGTTGCTTTAAACCTTTATCTCTATTAGTGGTTACTTCAAGAAAAATTCTCTTTGATTTGTCTGTTTTGTCCACCAGAATAAAATCAGGCATACACTGAATCATTTTAAAGGCATCAGAATATCTTTTTAAAAGTACAGGAGTATCTTTTTTATCTTCGTTTTCTTGTTCTTCAGATTGCGTCAAATTTTGCAAGGTGCTTTCATACCCGAAGCGATAAACATGGAATTTCTTCTTAAGAATACCCTCTATCGCCGTATTTCCCATAGCACCAAGCACTGAAGAATGAAGCCAATCTTTAGTGTTTTTCATAGTTTTGTTAAAGAACTTGAAATTATTTAATTGTTTCGGTTTTTCATCCTCAACCGCAACCTTTATAAACAATTTCTTTTCACTTCTGCTTACCAATGACTTATGACGCCCTTCGGGGCTGAGCGAGGTACAATTCTTGATTGTATCTCATAGTAAGCTGATAATATAAAACCGATGATAGGAGGTTGAATAATATGAGCGAAAAGGTTTACGAGGCAATAGAGCTTGCCAGGAAGACAGGAAAGATTACCAAGGGAACGAACGAAGTTACCAAGGCGATTGAGAAGGGAAAGGCAAAGCTTGTGGTCGTGGCTCAGGATGTTAGCCCGCCAGAAATCATCATGCACATCCCTTTGCTTGCAAAGGAGAAAGGGATTGCTGTTGCAGAAGTGGCTAGCAAGGCAGAGCTCGGAGCAGCTGCAGGCCTGAAAGTGCCGACTGCTAGCGTCGCAATCCTAAAGGAAGGCGAAGCTAAGGATTTGCTCAGAGAGTTAGGAGTAAAATAGATAATAAGATTCCTGGTGATGAAGAATGGCTGACAGAAAAATGACTGGAACAGATGAACGAGGTCGTGATGAGCGAGGCCCTAGAAGAGACGAAGGACCTAAGGGAGGAGTGAATTTTTCACCGGCAGTGCCTGCTAGTGTTGAGGAAATAGTAGGAAGAACAGGCACAAGAGGAGAAGCCACCCAGGTGAGGTGCAGGGTACTAGACGGGCGGGACAAGAGCAAGGTCATAAGGAGAAACATCCGAGGCCCTGTGCAGCTCGGTGACATTCTCATGCTTAGGGAGACTGAGATAGAGGCCAGGCCTCTTAACAAGGCAGGCAGGAGCAAGTAAGGTGATAAAATATGCCTAGGTGTGATTTTTGCAGGAAACAAGTTGAGCCTGGAACAGGCAAGATGTTTGTCACAAAAGAAGGCAGGGTTTATGACTTGTGCAGCACCAAGTGCGAGAAGAACATGCTCAAGCTTCACAGAAAGCCCAGGACTACAAGATGGACTGTGGAGTACGCTGCAATAAAGAAGGGAATGAAGAAATAAAAGCCTGTCTGACATTTGCAACTGCGTTGCAAACTCAAAAACACCTTGTGTTTTTGTTGTTTGAAGACCAATTAATTATCATTATAAAATTATCGTTATAACAAACTAAAGATAAAAAAACTAAAATTTAAATAAAAATTAATTGCGCTGCGCGGCTAAAAAAGGTGATAAACATGATTGAAAGAACACTCGTACTAATCAAGCCTGATGGTGTGCAGAGAGGACTAATCGGAAAAATCATTACAAGGTTTGAGGATGTCGGCTTGAAGATTATCGGTATGAAAATGAAATGGGCAGATAAGGAATTTGCCTATAAGCATTACACAGAAGACCTTGCTAAGAGGAGAGGAGAGCATGTTAGGAAGTACATGACCGAGTTCCTCCTGTCAGGGCCTGTTGTTGCTGTAGTGCTTGAAGGAGTGCACGCTATTGAGAATGTGAGAAAGATCTGCGGCACAACAGAGCCAAAGGCAGCTCTGCCAGGAACTATTAGAGGAGATTTCAGTCATGTGAGTTTTGAATACTGCGACAATAAGAAGCAGGTTGTGAAGAACATAATCCATGCGTCAGCTGACAAGAAAGACGCAGAGTACGAGGTGAAGCTCTGGTTCAAGCCAGAGGAGCTTCATGCTTACAAGACAGTGCATGATGTGCATGTGTTATAAAAGAGTAAGATAGGAGAGTTAATTTTTACTGATTAAAAAGGTGATAACAATATGGGCGAGAAGATGGCTGAGAAGATGCAGAGGATGATGTATAGGCGCGAGAATATCAGGAATATCTGCACGAGCGCGCACATACACCACGGCAAGACAGCCTTTACTGATAACCTGCTTGCAGCTGCTGGCTTGATGTCAGAAGTGGCTGCAGGAGACCTGGATAAGGGAATGGCTACCTGGCAGCACGCTGACGAGCAGGAAAGATTAATCACTGTTGATGCTGCTAATGTCTCAATGGTTCACGAGTTCCAGGGTGAAGAATACTTAATCAACCTCATAGACACTCCCGGCCATATTGATTTTAGCGGTAATGTCACCAGGGCTATGAGGGCTGTTGACGGAACAATAGTGCTTGTATGCGCTTCTGAGGGAATAATGCCTCAGACAGAGACAGTGCTTAAGCAGGCTCTCAGGGAAAGAGTGAAGCCTGTGCTGTTCATCAACAAGGTGGACAGACTTGTCAAGGAGATGAAGTTCACTCCAGAGCAGATGCAGGAAAGAATCACTAGCATAATCCTTGAGTTCAACCAGTTGGTAGAGGACATTGCTGAGAAGGAGCACAAGCAGAAATGGAAGGTTAATATTGCAGACGGAAGCGTTGCCTTTGGAAGCGCAAGGGACAACTGGGCTTTGTCATTGCATTTCATGCAGAAGAAGAACATCTCATTCAAGGATATCAGCAATGCCTATGAGAACATGACTGCTGACGAGAGAAAGGACTGGTTCTGGAAGAATTCTCCGCTCAATGAAGTAATACTTGACATGGTAGTAAAGCACCTGCCTAACCCGTTAGAGGCTCAGAAGTACAGGATTATGAAGATATGGCACGGAGAGCCAGAGTCGCCTCTGGGCAAGGGCATACTGACATGCGACCCAAACGGCAAGCTGGCTTTCTGCATCACCAGAATACTCATTGACCCTAAGAGCAACAGGGAGATATGCGCAGGCAGGCTTTTCAGCGGGACCATGAAGGAAGGAATGACAGTCTACCTTAACAATGCAAAGCAGAGCCAGAGAATCCAGAACGTCTACATGTACCTCGGTGTAAAGACAGAAGGTTTTAAGAGCGTGCCTGCTGGCAATGTATTGGCTGTTGCAGGCATCCAGAGCTTTGCAGGCGAAACAATAACAGAGGAGCCTGACCAGCCGTTCGAGGAGCTGAAGCACATCTTTGAGCCAGTAATCACCAAGTCAATCAAGGTTGTTCAGATGCAGGACTTGCCAAAGCTGGTTGAGGTGCTTAGAAAAGTGGCTAAGGAAGACCCTTCAATCAAGATTGAGATTAATGAGGAGACAGGAGAAAACCTTATGAGCGGGATGGGAGAGCTTCACCTGGAGATTATTGAGAACAGGATTGTGACAGAGAAAGGATTGAAAGTCCAGACCTCCTCGCCCATAGTTGTCTACAGGGAATCAATAAACGCCAAGTCGCCTCAGGAATCAGAGGGTAAGTCTCCTAACAAGCACAACAAGTTCTACTTCATTGCTGAGCCCTTGGAAGATGAGGTTTATAAGGCGATAAAGTCAGGAGAAATACCTGAGCTGAGGATTAAGAAAAAAGATGTCACCCTGAGGGACAAGATGGTTGATGCAGGCATGAGCTCTGAGGATGCTGACAAGGTCAAGGACATATTCAGAGGAAATGTCTTCATTGACAACACCAGAGGACAGGTTTATCTTGGAGAAGTCATAGAGATGATTATTGACATGTTCGAGGACGTTATGAGCAAAGGACCATTGGCTCTTGAGCCCTGCATCAAGGTCAAGGTAAGGCTTAGAGACATGAAGCTCCACGAAGACGCTATTCACAGAGGACCAGCCCAGGTTTATCCTGCTGTCAGGGACGGCATAAGGGATGCCATGATGATGGCTCGGCCCATAATGTACGAGCCAAAGCAGATACAGCTCATAGAAGCGCCTGCTGATTACATGGGTGATGTTTCTAAGCTTGTCATGAACAAGAGAGGCCAGCTGATAGAAGTCAACCAGGAAGGAAGCTTTGTGGACATGAAAGCCAAGCTGCCAGTGGCAGAGCTCCTCGGATGGAGCAGCGACTTAAGGAGCGCAACAGCAGGACGAGGAGTTTCCTCGCTTGTTGACCAGAGCTTTGAGAAGCTTCCTGAAGAGCTCCAGGACAAGATTAAGAAACAGATTAGGAGCAGGAAAGGCATCAACCTTGACGCAGAAGTGGCTAAGGGAACTGGCTGAGAAAGTTTTTTAATTTTTTATTTCTTATATTACCTCTCCCATCCTTACTTTTTATTTTTCCGCCTTTTTCTTCAAATGATTGCAATAAACAGAAACCAATTCTAAGGCTTTGAAGAGCTTTATGGCATAAGTCGCCTCCTTCTGGCTTAGCTCAACGGCACAGAGGAATCCTAAGAGCCTGTTGTCGTGGCTGAGGAGTATTCCTCCGGAATCTCCCGGCATGTTTTCAGATAATTCTATTTTCCAATAGTTTTTTAATTGCACGACGGTGTTGTCGCTTGCCATCGCAGTTTCATGTTTAGTCTCTCTTCTAATAATTCCAAAACCAGTATAGACTCTGCCTTCCCGTCTAGTCATCCATTTCACGCTTAGGTTATTTACTTTCCGGGGAATGCCTAATTTATATCTTCTTGGCTTGCACTCGCCGTAAACATCTGCTTTTGCCAGAAGGATGTCTCCGCTTTTGCCTCTGCAGCAAATTTTCTCAAAATTATATATCCTGCTCGTGGGAAGCTTGACATAAGGCGATGGGTCTGTTGGATTTATGCAATGCTTCGCAGTCAGGAAGTAGCCGTCATCAGTTAACAGAAGGCCGTTGGATGAGTGAGCGCAATTGTGAAGAAGCTCTATTAGGCTGTCTTCAAGGTTCTTCTCTGATTCTTTTGAGGTAATGTCATCACCCCAGTATAATAGCTGGATAAAGCCTTCGAGAGCTCTGGCTGCTTTCTCATTTTCGGTCATCATCTTGTCCATATGCTCAAGAAGAAAGATAGAATTTATAAATCTTGCTCTTCGTAGTTATTAATAAGTGGTTACTAAATTAAGAAAAAGAGAAAAAACTCGAGAGTCGCTCTCATTACTATTCTCTCCAGAATCAGGTTCCTCATCAAATTCTACATCAAAGTCGTGCTCGTCTCTGTGAGGCTCATCAAAGAGATCTTGTTCTTCCTGCTTTGCTTTCTTCTCTTCCTTCTTCTTAGGCATAAAAAAACACCTCCTGGGAATAATCCTGAATAAATAATAGATTGACATTATAGGTTGAACTATTATTTAAATTTTATTAAAGAAAGAAAAAGCATAGGTTCAAAGGTGCTTGGATTATTCCTTGTCGGAGTAAGCATAGAAATGATAGCCAACGGAATAACCAGCTTTATGAAGACGCACGCCTTGTAATTCTTATAATAATATTCCGAGAATAACTACCAACAGGGTTCCTGCTATAAGCGAGAAAATGGTGCTATGGCTCCAGCTCTTATTATCTTTACGGCAGGAAGTTGGTATGAGCTCATCGCCGGAAATGTAGATCATGATTCCTGCTGTAGCTGCGACGATTATACCCACCATTCCTAATGGAATGTTCTGGAAGATTATATGCGCCACGATGAATCCTGCAACAATAGGAATTGCTGTGAGGGAAGAAACCATGAATGATTTCATCCGCTTCTTGGTACAATAATAATAAGGGGCGCTGGTGCAAATGCCCTCTGGGATGTTGTGAATCGCTATTGCCACAGCAATAATCAGGCTGAGCTTTGAACTGCTCACGGTGCCAAGGGCGATAGCCATTCCTTCAGGAAAATTGTGAAGAAAGATTCCAATGATGAGGTAGAGCGCTGTTCTTCTTAGCCTGCAATTCTGCTCCTGGGAGACGAGCTCTGGATGAAGATGAGGGATAAGCTTATCAACCAAGTACATGATTATTGCGCCGATAAGAATGCCTAAGCAGCAAAGCCAGGTTGAGGAAAGCCTTATGCTCTCAGGTATTAAGTTTAAGAAAGAGATTGCAAGCATAACTCCTGCAGCAAAAGCCAGCATATTATACATTAACAAATTAGAAGGCTTTCTAATCACGCCTATTAATGAGCCGATGATAGGTGCAAGAAAACTAATAATCAGGATGACGTAAATAAGCTCCATATCCAACCTGTTATTTTCCATGTTTATAAAATTTTCCTAGTCTTGAATAAATTTTGTTCAGGCAAAAAAAACGAAATGAAAAAAAAGTAAAACACAAATTCTTCTACAAAATAACCCCAACGGGAGATGATTTCTTTAAGTCTCGTTATAAAAATTATCTCGAGATGCATCAAGCTTTGCGTTAAAGAAAGTAAAAAATTTTAAATAATTTTAAATTTAGTTTTGTTTAGTTTTGCTCGTACTTGAAGACTGCGTCCTGGAATCTCTTCTTGCCGTCCTCGACAATGGCTGCAATCTCCCTGGCGTTCTTGTCGCTCTCCACTCTGAGCTGCTTGATTAGGGCGACTGATTCGACCTGGTAGTTGACTACTGCGTCCACGAGCTTTTGCACTGATGCAGGGTTCAGGGTTGAGCCATAGCCTGCTTTTAGTGCTTCCTTCTCTAGCTTGTCTCCTAGCTCTGCAACATCTTCCAATCCTTTGTTAGCGCCTTCTTTCATGGCTTCGATGGTCTGGGTCTGCTCGTGCAACCCGTGCTGGGATGCATAAACAGCGTCCATGGTTGTGAAGACGTGCTCGTTAGTGGTGAAGAAGGTTATTGCCCGCCTATAAACCTGGTCTTTGATGTCGTGGGTTTGCTTGAGCTTGGCCACCAGTGTATCTCCGACGTTGTAACCTATGGTGAGGTTCTCTGCAACGTCCTTGATGAGCTGGTATTTCCTGTCTTCTGTGTCAAATGCTCTCTTGGTTTCATCTCTTGCAAGCTCGAATCTTGCCTTTTCTGCATCATCTGCTCCTTTGTAATCATTTACTGCAGCTATTGCTTTCTTGAAAACTTCTTCTGCCCGGGTTCTTATGCCTTCCTGCTTCTTCTTCACTTCATGTGCGAGTATTTCTGACTCTTTGATTGCTGTCCTGAAGTCCATGTAGCCTTGCATTATTGCGAGCTCCTTGTCGAGCTGTATCTCGGTGTCTTTTGAAACGCTATCGTAGAGGCCTGTTATCTTGTCAAATCTCTTGTGCGGAGTTCCTCTTACTAGTTTCATCCACAGGTTTTCCATTTTCTCCTTGCCGTCAATTTTTCCGTCGTCAAGCTGCTTTATCAGCTTCTTTGAGTCGTCCCTGATTGAATTGAATAGCTCTGTTACCTTGTTATACCTGTCTGAGAAGTGAATTGCTTCCACGTTCTCTCGCACCATCTCGTTAAAGGTGTGCATGTACTTCACTGTCTTTGCTATTGCCAGCACTTTTGGCTCGTCCACTGGTGCGACTTCTGTGAGAAGCGATACTAGCTTTGATTCCCCTTCCTTAGGAATAATGCCGTACTTGTCCAGAACTTGTAGTGCTTGGCCAAGATATTTTTGTATATTCGTCATTTTCTTACCTCGCAAATTATTTTTTTTAATAGTTTAGCCCAGAGGAAGCCGAAAGGTTATATAAATATTTCGTTCATGTAACCTCTCCAAAGTGGTGTTAAAACAGAAATGTTTAAAAGCAAATCTATATTTCACAAAGCAAAAATGGGTGCAAAAAGGATTACTCGCGTTCCAAAAGGTGAAGAAATAGATTTCCAAGACCTTCTCAGAATAGATGATATCTACTCAATTCTTGATGATGCAGACAAGGAAGTGCAGAAGCAGCTCAACATGGACCAGACAAGAGCAGATATCAAGCAAAGGCTCATAGCAGCAGCCAAGGAGCGAGGCGACAATGTCAACGAAGCTCTCATTGAAAAATCCATTGATTTCTTCTTCCAAGGACTATACACATTCAAAGAGCCAGTGCGCGACCTAGGCTTTGGGCTGGCCAATGCATATATTGAAAGGGTAAAAATCGCCAAGGCAGTCGGCTACCCGCTCCTCGGCGCAGCAGTTATTTTCGGAGCTGCAAAAGGCATTAGCAACGGGGCAAAAGAGCTTAAATTGAGAGCTGCAGAGAGCAGAGTAGAGCGTGCTGTTGAAGACGCATACCAGAAAAAAAGCAGCCTTGAAAGCGAAATAAAGACATTATCATCAAAATCAATTGACAAAGACCTACAGTACGAGCTCACTCAGCGCGTTAATTCTTCAAGGCAAACCTTGAGCGAGGCGCAGAAGTTCTTTGACGCGTTCTGCGACGACGGGACTGCCAAGGATGACATCACGCGAGAAAACTATGGAGAGGTGCAGGCACAGCTGAGCGGGATTAATGGAATAATCAGTGGCGCTGAGCAGGAATTAACAAAAGGAAGAGAGCTCGTGGATTTCCATGAAAACATGATTTCAACAAGGCAAAGCCTTGACTCACTAATCGAAGAGGTAAGGAGTGAGAAGCCTCCTGTAATGTTGCTCTCAAGAGCAGAAGCAACCTATAAGAGCGGCATGGCAAGCCTTGCCAACAGACAGCTCAAGGAAGGCCAAAGCTACAGGGAAGAGCTCAAAGGGTTAAAAGACAATGTGCGTGACTTCTCAGTGCTGCCAGACCAGGCCGACAGGGTTTACCAGTCAATAAAAGGCATTGCAAAAGAGCCGGTTGCAATAGAGGAGGCAAACAGATTGTATGATGAAGCAAGAGCTTATATTAACAGCATTAATATTCCCAATCTCAAGCAAGCAGTGACCAAGCTTGAAGACATTAACGCGGTTCTAAAGCAGGAATTCGTTTTGAGAGTTGTAACTCGCGACGGAGTAAAGAGCGGGATTGACAGGTATTACACTGATGAGCATGGAACGCGTTCCTCAGGTTATTACCTCATTGTCGAAGCAGTTGACAAGAACGGCAATGTGCTTGAGCAGAGAATAACCAATGAGGAGAGAAGCAGGACAGAAACAGTCCGGATGTGGGGAGAGCGCGTCCCCGAGTACATATATGAAAGAGTGAAAGAGGACAAGCTTGATGATGGAAACATCCAGAATAATATTGTCGGAGAGAAGAAAAAAGGTTACTTGACCATCCAGATAACAATGCCTGGCATTGGAAAGAGAGCAGGCCAGATAACAGAATGGGTCCCAGTGCCTTAATGATTATTTATGAGGAATAAAAAATGGTAAGCGGAAGTTCAGTTTACAGCAAAATCAAGGAGCAGATAAGCACTCTTGAAGGAAAAGAAGGCAAGATTAGCTCCCAGATTGAGGGTTGTGAGAAGAAAATATATTCTTTAACCGGCGAGAGAGAAGCCGCGTACGTGAGCCTTGCAGAGGCTTATCTTCCTGAGCTTACATCACAGTCAGTAAAGCAGACCTTGAGAGAGGTTCAGAGCGACATCCAAAGAATCTTCCAGAAGAAGCAGGACAGGAGAAAAGAGCTTGAAGCACTCATGACTTCTGCACTGGAGAAAAAGAAGGATAATAGTGATAAACTAGAAAACATTACTGAACAGCTAAACCAGAAAGTGACTGAGAGGCAGAAGCTAAGCAAGGACGTAGGTGCAGAGCTAAGCGCTGACTCAAAATACCCAGGGCTGACTTCACAGGCAGACCAGACAAAGGAGAGGCTGGCAAAGAATAATGAAAGGCTCAAGTCATTCAAAGAAGAGGCCGAGGAAAAACTACCTGTCTATGATGCTAACAAGTTCTTCAGCTACCTGCTGAAGAAGAAATTCGGAACAGAAGAATATCACAGCAAGGGGTTGATAAAAAAGCTGGACTCCTGGGTTGCTAAGAAGGTTGATTATGCTGTTTCAAAGAGGAACTATGATTTCTTAAAAACCATGCCAGAACTCATGGAGCTAGAGATCAATAAAAGGCAGGAAGCATTTGACGAGCTGGTGAGCAGGATAAGGAGAAAAGAGAAAGAAGTCGCTGACAGCCACGGACTTACCAAGGTGATAGAGGAAGGAACAGTGCTTCTCAAGAAAAGAGACGAACTCATAGGCCTAATTGCAAAGATTAATGAGGAATACAAGATTTATTCTTCTGAAAGGAAAGAGTCAGACAGCACAAAGGACAGCTATCACCAGGACGCCATACAAAAGCTCAAAGCATTCCTAAAAGGCGATGACATTGCCGGCCTTAAGCAAAATGCCAGGAGCACTCCTGGAAGCGAAGACGACAAGCTGGTCGCAAGGATTGAAGAGATTGATGGTGATGTTAGGGGATTAAAGGACAAGGCAAAAGGCTTGAAAAAGGAAAGAGACGCATTGCAGGGAAAGCTTAGCGCGCTGAATGACATGGAGAGCAAGTATAACTCAAATGATTATGAGTCGAGCAGGTCACGCTTCCCAAGCGGATTTGACATTGATGACTTAATAACAGGCTACATACTAGGAAGACACTCAATTGACAGTGTATGGGATACTATTAAGGATAAGCAGGACTTTGAAGAAGACCACTCGTATTCCTATAGTTCTTCACGCTCAAGCAGCGATGATGATCATCACAGTAGCTGGGGCGGTAGCTTTGGAGGTGGAAGCCACGACTCAGGCGGTGGCTTTGGCGGAGGATTCCACTCCAGCGGCAGCGGCTTCTAAAAATAACCTTTATAAAATTCACCCTATTACCAACAGCAATGATCAAGGACTTAATCTCAAGGTTAAAGAAGCCGGCCTCGCCAGCGCCTTTTGTTGATGATTCTCAGGTTTTTAAGCATAAAATAAAATTCGAGCTCTCGCTTTTCACAGAGGACTGGATGAAGATATCCTCTGAGGACTTGAAGCGCGTGTTTAACATGATAAATATATGTAAGATTACTGCTTATTTCCTTAATTATCATCACGATACGAGGTTCTTGAGGTACAACATAATGGAAAAAAACACAAAGTCAGGAGAGCAAACCAGGGAGTGGCTTGAAAACATTGTTGCAGACCTGCTCTGGTCTGGCTTTGGCAAAGAAGTGCAGCAGCAGTATGATAAAAATCGTTTTGAGGGTTTTAATAAGCTTATAAAATGGATTAAGCACGTTGAGCCGTTCACCTGCATTAACCTGGCTTATAATGGGGAGAAGAAAAATGCTAGCTACACCTTCTTCCTGCAAAGCTTCCAAAAAGAAATCATTCGGCGCCGTTATGGAGAGAGCCAGCTCACTTACAGCCTCAGGTGAAAATTCTTTTCTCATGCGTGGTGATAACAAAAACTCGCTACTCGAGAATAACCTCGGGCTAAAGCCAAGGTTTTTACGGCTCTCGCTTAATCGCGAGTTTTTGGATTAGAAATTTCGCACTAAAATGCAAGATTTTAAACCTATGCGAAATTTCTCATATCAGCCTTTTTCTCTTGCTTATCAGGTGAGAATTAATAGAAAGATTTAAAAAGAAAAGCTTTATCCTCTGAGGGATAACCCTTTTGTCAAAAGAGGGAGTTAAGTATTATTTGGTTTAAGCCAAGCTATGGTATAATAACAAAAACCGCGTGCGGTTTTTGGGATGAGAAATTTTGCGAAATTTCCCATAAAAGCTATAAAATAATAAAAAGTCAGAATATAAAAATAATAAATAGTTATAATATAATAAATTCAATGGAGGGAGAAAGAATGGCTAAGGGAAAACCACACATAAACCTCGTGTTCATTGGACACGTGGACCACGGAAAGTCAACAACAGTTGGCAGGCTGCTCTATGATGCAGGAATTATTGATGAGCAGACCATGAGGAGGCTTAAGGAAAGAGCTCAGCAGGTTGGAAAAGCTGGTTTTGAGTTTGCGTTCGTTATGGACAACCTGAAAGAGGAGCAGGAAAGAGGACTCACCATTGACCTGGCTCACAAGAAGTTCGAGACTGAGAAGTACTACTTTACTATCATAGACGCTCCAGGGCACAAGGACTTCATTAAGAACATGATTACAGGAACAAGCCAGGCAGACGCTGCTGTAGTTGTAGTCTCAGCAAACCCTGGCGATGGTGTCCAGGCGCAGACCACAGAGCACATCTTCCTTGCAAGAACTCTTGGGGTTCAGCAATTAATAATCTACATTAACAAGATGGACATGGCCAAGTATGAAGAGAAGAGGTTCAACGAGGTCAAGGAGCAGGTTACTGCATTGCTCAAGAAGGTTGGCTACAAGACTGAAACAATCACCTTTGTTGCAGGAGCAAGCTTCCTAGGAGAAAATGTTTACAAGAAGTCAGACAAGATGCCCTGGTACAAGGGCCAAACACTCCTAGAGGCAATTAACTCATTAAAAGAACCTGAGAAGCCCACCCAGCTTCCGCTCAGGCTGCCAATCCAGGATGTTTATAACATCACAGGAATCGGAGTCGTCCCAGTCGGAAGGATAGAGACAGGGATTATGAAGGTTGGGGACAAGGTTATTGCAGTCCCAGGAAGAGAAGGCAAGGGAGTTCCTGGAGAAGTGAAGTCAATAGAGATGCACCATGAGCAGATGCAGGAAGCACTTCCAGGAGATAACATCGGCTTCAACGTAAGGGGCTTTGGCAAGAAGGATATTGCAAGAGGAGATGTTATTGGCCACCAGGATAATGTGCCTACTGTTGCTACAGAGTTCACAGCTCAGATTGTAGTGCTGAACCACCCGACTGTTATGACTGTTGGCTACACACCAGTGTTCCACATTCACACAGCACAAGTGGCTTGTCAGATTACTGAACTTACCAAGAAGATTAATCCTGCGACAGGAGAGAGCATCCAGGACAAGCCAGACTTCCTGAAAAACGGAGACGCTGCTATTATCAAGGTAAAGCCGGTTCAGCCATTAGTGATTGAGAAGCAAAAGGACATACCTCAACTGGCAAGGTTTGCGGTCAGGGATTCTGGCCTTACTGTTGCTGCAGGCATGTGTATTGACCTGGTGAAAAAGTAAGGGTATTTTTCCTTTATTTTGCCCATTTTTTATTTTTTGAGCTTCATAATCATGATGAACTCGAGCTTTATCATGGGGTAAACAAGGCATGGTTGATGAAATATGCAGAAAGCTAGAATAAAGATAACCAGCACTGAAATCAGCAAGATAAACCAGGTGTGCGAGTACATCAAGGGAATTGCTGACAAGACAGGAGTTATGATGCGAGGACCCATACCTTTACCCACCAAGAAGCTCAGGGTTACCACGCGCAAGAGCCCTTGCGGCAATGGCACAGCCACCTGGGACCATTTTGAGATGCGCATCCACAAGCGATTAATTGACCTAGGCATTGACGAGCGTGCACTCAGGCTTGTCATGAGAGTTCCCATCCCTGAGGGTCTTAATATTGAGATTGAAATGATTGATGTTTGATTTTTTCTTTATATGGGCTTGAGCACGAAGTGCGAAACCCATTTTTCCCTCAAGGCTTTTTAAAAGGCTTGATAGAGATGATAGACGTTTAAGTTCTGATTCTAATGCTTTAAACTTTTAACAAACATTTCTAACTGCTCCCTGTTCCTTATATGCACTATTTCCGCAGGGTAAACCTCAACTATTGCCTTGTGCTTGTAATAGTTTGACTCATTCCTATCGTAATGCTTATGAGTTGGTTTCCTGTAATAATCCCAAGCGTAGTGCAGGAAGTCCAGTGTTGAACGCATTTTTTCTCTTCTTTTAATCTGTCTTTTTAATAGCCGCCAGGTTATTACGTGCACGGGGTAGTCAAGCCATACAATCATGTCTGCCTTGTCAAGTGAGCAGGTTATGCAACTTGAGTACACGCCTTCGATAATCCATCTCTTCTTCCTGATTACTTTTTTGACGAGCTTTTCCACTTGCAGCGGGTTTCTTTTCTTGGTGAACTTCCTCTGCCAATAGAAATCATCAAGGTCATAGCTCTTTATCTTGAGTATCTTGGAGAGCTGTCTTGCAAGAGAGCTCTTGCCAGAGGCAGAGTTGCCTATGATGTAGATGCGCTTGTGCATGATGAGCAAAGAGCTGTCTGAGTATAAAAATTATTCTAAAAACGTTAAGTATATACTTTAATAGCGAAAGATTTAAATAGTTGATAGTGTATTCTATACAATAAGTAAGCCCAAAAAGACAGATTTCGAGTATAGTAAGTGTCAAGATAACACTAATAAAATTGCAAAGCAAAAAAACAACAACACATTTAAAACAAAAATACTTTCCCCACTCAACAGTAATAATATTTTTTGAAAAGCCTTGGAGGGATGAATCATGAGCGAGAAAACACTCCTTACCGATTTGTACCAGCTCACCATGCTGGCAGGCTATCTTGATAATAAGAAAGACGAAGACATAGCAACCTTTGACTTGTTCATAAGAAAACTTCCACAAGATTGGGGTTACTATATTGCAAACAGCATAGAAGACGCAATTGACTACATAACCAACATCGAGTTCAGTGAAGAAGACCTAGAATACCTTAGAAAGCAGGAGTTCTTTAAGCCAGAGTTCCTGGAATACCTAAAAGCATTTAAGTTTGAAGGGGATGTTTATGCAGTACGAGAAGGAACACCCATCTTTCCAAACCAGCCAGTTCTCAGAGTGACTGCTAAAAGAAGCCAAGCCCAGTTTGTAGAAACTGCTCTTCTTAACATGATAAATTATCAGACCATGATAGCCAGCAAGACTAGCAGAGTGGTAAATGCTGCAAAAGAAGCAAAAGTAGTGGATTATGGCCTAAGAAGAGCCCAGGAAGAAGACGCTGCAATGAAAGGAGCAAGAGCAACATATATCGGCGGGGCAATAGGCACAAGCAATGTAAAAGCAGGCAAGGAATACGGTATCAAGATATTAGGGACCCAGGCTCACAGCTTTATTATGAGCTTTCCATCTGAGATTGAGGCTTTCAGGGCTTATGTGAAGACCTTCCCTAACAAGGCAACCCTTCTTATTGACACTTATGATACAATTAAGGGAGCAAAGAACGCAGCTATTGTTGCCAAGGAGCTTGAAAAGCAAGGCGACAGGCTAAGCGCAGTAAGGCTTGACTCAGGAGACCTGTGCGACCTTTCCAAGAAAGTAAGGCAGATATTTGACGAGCAAGGATTGCACTATGTAAACATTGTTGCAAGCAATGATTTGAATGAGTACAAGATTGAAGAACTAATAAGAAACGGAGCAAAGATTAACGGCTACGGTGTAGGAACTGAGATGATAACAGCCAAGCCAGTAGCAGCCATACCAGGAGTTTACAAGCTTGTAGAGGATGACGGCGGAGCAAAGATAAAACTTTCGCCTGAGAAAAAGACTTATCCAGGCAAGAAACAGGTTTACAGAGTGATGGGTGCTGATGGTAAGTGCTCGCATGATATTCTCGGGCTTGAGTACGAAGGCCTAGCTGGGACTCCTCTGCTTGAGAAAGTAGTAAAGCAAGGTAGGAGGGTGACTGCAAGAAGAAGCCTTGATGAAATCAGGCAGTACACTCTTGAATGCGTATCAAAACTACCTGATTACCTTAAGGAAGTAAGGGTTACTCAGCACTATGAAATGAAGATATCTGGTGGGCTTAACAAGCTCATTGATGAGCTTACTGCAAAATATGGGGATGGAGGTAAAGCGAAATGAGCAAAGGACTAAGAATCTTTTACGACGTTGACACGCAACACGACTTCATGGACAAGGACGGAGCACTATACGTGCCGGGGGCAGAGGAGATAAAGCCGAACCTGAACAGATTAATGCAATACGCAATTGAAAAAGAGATTGCGCTTGTTGGTTCTGTTGACAAGCATTTTGGAACAGAAAAATACAGGCACAGGGAAATAGAGCTGAAAAGATGGGGAGGAAAATTCCCAGACCATTGCATGGCAGGCACAAAAGGACAGGAAAAAATAAGCGAGACCAGCAGGTTCTATTACCCTCAAGGAGAAGAAGTAGCTCTTGAGATATACATCCCTCACAACCTTGACAAAGGGAAAGATGAGTCAGAATTAAGATATGCATTACGAGCCTTCAAGCACTCAAAGGAGTATGGGTTATTCTTTGAAAAGCAACACAATGATATTTTCACTAACCCGATTTTTGAAAGGTTTCTTAGAAAAGCCGACATCAAGAAAGCAGTCGTCTACGGCGTAGCTACAGACTATTGCGTCAAGGCAGCAGTGCTTGGGATGCAGCAGAGAGGAGTACAATGCTATGTTGTGGAGGATGCTATTGCTGCTGTTAGTTCTGACACTGGTGAAAAATCCTTGGAAGAAATGGTTAAATCAGGTGCAAAGCTGATAACAACAAAAGGAGTCCTGGAGAATAAGATGGAATGGTGAATCCATGGCAAGAGATAACTTGGAGCGCAGAATCAAGCTGGCAAGGATGAACCCTGAGCTTGTGGCAAGGGAGATTGGTGATTTCATTATTGGCGAAGCGCTTAAGTGCGGCTATACCGGAGTGGTTATCGGGTTATCAGGAGGAATTGATTCATCAACAACAGCAGCCCTTGCCAAGAAGGCTTTTGACGAATATAATAAGTATCATCCTGATAAGTTTTTGGAGGTAAAGGCTTACATGCTTCCCTCTAAGGTTAATGACCCTTCTGACATCAGTGATGCAGTTAAAGTGGTAGAAATGCTTAAGATAAACTACGAGCTCATTGATATCCAGCCTGTTGTGGACTCTTTTGAGAAGACTAATCCTGAGGCTTTAGAGAGTGGCTATCACAAAGGCAATCTCATGTCAAGGATAAGGGCTAATATACTCTCAACCAAGGCAGCGACTGAGGCAAAGTTAGTAACAGGAACAGGCAATAAGGACGAGGATTTTGGCGTTGGTTATTACACCTTGTTCGGTGACGGAGCAGTTCATCTAAGCCCATTAGGGGCATTGTCCAAGAGACTGGTGAGGGAGATGGGAAAATATCTCGGGCTTCCCAGGGAAATTGTTCATAGGATACCTGCTGCTGGCTTAGAGTCTGGACAAACTGACTTCGGAGACCTTGGTTATGATTATGATGTTGTGGAATTAGTAATGGAAGGAATTGCTCAAGGATTTACCTTTGACGAGCTCATAAGGCACAAGCAAGTCAGGGATATGGTTGAGCCGCAGATATGCTTGCAAAAGAACCCCAAGCACAAGACTGTCAGAGCAGTGATTTATGACATATTAAGAAGAAACTATGTTGCAAGGGCAAAGGCAGAGATAGTTCACCCTCCTATTCCTGAAATAACCTTAGAGTATGTTTAAATGTTTAATAAGATAGGTGAAAGAATGAACATCCAAAACTTTAGCATCGTGGCTGGAAGCGAGGCTTGCAATGCCCGCTGCCCTTATTGCATCTCAAAGATGACGCCAAAACAGGGCATAGAGTTGAAAGAACCTAGTGTTAATTGGAGGAATTTCAGGAAAGGAGCAATCCTTGCAAGAAACATGAAAGTGCCTACTGTCATGATTACAGGCAAGGGCGAGCCTACCTTGTTTCCTGACCAGATATCCAAGTTCATGAATGCTCTTGAAGAGTTTGAGTTCCCGTTCACAGAGCTCCAGACTAACGGCGTATTATTACAGGAGCAGAAGAAAAAGTACGAGCCTTACCTTAAGGAGTGGTATGATAAGGGCATGAGCACCATTGCAATATCCATAGCTCATTATGAGCCTGAGAAGAACAGGGAGATATTCCTGCCCCACAGAAAGCACTACATGGAGTTGCCAGAGCTAATACATAATCTCCATGACACAGGCTATTCTGTAAGGCTTACCTGTATGCTCGCTGACGGCTATGTTGATAGCGCAAAGAAGTTTGAAAACCTGGTTCTGTTTGCAAGGGATAATGGTGTTGAGCAGCTAACAGCCAGACCTATTACAAAGCCAAAGAACAGTCTTGATGACGAGGTGGCTGAATGGGTGATGAAGCATCACCTAAAAAAAAGGCAGTTCAATGAGATAGAATCATACATCCATAGGAACGGCGTTCCATTACTAAAGTTTTTTTATGGAGGAACTATTTATGATGTCAAGGACCAGAACGTATGCTTAACCACCTGCTTAACCCTTGACACCAGTATTGAGCACATGAGGCAGCTAATATTTTTCCCTGACGGCCACCTAAGGTTTGACTGGCAGTACAAAGGAGCAATATTATTGTAAAGGCTACTTTAAAAAATACACAGGTGATTATCAAAGATGAGCAATAAAAAAGGGCTTGTAATCGGCAAGTTTGAGGTCGTGCACCACGGCCACGAAGAGATGCTCAGGGAAGTGTCTGAGCACAAAGGCATTGACAAGGTCTTGGCTGCCATAACAACCAACAGAAGAAATATATTCTCCTGGGAAGAGAGAAAAGGAATGCTGGAAGAGATTACCGGGAAGCTCAGCAAGCCATTTGTTTTTTACAATGTGCCTGACATCAATAATCCTCCTGTGTATGCAGAGCACGTAAGAAAAGTTATAGAGATGCCAAGCCTTGATGAGGTAATCCTGTTCACAGGCAACCCTGGCACTGCCAATTGCTTCAAGGGAAAATGTGAGATTGAGATGATAAAGATAAACCATCCTTACAGCGCAACAAGGATTATTGAGATGATAGGAGCTGATGATAATAACTGGGAAAAGCAGGTGCCTGAGTCAACCAGGAAATTCATTTATGAGCATGAGGGCGTTGAGAGAATAAAGAGGTGGTTTAAGATGAGCCCTGAGAAGCAAAGAAACCCTTACCCGACAACAGACATAATAATAGAATACCAAGGAGGCATTGTATTGATTGAAAGGAAAAATTATCCGTACGGCTGGGCAATACCTGGCGGCTTCCACGAGGTCGGATTAACAGCTGAAGATAATGCTGAGAAAGAGGCAAAGGAAGAGACAGGGCTTGATATTGACATAAAATACCTACTCGGGGTTTATAGTGACCCGAAGAGAGACCCCAGGGCGCACACCATATCAACAGTCTATGTTGCATGGGGTTCTGGAAAGCTAAATGCTGGTGATGATGCAAAGAACGCAAGAATCTTCAAGGAACACCAGATACCCTGGGGGCAAATAGCCTTTGACCATGAAAGGATACTATCGGATTATTTCGGAAGGAGTAAAGAATGAAAAAAATACTTATTGACACCGACGTGTTAGGAGACGTTGATGACTCGGTTGCACTTGCCTACGTTGCCTTGAACCCTTTCTTTGATATACAAGGCATCACAACTGTTCATGGCCATCCTGAAGTCAGGGCTAATTTTGCAAAGAAAATGATGATTGCCCTGGGAAAAGGGCACATCCCTGTTGCTCCCGGAGAAAAATACTCAATGAGCTCTGACAAGATATGGATTTATCCTCATGAAGAAAGAGGAGTGGAAGGAATGATAGGAGAGCATGAAAGATACTCATTATACTGCAGGGCAGTTGACCTGTTATATAATAAAATAATTGAGAACAAGAACGATATCAGCCTGTTATGCATAGGCTCCCTAACAAATATCGCCAAGCTGGCGCAGGAAAAACCTGAAGTAAAGGATTGGATTAATGATATTTATTTCATGGGCGGCGCAGTTGAGAAAAACGACAATTACGCACCAGACCCTGATGTTCATAATGTGAAAGTAGACCTGAAAGCAGCAGAGATAGTGTTCAGCACAGGCATACCCCTGAAGATAGTCACGCGGGAAGACTCTAAAAAAGTCATATTCACGCCTGATGATTTTGAAGGCATCAGGAAGCTTAACCATGCCTGGGCACAATACGTTTACGTGAATGCAAAGCACTACATGAAATCAGCCAGCAAAAGCCAATGTTACATGTACGATCCGTTAACAGCAATAGCCATGGCAAGGCCTGAGCTGATCAGGTTTGAGGGAAGAGGGCATATTTACAAGTCAGCAGGAGTAGATGCGGAGAAGGTTAAAGAGCACTTACTGGACATATTAGGCGGTAAACATGTATGAAATAACAGCTGAGAAAAGGAAGATAATAGAAAAGGTGAATGACTTAAAAAAAGAAAAAGATGCCTTCATCCTGGTGCATAATTATCAGCGCCCTGAGATTTACGAGGTTGCTGATTTTCTCGGAGATTCACTGGAGATGGCAAGAAAAGCAACTCAGCTAAGCCAAGGCACTATTGTTCTCTGCGGTGTTGATTTCATGGCAGAGTCTGCAAAAATCCTCAACCCGCAAAAGAAAGTGCTGTGGCCGAACAGAGAGGCGCAATGCCCGATGGCAAAGATGGCAGAGCCAAGAGCTCTTGAAAAAAAGATTGTAGAACTGAAAAAAAGCTATCCTGACCTTGCAGTAGTGAGTTATGTTAATACATATGCTGAAGTCAAAGCAATGTCAGATATTTGCTGCACCTCTGCGAATGCTCTCAAGGTTACTAATTCTCTTCCAAACAGGAACATATTGTTTGTGCCTGACAAGAATCTTGCTCACTATGTGCAGAGATTCACTGACAAGAACATTATTCCATGGGAAGGCTACTGCTATGTGCATCACTTGAAGTTCTATCCTGGGCTGTTAATACAGGCAAAAAAGAAAATGCCTGATGCAGAAGTCATTGTGCATCCCGAGTGCCCTCCAGAGATTATTGAGCTGGCAGACCACGTAGCAAGCACAAGTCGGATGATAACAGTTGCCAAGGAGAGCAAAGCCAAGAGATTCCTGATAGGCACAGAGGAAGGCATGATTTACAGGCTTAAAAGGGAGGTTCCTGACAAGGAGTTTTATCCTGTGCCTAATGGAGGAACGTGCGTACAGATGAAAAAAATACTCATAGAAGATGTTTATGCTTCATTGCTCAAAGACCAGTATGAAGTAGATGTGCCTGAGGAGATTAGGCTGAAGGCAAAAAGAGCGCTTGAAAGAATGGTAGCAATAATTTGAAGGTGAAACAAAATGCAAAACCCGCCACTAGAGCCGTCAGAAATCCTCGTCGGAGTGAAGAGGAGCAAGGTAGAATGGGACATGCACAAGTATCATATTCAGAGCGTTGAAGAGCTTGTTGAGAAGTACAAGAGAGAGGGCATACCTGAGCATGACTCTGGCAAGGTGAGCGTTGAGAACATCCTGGAAAGCCATGAAAGGCAGAAAGAGTTCAGGGAAGTGCTTGTAAGAGACGGGATAAAGAGAGAAAACATACTCTGGGCAGAGGACATAACCAGGCAAATGGTAAGTAGCAGAAAGGCAGTGATGTCCGGAGGAGGTGACTGGGCTGTGGAAATAGTGTCTCACAAGCTTGACGATAAAACCTTGCTTATCCCTGTTAATTCTGATTATCAAAGTAGTGTGGGTGCAAACACTTATTATGACATAAGGAACATACAAGAGGCTTTGAGGAAAATGAAAACCGGCGAGTACTGGGTTGAGGATTGGATCAGGTTGGAGGTTGAAAAGAACGGGAGAAAGTTGCAGAGCGCAACCACGACTGTTTTCATAGGCGAGAAAATAAGGGATGATATGAGCAAGCAGTTCGTTGAGCTCAAGGGAATAACTGAAAAAACTACTTGCTCAGGAATGATTATTGCCACGCCTGCAGGCACAACAGGCTGGTATGGTTCAGTTTATTACTTTCATCATCACAAGAGCGGAGCCATTCCTAAGATAGAGCAGTATGCCAGGTTCATAATGACAGAGCCTTATCCTGCCGGCAGAGTCTATCAGTTGGCTGAAGGAGAGCTAAGGAAAGGAGAAGAAATGATTTTCACCTCACTTAATGATAATGTTGGAGAAATAAGCATCGACTCCATTGTGCACTACCCCTTCAACAGGGGAACTGTTGCCAAAGTCAGGATATCAGATACCAACCTGAAAGTCATTAGAGCTAATGTTTAATTAGCTTATGTTTAACTGATTTACACAGAGACGAGAGGGTTGTTTTATTATCAATTTTTCAATGCAATCTTTTGTTCAAAAAATTTATAAATAATGTAACCATTACACTAACCAATGGATGCAAAGAAAACCTTTATTCAAACCTACGAATCCAGCGTGATGAACTCTGTCGACATAATATTTGATCTGAATGGGAAAGAGCTTCTTCTCGTCAAGAGGAAAGGTGAGCCTTACAAGGATTACTGGGCTCTTCCTGGCGGCAAGCAGGAGCCTTTTGAGAGCCTGCAGAACGCTGTGCTTAGAGTGCTGAAGCAAAGGCTTAACCTTGATGTCTCTGGAGATTTCTCTGGCTTCCCTAACACTCTCACCTTCCATGAGCTAGGGAGAACTGTTGAGCTTCACCAGATAAGGACTTATGATTCAGGCGCAGACCCTCGCGGAGGAAACACCACTGTGTTTGCAATCCAGCTGCACGTGGACAAGGGCAAGCTGCTAAGGGTGATGAAGCCTGGCTTTAATGTTTCTGAAGTGAAAGTGGTTCCTAAGGCAGAATTGCCAAAACTAGCCTTTGACCATGCTAAGTTCATAGAGCAATACTACAAACACCTCAAGCCTTACAGGGAGAGTGCTAAGACTTATGACCTTGCAAAGTACGAAAAGCCGTCAGTAACCGTGGACATCATCATCTTCACTGTCGAGAGCAATGATTTGAAAGTGCTCTTAATAAAGAGAAAGAGCTGGCCTTTTAAGGGGATGTGGGCTATTCCAGGAGGATTTGTGGGCATGGAAGAAGACCTGGAAGGCGCTGCTAAGAGAGAGTTGATGGAAGAAACTGGTGTCAAGGAGGTTTACCTGGCGCAGCTAGCAACTTTCGGAGAGCCCAGAAGGGACCCGAGAACCAGGGTGATTACTGTGGCGTATTACGCCCTTATCTCTTCTGACCATCTTAAGCTGGAAGCTACAACTGATGCTGCTGATGTCAGATGGTTCTCTGTTGATAACATCCCAAAACTGGCATTCGACCATAACACAATATTAGAGTCTGCTCTCCAAAGGATAAGGAACAAGATAGAATACACTAATATTGCCTTTCAACTGCTTCCTGGGAAGTTCACGCTCACAGAGCTCCAGAAAGTGTATGAGATTATTCTTGGGAAAAGGCTTGACAAGAGGAATTTCAGGAAAAAAGTCAAGGAAACAGGAATCATCACTCCATTAAAAGAGACTAGGATGGAAGGAGCTCACAGGCCAGCACAGCTTTTCTCGTTCAAAGAGCTTGAGCAGAAGAAAAAAGAAGAAACAATACTCAAACCATCCAAGAATATATGATTTTGAAACAACAATTTTTATAAACTGATAAACTGTTCTTCGAAATATGCCACGGTCGCATAGCTCGGTATTGCGCAAGCCTGGAATCCTTTCCAGCGAGCTTGTCCCGATAAGGGAGCCCCGGTTCGAATGAGACTTCAGAAATCCTGGATTTCTGTTGCTGCGACAATCCGGGTCGTGGCGCTCTTTTCTTCTAACTCAAAAGAGATAAAACAGAAATAAAAGAGATAAAACAGAAATTGATAAGAAAAAAGTTTGTAATAAACAATTATTCTTACACCATCTCTCCACCTAGTCCAGGAGACGCAACTTGTTTTGAATACATCCCGTAAGTCACGTTAATGCTAGGATCGCTCTTTTTTAAGGGAAGGTAAAATAGGGATATTTCTACTCCGTCTCCTGCAGCATGCCTGCCGTTCTTGCTAATCTTGTAAGTGTAACTACTCTTTGCTTCTCTGCCTTCTGCTTCAAAGTTTATACTGCCGTCCTTGCTGATTTCTCTTACGTTCTCAAGGGCATCCAAGTCTCTTATCGCCTGTTGTACAAGAGTGTCAAGTTCTTTTTTAACAGTTTCCTTGCTCTTGTTCCTGTTGCAATCCGCATACTTTAAGTCTAGGCTAACACGGATGACCTCTCCCGTGGTTTCTGCTGTATGCTTGTATTGCGTGTTTACCTGGAATGATTTGAGTTTGCCTGTGACTCGCTTTGTGGTTGTGCTGCTAATACCATAGCTTACGTCTCCATCCTCACCACCAAGGTGCATGTTGTCAGTATCATTATCATAAAACTGGACAGCTTTGCTCACGAGAACATCTGAGCCCGGAAGGTATGACTCATAAACCTTTTTCATGGTTGCAGCTGTAGCCTCCCTCTTTAATTTGCCCCAAATGGTTTTGCCTGCTTCAACAGCCAATCCAACTTTCTTGGCAAGGAGGTAGCTTGAGGCAAAGGCTATTTGCTCTGCCTTGTCCATCCCGTTCAGTCCTTTCTTAGCAACCTGCTCGCTGACTGCTCCTGAGGCTTTATCTTTAAGAGACTGGAGAGCTTGATCGGCCCTTTCCTTTATCTTGTGGGATAATGATCGTCCTGATTTCTTGGTAACATAAGTTGTGGTTTTTGCACTGCCTTTGAGCATGGCTTTCCCAATTGTACCTAGCGGGTTTTTTCGGAACCTGTTAAAGCCAGACCGAGTTTTTTGCTTGTAGTATTCAACACTGCTTTTTAGGTCTGCTTCTCCCATTTCTTTCTGGATTTTGGCTTTCTCTCTTGCAACCTTTTGCTCCAGGTTTTGTTTTAGCTTCTTGCCTGTCTTTACAGTCTTATCTTTTAGCTGGCTTAAGGTGTCTAGAATTTCGCTTTTTTGCTCATCTTCTGATTGTCCTTTTTGTTCTTCTGTAGATTTCATATTTTTCATTTTCTCATCATCCCGCGGATATATTTATTGGCATGAGTAAGCGATAGTAAACAGCGCCCGTATTTAAATCTTTGTATTTTTACTACTAATCAGGAAATTTTTGTTGTCACCACTCATAAAGAATTAAAATTAGAAAGATTTATAAATAACATCCCGTTCCTTAGGCTAAAAAGAGGTGGGCTGAAAAAAGGGGCGTAAGTGAAGATGTGAGCATAGAAAACGCTCAAAAACGCTCATAATGAGATTGAATGGAGGAGGGATAAAAAATGTCAACCAAAGAATTTGACAAAGGAAATGGAAACGGCAGAGAAGAAAAAGAAGGTTACAGTGCCCAACTGACAGCTGAACTCAAAGAAAAGGACCTAAACTACGTGGTCACTAATTTCTATCAGGAAAAAATCAAGGAGCTTGAAAGAAGAAAAGACCGTGTTGAAATTACCAAACAAGTGATAGCTAAGAAAGGGCAAGAGCTTGAAAAGCTAATCAAGAAAGTTCAGACCGACATAGTCAAGACAGGAAGTGCAAAAGAAGACTTTAACGCTATTCTTGAAGGTAATGACTTGAAGAGAACCAAGAGGATTGTAATCAAAGCGCTTTCAAAAATGAAACTGGGCAAAATAGCCCAGAAAATGAACTTCCTCTCACCCTCAACAGCACTCACAGCAGCTTATTCGCACTTAAAAAACATGGACGAGAAACTCGTAGAGGAGTCAACATACTTTGAAAACGCAGAGAGTGAGGTCTCAGATGACATAAACTCCCTTTACAAGGACAGGGACGAATGCAGGCAGAAGAAATACGGTGATATGGAAAAAATAAAGAACCTTATATTAGAGAAGAGAGAATTCCAATCACAGCTTGAGCTGACCAGCAAGGAAAAACAGGAGGAAGCGTATTATGATCTTGAAAAGAGACTGTTTGAGACTGAAAGAAACCTAAAAGCTGCTGAAAAGAGTATTAATGAAGCAGGCGTGGTGGGAAGGTTCATCGATAACAGAATGGATGGAAACAAAGCCTATCTCAAAGAACTGGAAGTCATGCAGACCAACCTTGGCCTGGTACAGGAGCCTGTGAAAATGCTTATAGAGAACTATGAAGCCCAGATTAAGAACCAGACCCGATTGCTGAAAATGGGCGAAGACATCCAAGCCCAGGCTGAAAGAATAATCAATGTCAGGGAGTTATTCAACACCACCATAGAATACGCCATGCTCGACATGGGCAAGTTGGTAGAGCAGCACAAAGCCCTGAACGAGCCGCTCTTCAAACAAGAAACATTAAGGTTGACAGCAGGGGTTGCTGAGGACGTGAAAAAGAAGATCGAGCTTAACAGAGTCAAGGAAGCTTACAAGAACATAAAGGAAGTAGAAGACGGTTATACAACCCTTGGTTTGAAACTAGGGGATGATGAGACTGCAATTCAGGCTGCTTTCAGAAGCAAAGTAAGAATCACCCATCCAGACCTTAACCAAGATGCTAAAGCAAGAGAAGGGGTGCAGGGTATTGATTTGGACCGCCTCGCCCAAGCCAAGGAGATTTGCATAGAGTATGCCAAGAGCATAAAGCAAGGCAAGGGAGAGGACAATAGAGGCGACCAATCAGGCTTTATGCATGACGAGCAAGGCGACGAGCAAGGCAAGCAAAAGTATACCGCCCCACCACGCCCCGGTGCCCAGCAGGATGCATGAAAATAACATGCTAAAGTGTTTATTTTTAGTTTTCATTTATTTTTAATTTTTATTGCTGAGCAGAGTGCGTGATTCATATGAGCATCATAGAGCTAAAAGGTGAAAAAAAAGAAACTTACCTTACTAAACTAAGCGCTTCTCTCTCCAAGGCAAAAGAGCTTGACCTCAGCTGCGATGCTGAGCTTGCGAAGATAATCAAGCAGACAGGCTTTCTAAGAAAAACCAAGGATTTTGGCATCTATGATTCTATAAGGGTTGATAATGAATCAGGATTCTTGCACCTGGCAACCATTACCGACCTGATTGCCAAGAAAGAGGCTGCTGAGAGAAAGCTTAGCAAGCTTCCAAGCCGTGAAAAAGTAGTTGAGGACATCATCGCCCAGCTCCACACAGACCATCCTGATTTCTCAAAGAACAGGAGCCTGTTACAAGAGATTGTGTTTTATGATTCCCTGCTAAAAGCAGAATTCCCTACAAATAATCCTGAACTAAGAATAGAGAAAATACTTTCTGTGAATGAGGAACCTAAAGTGAGCGAGTACGAACTACTTATTGGAGGCTATGACCCTGCCAAAATGATGTGGAATTATTATTCTATCCTCTTACTCCAAAATAACAGGGCAGCAACATTGCTAACTCGGGACAAGATCAATCCGACCTTTTCCAACTACTTTGACAATGCCTGCTTTGGCTACGGAGCAGAGGATGTGTATAACGCTCTCAACCAGCTAAAACCCATGGGCATAATCAAGGTTGAGAGAAATGTGCTTGGCCCATTCTATTCTGGAGAAATGCTTTCCAATGCAGGCATCCCACCTGCTATACGAGCAGTTCTTGAAGAAAAACCAGAGGAGTTCTTCCTAGCCATTGAGGAGAACGCAGTAGAGAATTCCCACCTCTACGTTGCAAAGGATTTCAAAGAGGAGAAAAACAATCCGAATCTGAGCAAGCACCTCAAACTCAATTTTATATGCAGCTCAGACCAGCTTGCCAATCTGATGTACGAGTTTCACACTAATTTTGAACACCCAATCAAATGCCTTGTAGCAGGCGATGAAAAATGAGCCAAAGAGAAATAGGAATTAAAGAAAAAAAGGAGCATCTCTACCAACTCTGCAAAAAAGAAAAAGAACAATACCTGGCTGTGCTCCAGCATCTCGGGATGCTAACTCATCCTTATCTTCAAAAGGAATATCGTAAAGAAGAGCCAATCCATATTGACAAAACAGGGTTTTCCCCCCAGCTCTCAAGAGAACTAGGAGAATTATATCTGGGAAATCGTTTCATAATTGTTTCCCCAAACCAGAAAACAGCCTCAGTTATGAACCCTGCCTTATCATGCACTTACCTAGTGATTGATGCATTCTTTGAAAAGAGCAGCTCACTGATTGAGAAGATGCTCATGCATGAGCCCATCCTGGGTAACATCAGGATTGGCCTAAAATATGTTGCGAGAACAAAAGAGCCAGTGCGTGTGTCCTCAGGAGATAATAAGGGGGATAATGAACAACAAGAAAACAGTAAACTAAGAGAACTAGATTTTTTCCAATACTTCAGACATCCAAATCTGCTTATGAACAATGAAGCTGGCACAGAGAAATCTTTTGTGATGGAAAAATCTTTCCTTGAGAACTGCGTGGTAATTCACAGCAAAATTGACACCCCAACTCACATGCTTCGCAAGCTAAGAAAGAGTATTCTAAGCGAAAACATGCTAAGAAAAGAGTTAAGCCTGGTGTTGAGACAGGATTACTTGCAAAGGCTGCACAACGAGATAAGGCAACTTGAAAAAATAGTGGGAGACACAAGGAATTATTCCTCTGAAAACATAGCAACCACTATTACACCAGACAGAAGAGGGGTTATAAAGGCTTTTTTGCAAGAGAAGGCCAATCAGCAAGAGATATACGAGATATATTTTGTGAACGGAATAAAACCAAGCGTGTTCTATTTTGCATACGCTCGGCACAGGCATGAAACAGATGTCAAAACAAGAGTTTGTAGTGCTCTTCCTGAGAACATCCTTAATTCATTAATCCAAAACAATCACGTAGTGCTTGATACTGAATTAGCGCGTAAGAGAATCATGGAGGTTGAGAATGATGTGCTTGCAAAGCACGGTTTCTACCTCATAAGAACCAGGCAGGATGCAAAGCTTGGCAAGAGGCTGGTGAAGAGAGAGCTCGGCAATATTGAAAGACTGGCATTACTAACCCAGCACCCGGCGTGGATTAAGGAGCTTGACCCGGAATGGGACTCTCTGGAAAAAATCCTCTCAAGAGCTGACTTAAAACTACTCTCGCCTAACCTCAAGTTCCAGTTCGCAAAGATCAGAGAAGGAAGTGAAAATGATGCTTCAAATGATGCTTCAACCACACTGATAAGGGAGATGATGGCAAGAATTAACCCATTTGATTATGTTGCTTCCCAGAAGTATGATGAGAAAGGCTTCATGGAAAAATTTCAGAAAGCAGACGAGGACACCAGCAGAATGATTATTTCAAAACTCACGGTGTTAGGAGAGAGTGAAAAGAACATGGGAGTCCAAATCTGGCTGGAGAAGAATTATCCTAAGCTAGTAGCTGATGTAAGAGAGGCTTTGAAATGAAAAAAGAGCTTACTGATGTAGAAGGAGAAGAAGTACAAGAAATTAAGATTAGCGCAGTTGATTCACCCAGAGGTAGAAAGCATCATGGGTCAGGCTTAGAAACATATCTCAACACGAGCGATTCCACAGCATACTTGTACACGATGACCAGTGTTTATGATACATTAAAGCAAAAAAGCAAAGCCATGGTCATGAATGAAATAGATAAAAGCATTACAGGCATTGCTGATACAGGGGTTTATGAGCATGAAAAAGATGAGGGTGATGGAAAAGGTGATGGAAAGGGTGAGGTTGATGGCGGGAATGGCAAGTGCATTACTGGCATTAATGGCATTAATGGCTTGGACACGGTGAATAAGATTCTTAATCAGAAAAAAAAAGAGGAGCAGGAAGCAGCCCTTGCAGTCACGCAAGGAGTTATTGATGAGTTCAGGGAGCCTATGTGGTGCTTCAGAGAATTAGTCCAAAATGCCAGGGATGCCAGAACCTCAAGAATTGACATCAATTTCAAGCTTGACTATTTGCTTGAAGGTGAGGCTCTTGAGCAGTATCTTGAGTTGATAAGAATAGGCAATTTTCCAAGGCTGAACCAGCTAGAGCAGATGAAGAACAAGCAGCTTGTTATTGATGAACAAGGCTATTCTGATGAAGTCGCAGAGTTGGTGGGAAAGAATTATCTTGAAACCTTAAAAAATAACGCCTTCTCTCTTGGCAAGTCCAGAAAAGAGGATATCATCCAGAAGCGCTACAACTCTTACGCAGACATTTACAACTATAGGGTATTAAGAAAGAGAGAAGGCAACCAGCTGTTAAGGTCATATCACTTAATGCTCAAGAATCTTCTTGGCTACGACCTGTTCAAGGACAACAAAATAAAACATAGTATTGAGAAGAAATTCGAATCCCTTGACCAGCTGCTCGAGAACATAGTTGTGGATGACATTGGCTTCTCAAGGCAGATTGCAGAGCTCTTAGGGAATGACAAGGAAAAACTGGTTTACTTTGACCTGCTCATGTTCTCCAAATTGAGGGTTGACTACTCTGATGAGGGATCTAATGATTCGCCTAACAGAATGGTCAAGAAAATACTTGGCCGAATAATGAATAACAGAAAAAATGATGATAATGCAGCAGGCACCATAATAAAAAAGAAGAAGACAAAAGAGGAATACATCAGGGAACTAAGTGAGAGAAGAGTTAATTTCATAAGCAGCCTTCTTAAGGTTTATCCTGAAGAAAAAGAGTTTGAAGAGCTCGTAGGAGAGTCTGCAAGGTACATCAAGGAGGTTTTAAAGGATAGGGTAAGGATAAGGCAGTACAGCCCTGTCAGGGTATTCTATGACCATCTTGAGACAGAAATGGGAAAAAACAGGAATAGTGTCTTGGTGAATTCTGCTCTTGAAAGCATTAAGGATAAGTCTCTTGTTGAACTTGTCATCAGCTGCGAGGATTATGGTACTGGAATGAACCATGAGGAGAGAAAAAGATTCCTCACTAACCTTTTTGCCTCTAGCAAGAAATATGACCTTGAGACTGTGGGACGTTTCGGTATAGGCTTTGCCTCTGCTTTCGCCCTTGACCCTGAAAACGTGGTTGTAGAGTCAACCAAGAAGAATGAGAGCTGGCGCCTGGTGTTTGATAGCAAGGACAATAACTTCAACTCCAAGTGCTACCAGATGAAAAACGATAAGTACAGGGAAAAAGGCACAGAAGTAAGGATCTACATGGAGCCAAGGAACAGGGAACCTGCCAAGAGATTTGTTGAAGAAGCCAAAGAGGTCATATCCCATTTCTGCGAGATGATTGAAACACCCATTTTTGTTGACAAAATCCAGGTAAATAAGGAGTTTGATGTGGATTGCGCTGTTAAGATGCGCTTTGAAGGTAAGGGAGTGGAAGGAGTAATCGGGGTATCTAACGAGCCTTTTTACAAGCTCTTCAACCACAGAATCCTCTTGGGTGAGGGAAGAGAATTCATTTCTGGATGGAACTTTCAAATTCTTGCCAGCTCCAAGTACTTGAGTTATGACATCACAAGAGAACATATTGAGGAGGATGCTCATTATCACAGAATTAAGAGGATGATTATTATGCAAAAAGACAACCTTGCCAAGAATGTTTTCAAGAAGCTTGAACAACTTGTCAGGAACAGAAATGAGAGAAAAGAGAGCTATATATGGAAGGAAGAAGAAGAAGCACAATATGATTGGAGGACCAGCTCCTGGAAGCGTGTGGAAGTAAAATACTGCATAGCAAGTGAAGGAACCAATCATGAAGAAGCAGAGCTTTGGAACTTTGCTGTAAAGTACATTGATGAGAAAATTCATCAGAGAAATAAGGAGAACGATGAGCTACGATGGTTTGGGTCATGGTGGAGAATAGATAAAAAGCTGAAAAGCCTGACAGCTAACAAGAGAAGGTTAGAGGATGTTCTTGCACCAGAAATACTTGACACCGAGCTGTTCTATGATCTTGGGAATAATCCTGTTAGTTTCAGGGAATTCCTTGATATAACCATAAAGCATGATAAGTGGGATGAGAACGAGATTCTCTATGCAAACAGCAAGGACAGGCTTGCAGAGCTCCTCTTAAAGAGCGGTAAAAAGATTTTCAAGAAGAGCAGCGTCTCATTTGACCAGCACGACTATTGGGGGTCTCCAAGGACCAGTTTTGTTAACAAGTTCGGCCACACAGAGGATATAACATCATCATACTATGTTCCTGTTGCTTTTGATGAAGCAGAGCTGGACGAGAAGCAGAAGAGCTTCCTGCATTATGTTAACGAAGAGTTCAAGAAATCTCCGTTGTCAAAGTATTATCTTAAGATAAAACTGGCTAATCTCGGAGATAAAAAGGATTTGACTGATGAGCCCTTCATAGAGCTTCAGAACGTAAAAGCCAATGCCAAATGGAACCAAAACAGTGCTATGGACATGTATGACAAATATCGTTACTCATCTTTTTACAAGAAGAAGAAAGAGGCTACTATTAAGAAAAATGAAGAAAGCAAGAAAGGATTATTTGGTTCAATGAAAAAAATTCGTTCTGTCTTCAGTATAAAGGACACTCTTCTCCTTAACACTCATTCTGAATACATTCAAGATATTATTAAGCTAGGCTATAGAAGGAAAAAAGATGCTGCCTTGCTCTTGTTCCTAGCTGTTGCAAGCGGAAAGGATTATTATAATGAGAGTGTTGGCAAGAAAATGCTTGATTACCTTCTCTCCCAAAAAAGCAATGAAAAAGGAGGCTTATATCATGGTCAAGAATAAGGCTGAGACTGATGGACTTGAGGAAATCATAGAGGAGAATCCTGTGGGCTTCACTTTCCAGCAGGATGAGATGCTCAAAACAGTAGCTAAGTCTCTTTTCACTGACAAGTATGATTATGCCAAAGCTTTATTATCAGCTGCGAGCGGCTCACCAGGAGTTACCAAGATAAAGATAACTGCAAAACCAGGAAGATTCTCCATATGGAATGATGGTCAGGGAATGCCGATTGAGAAGCTTAATCATGTTCTCTCAAGAGTCTTCACAGGAGATGATTCAGGAGCAAGCACTGAGTTTGCTATAGGACTACTCTCAGCTCTTGAAACAGGCTCCAATGAAGTAATCTTTGAATCAGCACTGCAAATTCAGAAAAAAAATGAAGAAAAGGATGAGGAAAAAACACAGGAAGCTGTACCAGAGGCTTACAAGATATCTATTAACACCAAGCAAGGCGAGCTCAAGTTTTCTGAGCCAGAGAGGAGTGAGTTAAAAGAAGGCACAAGAATCACTGTTTACAAGAACAAGTTCTCGCTCAAAAAAAGCCTGGTTTCCTTGATTAAAGGCTCAACAACTCCAGAGGCTGTGAAGATAAAAGAGGCATCCAAGTTCTTCACTATTCCTGTTTATATGAATAGAAGAAGAATTAACAAACCTCTCAAGCTCGAGGAATTGGCTCTGAACAAGTATGTTTTCAACACCCAAGGCCTGGATATCAGCGTAGGATTCAGAAAAGAAAATAACAATTCTGGAATTTACATATTTAATAAGAATATTTATCTTGAATCAGTCTCGCTCTCCAAGTGGGAGTATGATGATTCTGATCTTCCCAGAGAACAACGTACTGGTATCGAGCCTCTTATTGCTATTGTTAATTCCAAGAACCTGAAAGTTGACTTAAAGAGGACAGAACTGGTCAAGGGACAGATGAGTAAGATTCTTGACTGTGTTGCTTCGCATTACTATGAAATGCTGCTTGATTATCTCAAGGCAGATAAGGAGAGTTCTTTGGGAGCAGACAAGGAGTGGCACACCTCGTTGCTTCTTAATGCAATATTAAAGCTAAGCAATCCGATAAGACTTTATTTATCAAAAGAAAATCATGAACAATTCAAGCGGGATATGCAAGATCCTGATTACCATCTTGCTAATCGCTATGTTAACGATGAGCTGAGGTGTAAGACTATTACAGAACTCGTTGAGTTGCTCTCAGAGGAAAAGCTTTTCAAAACCATGAGCAGGAAGAAATTATCCTTGAAAGAAGTTTATGAGTTAAAACAAAAGGGGAGACTTGTTTATTTCAAAAGAAGAAAAGAGGGTATAGATTTCTCAAGGAATCCTGAGAAATTAGAAAATATTATTGACCTATTTGATGATTACACCTATGGCGGGGGTATAGCCCAAATTGCTCTAACAAACGTGCTTGACTCTGCTGTCACAGTTGGTGCCTTTAAGACAAAAAACTCCGCGGTTTTTGAAGAAGTGAAATATGATTATAGCGTGATGAGGCAGTATATGAATAATCCTTTTGCTTTTGAATTCGAGCCCTTCAATGCTGTTGCCAACAACGCTCTCATGTACTGGCCTTTTAAGCTTATTGAGTTCTCTGGAAAGAATCTTCTGGTCAAGCCAGCTAAAAAAGCTTATACTGCATTCGCCAAGTGGAAGGAGAAGCGTGCTGCAGAAGCTGCTGAGAAAAGAGTAGAGAAGTGGACGAGAAAAGAGGAGGAAGAACAAATAAAAAAAGATATGCTCGAAGAGAGGCTGCATATACGAGCTGTTCCTTTTGGTAAGTTCGCCAAAGTAACCTTCAACCTGGAAGATAAGATTTCGAAGTTCACAAATAAGTTTGGCCAGAAAAGCACTCTTTTTGGAGAATATCTCTCAAATAATGCTTCAAGAGGGTGGAGCACAACTAAAAAGGTTGCTGGTTATGGTTTAAGGCTGACAGGAAAAGGACTGAAATACGGAGCAACAGGGGTTGCTGTTCTTATTGGCGGTGTTTTCGGAATTATTGGCGTGGGTACAATAGGAATCGCAAAAGGAGGGTATGTTGCTGGTAGAGAAGCGTATAAGAGAGGAAAACAAGCAGGCCTTTTTGTTCACAAATACACCACTAAACCTGTTATTAATTATGTTGACAGAGTTTATGACAAGGTAAAGGGAAAGTATGAGATAAACAAGGCTAAAAGAGAGGAAAAAAAGGAACAGAGACATATGGAGAAATACAAGATAAAAGCAGAGAAGAATGCGAGGAAAATACAAGAAAAAAAGAGGAAACAGCAAGAAAAAAACAAGAAGAAAAACCAGCTGGCAGTTGAGAAGCAAAGACGGGAGACAGAAAAGGAAAATGAGCAAAGACTTGCAGAGGAGAGGAAGCAATATAATATTAATGAGAAGGCATTGGAGAAATTCATTGCGAATGCCCTTTTTGCAGATAATGAGTTGTTCAACAACATCAACACCCAAGTCTTATTTTGGGATAAAAAGGACATTCTTAATAAGCTTGGAAAAGAAACAGGCAGCCTTTTCCTTTACAAGCCTTTTGGCATTATCAGAAGAACCAAGATTTCTGACAAGATTTCTGATTCAAAAGCCGGAGATTTTATTTCTGACCTTATTCTTTCCTCTTATGGAACTAACAACGAGAAAGGAAAGAGTACAGAAGCTTTTTATAATTATCTGCTTGTAAACACCGCTCATAGCACCCTTGTAAAAGCCATAATTAATTACCAGGACACACCAGGGTTCAAGCACAGCTTTATATCTTACATGCTCAACTATCTCAGAACAGATAAGAGAAGGGATGATAATAAAGATTATAAACACGCCATTATTGAGTACCAAAAAGCTATAATGCCTGAAATACTGAACACTTATCTTGACGAAGTCTTCAATGAATACGAAGGGAACAACAAGGAAAAATTCTTCAAGGAAGTCAACACCTTTACCCAGGATGAGAAAAAGGACTTCTTCAAGAAGCTGCTTAATTCATCGAACAGAAATAATGAGATAGATTCTCTGCTAGAGCAGAACAAAACTGACTATGCTCTTCTCGAGGAGGTTGCAAGGGAAAATATTAAGGAAGCAAGAAAGAGCACAGAAAAGAGCACAGAAAAAATAATCAACTAGCCACGGCTTTTTTATTTACCCATTTTTATTTATCTTTATTTATCCTTACTATAAACCCTCATTGCGCAGTATTCTCCGCACATTGAGCAGCCTTGCATGTTTTCAAGCTCAGGGTTCTTCTCGCACTCTGCTCTTCTTAACTCCTTGAACTTCTCAGGGTCAAGGGATAATTCCTGCATAAGGTTCCAGTTAAAGTTTCTACGTGCTTCTGACATCTTCCTGTTCCTCTCCAACGCCTGACTGTTGCCTCTTGCAACGTCTGCTATGTGAGCTGCGAGCTTGGTAATAATAACTCCTTCTCTGACGTCGTTAAGGTCTGGAAGCCCTATGTGCTCTTTCGGTGTGACGTAGCACAGGAAGTCTGCTCCGTGATAAGCAGCTAGTGCTCCGCCAATGCCTGCTGCTATGTGGTCGTAGCCAGCAGCAATGTCTGTGGGTAATGGGCCTAGGACGTAGAAAGGAGCTCCTCGGCACATCTCTTTTTCCAGCACAACGTTCTTTTTGACTTGGTTAAGGGGCACGTGGCCTGGGCCTTCAATCATCACCTGCACTTCGTAATCATGGCACTTCTCTGCAAGCTCGCGCAGAGTGTTCAGCTCATAAAGCTGGGCTTCGTCGCTGGCATCAGCTATTGCTCCTGGCCTTAAGCCGTCTCCAAGACTGATCGTGACATCGTATTCTCTTGCAATCTCAAGCACCTCGCCAAAGTGCTTGTAAAGGAAGTTCTCTTTGCCGTGCTTCCTCATCCAGTGAACTAGGAAAGCTCCGCCCCTGCTCACAACTCCAAGCACTCTTTTCTCGAGCAAAGGAATAGCTTTATGAGTCACGCCTGCGTGCACAGTTGCAAAGTCCACTCCGTCCCTGGCGTGCTTTTCAAAAACTTTCAGATAATTTTTTAAGCTCATATTCTCATAGCCGCCTGCTTCAGCAGCTGCCTGGTATATTGGCACTGTGCCAAAAGGAGCAGGGCATCTTTTTATCAGCTCCCTCCTGATAGAGTCTATCTGCTTGTAATCATTAAGAACTGTCAAGTCCATTATTGTATCAGCGCCTGCATCCAGGGCAACACTCATTTTTTTCAGTTCTTCCTCCAACCCTGATTTCTCAGGAGAAGCGCCGATGTTAGCATTGACCTTAACCTTTAAGTCCTTGCCAATCCCTATCGGCTGAAGGTTCTTGTGGTTCTTGTTAGCAGGAACCACGACCAAGCCAGCCCGAACATAATCCCTTAGAGTATTAACAGGCATACCCTCTAACTTGGCAGCGCGCTCCATTATAGGAGTATAAATTCCCTGGTTAGCCCAGATGAGCTGAGTCATGAAATAGGGGTAATCTAATCAGCTATATATACTTATACTTATTGTGAATTAGAAACATATTTAAATAATCCTTTAATTTTTCCCTCCTAAACGGGCTCATAGCTCAGTCCGGTAAGGCTTTGCAAAAGCCTTAAGGGAAAGCAGTTAAGGAGGACGTTAACTTCGTTAAGTCCTCCGAACTAAGAAAGACTTTGCAAAGCTTGGAAACTAGAGCACTCGACTCTTAACAAAACATCCGTTTTGAAGCTTTTGAACGGCGGTTTGAAAGTAATCGAGTGGTCGGGGGTTCGAACCCCCCTGGGCCCATACAAATTATTTGAGAGCCAACAGTGTAACTAGTAGTCTTCTTAACAAGCACCAAGGCTTCTAACATTAGAAAGATTTTTATTTAACCAATGCTGCGGGTGCCTGATGATAATCCCTTTAATAGTGCTCGCTATTGTTTTCTGCCTGATTATCGTCAGAAAGGTTGGCAGAGTGAAGCTTAAGGTGTGGCAGATTATGAGCTTTGGCGGCCTGGCAGTTCTCCTGACAGGCAGCATATCTTTTCTTGACGCCATTAAGTCAATAAAAATGGATGTCATGCTATTCCTTTTCGGGATGTTCGTTGTTGGCCAGGCATTTGAGGACAGCGGCTATCTTCACCATGTTTCCTACAAATTATTTCGCAAGGCAAAAAGCCTTGATGCACTCCTCCTTTTCATCATATTCAGCGCTGGAATCAGCTCAGCACTGTTGATGAATGACACTCTCGCAATAGTCGGGACTCCCATCATGTTGTTGCTTGCCAAGCAGCACAAGCTAAACCCAAAGCTGCTCATCCTTGCACTGGCATTCTCCATCACAATCGGGAGCGTGATGAGCCCGATAGGCAACCCCCAGAATCTGCTCATAGCCAACCACATCAACAACCCTTTTGGCGAATTCTTCAGCCGCCTCATCATCCCGACCCTAATCAGTCTGGGCTTGCTGTTCCTTCTGTTAAAGCTCTTCTTTAAGGAGCAATTCCATAACCATAAAACAGCAAAAGAGCGTGAGCCTGAAAAAATAAAGAACCCTCAGCTGGCTCTTATAGCCAAGCTATCCCTGGCCCTGGTCATCATCCTCATTGCAGCCAAGATAATCCTCTACTTTTTTCACATTGAGCTTAACATGGTATTAATCGCCCTGGCAGGCGCTGCGCCAATACTAATTTACAGAGCTATTTCACGCAAGTTCCACATCATGAGGAAGCTGGACTGGCACACCCTGCTCTTCTTCGCAGCAATGTTCATCCTTATGCAAAGCGTTTGGCAAACCGGGTTTTTCCAATCGGCAATACAAAACCTGAAACTGGACATAGTATCAACTCCAATGATACTCATTATCAGCACCATCCTCAGCCAGCTCATAAGCAATGTCCCACTGGTAGCCTTATACCTTCCCCTGCTCCAGCACGTACAAGTGCCTGTGCACGGGCTAATAGCCCTTGCAGTGGGAAGCACTATTGCAGGAAACATGACCATAATGGGCGCAGCCAGCAACATCATCATATTCCACAAAGCTGAGAGAAGAGCAGATGTTTCCATCACATTCTGGGATTTCTTCAAAATCGGGCTGCCGCTCACCATCATCAACCTGCTAACCTACTGGGTCTTTTTACACTAAGAATGCAAGACGAAACATATATAAATTAAATCCGAATCTTCTGAGAAGAAGCAACAAGCCATTTGAGCTTATTGTTTTCAAATGCCCCTGTAGTGTAGTCCGGTAAGCCTTTGCTTGGACAATCAATCACAATGCCCTCTCGAGGCATTGACCCGAGTTCGAATACTTTCGGACTTGTTCGAAAGGAACGAGACGAAGTCGACTTTCTCGGCGGGGGCATTATTTTATTTTTAGCTTAAGAATTATTAACTAATCTTCTCTTCAAGCATAGATGGCAGTTCTTGTTTTGCCTTGTCAAGAGCATCCCGGGCTCTTTCGTACATCTTGACAGCCTCCATTATGTCAGGAGGTATGTTCTCTTTTATCAGCTTCTCTAGTTTCCTGTATTCTTTTACTTGTTTGAGGTGCTCTTCTGGCTCGTCTAGCGTTGTTTGGTAGAGGGAAGCCATTCTTTCAAGCCTGCTTTGGAGCTCGTTTGCCAGGTATTCTAGTTGTTCCTTTTTCATTTTTCGTATTGCTTGGAGAAAATAGGTGGTGAGCTCTACGAATTTCCTTTCCCTTACGTTCTGCTCTGTGCCCAGGGCTTGGTCGAGTTTGCTTATGTATTCTTCAACCGGTGCCAAGTCGACTTCGTAGGGCTTTTTAGAGGTGTAGGTTTTCCCTCTTATTGTTCCTGTGCCTATTATCCTGGTCATCTTGCGCAGTGGAGGAATGAAGTGTTTTATTTAAAATCTTTCTTTCAAGAGGGGAAAAATAAGCAAAAATTTTATAAACTAATCAGTAGTTACATCATTCATGGCAGCTGATGAAAGGCAAAAAGAAGAGAACAAAAGCAAAACAGCAGCAGTCCCATTCTCAGCAGACCCCATACACAAAGGGCATATCGACATAATAAGGAGAGCAAAAGAAGAATTAGGGTTTAGGGAAGTGCACGCAGCAATATTAGAGAATCCTTCTAAAAAAAGTAGGCACACCTTTAGCCTTGAGGAAAGAATGGACATGGCAAGGAAATGCCTGTCGCACATAGCCGGGGCGAAAGTAGTTTCTTTCAAGGGCTTGCTAGTGGATTACGCTTATGAGCAGATGATTGAGGATGTTATCAAAGGAGTGAGGAATGAGGAGGACTTGAAGTATGAAACCCTCCTTAGAGAGGTTAATGACAGCCAAATAAGAGGAATCAAGCACCACTTAATCAAGGCAAGACCAGAGTTGGCGCACATAAGCTCAACAGTTGTCAAGGCAATCGAGGAAGCCCAGGGCTTCACTCATGAGTATGTCCCTCTTTATGTCAAGCAATGCCTGGAAGCCAGGATGTCATCGCATTACATCGTCGGAATAACTGGCGAGATTGTTACAGGCAAATCTTACGTCACAGACAAGCTGATAGAGATAGGAAAGAAAAGAGGGATGGCTGCGTATAATCTTGACCTGGACGAAATCGGGCATGACATACTTGAAAAACTTCAGCAGCCCAGGTACGTGTGGGTGAGGGAGGAACTTGGAAAATGCTTTGGAAAGGAAATCATGGATGAAAAAAACTGTGTTAATAGGAAGGTGCTCGGAGAGATAGTGTTCAGTGCACTTCCCAGACTAGAAAAACTGAACCGAGTAATGGAATTACCTATGGAAGTGAGAATGAGAAGAGAACTACTAGAGAACAAAGGGCTCATATTTTTCAATGCAGCGCTAATAGCAGAATCAGAGAAGAACTACATCTGCAATAATAACTTAATCCTTGTAACCGCAGACAAGCAGAGCAAGGAAAGAAGGCTTAAGCTAAAAAACCTTACTCCTGAGCAGATAGCCAGAAGGCTGGGAAGCCAGTACAACAACGCAGGCAAAGCAGCAAAGCTAAGAAGCTTCATATCTGCTGAAGGCTACGGCAACTTATGGGTGCTTGACAACTCTGATAATTCTGATCCAAGGAATCTTGAGAAGCTGTTTGACGATATAATCAATAAGATGGATATTTACGGCGAGCTGAGGTTCATGGGCTTGTGGAACAGGCTAGGAGCTGACGGAAGCTACGAGGCTGCTTACACCAGAATAAGAGAAGAGCTTGCAAAGCCTCACAGGTATTATCACACTCTTAACCATGTTGTAAGAATGCTCAATGCATTTGACGAAGTCAAAGACCAGATACAAAACCCAGACATGGTTGAATTCAGCATCTGGACTCATGATTACTGCTACGCTGAGAAGTCAAAGGTTAACGAGGAAAAGAGCGCAGATTTCGCCTACAAGCTGTGCAAAGAAGCCCAACTAGCAGAGGAGTTTGCAAAAGGAGTGCACAAGCTTAACATAGTCACCAAGCACAACCTTATGCCTGCAAACACAGACGAGGCTTTCATGATAGACCTGGACTTATTAATCCTCGGAGAATCAGACGAAGCGTTTGATGAGTACGATGATAAGATAAAGCAGGAGTACGGTTGGATTCCTGAAGAGCAATACAGGACTGGCAGAATAGCTGTTCTTGAAAGCTTCCTTGCCAAAGGCGACAACCTTTACCACACCGATTATTTCAGGAGCAAGTACGAGGCTCAGGCAAGGGAAAACCTGGAAAGGGCGGTTGAAAAGCTCAGGGGATGCTAATAATGTTCAAGGATCATAAAGAATTATCATTGCAAGTAGGGGAACAAATCGAGAATGCGTGTCGTGGGGCTAGGAAATCTAACGTGAGATCATGGGTTCCGATTGGTCTCGGAGATTTGTGGGGCGCGGTTCTTCATGGAGAAAAGCTCGGCTTGATACATCCTGGGCAAACAGTGCTGGACATGGGCTCTGGAAGCGGCTCTTCCTCTCTCCTATGGGCTTATCAGGGATATAATGTTATTGGCATAGAAATCTCCCAGAAACTGGCCAGAAGTTCTAAAGAAGCAGTCAGGAAATGCCAAAACCTGATGAAGGATGGCCTTGAAGTCAGAATATTCAACGGAAGCTATTATCCTAAAAGTTATATTGAGAAAAGAGAAAAAAGGAAAAGCATTGCAGAAAAGATTGAAAAGGAATACTTTGGCCATTCTAGAAATCATAAGAGCGAAATCTTTTTTCCTGTTTGCAAGGAGGATGTTTATAAAAAAAACAAGATTGAGATGAAAAGCATTGACGTGTTCTACGCTTATATCTGGGGCGTCCAGGGCCCTTCAATAATGGAGGTTTTCAAAGACTATGCGCGTGATGACACAATTCTCTGCATAATAGGGAGGATTGATGAAGAGCATATTCGTAAAATCGGGTTATTTCCAGCAGTTGACGACGCCTATTCCTACACCCAGTACATCACAAAGGGGGTTTTTTTCTAGGGCAAACGAAAAATTTAAATACCCTACCCGCAGTCTTTTTATTGTCGAGAAGGTTTCTCCAATAAAAAAATCATGAGATAGTTTGGAGAGCGATTAGCACTAAAAAATCATTGGGTGAAATTATGATAAGAAAGGGAGATTTCATAGAGCTGGATTACACAGGCAGGATTAAGGACGACAAAATCGTGTTTGACACAACTGTTGAGCAGGTGGCAAAGGACAGCCATATTCACAGTTCCAAGTACAAGTACGGCCCTGTTATTATTTGCATAGGCGAGAAGCACCTTGTCAAGGGCTTGGATGACGCGCTCATAGGCAAGAATCTTGGCAAGTACACTGTCGAGGTAAAGGCTGAGCATGCTTTTGGGAAGAAGAGCGCTGAGCTGCTGAAGCTTCTGCCCTTGAAGCTGTTTGCAAAGGACAACGTCAAGCCTTTCGTGGGCTTGGAAGTTAATGTTGACGGCATGCTGGGCATTGTGAGGAGCGTTAGCGGCGGCAGGATTATTGTTGACTTCAACCACCCATTGGCAAGCAAGGACCTGGTGTATGAAGTTGATATTAAGAGAGTGGTCACAGACCCTCTTGAAAAAACCAGGGCAGTGCTTGAGCTCGTGGGAGTTCCTTTTGAGAACATCGACATACTTGATGATAAAGGAATAATAACCCTCAAGGCAGCTATTCCGCATGAAGAGATAGGCAAGAGCCTGGCTGAGAGCATCCAGAAGCTTACTGGCCTGAAGAGCGTTGAGTTCAAGACCAAGGAAGAGGCTAAGAAGGAGCTTAAGGAAGAGATAAAGGCAGAGCAAAAGGAAGAAGTTAAAAAGGAAGAGCGCAAAGGAGCAAAGGAGGAAGAGGTTAAGAAAGAGGAAGAAGAGGTTAAGGAGGAGAGAAAGGAAAAGGCAAAAGAAGCAAAGAAAGAAAAGCCTAAGGAGAATTAAGTTAAAAATTAAGCGGTCACTGATGCAAAAAGAAAGATTTATAAATTTCGTTCCTCAATAAAATATCCTAAGGAGAATAGGTATTACTTCAAAGAGAATTAAAAATCATCATCCTGAACCGGAGGTGTGGTTAAAGTGGCAGTCGGAAAAAGTGTTAAGGAAGCTGCTGACATCAGCAGGAAGAATGTTATTGACGAGGAGCTTGAGGAATTATTGGCTAAGCAGAGAGCCACTATTAAGGTGGTTGGCTGCGGCGGAGCAGGCAACAACACCATTAGCAGGATGACTGACGTCGGCATAATAGGCGCTGAAACCATTGCCATCAACACTGACGCCCAGGACTTGCTCTACACCACTGCTGACAAGAAGGTGCTCATAGGAAAGGAAATAACGCGAGGACTAGGAGCAGGAAGCATACCTAAGATTGGTGAAGAGGCTGCCAAGGAATCAGAGCATGACCTTAAGCAGGTGCTGGCCGGCGCAGACATGATATTCATAACGTGCGGCTTAGGAGGAGGGACAGGCACTGGAAGCGCTCCAGTGATTGCAGAGATTGCTAAGAAGCTAGGTTCATTAACAGTTGCTGTAGTCACCTTGCCTTTTGCAATGGAAGGGCACAGAAGGTATGAGAACGCAATCATGGGGTTGGAAAAATTAGAAAAGGTTGTTGACACCCTCATAGTTATTCCTAATGACAAATTATTGGAGTTAGCTCCTGATTTGCCATTGCACACTGCCTTTAAAGTCGCGGATGAAATACTGACCAACAGCGTGAAGGGAGTTGCAGAGCTGGTCACCAAGGCAGGATTGGTTAATCTTGACTTCGCAGACATAAGGGCAGTCATGGGCAATGGAGGAGTAGCTCTTATCGGCGTAGGCGAGAGTGACACTGAGAACAGGGCTGTTGAGAGCGTGGAGAAAGCCATTAACAATCCTTTGCTTGACGTGGATATTAGCGGCGCTAATGGCGCCCTGATCAATGTTGCTGGCGGTCCTGACATGACTCTTGACGAGGCCAGGAAAGTGGTTGAGACTGTGAGCGTGAAGCTTGACGAGGATGCAAGGCTTATCTGGGGAGCCCAGATATCTGAGGATTTGGAAGGCACCATCAGAACCTTGATTATAGTTACTGGCGTTAAGAGCAGCCAGATACTCGGGGGAAGGACCAGGACTGGCGGAGACGATAGAGGAGGGAAGAAGAAGGAAATTGAGGACGAGCTCGGCATAGAGTTCATTGATTAAGCAACTCAATGGTTTTCAGGCAATAGATTAGTTATGTTCAGATGAGGGGGTAACATGAAGGTTTGGGGGCGGATAAAGGTATTTTGGGTAGAATGCAAGCGAGTGCTTAGGATTACTAAGAAGCCTAACAAGGAGGAGTTCATAACCATTGTGAAGGTTTCAGGCTTAGGAATCCTGGCAATAGGATTGATAGGGTTCATCTTTCACATGATATACCAGTTCATAAAACCAGGATGAGAAACAATAACAATAAATGATAGCGTATATAATGATAGCATATAATGACGTAAGGCGATAATCATGGCTGAGGAAGAAGAGAAGAAAGAGCAAGAAGCTGAAGAGGCGGCTGGAGCAGGAAAAGAGCTGAATGAAGAGAAAAAAGCAGAGACAGTAGAGGACAAGCTGGAAGAGGCAGAGGAGAAAGTGGAAGAGCAGGCAGAAGCCGAGGATAAAAAGCCAGAAGAAGAGGCAGTGAGAGAAGAAGCAGGAATTATTGAGGAAAAAAAAGAAGAAGCAGAAATAAAGCCAGAGAAGACAGAAGCAAAGCAGGAAAAGGCTGAGGCTAAACAAGAAGCAAGCAAGCAAGAGCTTGCTGCCCCGGGAAAGCTAAGCTTTTCTGAAGCCGAAAAAGCAGGACCTCAGAAGGAAGACGAGTTCATGGCCATGATGAGAGAGGAGGAAGAGGAGAAGAAGGCTGCTCTTAAGCAAAAAGAGGAAGAGGAAATTCCTGCTGGAGAAGTAGAAGCAGCAGAGGAGGAGATCGGGCTTATTAAGAAGAAGGAGAAAAAGCCGAGAAAAAGAAAAGCCAAGGAAGCTCAGGCAGAGGAAGAGATGGCTGAGGGATTGACAGAGGAGTCTTCAGAGCCAAAGATTTATGCTTTGAGGACAACGGCTAATCGTGAAGACCAGGTGATGGATTTCCTCTCAAGCAACGCTACCAGGAAGAAGCTTGAAGTTTTTTCTGTGATAAGGCCTCACGGGATGCGAGGCTACATATTCATTGAATCTGCTACAAGGAATGATGCTGAGCAGGCAGCCTTTGGAGTGCCTTATGCGCGAGGATTGCTGCCAAGCATTATCCAGTACAGCGAGATTGAGCACATGCTCGAGCAGGTGAAGAAGGAAGCCAATATCCAAAAGAATGATATTGCAGAGATCATCAGCGGCCCCTTTAAGAGGGAGAAGTGCAAGATTACCAGGATTGACAGGACAAAAGAGGAAGTGGTGGTTGAGCTGCTTGAAGCAGCTGTCCCTATCCCTCTGACCTTGAAGATGGATGCTGTGAGAGTGATAAGAAGGGACAGCGAAGGGGAACCAGAGGCAGCGGAGAAGTAAAATTTCTATCCGCAACAAGAAAATCTTCGATTTTCTGTTCCTGAAAAATAAATTTTTTCAGAAACCTTTATAAACAGTTTATATCTTCTCGAGGATTAACATGCCAAAGGAGACAGTAGAAGCGCTTGTGGAAGGAGGAAAGGCAACAGCAGCACCTCCGCTCGGACCAGCTCTAGGGCCTAAAGGAGTAAATATTGGGCTGGTTATTGCTGAGATTAACAAGAAGACTGCCAGCTTCAAAGGCATGCAAGTCCCTGTCAAAATCATTATTGATCCTTCTACAAAAACTTTTGAGATAACCATTGGCACTCCGCCTGCTGCTGAGCTCATCAAGAAAGAAGCAGGCATCCAGAAAGGCTCAGGCAACCCTCTTGACCATGTTGCTGACCTTAAGATTGAGCAGATTATCAAGATTGCAAAGATGAAAGAGGATTCTCTCGGCGGAAAAACCCTTAAGGAGAAAGTAAAGGAAGTCATAGGCACCTGCAATTCAATGGGAGTGAAGGTGGAGGAGATGCATGCCCGCGATGCCATCAAAGCAGTCGATGCAGATAGGTTTGACAAGGAGATAAAGGCAGAGAAGACAGAGCTCACAGCAGAAGAGCTCAAGGAAATAGAGGAAGAGAAGAAGAGGCTCCAGGCAGAGATTGCTGCGAAGAGAGAGGAATACCTGACCAAGGCAAAGGCTGTAATGAAGGAGATGGAAGGCAAGGAGGCGAGAGAGATAAGGAAGAAGATGGAAGAGCTCGAAATCCCGGACTTAATCATCCACGAATTATTGCCGACAGAGAAGGCAGTGCCTGGCAAGGAAGGAGCAGCACCAGCTGCAAAGCCAGGAGCAGGAGCAGGAGCAGGAGCAGCCAAGCCTGCGGCTGGAGCAGAGAAAGAGAAGAAATAAACAGTTATTCTTATTACATCATTTCTTATGGTTCAAGCCTACTTAAAAGCGCCAGAATAGATTAGCAGTAATATAATTGCAACGAGTATGACTATAACCCACCAAAATAAGTTCTCATAACGCCTAGGCTTAATCTGTTCAACCATTCCAAGGTAATATCTTGATGAACAGATATTTATAATTTTCGCTGGCAATCCTAAAATGAACAACCTCGGCTACAGGCCTATCGGCTAAAAAACCGAGGTTGTTCGTCCAGAAAATCGTCTTGAAAGCCAAAGTACGCAAATGACGATTTTCTGAAAACAACAACTTTAAAAACCCTCTACTATTCGCCTAACCCCATGGCTAAACGAATGAGCACTTTTAGGAGAAAGACCAGGTTCAAGCTTCAGAAGGCCAAGTCAAAGCGAGGAAAAATAAGCTTTCGGAGCTATCTCTCAGAGTACAATGCTGGCGAGAGAGTAATCCTTAAGACAGAGCCTGCGATACAGGAAGGCTTCTTCCACCCAAAGTATCAAGGCAGGGTAGGACTCGTAGGCAAGAAGCAAGGCTCATGCTACGAAGTTACTATTAATGATTTCGGGAAGGAGAAGAAACTAATCATTCACCCGGTTCATTTGAAGAGGTGTTAAGATGAGCAACCCACAGGTTACTGATAAGAAGTCCATCAACATGATTGCTCTCAGGGAAAAGCTGGCAGAGATAAAGAAGCGAGACGGAGAGCTCAGCCTTAGAGGCAATAAGACAGAGGAATATGTTAATGAGTTCGCAATGCTCAAGCCAAAGCAGGCAGAGGAGCTTTACAAGGAGCTGGAAAAGCTTAGCATTCCCAGATTAAAAGACTCTCATATCAACAAGATCATTGACCTGATGCCTTCAAGCGTTGATGAGCTCAAAGTGGTGATGCAGGGCTACACAGTTCCCATAACCAATGAGAACCTGAAAAAGATTACTGAAACAGTTGCTGAGTATTTGCCTGAGAAGAAGAAACAAGCAAGTGAAAAACTTGCTGTGCTCCAAAGTTCTGCTTTGGGCACAACGAAACCAAAGGTTTCGCTTGTTCCAGAAAACAAAAGTTTTCTGAAAAAGGAAGAGGCAAGCAAGCAAAAGCTTGCTGCCCCGGAAACGCAGAAACCTAAGGATTCTGAAAACTAGAGTTTTCTGGACCAAAAAGCAAAGCTTTTTGATTTCTGAATCCAAAACAGAAAGTTCTGGAAAACAAGGTGTTTCTGATAAAAAAGAAGGCTGATTATCTTTTTTTCTTATATTAATTTAAAAAACTTTAAATACGAGTTCTTAGTAGCATATAGTATAAGGGGATTACGAGGAAAGATTTAAACTAATTAGGAGAGGATTGGAGATGCAGAAAAAGGAAGAGGAAGCTGTAGTGCTGGACTTCCTGCCGAACGGCTATCCTTTTGACAGCAGGCCGATGCACTTGAAGACTCCTATTGTGCAGGCTGTTGGGGAAGAGCACTTCACATTGCTAGAATTGGTCCCTAGGAAAGGGATATTCCTCCAGCCTAACGAGACAGTATATATAGGAGAGGCTAAGAGGGACAAGATCCATCATATCAACGGTAGGATAGCTTATGATAAGCTCACAGGCACTGCCAAGAACGGCTTGAAGCACGTTGTTAAGGACAGGGTCAAAGCCCAGGAGGCAAGGTTTGTTGATTTCTTTAACAAAGCCCAGCCAGTAAGCACAAGGATGCACGTACTGGAATTATTGCCAGGAGTAGGCAAGAAGCATATGTGGGAGATTGTTAATGAGAGAAAGATTGAGGCTTTCAAGAGCTTTGCAGACATAAAGGACAGGGTAAAGCTGATGCCAGACCCAGTGACTACGATAGTGAAAAGGATTACTTCTGAGCTTGAAGGCAATGAGAAGCATTACTTGTTTGTAGACAGGCCTAGCGATAAGATGGATTGAGAGCGGCAAAAAAATAATTCTTCTAAAAATTTTAATTGGAGTTTGAGGAATAATCTTATAGGTCTAATCAAACTCTTTCTGAGTGTAAAAACTACTGGATATTTTGTAAGAATTTCGTGCGGACATCGCCACACTGGATATGTGTGCGTAGGATATATAAATGAGTGAAACATTCTGTATATTATGGCAGAAGAAGACAAGTTGTTTTACCATAATGCTTTCTGTTATTTTGTTTTTAGCCCCTATGTCCATTATAAAATAGAAAACCTTTTAATGAATCGGTCTTTAAAAAATGCGATTGAACTTTTATATAACCGATAAGTAACCAAAAAGTTTAAATAGTCTAATACACTACCAATCTAATATGGCAAACATAGAAAATATAAGATTACAGGAAGTATCAGAAAGCTATAGAAAAGTGCTTCACTACTTTTTTTCTTTTCCAGAACAGCCCATAAGCCTTAATGATTTATCAAGAAATATAAAATCTTCAAAAACATCCACAAAGGTTGCTGTTATGCGCCTAATAAAAGAGGGGTTCCTTAAAAAAGAAGTGATTGGGAATGCATGGAGAATCTCTGCAGACCCGAAAAGCCAATTCGCGGTAACAAGAAAAATACCTTATAATCTAGAGATGATATACGAATCCGGAATTATTGCTAGGGTGTATAATAAAATACCTGAAGCGCACGCAATAATACTTTTTGGGAGTTATAGGTGGGGCACAGATAACGAAAAAAGTGATATTGATATAGGAGTAGAAGTTTTAGGCAATAAAGCAATGCACATAGAAACATTACTAAAATTTGATAATCTTGGTTTCAGAAAAAATGTCCAAGTAAACCTGCACATCTTCTCAAGAGCCAAAATAGATTTAAACTTATTCACAAATATAGCAAATGGAATAGTGTTAGATGGCCTATTAGAGGTACATCCATGAATCAAAGGCAAAAACATCCAGACAAAAAGAATGCATCAAGCATCTTAGATGCTTCATCAAAACAGATGGATTACACTCTGACTTTAGAATCAAACAATGATTCTGCCTTTAACATAATTAGAAATATTTATGAATGCTTTAGAATGCTTGGCGATGCCTTGCTGGTTACTCAAGGTATTGAGTCAGAAGATCACTTGGCACCAATACATGAACTTATGAAAATAAAAGTTGAAACGCCAAGGTCTATAAAACTCGTTGACCATCTTCGAAGAATGAGGCACAACATAAATTATTATGGTTATACGCCAAAAAAAGAAGAAGCAGATGACGCGATTTCTTTAGCAAAATCATGTTTTAAGCCATTATTAGAAGCAGTTAAAAAAGAAATAGAAAAAAATGAATCTTTTAAGAGAATGAAACGGGCGTAATCAAATCTATCTAGACAAATTAACAACCTCGCCCCAAAGATAGAGCTAATCTTTAACATGCTTGGCGAGGCGTCTACGGCAAAGATTGCCAAGGCTAAGAATGCCCAGGGATTCCCAGAGAATAAGGATGCTGCAAAAAGAGGCGGAAAAATATCTGGTGATGCAAGGGAAAACCTTGAGCTTGAGTCTGGCGAGAATAATTGTTAGCTCTAACAACTATTTAGAAGAGCCTGAAAAAGTCAAGAGAAAGAGACTAAAATAAAACCTTTTATAAAAGGGTGAGCAATCAAAAAGGAGCTGTTGACTAGCAGGTTTTATCGTCTATAAATTTGCCGTAATTGTTGCTTTGCAACAGCTGGCTTATAATGGTTAACCTAACCCCTATTCTGGTTTGGATAGCCATTCCTTTATTCGGTGGTGTGCTTCTGTTACTGTACAACAAAAACTCTTTTTATTGTCAATTTGTTTGTCGTATTTTTTCTTGTTTTTTCTTGAGCAGATGATGATCCATTGGCTGAATCGCTTGTTAAGCCAGTCAATCTTGTTTTCTATTTGCAGGTCTTTATTCTTTCCTGTTTCAATCTCAACAGCCAATGTTTTATTTTTAATCTTGAATACTACATCTGATCTTTTTCCTTCTTCACAATACTCTATGATACTGTGCTCTTTGTCTAGTTCATGCACTAATTGTTTTATGCAGTAATGATAATCTGATTCTTTCCTTGGATCGTTGATTATTAGTAAGTTGTTACCTTTCTTTCCAGTCTCTAAGAATATGAATGATATGCTCCTGTAATTGTATTCGTGAATTAGTTTGTTTCTTTCTCTTCCTGACAAATCTTTTGCATGGTAAAAACTTTGTTTGAGCAAAGGATCATCTGAAGATAACAAGTTGGTTAGATGTTTTCTGGTTAGTATTCCTTTTTTGAACTCACCATATGTTTCTGTGTAGATTTTTTGCTCTTCTTTGTCAAAATCATTAAAGTTTGATGGGTATGCTTCATTTTTTAAGATGAAGCTTGTTGCTTCTTGTCTTATTTCATGTAATTTTTTTTCTCTCATTCTTTCCAAGTCAAAAGATTCCTTTGCCCTTCTAATTATGATTTCATCCATCATTAGTGCGCTTTCCGGGATTGTTTTTGTGTTTCCCTTGATTCGGAAGTATTCAAGCAAATGATTTTTCAAGGATTCTTCTTTCTCGTGCTTACTAATTTCAACTGTTCTCATTTGTTTTTCTTGGTTCATACTATTTTTAAGACTGTTCTCTTGAGAAGTGAGCTCTTGTTTTATTTTTTTTAATGAGTCTTGGATGTTTTCAATTTCTTCAGCATACTTCGTGGCTAGTTTATGGTTTGAGGCTATTGCTTGATTGAATGAGTTTTGTGTTTCTTCGAACTCTTGAAATGAACAAATATTTTTTTTGCGGTTTTGGCATAGTCTCTTCTCAAAAATTTCTTTTTGTTTTTTATTTAAGATTACTTTTTGCTTAATCTTTTTATAGGTAAATATTAAAGCTATAAAGATAACTGCATAAGAAATTAACAAGATTATTGTTCTGATGATTTCTTCAGGATAATTGTATGTTGCTAAAGAATAATAGCTAATATTCAATAAGGGCACTAATATTAGAAATAGACTAGCCCATCTTAAAATGGCTGATGTTTTGTTTTCAGTAAATTTGCTTATGAAAGATAAAGATAACAACAATAACGATAACACGATCATTATTGTGTTTGTTGAGTAGTTCACTACCTTTTCTATTCCTAGTTCTTGTATTTTGTTCTGGAAGTATTTCATCAGCAACAAACCTATTAAAAGCAATAGAATTGCTTTTCCCATTTGGTCGTTTGCTTTTTCTTCCATCTTACCTTTTTCAAAAATATTCTTTTAATGTATTGTTGTTTACATCTTTGTTTTCCCAGACTTTTTCAAAATCCTCAATAACTCTAATACCAGAATAGTTAAGGTAAATGTCGGTGGTTGTTATGCTGCTGTGTCCTAGAATGCTTTGTAAGGCTCTTGGGTTTCCTCCTCTGTGAAGATAAGAGACTGCGAATGTGTGTCTTAGGACGTGTGGGCTTACGATTTTTCTTATTTTTGCCCTTTCAGCCACTATTTTAACGTATTTTTGTATTGTTCTCATGGCTATTGGTATTCTTGGTTGTTGCGTGAAGCATTGTTTTAGGTAGAATCTCACCACTTTACTTATTGGTATTACTCTTCTTTTGTTTCCTTTTCCTATTATGTTTATGCAGTTTCTTTGCCAGGCGACGTTGTCTTCATGAAGGTCGGCCAGTTCACTAACTCTCATTCCAGTATCCAACAAAACGTTTATTACTAGTTCTTCTTCAAATGTTTTGCAGGCTTTTCTTAGTGCTACTATCTCATTTTCTTCTAATGGTTCTCTTTTGTAAGTAAAGGTCATGTTTTATTTCACCTCACATAATGCTTAATATTCGCCATTCTTTTAATAATAATCTCGGAAAACGTAATACATTTCAATGAAGCAGGTGTAAACTACTGCGGGCCAAAGCCCGACCGGATAGCAGACGACTCAGGTCTCAAGAATAGGACAACTTTTTACCAGGATAAACACCAAGCCGTATTAATTCTTCCTGTTTGTCTTGTGGCAGCAGATGCCAACGATATATCAGAATTTCATGGAATTTACCAACCATGCCAAATAATTCTAAAATTAGTTATACCTACATAATGTCTAAAGTATTGTTTTTTAGTGCTTTATAAGAATGCAATGTTCGACGATAAAAGCCAATTCTACATTTTGGCGAAATTTCTCCTAAAAGCGTCTTCAATGCTTGGAAGCCAGAATTTTTCATAGGTTCGCTTATAAGCAGAATAAAAGAATTTCAACAAAGCAGTATTGTCTTTTCTGTTAATAGCAGCGACTAACGAAGTCCTGTATGCCCTTGAAGATGAGCCCCTTACAAGCAGTGGCGGATAACCGGCATCAGAAAGCTGTTTAACCATTATCAAGCGGCCAAGACGGCTGTTGCCATCAGCAAAGCCATGAACTGACTGGTAATCCTTATGGAACAATATTATCCTCTCAAAATCAAAAACCTTGTTCTTTGAAGAATAATAATCATTTAATGCTTTTTTATATCCTGATTGAATCTTTTCCGGGTCAGATGTAATCGCAAGATCATCCATATCACCAAAAGTCACTTTATTCTTGCGAAATTGCCCGGCAAAAGGGAATATTCCTTTATAAATCAAGCCATGCAAGGCTTTAATCTGCTTGGGATAGCGCAGCCTCATTTTGCTAAGAAGGTTGTGCGCTTGCTTCAATTGATGATAAAGAGGAACATCAAGGGCATTGATCCTCGAAACATCAATACCTTTTTTTTCATCAAGAGCCTTGGCTATTTCGTAGCTAATAGTTCCTCCCTCCATTTCCATGCTGTTAACAAGAAAAGTCCGCAAAAAAACATCCATGATTCTCATTTGCTCTTCTTTTGGCAGTTTCTTGAAAAAGACCTGAAAAAGAAGCTTATCCCTCTCAAGAGTGTAAATTTGAGTACCATATTGGAAAAATCTTGAAAACTTTGTGTTTTTTTCTATGTATTGCGCGCGCTCTTTTGCGATCTTATCAATTATTTTCTTATTAATTCCTATGAATTCACTGATACTGAACTGCTTATCTTTAGGAAGGTAAAAGGAAACTTTCTGCACCTTTGCACCAGTCCTAAAACTATGCTCAAGATAAGAATACTCATGCCCTTTGATGATTCTTTTATTAGTAAACACGGTTATACCTACAGAATGACCAAACATAAATATAAATGTTTCGATTTGAAGCGACAGGCTAGACGACTCAGGTCTCACGAGCAGAACAAGTTCTTCATAATATAAAAAGGTTTCTGAAAAAGTAACTATCACTCAGTAGGACAAAAAAGGTTAACTTTATATATGAAAGTCCGGAAGAATTGATGAAAAAAGCTGAAAAATTTTGTTGTCCACTGGACATGTTGGCGTAGGGTATATAAGTAGGTTCATCTTCTTATTCTGATTATGGACAAGGACAAGGCGTTAGTAGTTTTTCAGGACAAAAAAATTAGAAGGGTTTGGCATAATGAGAGAGGATGGTTTTCATGAAAAGAGATATTCCTAAAAAATTTTGGAATGATTGGTTGAATGCAGGCGAAGATGAACGCATAAGGCTCGTGCAAAAAACAATGATTGCAAAAGAATTGGCTGAACATTTAGCTTTAAAATTTGTTAAAACTAAAATGCAAAGGAAATTTATTAACGAAATGGCTGCGAGAAATATTAATGATTACAAGCAAAACCAGAAAACAGCAAACCTGATTTGCTGATTCAGAAAACATTGGTTTTCTGAAAGCCTCGTATTTTAATACTGTGATGAATTGCTTTCGGGTTTTGGTGTCCCAAAAATCCATCTATCCATGAAAACTCCCGTTCAAACCCAGACATTTAATTCGGGATATGCGCTTTCAACGGATTTTTGTGACTGCCCTGAAAAGCCTCAATACCTGTGCCTTGAAAAGAATTGCCCTCACCTTGCATATTGTGATGCTGAAAAAGGAGATTACTTATTCTTGAATAAGAAGTACAAGAAGAAAAAATAATGTTTAAGATGGAAAGAATATTAAGCGCTGGTATGCAAAATTAAATTCTTCCGGGAAATCCGAAAAAAATCGCCGAGAAAATCGTTAAATTTAAATATAGGCTCACACATCTATACAATTATGAAGTCCCTAGTATGACCTTGCTTCGGCAAGGGAATGCTAGGTTTTTATAATCATCATTCTCACACAATTCATAATTTTAAAGGGAGTGCGAAATGGATAAAAAAGAAGCCATTGTCTTTATTGACGGAAATAACTTCTATCACAACCTAAAATCTAGTTTTATCAATCCCGGAGACATAAATATTCAAAAAGTTAGCGAACTGGTTGCCAAGCATTTCAATTTTGAACTTAAAAGAACCATATATTACAATTCAGTGCCCAGTATTGCTGATAGCGAGAAAGTCTATTATGCGCACATGAAATTCCTGGATGGGATAAGGAAATTAGAGAACTTTGAAGTGAAGACTAGAAAACTGCAGAGGCTTTCTACAAAAGAAAAATTGCAGGTGGTACAAAACGAGATTTCCGCATTAGGTTTATGCAAGTCATGCAAGCCAGTGGTCATTTCCCATTGGAAAGATTATGTTGGAAGCATTAATGTAAAGGAAAAAGGAGTAGATACTATGATAGTAGTTGATATGCTTCATTTATCTTTGATAGATAAAGAATGCAACGCATGCATCTTAATAAGTGGGGATTCGGATTTTGCTCCCTGTCTTGAGCTCTTAAGGTCAAAAAGCATTTGGATAGGCACTTCTTCATTGGCCAAAGGCTATGCTTACGAGCTAAGAGACAAATTTCCCTGGTTCATCCTGGACAAGGACTGGCTGAAAAGCCATTGCTCAAAAAAATGACTGTGAGAATTGAATTCCTTTCTCTGTTCCTACAAAATAGTGGGACAAAAAATGTTAACTTTAAATATGAAACTCCGTAAGGAACAGAGAATAAGCGCAAAAATTAGGTTTTGAGGCTTTGCTCAGCATTCTCCTGAAAGAGCCGAAACCTTTATATATATAATAGGGTTCCTTTCTACCTCAATAGTAGTTAATCTAATCAATATTCGGGGGATGATAAAATGTTAAGCGATAAAAGCGCTAAGATTTCTATAAAATTGTTTGTTACAACGATACTAATTCTGACGGTTTTACTCTTGGTCCACGCACCTGTGGTCAAGGCAGACATACCAGACGTCTGGTACTGCACCTACACCGGAACCTACAGAGTGTGCACAGAGCTAGATGATTATTCACCTGAAAGCACAGTCTTTGTGAAAGGAAACGGGTTTGCAGCTGATACAAACCTACAAATAAGAGTGACAAGACCAGACGGAAGCATAGTCAACGGAGACGGAAGCTTTACAGAATGGGTCCCTGAGAGCAACACAGTGACCACAGACGAAATCGGAGAGTTCCATTATGATTATGTATTAGACGGAATACTAGGAATGTATAGAGTTGACGTTCTTGATGCAGAAGGAAATGTGATTGCGACGCACTTTTTTACTGATGGACAGCCAGCAAGGGTAGCTTTTAGTACAGATGCACCATGCTCTGTTACTGTAACTGGAGGCTATACAAATCCAGGAGATAAAACAGGAAAAACTTTTAACAGTGCCACATCATTTTCTATCAACACTGAGCCAGTCACTCTCGTAACATTCACTTATCAAGCCAGTGTTGTTTGTAGCGGGACAACCTATGATTTTGATTCAGCATCTCCTATAAGTCCATTAACATCCGGTGGTTCGGGAAGTTCAACACCTGTAAGTGGACACTACGCACTTTCATGTATATCAACAGGCGTATCAGAAACCATTTGTAATGGAGTAGATGATGATTGCGACGGCTCAACAGATGAAGATTACACGCCCCATTCAACCAGTTGTGGAGTAGGAGCATGCGCATCCACAGGAACAACAAGCTGCGTATCAGGAACTGAACACAACAGTTGCACACCAGGAACAGCAGGAACAGAAACATGCAACAACATAGATGATGATTGCGACGGAACTGTCGATGAAAGTTTAACAAGAGCAGCAAGCAATATTCAAGGAGAATGCGCTCTTAACACACAAACATGCTCAGCAGGAAACTGGGCAGATACTGCAAGCAATTATATACCAATAGCAGAAACATGCGACAACAAAGACAACGACTGCGCAAATGGAATAGATGATAGTCTAACAAGAGCAGCAAGCAATATTCAAGGAGAATGCGCTCTTAACACACAAACATGCTCAGCAGGAAACTGGGCAGATACTGCAAGCAATTATATACCAATAGCAGAAACATGCGACAACAAAGACAACGACTGCGCAAATGGAATAGATGATAGTCTAACAAGAGCAGCAAGCAATATTCAAGGAGAATGCGCTCTTAACACACAAACATGCTCAGCAGGAAACTGGGCAGATACTGCAAGCAATTATATACCAATAGCAGAAACATGCGACGGACTAGACAACAACTGCGACGGAACAGCAGATAACGGACTAACAGCACCATCAGCAAATAATCAAAACGGAGTATGCCTTGGCAGCGTAAAAGTCTGTGACGGAACAAACGGATGGATAGAACCAAACTACAACCTAATAGCAGACTATGAAAACCCAGAAGCAACCTGTGACAGGAAAGATAACGACTGCGACAACTCAGTTGATGAAATGGATTCAGCTGCTCCAACAACAACCAGCGACGCACCAGCAGGTTGGGTTAATCATAATGTTGATGTGATATTATCTGCTACAGATAGCGGAGTGTGCGGTGTCCAGGCAACATATTACTGCATTGACGACACTAGCAATGACTGCTCACCTAATATTCTATATACTGCGCCAGTAAGCATCACAGCAGAAGGAACTCAGTATGTTAGGTTCTTAAGTGTAGATAATAGCGGATTTAGCTCAGGATACTCACCTTTAACTTACGGTAATGTTGAAGGTGTCAAGTCAAGCGCTGTACAGATTGACAAGAGCGCGCCTTCTGGCGGCTCAATAAGCTATACAGACGGTTATTACACGGCCCTTTCAGTCCCAATTACGTATACTTTAGGAACTGACACTCTCTCTGGCATAGACACAGCATCAGGAAAGATTCAGAGAGCATCAGCATCACTAGCATCAGGAGTATGTGGCTCATTCGGAATATTCTCTGACTTGGTTAGCGAATATGATGGAAGTTATACAGACACTTCGGTTTTAACTAACAATTGTTACAAATACCAGTACTTAATATCTGACAATGTTGCCAACACAGCAACATACATGTCTGCAAATATTGCAAAAGTTGACACAACACCTCCTGAATTAACAATAACAGGAGCGACAGCAAATGGAAATGGCTTGCCTGGTGATTTAGCAACTGGTTTCATATTAGACACAAGCAACAACCCAAGCGATGAATACTTGATACAATTCGCAGCAGGAACAATAGCAGACGAAACACTTGCAAACGATTACTTTGGGCTAAAACTAATCAGCTCAACAGTAACTCCAGCAGACCTAAAAGCATACTACGCAGCAAGAGGAGTGCCAGAGCCATTCTTAACATACCTAAATGGAGCAGCAGACGGAACTAATTCATTTGTGTTCATCAACGGAAACACCATCAAATTAGTTGATGCTGCAAGACACGTAATACTAGGCGGAGTAGACACAGACATGGCAGTGCCAGCAAACTACCCACTAGAAACCTATGTTGTTGAGGGAAAAATAAAAGATCTTGCAGGAAACGAACAAACCGTAACGCTGACATTAATAGTAACAGGAGACAGAATACCGCCAGTGATAACTGTGCCAGCTAATTTCAATGCCGAAGCAACAAGCGCAAGCGGAGCAGCAGTGACATACACTGCAAGTGCGCTTGATGCGGGAGATGGGGTTGTGACGCCAATATGCACGCCAGTCTCAGGTTCAACATTTGCATTGGGAGAAAACACAGTAACCTGCACGGCAACAGACCTGCACTACAATACTGCGACAGCATCATTCAAGATAACTGTTGTGGACACCACTCCTCCAGTTATAACTGTGCCCTCAGACATAGTATTAGAAGCAACAGGAGTGAATACGCCAGTCACCTGGACAGCACCAACATCAACTGACTTAGTTGATGGAAGCGTAGCAGTGACTTGCACAAAGAACTCAGGAGATACATTCACAGTAGGAGAAACCATTGTTAATTGCGAAGCAACAGACTCACACACCAACAAAGGAACAGCAAGCTTCAAAGTAACAATAACAGACACAACACCACCTCCAGCGCCTTCACTGCTTGCACCTCCTGACGGAAGTGCTTTCAAGAGTGTTGACTGGACCCTAGCAGATTGGACTGATGTCAATGATGTGAATCTTGTTTCAGAGCCAGTCAAATACATCTATGAGTCATCACACTCAGCAAGCACAAATGCTGGCGGCTCATTTGTGAGCCCAGTCTATGTATCTACACTATTATCAGCGTCTCAAATACCAACTCCAGGCACTCCAGAAGGGATATACTACTGGCATGTCAAGGCTGTGGATGCTATAGGTAACGCAGGCGTTTGGAGCACTATGCGAATGGCAATTGTGGATGATACTCCGCCAACAATTGTTGGAAGCAGAACTCCAGCAGCAAATGCTAACGGATGGAATAATGTTGATGTAACTGCGCAGTTTGTCTGCGCAGATGCTTTGTCAGGCATTGCAAGCTGCACTCCTGACACCACATTATCTGGTGAAGGAGCAAGCCAGCACGTTCTTGGAACTGCAGTGGATAAGGCAGGCAACATCGCCACATTTGATGTAACAGGAATAAACATCGACAAAACAACGCCAAGCATTGACGGAGCTGCAACAAATTTACCAAATTCAAATGGATGGTATAAGAGCAATGTTGTTGTCCATTACACATGCACAGACGCATTATCAGATGTTGACACTTTAACAGGCGACCAGACATTAAGTGCAGAAGCCGCAGGTCAATCAACCATGGGAACTTGCGTTGATAAAGCAGGCAATAGTGCAGATAAGACTGTAAGTGGAATCAATATCGATAAGACAGTACCAACCATAACCGCTGCAAGAGACCGAGCACCAAATGCAAACAATTGGTATAATGCAGACGTGACTGTAACATTTACTTGCGCTGACACACTTTCAGGAGTTGAAAGCTGCTCACCGCCAGAAACATTAGCAGAAGGGCAAGCACAAAGCTCAACAGGTACTGTCATGGATCTAGCAGGTAATATAGCAAGCGTAACAGAATCAGGAATAAACATTGACGAGACTGCACCAATCATTGACGGAGCTGCAACAACATCACCCAATGTGAATGGATGGTACAATTATGATGTAATAGTACATTACACCTGCACAGATGCATTATCAACCGTTGACACATTAACCGGAGATCAAACTCTGAGCACAGAAGCAGCAGGACAATCAACCACGGGGACTTGCGTAGATAAGGCTGGAAACCCAGCTGATAAAACGGTAAGCGGAATAAGTATTGACAAGACAGCTCAGGTGACGACTCTAACAATTGGAAATCCTAAATCAGGCAGCAATCCAACAGATGTATCCTTGTTAACAGAGTTCAGCTTATCTGCAACTCCAGGATTATCAGATATAGATTATCTTGAATACAACTTTGATGGTGGTGCCTGGACAACATATTCTGCTGTATTCAAGGCTCCTTCGTTAGGAAGCCACGCATTGAATTTCAGGAGCATGGACAATGCAGGAAATCTTGAAGAGTATCAAACTGAAAACATTGTTGTCGGCGCAACAACACTAAAATTATTGAAAGTGGCTGTTCCAAGTGGCACACCGAATCAATACTCTGATCCTGCAGCAGTGTCTGCAATATTAACAGATGTTGCTAGTGGAAACCCAATTTCAGGCAAAACCATCACCTTTACAATAGGAACACAGACAGCAACTGCAACAACAGGCACTGATGGAGTTGCATCAACTACAATAACCTTAACTCAGCACTCAGGATCAACCACAGTAAGTGGCTCTTTTGCAGGAGATACAGGCAACACAGGAAGTTCTGACAGCAAAGTATTCACCATCAACAAGGAGAATGTAGCCATAGAATACAAAGGAGATACATTCAAGGTGACGGGAGGATTATCTTCAATAGATGTAACACTGAAAGCTGAATTAACTCAGGAAGCAGATGGCTATGCTGGTGATATAACTAAGGCCAAGGTGACATTTATCTTGACGCCTGAAGGCGGCGGGTCAACAATAACTGTTTCTGATATAGCTGTTGCAGAGGTAGGCGGAATCGGAGTTGCAAGCACAACTTATAGTGTTCCTACAGGAGTATACATAATAGAAGTTAGGATTAGTGATGGAAACGGTTATTGGATAGCAAATCCTGAAGGAACTGGCGCCTTGGTAGTTACTTATAGCACAAGCAGCAGCGTAACAGGCGGCGGTTGGATTGTAGATGAACTAAGCAGAAATGATAAAGGGAACTTTGGCTTTGAATTAAAATATAGTAAGAACTTAGCGCCAAAGGGTAACTTTGTCTATGTCTGGAGAGGAGAAGATGGGTTTGATTACAGAGTGAAGAGCACAAGCTGGCAGAAAGGCAATCTAGGATTAGCATTTACTTCAGCAACTACTGCTACATTCTCAGGAAATTGCGTGGTTCAAAAAATAGACCCTGCAACAGGCTACGGTGTTGAATCATGGGGGAATTCCAAGCTGACAGTAAAGATAGAAGATAATGACATGAAATTGCCCCAGTCAACAGGAACGGACAGGATTCAAATCACTGTTGATGCAAGTGGCGACGGCCCAGACAGGACAATAGCAATGACTGGTATCAGCGGCGGTAACATAGTTATCCACAGCAAGTAAAACTCTTTAAATTTTTTTCTTTTCTTTTTTCTTATTCTTTATCAAAATGATACAGAAAAGCCTATTTTTGACACGAAAAAGTGACTAATGAATCGACGGAAAAAGAGAAAGATTTAAAGGTAAAACACAATTATCAACATCCACTTAATAGCTTTTTTTACTTTTTAAAATTTAATTACTTGAAAAAGTAATTAAAGGGGGTGGCTAGAAGAAGAATTCTTATAAAAAGATTAACTAGCTACAGTAATAGATGAAATAAATAAAATTAAGGGGGATGAAAATGAAAAAAGGAATTCTTATAGGAATAACGACAGCGATGATACTGATTATGTCCTTTGCAGTGAGCGCAGCAGCTCCGAACTGGGACATAACTGGGACGTGGGCCATGGATTTCGTCCTTGGCGGAGATTATTTCCATACAATGACAGTAACGCTCGGCGATTTTAATACTTTTACAGGAGCATTCTCAGGTACTGGCTTTTATAACCCAGATCATTCGTATACATGGGATATAACCGGAACTGTTAGTGGCGATGACATAACATTCCATATTTTATATACAGGCACTAACGCTGGTTATGCAGTTGATGCTACAGGCACCATTGCCAGTGACGGTTTGTCAATGGGCGGAGACGATGCAACAGGCCCAGGACAAGTATTTGATTCTTGGAATGGAATAGGAGCCGCATTGCCAATCGTTCACGGCTGTCCTGAAGGCACTGTAACAGAGCATGTGGAAACAGTAACCGTGTATCCCAACGGTAACAGCTACGTCTCAAGCAGCTTAACCAATGGAGCAATATACCTTATCGAAGCAAGCGGAACATATCGTTTCGCAAATTGGGGTTCAGATGGAATTGCTGATGCAGCTTATAATTTGAGACCTGTTGTAGGCTGGGTTGATGGAAGCATATGGGCAGAACCGTACACAAGCTGGCTTGAATTATGGGTAAACAATGCAGCAGTTGATAATTGGGGAACATTCAATCCATCGCATGAATACATGACAGCAGTAGTAGGTGGAGGTACACCAGCAAGTTTCAAAATACTTGATGATGCTTACGGAGACAATACTGGAAGCTTAAGCGCAGACATATATTATTGCGCCCCTGACAATGACGGAGATGACTATGGAAGTAACGATTGTGACGACACTAACGCAGCAATTCACCCGGGAGCAGCTGATTCCATTTGCGACGGCGTAGATGATAACTGCGATGGAACGCCAGACGATGGCTATGTGCCTGACAACTCTTGCTTCGTCCTATCAGGAGATTGCACTGTAGGTAATGTAGCATCAAGCTGCTCAGGAGGAGTAGAAACTAAATGTAAGGCATACGCTTGGACCGGTTTCTTCCAACCTGTCGATAATCTGCCAACATTGAACGTGGTTAAGGCTGGAAGTGCAATACCTGTGAAATTCAATTTGAATTGCAATATGGGATTAAGCATCTTTGCAACAGATCCTATATCAACAAAAATAAATTGTGTGTCGACAGCTTCAGAAGATACAGTTGAAACCACTGTTACTGCTGGTGGAAGCAGCCTAAACTACGACCCTATTGCTAACCAGTACATCTACGTCTGGAAAACAGACAAAACATGGGCTGGTAAATGCCGACAATTAACAGTAACATTGGCTGACGGAACAACACACATCGCGAACTTCAAATTTAAGTAGATAGGAAGGATGTTTCGCAGCAAATAAAACTCTTTAAATTTTTTCTTTTTTTTCTTTTTTGTGAGGTTTGAAAGTGAAGCAGGAGTTTGATTTCAGAAATAAAAATTACTTTGAGGGGTGGGTTTCTTTATGGAATTGGAAAAAATTGCTAAGAAGCTTGGACATATGAGCGACTATGATGTGCAGCTTAAGATTGACGAACTGAAAGATGTTAATACTCCGAAGGTTCAGAAGTTGGCATTAGATTTTTGTTATTCAAAGCCTGATTGTTCGCTGCTAGGAATTCCTTATGAGCGTTTGAATGCCAAGCATTTTCAGCGTGCTAAGCTTGCCGCTTACTATGTCATTAATGATATTTGAATACTTATGAAGCAGGTAAGTGTTTTTAAGAAGGAGCATCAATCAAAACCTTTCCGCAATTCAATCTTTTCTTCCGGAAAATCCTTAGGAGAGTATATTAAGCACTGGTGAGAATGATTGTTCTATGGTTTTGAATGAATCTATTTGTGAGCAATTGCTTTTCCATGCGAAACATTTAAATATTACCTCAATAAAGGTATGTTTATACCATAAAAGAGGTATTGATATGCTGACGCCAAAACAAATAAGGATTTTCCAAGCCTTTATGGGAAAGCCTCACAAGGAAATGACCTATAGGGAGATCAAGGAATATTGCAGGGAGAAATCCAATTCGATAATACAGAAAGCCATCATCAAATTTCTTGCAGATGAGCTTATCCTTAAGCGCGAAGTAGGGAACATCATCCTGTACAGGGCAAACCTGGATAACACACTGGTTTTCTCTTATTTTGACATCTTGGCAAAAGAAAAATTGCCTAAGGCAGTTAAATTATGCTTAAAGCTTATAAAAGAAGAGGTGTCTGACATGGCCTTTGTTTCCATTGTTCTCTTCGGCTCCTACGCTGAAGCCAAGCATACAGAAAAATCAGACCTGGACATCGCATTATTTGTTGGCTCAGGCGAGGATAAAAGGAAATGCGGGCTCGCAATAAAATCAGCAGGGTTAAAATGCGTGCTTCAGCTTGATGCGCACGTCTTCACTCAAGATGAGCTGCTGGAAATGCTAAAGGATAAGCAAGAGAATCTTGGAAAGCAGGTTGCGAAAAAACATGTTGCAGTCCATAACCCCGCAATATTTTATTCAATAATAAACAAGGGCATAGAAAATGGATTCAAGATTGTGTATTAATCGGGCTGAAAATGAGCTAAAGCTCTCAGGCATCATCTTTGCGATTAGTGAGGACCTGAAAATCCAGACAGATACCTTTGACATTAAGGACCCGGAAACATATTATAGCTCAGTAATATCCCATTGCTATTATTGCATATTTTATTCTGCAAAAGCCTATCTTCTTAACAAAGGCATCAGGATAACTGCGCCAAGAGAGCATAAGAAAGCATACGAAGAATTCAAGAAATTCGTTGATAGCGGGGAGCTTGATGTTGAATTGCTAAAAATATATCGTGAAGCAATAATCAGGGCTGACGCCCTGCTTGGAATATTCAGGGAAGAAAAGCAAAAAAGAGGGAAATTCACTTACAGGACATTGCCACAGGCAAACAAAGAGCCTGCAAAAGACAGCATCGCGCATGCAAAAACATTCTTTCAGCACATCAACATGCTATGCAATGCCTGATCAAAATATAAAAATAATTTTATCTCGCTTTCTCGTAGCCTTTTCCTTTGCCTCTTAAGCCTCGAGTTTTCTTTCCTGCGCTGGTCAAGCCTCTGAAGACTCTTCCTCTCTGAGCTGCAATATTCCTGAGGTTCAAGTCTCTCAGGATGTTCGGGTGGTGCCTGTCTATTAGGATGACTTCGTACCAATAGTAATGGCCGTCCTGTCCTGCCCAGTACGAGTTGAGGGCTTCGCAGTTCGTGTATTTCTTCACTGCTTTCTCCTCTGCTATCCATTGGTAGTTCTTCTTGATAGTCTTCTTCATCCTTGAAGCCTTGGGCCTTCTTCCGCCTGAGACGTCAGGCCTCATCTTGCCTCCTCGCACAACTCTTTGCCTGATAATAATGAATCCTTGCTTTGCCTTGTAGCCAAGGCTTCTTGCGCGGTCTATCCTTGTAGGATGCTCTATCCTCAGGGTGGCTGGTTGTTTTCTCCAAAGAATCAGTCTGTGCCTCTGGATTTCTCCAAGCTCCTCGCCTGGCCTCTTCCAGAGCTCCCTAATGTATTTGTACATTCCCATTCTTATCTTCCTCCATGAGGAAGGCTCAAAAACAAGCAAATCCGGGATTTGCTGTTCCATCAAATTGAAATTTGATGAAATCCGCAGATTTTTGTTGTTAGCCTCCATTATTATTAATTCAAAATTCAGGTTCAGGCGAGCTAAGCCCACATCCCTGGTTATTAAGTGGAAAAAAGAGGGATATTTAAAAAGGTTATGATAATTTCTTATTTTTTCGCAAACTTTTTAAAAACATCCTGCTAACTTGTCTTCTGAGAAGGGGTTTTTGCAGTGGAAGGACAAGAACAAGGAGATTCTGGAGAGCTCGGACAAGGTGATTCTACAGAGCTTGGCGGCAACATAACCCTGGTCGGCTTCAAGGAGGTTGACAGGGCTGAGTTCGTGGTTGTGAAGAAGATTATTGGCAGCTATACCAGGAAGCTTTCTGACACTGTTCCTGGGTTTGAGAGGATAACAGTAACCCTTAAGTCTGTTCATAAAACAGAAGAAGGCCACCCGAAGTTTGAGCTGCACGCAAAGGCTATTGTGAGCGGCAAGCCATTAGCGTCAGAAGTGGTTGAGAGGAACTTGTTCGTTGGGCTGGATGATGTTCTTAAGAAAGTGCTGGTAATGGCGAGTAAGTGATTACGAACGTTTTAGAATAACCTTTTGAATAACCTTTTTTTAGAATAAAATTATATCTTAGCTATTTCATTTCGCAGGCTCTTCTGGCTTAGCTGGCTCTGCCTTATTTTCTTGCGCCTCAATCGCGGATGAGGCTTTTTCCTTCTTCTCTTCTTTCTTCTCTGCCTTCTCTGCCTTCTTATCCTGTTTCGCTTCTTCCTTCACTCCCAGCTTCTCTGCAAGCTTGTCCTTCATGGTTTCTGGCCCTTTCTTCTTTGGCTCTGACTTCACTGCTTCCTTGTACTCGAATCCTTCAAGCTCTGCCTTGACAACATCATCTTCCTTGACAGCATGGACCTTCACATGATGAGGAGGATTCTTTATGCCGTGCCTCCATAAGTACTCGTTAAGGTGCATTCCTATCTTTACCTCTTCTGCCTTCATGTGCTTTTGCAGGAACGCGCGCAAGGCTCTTGCTGCTCTCGGAGTCTTCTTGTGCTTTGCAATCTTCCTGTAGCTTTTTCTCAGAGGAACATTATAGCTTCGCTCAAGCTTGGGTTTGGTCTCTTTCTTAGCCATTGCTCATCAACTCTTTAGCTTCATGCATTCATCAAGCTCACGCATGTATCTTTGTTCTTCTCCAGTTCCTTTTGACAACAGTGTGCCTTCCCGGGTGAATCCTTCTGTTCTTGCCATAAATCTTTGGGACTGTCCAGTAAGGAGCCCATTTGGTCTGGTTATTTCTTTTGATTAGCCTCTTCTTTTTTGCTTTGGGCTTGTACCTTGCCATTTTTTTTACTCCTCACCAGCACCAGAAGCCACTGAAACTTCTTTTTTCATTTCTTCTTTCTTAACTTCATCTTTCTTTTCTTCTACTTTTTCGTCTTCTTTTTTAACCTCAACAGCCTTGGGCTCTTGCTTTTTTATCCCCACACCCTTAGGCCCTTGCTTAGCAACTGTTGTTGGTGTAGCTTCTTTATTAGCTTCTTGTTTAGCCTCAGCCTTTTCCTGCTTTGCCTCTGCCTTCTTGGCTTCAGAAAAGCTTAGCTTTTCTGGGGCAGCAAGCTTTTGCTTGCTTGCTTCTTGCTTAGCCTCAGCCTTTTCATGTTTCGCTTCCGGCTTTTCTAACTTTGCCACAGCCTTCTCCTGCTTTGCTTCTGTCTTCTCTGGCTTTGCCTCTGCCTTTTCTTTGGGCTTTGCCTTGTCCAGCTCCTTGATAGTCTGGGATATTAATGATTGAGATTTAGGAGTGAGCACTCTTCCTTTGTGGCCTGCTCTGGTTTCCTGCTTGAGCAAGCCTACGCTCTCAAGCTGCTGCAATAATTTTCTTGCAATGCTTCCAGAGCCTTTGTAGACGTGCTCAGGAGCAACTCCCCTGTTCTTCCTTCCGCCATAATGCCTTCTCAGCTTTGAGACTCCTATTGGCTGGAGCTTTTGAACTTTCAGAAGTATGCTTGCCCCTCGCATAAACCACCAGTCAGCATCTGTCGGCGGCCTTTCCTTGTGCATTCCCGTCCTTACAAACTCAGCCCATAAAGGCTTTCTCAGCATCGGCCTGAGCTTCTCTGCCAATGCCTTTATCAGTTCTTGTTTTGAAACGCTCATGATTATAAACCTCTAAATCTTATTCTTAACAGTATTATCCTAGTTCTCAGAACCTCTAAACCATGCTCCAGAATAGGAGAACAGTTTTTAAAGCTTTCTGTTTTAAAGCTTTTGCAAAAGGCTTAAGCGAAACTTTTAAATATCCCGAACCCAAAGATAAGATTTAATAATCTTTAAAAGATGAAAAAACGTTAAAGAGGTGCTATCATGAATAAGAAAGCTTCTATGGAATTAGGTGTGAATGCAATAATCGTGCTGATAATAGCCTTGGCTATTCTCGGCTTGACTATGAGTTTTGTGACCACTCTTTTCAGGAAAGGCCAGGAGCAGGTCGGGAGCATCATCGCTAATGTTAATATGCCTGTGAGGGCGGATTCGTCAGAGCCTCTTAAGTGCGAGATGCGTGAGCTGACAATAAAGCCTAGTTCCAAGACCCAGCTGAGGGTGAGCGTGTACAATAGCGGCAACTTTGCTGCTGATACCGATGCCAGACTATTCTTGGACTGTTATGATGAAGAAGGAACGGCTGTTCAAGAATCTACGCTCAGGATAGGCGCTCCTCCGCAAAAGATTCCTCTTAGCACTGATGTTGGTTATGGAGCAATAGTTATTTCAAAGGATGCGGGGGCAATGATTTATACCTGCCGAGTGCTGGCGTCTTCAGCCGCAGACCTTACTGGCGCATTGGCAGACACCAGTGCTGTTTCAGGCCAGGTTTACATAACAGTCAGGTCATAAACTTGACTAATAAAGGGAGAGGTGGTAATTATGGCTAACAAAAAACAAAGTTTTTTGGAGCAAGCGAAACTTGTTTCGTTGTGCAAAGAGTCTGGCTCTTTGGCACCCCAAAAACAAGCAAAACCAAGTTTTGCTGTTCCACCAAAAGAGAGTTTGGTGAAATCAGGGGGTGATTTTTGATGGCTAATATGAAGCGTCACATGACGCATGACGAGGAATTCCAGATTATGAAGATAGTGCTGGACAAGTTCTTATGGCTTGGAGTGGGCATCATGGCTTTTGGGTTTTACAAGATGATTAGCCTGAGCGAGAGCTTGTGGTACGGCTTGACAGTACTTATTGCAGGAGCAATAATCCTGTTAGTCTTCATATACATCCTTGTAAGGGAGTACAATTTCATAAGCAAGCATTAGAAACGATTAAGATGAGAGTCCTGAACTTAGTATTAATATTTATCCTGCTCTGCTCAGTCATTGCTATTTCTGGGTGCGGAAAAAAAGAAAAGCCTGAGTGCGAGAAGAGCAGCGACTGCAGGGTTCTTAATACCCAATGCTTCACTCCTAAATGCACTGAGGGAAAGTGCGGGTCCATAGAGAGGAAGGATTGCTGCGGCAATGGGAAGTGCGAAGCAACCGGCGGAGAGAACACCTGCACCTGCGTTGATGATTGCGGAAGTTGCACAGGGCCTGTAAAATTCAATGTGACGACTGCTCGCGGAATAAAATCTCAGGATACCCAGTACGCTGTTCATACTTGTGAGAACAATGCTTGCATAGTCGGAGTGGACCAAGCCAAGCTAAGGGTTCTGAGCCTTGTGAATGACCTTAATGTTATGGGAGGCTTTAAGGCTGAAACCCTGGCCACGCTTAACAGCCCTTTTGATATTGCCAAGGACAAAATCAGGATTGAGATTTCATTAAAAGACCTTGACCCTGACGTGATAGGAGCTATCACCTTTACAGAGATAAAAATTCTTAGCTCGAGCGAGATGATGGCTCGTAGCTTCATAAGCCAGAAGCTTGAAAAGGTCGGGGATTTGTTCAGCGAGGAATTAGCCTTGACCAGCGCCCAGAGCATGGTGGAAGAAGCCAGGACTATTGATGTTGAAATCTTCTACGAGTACGTTGTGACTGACAGGGGCAAGCCAGTGACCATGAGGACTTCCAGTAAGCTAAGGCTGGCTGAGAAGCCTGTGTTTGTTGTGCAGCCGAAGTAAGAGAGATACACAAATTAATGATTGGTGCTTATCATGACGAAAAAAGCTAGTTTTGAGTTAAGCGTCAACTTCCTTGTTGTGCTTATCATCTGCATAGTTCTTCTAGGCATTGGAATAAAACTAATCACAACCCTGCTTGGGGGAGTGGATAATGAGCAAGGAAGGATGAATCAATACATGGAGGAAAGATTAATGGAAGTGCTGGATGACGGCGCTCTTGTTGCAGCTTATCCTGACAGGGATTCTGTTAGCAAAGGAGAGGCTGCCAAGTTTGGCCTGGGCATCAGGAACGAGCTCGGAACAGACCAGTATTTCATGTTCGAAGTTGTTCGCGACGAGACTAACAGCCCTGCTTGCGCGCCAAAAATCAGCAGCATGCCCAAGGAGTTCCTTATCAAGAACAACGCCCAACAATTCCAGCTCATAGCAATAACCATTCCTAAGGATTGCCAGCGCGGTAGCCCTTCCTCGCCTCAGATATTTAATATTTATGTGTGCAACACCACTGTAACCTGCTACAAGGAATCTCCTGACAGGTATGGTGATTTGCAAAAAGTTTATGTTTATTTGGAATAGAAAAATTTGAAATAGGAAAAGAAGCTTTCAAAGAATAGTGAATAAAATTAAAAAGAAGGCTTTTAATCTAAGGCAGCAGCTCTTTTAGCACTTTCTCAGGATTCTCTGCCAGGTCTATTCCTGAAGCTATGAGCACTCCGTCTGCGCCCAGCTCTACAGCCTTAACCACGTCTTCCCTGGTATGCACTCCTGCGCCTACAAGAAGCTTTACGCCGTGCTTGTGCTTAATTATCTCCACGCTCCGGGTTATGATTTCAGGCTTTGCCTTGCTAACGCTAACTTCTCCGCCTATAAGCTCAGGAGGCTCTACTGCAATAAAGTCTGGCTTCATCCTTGCAATCTTCTCTGCTTTTGCAAGGGTGTCTGCGCACACCACTGTGGCAAGGCTGACCTTTGAAGCCCTCTTAATGCTTTCTTCCAGCTCCTTTAATTGCATGCGGTGCTCTGAGTGATTAAGCAAAGTGCCTGTTGCTCCTGCTGCCTTCACCATTTCCGGAAGAATGCTGCCTGTATGCCTGCCAGGAGTGTAAGAGTCTATGTGCTCTGCATAAACAGGTATGCTTACTCCCTGAAAGACAGGATAGATGTCAGGCGCAGCAACAGCCACTCTTATGTCAGTTCCTGTCTCAAAAGCTACCTTCTCGCAAATCTTGGCAAGCCTGATAGCGTTCTGGCCAGTGCTGTTAATGTACGTCTTGAAATTGATGATGATTACTGGTTTTGAGTTGTGCATTTATGAGCCCTCAGCCAATCAGTTGTTATTCAGTGTTTTTAATTTTATTTTTCTCTTCCCTCTTCTTGCCTTTAATAATCCTGAACAAGAATATAATACTTGCGATTACCATAACCAAGGAAAGATACTGCCCCATGCTCAGCCCAAGCCATCTTGGGTCGTCGCGCCAGAATGTGATTATGAACCTCAGCCCACCATACAATAATACGAACAGCCAGAAGATTACTCCGTCCTTGAGCTTCCTCTTTATTTCCTTGTCAAAGTATAGAATGCTCAGGGTAATAAATATTATCAGGTTCTTCAAAGCCTCGTATAATTGGCTCGGATGCCTGCAATAATCATCCACTCTCTTGAAAACAACGCACCAAGGAGTAGAGTCAGGAGTGGTTATGTTGCCGTAAAGCTCTGAGTTAATGAAGTTTGCAATCCTGCCAAAGAAGAGGAACAAGGCTGCAGGCAGGACTAGTAAGTCTCCTAGCTGGTAAAAGCTTACCTTGTATTTCCTGCAGAACAAGAGCCCTGCAACAGCTGCTCCTATTAGTCCTCCGTGAAAACTCATGCCTCCGTGCCACAGCATAAATACCTCGAGAGGATTGGTTATAAGAGTGGCTGGGTGATAAAAGACAAATAACAGAAGCCTTGCTCCAATAACCAAGCCAAGAATGAAATATATTATCAGGATGTCCACATTCTTTATTGTGAAATTCTTTATCGCTCTTTTCTTTGCAATGCTCAGCAGGAGAAGATAAGCGACTATGAAGCCCAGGGCATAAACAAGCCCGTAATACCTTATCCCGAAAGGCCCAATAGTCAGGAGCACTGGGTTTATGTTGTTGATGAACACTTTAGAAATAAAAAACAAGAGGTATTATAAAAATATTCTCTTGTTTATCTTACGCGGCTGCTTTGCTTAAAGGTTACTTGAATACCTCGTTTATCTTTTTCTTGAAATCAGCCTCATAAGCAACTCCAACAATCCGGTCTGCCTCTTTGCCGTCTTTCAAGAAGATAAGAGTGGGAATGCTCCTGACATCATAGCGGGCTGCTGCTTCCTGGCCGTTATCAACATTAACCTTGAAGAAATTAACCTCCTTGAACTCCTTGCTCACCTTCTCGAATGTCGGCTTCATCATCTGGCAAGGACCGCACCAGTCAGCATAGAAATCAACCACTGCCTTGCCTGTCTTTGTCATCCTTACAAAATTATTCTCATTAAGCTCTGTAATCATTCACTCACCCTATCAACCCTCTTTGCTCTCGGATTTTCTTGGAGTTGCATTGTTTAAAAATATTATTGTAATAGTATATGTTTTTTAAAGGATATAACTTGGGCTGTAAAAAAAATTATGCTCAGGCAAAAAAAATTATGACCAGGCGCCAGTAACTGTTTTTCCTGTGATGAGCTTGTAAGCGCTGGTGGCTGCTATTGCTCCCTGGGCTGTTGCTGTCACTCCCTGCTTAAGCACAGTATTAGTCACATCGCCTGCTGCAAACACTCCTTTGATATTGGTTGCGCAGTGGGCATCAACCATTACCTCCTGGCTCTGGTTCAGCTCAACACCCAGCTCCTTTGCAATCGCGCTGCTGGGAACACTACCTATCTCAACGAACAATCCGTCCAGCGCAAGCTCTCTCTTGCCCTTGTAAGGAAGGTTAAGCTCTACTTTTTCAAGAGAATCCTTGCCCTTAACCTCGGTTATGTTAAAGCCGCACAGTATTTCAGCATGCCCTGTTCTTTTTATGTTGTCCTTGAGCATAGGCTCGCACCTCAAGTCTGCTCCTCGATAAATGATATAAACCTTTTTTGCAAACCTGCTCAGAAGAAGAGCTGAATGGGCTGCGCTGTTGCTTCCGCCAATCACTGCAACAACTTTGCCTTTGTAGAATGCTCCGTCACAGGTTGCGCAGTAATGAATGCCTTTTCCCTCAAGCTTGCTTGCTCCCTTAACTTCTAGCTTCCTGCGCTCAGTCCCCATCGCCAGGATAAGGGCTTTTGTCTTGTACTCTTTATTACTCCTGGTTTTAACCTCAAAACCACTCTTATCCTTGATAACGCCAATAACTTCGTCAACAATTATCTCCACGCCAAACTCCTTTGCCTGCGCCTCAAACTTCTGCATGAGCTCATAGCCAGGAATGCTTACAAAGCCAGGATAATTCTCAACCTTTTCAGAATTAACAATCGCTCCGCCAGGCTGCTTTGCAATCACAAGAGCCTTAAGATTATACCTGGCACTATAAATAGCAGCAGAATAGCCTGCAAAGCCTGCGCCAATGATTATTACGTCGTACATAACACAAGAACACTTTGTTGGGTTTTATATATTTTATTATTAGTTAACTATTAAGAGCTTTTAGTTAACGATTGAGAGGTTTGATTTCACTATTGAGAAATTTTAGTTAACTATTGAGAGCTTCCTGTAGAATTTCATCTTGTCATTAATGCTAAGAGCAGTCCCTGCCAATTTCCCTGAAACAAAAGGCTCAAGACTGATGCACGTGAATCCGCCAGTCATGTAGGCTGCTGCTTCCAGAGGAGTGCATGGTTCATGGTCCGGGCCCAAAGGCATCTTATCAACGTCAAAAAGGTGATCTTCCGCAATCACCAAAGCCTTCCTCAAATCATAATGGTCATGCCATTCTTCAAGTATAATCCTTATGTCTTCATAGTCTTTGTACGTGTAAGCGCGGGTGTCAAAGCTCAAACCTTCTTTCGGCGAAGGAACATCTGGCTCATAAATCTCTTTCATCTCACCTATAAGGAAGAAATTAGGCTCATAATAAATGACGTGCTCAATCCCCTTGCTCTTTAGCTGCTCATAATTCGAGAGTATCTTCTCAGGGTAAGTGTACCGGAATCTTTCGCAGAAAATATGCGTGGCATGTTTCACCATTTCCTCGCGAAGAACCAGCTGCTCATGCCTGGTGAATAGTGCTTTGCAGATCTTCTCTAGTTGAATTTCATGTAATATCTTTTCTTCCCCAGGAGTTAGCTCGTTCTGTTTAGTCATTATCTGCCTTTACCCTTTTTCCTGGTTTAGCACGTATATAAATCTTTTTAATAAACCTTTTTCACTGCACACAAGAGGAAAAGAGAGGAGTAAGCTTTATATACCTCCTATCATCTATCCTTCTTCTTATGGCTAGCATCAAGCTAATTGGAAAGAGCATTAAGAGCATCATCATTACTAGCCTGATTTCTATCATCATAATTATGATGTAAGAGGAGCCGGCTCTTTTAGTTCTGGCTTCTGGTGTATGATGATAGAAAACATTATAAAGCTTTGATAACAAACAGGAAAACAAGGAGGAAGAAAGTGGTTAAGCCTTATGATTTCAAGGAAGTTGAAACCAGCATTTTGAAGCTCTGGAAGGATAAAGCTATTTATGAGAAGGCTAAGGAGAAGAACAAGGAAGGAAAGCCTTTCTATTTCCTCCAAGGACCTCCTTATACTAGCGGCAGGATTCATATTGGCCAGGCCTGGAATAACTCAATGAAGGATGTTGCTCTGCGCTACAGGCGGATGAAAGGCTTTGATGTCTGGGACAGGGCTGGCTATGACATGCACGGCCTTCCTGTTGAGAGAAAGGTGATGAGCCTTCACAAGATTAAGCTCAAGCCTGATATTGAGAAGTTCGGGGTTGAGAAGTTCATTAACGAGTGCATAAGGTTCTCGAGCGACACTGCCGCGGCTATGAGCCAGGACTTAATCAGGTTAGGAGTGTGGATGGACTTTGAGAACGCATACCTCTCTGTTAAGAACGAATTCATAGAGGCAGAATGGTTCTTGGTGAAAAGAGCGCACGAGCAAGGCAGGCTGTATGAGGGCGAGAAAACCTTGACCTGGTGCCCTAACTGCGCCACTGCAATGGCTAAGCACGAGTGCGATTACAAGGAAGTAGAGGATGACAGCATCTTCATGAAGTTCAAGGTGAAAGGCAAGGATGATGAATACTTGATAATATGGACGACAACTCCCTGGACTATTCTCTTCAACCTCGCAATCATGGTTAATCCTGAGCTGGATTATGTCAAGGCTCAGGTGGGCAGCGAGAAATGGGTTGTTGCAAAGGACTTGGTAGGGGTATTCATAGGAGGAGTGGCTGACAAAAGCTTCCAGATAATAGAAGAGTTCAAAGGAGCAAAACTTGAAGGGCTTGAATACGAGCATCCCTGGGCTGATGATCTTGATGTTTACAAGGAGCTTAAGAAGAAATATCCAAAGGTGCACACCGTGGTGCTGTCCTCAGAATACGTTGATACGAGCTCAGGCACAGGCCTGGTCCACTGCGCTCCTGGCTGCGGTCCAGAAGACTATGAGGTTGGTTACAGGAACAATATTCCTCCTTTCAACTTCCTGGACGAGCAAGGAGTATTCCCAAAAGAAGCAGGAATGTTTGCTGGATTAATCGCAAGGGAAGAAGATGATAAGTTCATTGAAGCCCTCAAAAAGAAGGGGGTATTGATAGCAATAACCAAAGTCAAGCATGATTATCCTCATTGCGAGAGGTGCTCGACACCGGCAATCTTCAGGAAGACAAAGCAATGGTTCTTCAAGGTCGAGGACTTAAAGGAGGAGATGATAAAGGCTAACCAGGAAGTTTACTGGGTGCCAAAAGCAGGGCAGAACGCCTTCCACTCCTGGCTTGATAATCTCAGGGATAACAGCATTACCAAGCAGAGGTACTGGGGGACTCCTGTCCCTATATGGCGCTGCGATAAATGCTCTGCTTACGAAGTAATAGGCAGCATAAAGGAATTAGAGGAAAAAGCAGGCAAGGACAATCTGCCTGAGAACCTGCACAAGCCCTGGATTGATGATGTCTGCTGGAAGTGCAAGTGCGGAGGACTGATGAGGAGAATCCCTGAGATCCTTGACGTATGGATTGATGCTGGCACAACCAGCTGGAGCTGCCTGTACTATCCTCAAAGGGCTGAGCTGTTTGAGAAGTATTATCCTGCAGACTTTATCCTCGAAGGAAAAGACCAGATAAGAGGCTGGTTCAACCTCCTGATGGTGGCGAGCATGATAGCCTTCAAAAAGCCGAGCTTCAAAGCGGTTTATATGCACGGCATGATAACTGACATTGAAGGAAGAAAGATGAGCAAGAGCCTTGGCAATGTAATATCTCCTGAAGAGATACTTATGAAGTACGGAACAGACACCTTAAGGTATTATATGTGCGAGACCAAGCCAGGCTTGGATATTAATTTCTCATGGGAAGAAGCCAAGCTCAAGTTCAAGAACCTCCGAGTGTTCTGGAACATCCACAACTACCTCATAGACCTGACCAGGACTTATAAGTTAACTCCTGAAAAGATTAATGCTTCAGTTGCTTCAGCTCCAGGCTCAAATGATTCAAAGCTTGGAATGGAAGAGCAATACGCACTCTCAAGGACGCACTCCACCATAAAGGCGCTCACAGAGATGCAGGAGAAATACCTGCTTAACGAGCTGACCCCTGCTCTGGAGGAACTATACCTCAGGCTTTCAAGAGAATACATCCAGTTCATCAGGGAGAAAGAGGACAAACAAGCAGTTGTTAACGCCTTGTTCGAATGCCTCCTCAACCTTGTGAAGATGCTAGCCCCAAGCCTCCCTTTCATAAGCGAAGCTGTTTACCAGAACTTAAGGGGAGAGTATGGCAAAGGAGCAGGCGCAGAGCAAGGCTCAGGGCTTGGATTGGAAGCAGAGTCAGTGCACCTGTGCAGCTGGCCTGTTGCTGACGAGAAAATGATAAAGCCCAGCCTTGAAGAAGAGATAAGAGTGGCTAATGAAGTAATCACCCTGATGCTTGCCAGGAGAGAAGAGGCAGGCATAGGAGTGAGGTGGCCGCTTGCAAGGGCAGAAGTGGTTGTGGAGAACCCTAATGTCCTGAAAAAAGTCGAGTGGCTGGTGATGAAGCAGGCCAACATAAAGAAGCTCCTGATAAAAAAAGGCCCTCTCAAAGTAGTGCTTGACACCACCCTCACGCCCAGCCTGGAGCAGGAAGGGTTTGCAAGAGAGATCACCAGGAGAGTGCAGGCTCTCAGGAAGAAAGCAGGCTTGAGCAGGAATGACAAGATAAAGCTGATTATTGAATCAGAATACGCTCTTAACAAGAAATACCTTGACGAGATGAAAGAGAAAGTAGGGGCGAGCGAGCTCGAGTACACAAAGCAGAGCAATGAAACTCCTAGCTTTGAGAGCGACGCGCTGATTAAAGACAAGAAATTCAGATTCATAATTCGTTGAGGCTGCCTCAAAAAAAACCCATAAGTTTATATATTACTTCTTACGAAAAGTAGGCACTGTGATAACCAGGCAAATAAAATCCAAGTGCAAAAGGTGCGGCAGGGAAGCTATATCTGAGGAATTCATACTCGACCCTATCTTCAAGATGATGGTGTGCCCTGAGTGCGTCAAGGAGAGGAAGAACCAATCATTTGTGCAATCCCGGGCGAAGGTTAAGGAGCAGGCAAAGGCAGCAGCGGAAGCAGAGAAGAAATCCAGGCCAGCGGGATGGGATGCTGAGGACTCTGAGATTGAGCGGGCTTTCAAGACGAAGCAATCCAGCGCTCCAAAGATAGAGAAGATAGATGATGAGCACGTCAAGTACACCTGCAAGAAGTGCAAGTACGAGTTCGTCTTCAATGTTTACAAGAGAATGCCTGGAAGGTGTCCTTACTGTGGAGCAGAGGTACAGGGTGTTTGAGAATAATGCCTGAGCTCGAATAATTTTTTTATTCTTTCCTTATGGGAAATTTCGCAAAATTTCTCATATCAAAAATCCATGATTTTTGAACCAGCAAATTTCATTTGCTGATTTCAGAAATCCTGTACGGATTTCTGTTATCATAAGATTTAAAAACTCCTGAATACTATATAATAACCATGCTTTACGTACACCAGCTCAAGGACTTGACAGCTAAATCAGCAGATATTGAGAGCGTTTTTATTATCCGGGAGCTGAAGCAGAAAACCCCTCTTCCGCTCACAGAGGAGAAGATAGGAGAGTATTTCTCATTGTTCTTTGTGTCTGAAAGCGAGAAGAATGCCATGGCGCGGGCATATTCCCTCATCGACACAACAATGCAGGACATAATCCAGCTGGCGCACATGAATGATTCTGAGCTTGAGCCTATCAACCTGCAGAGAGCTATTAACATGCTCAAAGAGATTCCCCAGCCGCTGCTCAACAACCTCAACTATGCAAAGGAGGTGAGCGCCTGGCAGGAAGGATTGGTGAAAGAATTCCCTCACCTAATCACCAGCATCCCTCACCTCAAGGCGCAGCAGGAAAAGGTTGCCTGCAACATCAAGCTTAATGCTATTTTTGAAAAGCTGCTCAGGAACAATGAGATGGCCTTTGCTTACAAGGACGTAATCAACGAGGCTCACACCTCAAGGATGAATGACTTGAGCGAGAGCATGGGCAAGGGCTTCCTGTTCCACATCTTCCTTGAGGAAGAACTGAAGAAGCTGGACTTCAGCAAGATAAAGCAGAGAATATCCCCTGGAAAGCTGGAAGCAGTTGAGAGGATACACGCAAGGGTTAATGACATAAAGAAAGGAGTGGATGCTGCTTATGAATTGAACATGCGCATGGTCACCTGGGCGATTAATATCTATGGATACATTAAGTGGATGATAGGCGGCTAGTTTTTTGCAGCTTAATTTCTAATTTCCAAAAACTTTATATACTTCTTGCTTAAATCTTTTAATCAATAATCATTTAGTCAATAATTTTTTTGATTATTTCATTTCGGGATTAGTTGGGGGGATTTTTGTTTGAAGAAGACTATCAGCATTGACACTCCTCTAGCAGAATTGACTCTGAGGAAGTATGAGAAGCCAAAGGACTTGCCTAAGAGAGAACTGGTTAGGAAGCTGTGCCTAAGCCTTGGCCTGCTCCAGCCAGGAGATTCTCGTGATGTGGTTGTTGACGTGCTCCAGGTGATGCTGGAGGCTAAGGAAGAATTAACCTCGACTGATGTTGATAAGCTCACCATCAAGAACAGGGAGAAGCACAAGCTAAAGATGCTCGGCATTGCCCCTTCAAATGTCAGGCGCCAGCTTCTCAGGCTCAGGGACTTGTTCATTGTTGAGAAAGTGAAGAATAATTACAGGATAAAGGAGAAAAGCACCTTGCTCTCAATCTTTGAGGAAGACATTGAGAAGTATTACATGAACAGCATCATCAACAGGATCAAGGAGTACCTGAGAGAGGCTGATAAGAGTTTCTAACATTATAACCTAAAATTAATATTAAAACAAATTAGTATTAAAACATTTAAAAAAAATATAAAAAGAAATATTATTTCTTTGCAGCGTAGTAATCAGCCATTTCGCTTTGTATGGTGTCCCAGTTGGTTTTTAGCACTTCTCTCTTCTCATCCCACCCAATGATTTTGCTTACCACAGGGTCAAGCCAGAGTCTCATGGAATAGAGCAGGTCTCTTCTCTGGCTGTAGCCCATTGCTGCAGTTCCTCTTACAGAGCTTGCCTTTCCTATCTCAGGCACGCGTTTCATGGTGGTTTGTTTTCCAACATCAAGAACAAAGTAGCGCTCCTTCTCAGCAACCTGCCCTGGATGGTGTCTGTCTGCTGTTATGTAGAACAGCGCATCTTTTTTCTGGCCTATTGCCTGGTTAGCCAGGTCGCTTATCTCTGTAGATCCATGCCACATCTTGTGGGCAAGGACTGCGCGTATATCAATGCCTTCATTACTGGGAAGCTTTATGGTATCTATGCTGTAGGACTGGCCAGTGCTCGTGTCAAGTGTTCTCAACAAGCCTTTGTAGGCATATTTTTGGTTAAACATCAAAGCCAGGGCGTTTGCTTCGTTTTCTGAGTGAGACTGCTGCCAATGGTTTCCTGAGCCAAAGTACACTACTATATCATTCTCCATCAGCTCAACGAACATCGGATGGGCGAGATTCTTGAACATCTCCTTCTGCTTCTCAGGATGGAAGACTGACCTGGAATGCATCTGCTCCTCAGTGTAAGCCTGGACGTGCTCAAGTATCGTCTTTAAATTAGCTCCTTGCTTTTTCAGCCCATTTTCAAGCATTCCTAATTTTATTCCAAAAGTAATCGGGTCTTCAAGCTGGCCTTCCTTGTAGGAGTAATAGCCATGCGACCTTATTTTCATGTCGCCATGAAGAGCTTCTGTCTCTGCTGCGGCTGTAATAGTATTAAAGCCCAGGCTTTGCAGTGCTGCGAGCTGGGATGCTCTTATGTAATCAATGTTGTTCGGCCTGCCTTGAAGGTTGAATGCTCCAAAGTGAAGGTCATTGGCCAGGAGGACGTAGCCCATGTTTGGCCTAACCTGTACATATATCTCTTCTAATTCTTCTGTGAGCTTTTGCCTTGAGGTTTCTGACCTGGCATTGGCAAGCTTTTTCTCCAGCGCTTGCGCCTTCGCCCCGAAAGTGTCTGCCAGCCACTCATAATGCTTGTCATCAACAAACATCCATTCCTGGCTCTGATCAGGGTATATTATCTGCACTACATTCCCGGTAGTCGGCCCTCCTTTCTCGAGCCGCTTGCCTTCCCATGTTCCCCTATTTCCTTTTTTGAGCAAGTCCCCTAGTGCTTCCACGTCATGCCTCGTCGGGCATTTTAAGTACCACGCTGTTTCTGTATCTCCCTGGTATTCTCCTCTGAGTTCTGTAGGCTCAATCACAAACTTGGGCATCATCCTGTAGCCGTCTGCTCCCCAACTGGTGAAGATGACATCTGAGAATGCTGAGCTGTGCCTTTTTGCGAACTCTCTTACAGTCTTAGGCCTTTGCATCTTCAGCTTTAGTCTTGTGGCAATGGCTGTCTCGTGTTTTTTCTGCAGCTCCCTTATGCTATCAAGCAAAGGCTCATTAGATCTTTGCCTGTTGGTTCTTGGCACAGAAGTAATTATTGTGCCGTAGAGTTTGTTGTCAGGGTAATCATTCATCTTAAGAAGAGTGGCTGGATCTTCTACGAACACTGATATCTCTCTGTCTGTGTGCAGGTTGATGTTCAAGTTTTTGCCCAGCAGCTCTTTCACTTTGGGTATGAGAATCTTCTCGTATATATCCTTGTATATGATTTTCTCAAGCATGAGCTTTGCCTTGGCCTGGGTCGGCGTTATGGCTATCTTCTTGGTGAACCATGCGTGGCCTTCTTGCTTCTCAGCCTCTATTGCTTTTGCATATTCCTCGAGTTCGACAATACCATCTTTGAGGTTAACCAGATTGGTAACTGTTCTTGTTCTCTTCTTCTCATCAACTCCTTTCCTCCTCTTGATGTCGCCAAGCTCAGTTATTGCCGGGTTGTTGAAGTACCTTATCTTGGCATTCTCAAATTCTCTTTCAAAGTCTGCCTCATCTTCCCTGCCTAGCTCTGTGAAGTATCTCTTTTTCAGGGTGATCTTCAGTTTTTTAAGGCCCGGACTGGCGTTGCCGTTCTCTTCAAAGAAGAATTTCTCATCAATATATTTCCTAAAGGCTTTTCCTGTTGGCAATCCCTCCTTTTTCTCTCCTTCCTTAGGAGGTGCTTCTTCTGCCTCAGCAATCACTTTTAAGAGGTAATCTACAACTCCGAGGCTGAGCGCAAAGGTTGCCACGCTTCTCTTTGTTTCGTGCAGCTGCTCCTTCATTTTAGGAAGGTTCTCTGCTGCTTTTGATGTCAGCCTGCGTATCTCGTTTATGTTGGTTATCATAACATCTTCTATTTCGCTCAGATTCGAATCATCGTTAAAGCTATAGAAGAGGTGTATAGGAACATGCTCAGGTATTCCTTTGAGCAGCACTGCGAGCTCATGAGCAACGCTCCCTGCTGCTTCTGGCTGGGAATCAATGGTGTTAACAACATAATCCCTGAGGTTTTTGGCTTGTTTCGGAGTGATCTCTCCTTTCTGCACCATCTCTAGCAGATTTTTTAAATTGTCAAATTCTTTCTTGCTTGGTATTTTCCCTGTCTGGTTCAGACCAGTCATAATGGCTGCGTTGTTCTTCCTCTTGCCGAACATCATTATTATTGAAGGCATCACTCCGCCCTGGACGTGGTAGCTGTTGAGCATTTCGTTAAGTCCTGTTGCCCTACGGAATAACTGTTCTCCTAAGAACGCTTTTTTATTGGTGTAAAGCATTCCAGTGCCTAGCTCTCCATTATAAACATGAATCCTTGGAACTCTGTAATCACCAATTTCAGGGTCCCACCTCAGCTTATGCTGGTTGACGAGCGCAGAAATAAGTGCTTCTTCTTCTGTGAATCTGAAATTGGTTGGCAGCTTGTCAGGCAGTTTCCATACGTCTTTTATCTCTGATATCTTCTTTCTTACTTCTTCTTCCTTCATCCCTGCTTCTTCAGCAATCATGCCAACAGTGGGTACTTGCCTATCAAGGGGATTGCCAGGCATATAAATGTAGCCCGTATCCACAGGAGATAGTTTCTCTGCTGCTTTGAGGATTTTCCGATGCTCCTCACTTATGAGAAGTCTCTCCTCAAGAACCTTCGGTATTGCCTGTTTTTCCTGTTTTTGCCGTTTTTCCTCTTTTTCTTTTTGCTCAAGAACCTGCTCCTGCTTCATCCCCTTCACCCTCCCTTATTTTCACGACTATAAAAGTGTTAATAATACTTAACTTATATTTTTTGATTTATAAGCATTTAGTTCAGAAGAAATATATTTTGCAATTCATAGTTTTTTTCATTACCCGGTTGTTACTAAAATAAGAAAATTTATATAACCTAGCGAGTTGTTCCTTAAGAATGGTTTACGAGCCCCAGGAAGATTCCTACTTGCTATTGAAGCACGTGAAAAAGCTTGCTTATGGCAAGGTGATTGATATAGGCACAGGCTCAGGCATAGTTGCAGAGGGAGCAGCTAAGAATCCAGGAGTGAAAAAGGTTTATGCTGTTGACATTGATGAAGAGGCAATAAGCCAGTTAAGAAAGAAGAAGATTGATAAGGTGAAGGCTTTCAAATCCAACTTATTTGCTAGTGTCTCAGAGAAATTCGACGTGATAATCTTCAACCCGCCTTATCTTCCTAGCGAGGAGAAAGACGAGGATGTTGCTCTTGACGGCGGCAGGCAGGGTTATGAGCTGATTAATAAATTCCTTAAGCAGGCAAAAAATCATCTGATAGCAGGAGGGTTCATCCTGATGGTTTTCAGCAACAGGACAGGCAAGGAAAAAGTTGATGAGAGCATAAAAGCAGAAGGCTATGATTACGAGCTGCTTGAGAAAAAAAGCCTGGCTTTCTTTGAGGAATTGTACGCTTACAAGGTTTTGCTTTCAGGGAGGCGCAGCAGCGCCCTTAATCACTGAGAGCAGATAAAAGACGATAAATGATAGGAATATGCCTATGATTACAAATATGACAAGCCAGTGCCAAAGAAGCTCTTTTAAATCCCACCCCATAAGCAGATTATTAATGTAAGCATATAAAAAGCTTTTTATTAAGACAAACCACGACAGGTTTTTAGGATGGAACTTTATGCCAAAGGCAAGCGGGGAATAATATACAAGGAAGGCAAAGCCTGCATCAAGACCAAGAATCCTGAAGCAGAAGTTGACACCCTGAAGAATGAGGCTGATTACCTTAAGAAACTGAACAAAGAAGGAATAGGAATGAAGTTCATCAAGTACTCTGATGGCAAGCTTTACAGGGAGTTTGTTGATGGAGAGAGGATTTCTGATTTTCTTGAGCAGGAAACTGGCAAGGAGAAAATAATTAGTGTGATAAGGCAAGTATTAGAGCAGTGCAGGAAACTCGACTTGCTAGGAATTGATAAGAAAGAGCTGACTAACCCTTACAAGGACATAATAATTACTCCTGAGAACAAGGCTGTGCTCATTGACTTTGAAAGGTGCAGGCAGACAAAGAAGCCCAAGAATGTTACTCAGTTCATGCAGTATATTGCAAGGAACAAAGGAACATTGGAAAGCAAAGGAATAATAATTGACAAGGAAAAGTTGATAAAGCTGGGCAAGGAGTATAAGAATAATCCTAGCAAAGGCGGCTTTGAGGAAATAATAAATTTTATAAGTAATAAGCCTGTCCGGCGTATGAGGACCAAATAATTTTTAAGTTGAGCTTAATTTCAAAATTTTAATTGAACCTTAATTGCTCGCTCGCAAATGCTCGCGAGGAGAAGGGTGAGCGCATGACCATCAATCCAATCATCTTCAAGGCTTATGATGTTAGAGGAGTTTATCCTTCTGAGGTTAATGAGGAGGCAGCAGTTGCTGTTGCTAAGGCTCTTGCTTTTCTTCTTAGCGCAAAGAAGCTGGTCATTGGCAGGGATGCAAGGGCTTCTTCACCTTCCCTTCACAAAGCAATCCTGAAAGCGCTCACAGACGTCGGAGTTGGTGTTGTTGACCTAGGAGTATGCCCTACTCCCTTAACCAATTACACCATTGCAAAGAAAGGCTTTGCCGGCGGAATAATGATTAGCGCTTCTCATAATCCTCCTGAGTATAATGCTTTCAAGCTCATAAAAAATCCTTGCCTGCAATTATCAAGCCCAGGAGGCATGGACGAGATTAAGAAGCTGGCCTTGAATCCTGCTGTTAGTGAAAAGGTTGAGAAGGACAAGGGCATGGTAGAGCAGGTTGATGTTCTTTCCGAGTATGTTGCAGAGTTAACCGAGCACTTTGTTGGCGTCAAAGGCTTAAGAATAGTTGTTGATTATGGCAATGGCATGGGAAGCGTGACTGCCAAGCCTGTTTTTGAAAAGCTAGGCCTGAAAGTCATTCCTCTTTACGAGGAGGTTGACTGCACTTTCCCTAATCATTATGCTAATCCTGCTGAGGAGAAGAATCTTAAGGAGCTCAAGAAAAGAGTGGTGTCTGAGAAAGCAGACTTAGGAATTGCTTTTGACGGAGACGCTGACAGAGGCTTTGTTATTGACGAGAAAGGCAGGACTGTTTATCCTGACATCATGATGGCTTTGCTTGTTCCTTCCCAGCTAAAAGGCAGGAGTGACAAGAGAGTTTATTATGACTTAAGGTCAAGCAGAATACTTCCTGAGATTATAAATAAGAACAAGGGGCAGGCCATGATAACAAGAGTTGGCACTCCTTTTTACAAGGAAAAGCTTGTTAAGGAAGGAGGAGTTTTTGGAGGGGAACTCTCAGGGCACATGTTCTTCCAGGACCATTACTGCATTGACGACGGCTTGTACGCGACGCTCAAGGTGATGAAAGTAGTGGCTGAGAGCAAGAAAAAATTGTCAGAGCTTGCAAAGCCGTTGCTCAAATATTACTCGAGCCCTGAGATTAACATGAAAGTAGCCAATCCTGATGCTGTCCTTGAAAAGGTGAGAAAGGCTTTTAGCGACGGCAAGAGCACTGAGCTGGACGGAGTATTCATCAGCTATCCTGACTGGTGGCTTAGCCTGAGGAAGAGCAACACAGAGCCTGTTGTGAGGTTAAGGTTAGAGGCTAATACAAAGCAAAAAATGGAAGCGATGAAGAATAAGCTTGTTAATCTCATCAACTCCCAATAGGTTTATATGACCCTGCTGCTTACCTAGGAACATGGAAGGAGATAAAGAAGACTCAGACACAATCGAGGTTATACTCACAAAAATAACCCTGCTAAGCCAGATGGGCTCTTACTACAAGCTTAGCATTAATGGTCCCAAAGAATATATCAACTCAATCATATTCGATTCAAGCGGAGTTGGTTTTATCATAAGCGCTTACGATGATATTCTTGGAAAGCCAGCAGAGCTCGCCCTTATAGGAAAGCCTGTTGGAGCCTACTATGATGTTAGGAACGGCAAGAAGAACTTGTTCGCGCTTAAGCCGCTACCCTAATTATGTATTCCATCACATCTCTAGTTATCAGTATCACTTATTAGTGGTATCAGAAACAAAAGATTTATAAATCCTTGCTTGTTACTGCAAAACATGTTCAGCTCAAAAAGATGGGAAAGAGAGCAAAAGAAAATACGGCAAGAAAAAGAGAGAAAAATAGCAAAGCTGGAAAGAGAAGAAGCAAAGCTGGAAAGAGAAGAGCGAAAGTTAAAAGCTGAGGATTATGTTCTGACTATTTCTGCAGAAGCCTATGCCAAAGCCACTGGTAAAGAACTAAGCGACTATACTTATAAATCAATCTATGTGAGGAACACCTACACCCGTGTGGATGAAGAGTATAGTTTTAGTGAAAGCGCCTTGGAAAACATGGTGGAAAAAGGCGAAGAACTAGGCGCAGAAATAATCGTTGACGTAAGGCTTTCACCTGATCGGTACACTGATTACCTCCTTGGAACCGCTATGATACTTAAGAAGAAATAACTTTTCTCAGATTTCAGTAAAGGGTTATAAAACAATAATCTTTATAAATCCTCCTTTGTTCTTGCCTCGGGAGAGAGAAAAGAGCGCGAGAGACCGACCGTTTTTGAAGAACAAGTCAAGTACAATCAAGTGCTTTTTTTCTCCGACGGTCAATATAAGGGGTTAAGCAGACATGAACAACCCTAATGCTAAAAATATGGATAAGCAAGATAAGAATAAAACCGTGGTTAGGCGTATAAAGCCTAGCATGCGCGACAAGGAGCGCTATGTTGCTTATGAGATTGCTAGCAAGGAAGCTTTTGGCTGGGGAGCTGATAAGGCTCTTGTCAAGGAAGTTAATGTCTTGCTCGGAGTGTTCATGGCTCCTAAGGCTAATATTGCGAGCATAAAGTATAATGCAGAGAAGCAGAGAGGCATCCTGAGGATTAACAGGAAGTTTGTTGACTGCTTAAAGACTTGCTTTGCCATGATTAAACATATAAACAACCAGGAGGTTCTGGTAAGAACAGTTAAGGTTAGCGGGATGGTAGGAAAGGTTAAAAAATACATTGAGTAAGCCGCGCCGGCGATTGAGGCGCAATTAATAATCAACATTTAATCAACATTTAAAAATTAAAAAAATTGAAAATAATTATTTGCGCCCTTTGGGCGGGAAATGGATAATATGCCAAAAGAAATTAACTACATTGCATGTGATTGCGAAGGAGGAAAGCTCCATGAGATTGCTCAGATAGCAGTAGGGGCAGGCCCTTCCTTTGATCCAGACACTTGGCAGGTTACTTATTATGCTTGCGATAGTTGTGGAACGATTTTCGGAAGAAAAACCATCAAGCGTTACTCAGAAGAACTAGATGATTATGAACCTGAGGAAGTGTCAGATTTCAAGCAATACAAAGGAAAGCTCACACTTGAGGAAATCGCTCGTTTTGCCAAGACTTGTCATGGAGATATTAATGATTATGTTGAAGAAGAAATAATCAAGCGCAGGACCAACCCCGAAGTTGAGGTTCCATTAGACTGCGAGTGCAAAGCAGGAAAGCTTGAGGAGCTTGCAAGCACAGCAATAGCTAAAATAAAAAATGGTATGGACAAGATGTATGCGCCAGAAGGCGTCTTTGTTGATTACCTCAACACAATATTTTACCAATGTGACTCATGCAATAAAATATTTGATAGAATCCATTATTATGGAGGACCAAAAAAGAATCCTAAGCTGGAAGAAGTAGGCGGATTAATTAAGTATGAAGGCAGCTTGAGAAAGGAGGAGATAATATCTGAAGTGCCAAAGATTCAAGGCTTTATGGATGAGATTGATGAGGGTAACATAATCAGAACAAGAAGAAAATCAAAGTAATTGAAAAAGGAATAGATGAGGTGGAAAAAAAATGCAACCAATACAACACCAAATGATGGGTTATGACAGAGCTATTACAATGTTCAGTCCTGACGGAAGACTGCTTCAGGTGGAGTATGCCAAGAAAACAGTCCGCCTAGGCAACACTGCTATAGGAATGGTGTGCAAGGATGGAGTGCTCCTTGTGACTGACAAGAGGATTGTGGACAAGCTCGTCGTGCCAGAGGCTATTGAGAAGATTTTCAAGGTGGACGACCACATCATGGCTACTGCAGCAGGCATTATCAGTGATGCCCGCGTATTAATTGAGCAGGGCCAGATAAGGGCTCAGCAGCACAGGGTTACTTATGACACTCCGGTTGATATTGTGAGCGTTGTGAAGACTATCTGTGATATCAAGCAGATATGCACCCAGTCAGGAGGATTAAGGCCTTTCGGAGTCTCATTGCTGATTGCAGGCATTGATGAGGGAGGCAAGAAGCTTTTTGAGACTGACCCTACAGGCATCTTTTACCAGTACAGGGCGAGCGTTATCGGCGAGGGAGAGCCTGATATTGAGGAAATCCTGCACAAGGAGTACAAGGATTCAATGACCATAGAGGAAGGATTGAAGCTCTGCATCAAGGCTTTGAAAAAGGTGCTTGACAACAACTTCGAGGCTGACAGGATTGATGCTGCTTATATTGATGATAAGAGCAAGGTAATGAAAAAGCTTGACAAGGAGAGGATTAAGAAGTTATTGTGAAAATAATTAATATGCAGAATATGACCGGTGATTTTGATGCGCCAGACTTATGACAAGGAGAGAATCAGTCTTAACGTGGCCAAGCTAAAGACTCACGGAGAGAACTTTGAGGTAGTGATTGAGCCTGAGCTTGCAATAAAGTTCAGGCACGGAGAAGCAGACATCAGGGAGTCCTTGAAGTCAGAGCACATCTACAGGGAAGCATTAAAAGGCGACCTTGCAAGTGAGCACGTGCTTCAGGAAGTTTTCAAGACAACCGACAGCCTGAAGATTGCTGAGCAAATCATAAAGGAAGGAAGCATCCAGATTGACGACGACTACAAGGACAGGCTAAGGAATGACAAGAAGAGGCAGCTAATAGAAATATTGGTGAAGAACACTGCTGATGCCAACACAGGCCAGCCCTTAACAGCCACCAGGCTTAACAATGCCCTTACAGAGGCAAAGATTCATCTGGACATCTTCAGGAAAGTGGAGGAGCAGGTGGACGAAACTGTGGTTAAGCTAAAGCCAGTCCTGCCCTTGACGTTTGAGAGGAAAATCCTTAACATAAGGTTATCTGCAAATTATGCTCCAAAGCTTTATGGCTTTGTGGTTCACAGGGCAAAGGTTGTTGACGAGGCCTGGCTTAGCGACGGAAGCTGGAGCGCAAAGGTTGAGCTTCCAGCAGGCATGGTGAGCGAGGTGCAGGACGAGCTTAAGAGCAAGACTCACGGAGAAGCAGAGATAAGTGTTGAGCAGGTTGTGAAGAAAAAAAGATTTTAATAACAAAAATAATAATTAAAGAAAAAAAGAAAAGAAAAAAAATAAAGAATAAAAAAAAGATTTTGATTAAGCCATCAAAAATGCGAACATTTTTGGGGCTTCTCAAAAAGTTTTGCTTTTTGTTGAAGCTTTTCAAAAGATTAGGTGATACATTATGAGTGATGCGAAATTGTTAGTGAAAGACAAGGACATAGTGGTGCCTGGGGAAATACTGGCTGTGGGAATTGATTATCTGCCAGGAGCAGGCACTTACAGGCTGGGCGACGACATCCTTGCCAACCGCCTGGGATTGTTAATGATAGACGGCAAGGTATTAAAGACAGTTCCTTTATCAGGAAGGTATTTGCCAAAGAAATACGATGTGGTTATAGGCAAGGTTATTGACATCCTTATGAGCGGCTGGAAGCTGGACATTAACAGCGCTTATCCTGCTGTTCTCCCATTAAAGGATGCGAGCTTTAGCTACATAGCCAAGGGAGATGACTTGACCAAGTATTTTGAGCTTGATGATTATGTTGTGCTCAAGATAACCAATGTCACCAGCCAGAACCTGGTTGATGTGACGTGCAAAGGCCCTGGCTTGCACAAGCTCAAGGGAGGAAGGATTATTTATGTTAATACTCACAAGGTGCCCAGGATTATTGGCAAGAAAGGCTCAATGGTCTCCCTTATCAAGAAGGCTACTGACTGCAAGGTAATCGTCGGGCAGAACGGAATAGCCTGGCTTAGCGGAGAGCCTGAGATGGAAGTTATAGCTGTTAACACCATCAAGGTTATAGAGGACAAATCACATATAAGCGGGCTGACAGAAAAAATCAAGGAGTACCTTGAGAAAATCACAGGCAGGAAGCTTGAAATCCCTAGCGAGGCTGAGCTTGAGAAAGAAAATCTAAGTGAAGAGCACAGAGAAGAAAGGCCAAGAGAGGAGAGAAGGTACGAGCGAAGGCCTTATGAGCGAAGAGGCGAGAGGCGCTTTGAAAGAAGGGATAGGGAAAGGTATTAGAGAGGATTGATTATTATGACGAGATATACTAAAAGATTAAACGAGAGAGGCTTTGACGAGACAAGACCTGTAGAGGCAAAGGCAGGAGTGATTAAGAAGGCTGATGGAAGCGCTTTCTTCAGGATAGGCAAGACAACTGCTTATGCTGCTGTTTACGGCCCAAGGGAATGCCACCCTAAACACATACAGGATCCTAAGAGGGGAATCCTGAGGTGCAATTATAACATGATGCCTTTCAGCGCAGAGGAAAGGGTTAGGCCAGGGCCTAGCAGGAGGAGCAAGGAGATAAGCATGGTCACTGAGAAGGCTTTGTTCCCAGTGGTTCATCTCGAGGATTATCCTAATGCTGTGGTTGATGTATTTATTGAGCTGACAGAGACTGATGCAGGCTCAAGGTGCGCTGGCATTTGCGCTGCCTCGATTGCTCTTGCAGACGCAGGCATCACCATGAAGGACATGGTGGCTGCTATTAGCACAGGAGTGATTGACCACCAGGTCGCTGTTGACCTTGACGGCGAAGAAGAGCACATCACAGACATGGACGTGGCTGATATCCCGGTGGCAATGGTTCCTAGCACAGAGGAAATAACTCTTTTGCAGATGGACGGCAAAGTGTCAAAGGAGGAATTGTTCAAAGCCCTTGAGGCTGTTAAGCCTGTGCTTAAAAAAATTGCTGAGACCCAGCGAAAGGCTTTGAAAGAGAAATACAAGGACTGGAATGATGCTAATATAACGACTGGTACAACAAATGACCTAATAGCCGACACAAAAACCAGTGAAAAGGTGGATTAAGATGAATGAAGACTTAAAAGCTCATATTAACGAGGCATTAAAAAAAGGCATACGCCTTGACGGAAGAAAGAAAGAGGAGTTCAGGAAGATTGAAATAACAACGGGAGCAGTGGCTACTGCTGAAGGAAGTGCTCGCGTGAGGTGCGGAGACACAGAGCTTGTGGCAGGAATAAAGCTTTGGCTCGGAGAGCCTTACCCTGACTCCCAGGAAGACGGAGTGATGATGGTCGGCACTGAGCTCTTGCCTTTGTCTAACCCCGAGTTTGAAGGAGGCCCTCCTAAGATTGACTCAATAGAAGTTGCCAGGGTGATTGATAGAGGAATAAGAGAGGGCAAGGCTATTGACACTAAGAAGCTCTGCTTAAAGGCAGGAGAGAAGGTGTGGATGGTAATGATTGATGTCCTACCTCTCAACCACGACGGCAACATGATTGACGTCGGCGGACTGGCTGCTCTCGCAGCCTTGAAGGATGCCAAGATGCTCGAGGTTAAGGATGATAAGGTAGTGATTGGCAAGAGGACAAAGCAGAAGCTCCCCATTATGAGCATGCCTTTGCCTGTGACTGTGCTTAAGATAGGCGAGAACTTCATAGTCGACCCTACTGAGGCTGAGGAGAAAGTGCTGGATGCAAGGCTTACTGTGAGCGTGCTTGAAGACGACATCATTTGCGCCCTGCAAAAGGGAGGGGATGCCAGCCTGAGCGTAAAAGATATAAATGATATGATAGACCTCGCAATAAAGAAGAGTCATGAGCTAAGGAAAAAACTAATGGAGGCTCTGGGAGAATGACGCTCGAGATAGAACCCTTGAAGGACGAAGAGCACACCAAGTTTGAGAAGGCAAGATTAATAGGATCCAGGGCTTTGCAGATAAGCATGGGAGCTCCTTTCATGATAAAGCTCACGCCCAAGCAGCTTGAAGAGTTGCATTATAATCCTGTGGAGATAGCCAAGCTTGAGTTCGAGGCAGGCGTGCTTCCTATCAGCGTTAAGAGGATGCTTCCTCACGAGCGCTAGGCTAGAAATTTCTCGTATTAATTGAGATTTCTTATTGAGATTGATATGGAGGAATATTGTCTTGGATTTTAAAACCTTCATGTCTGAGAGCAATTTTGGCTTTTCTTAATGCCTTTGCTTCAACCTGCCTTATCCTTTCCCTGGATAATCCTAGCTCTCGGCCAACTTCCTCAAGAGTTTTATCGTGTGATTCCTTGTTTAAGCCGTACCTTGCCTTGATAACATAAAGCTCCTTCTCTAAGAGCTTGCCTTCTAAAATCTTCATCACCTGCTCAAAGGTTACTTTTGTTGATGCCTTCTGCTCTGGGCTCTTGGATTCTTCATCCCTTATAGTGTCACCCAAGGTTTGGTCTTTGCCAGGAACCGGGTGTGAGAAGGACCAGGCGTGCGGCTTTACCAATTCTTTCAGCTGTTTCACTTCCTCAGTATTAGTTTTCATTGCTTCAGCTACTTCTTTATCAGTCGGCTCTCTTCCATAGCGGGCGAACAATTCAGAAGCGCGCTTTTCATAAAGATTGAACTTGCCATAAACATGGACTGGCAGCCTTATGGTGCTGTCTTTATCAGCTAATGAGCGGGCTATGGATTGTTTTATCCACCAGGACGCGTAGGTCGAGAATCTGAATCCTCTTTTGTATTCATACTTGTCAACAGCCTTTAATAAGCCCAGGCTGCCTTCATTAAATAAGTCTCCGAAGGTGAGGTGGTGAGCCCTGGCCGAGTAGCCTTTCACAACGCTTACAACAAGCCTGGTGTTTCTGTCGTGCAGCTCATTCTTGTCAGCTTTCAGCTCGTCCAGGGCTTTTGATAATTCTTTGCTCTGGTATAGTTCCGGCTTTTTTTCTTTTGAAAAAGCTATGAGCTGCTCATAATAATCCGCCCTGTACTCTGCGTTTCTTATCATCTCTGCCAGGGCATCAGTTTTTTTCTTCTTCTTGCTTCTAGTGTCAGTTTTTCTCTTCTTATTGTTTTTCAGGTAATTCCTCCTGAATTTTTCAACTACTTCCTCATCGTCATAGATTATGTCAGAAAGCTCGGTTTTGAGCGAGCAATCATAAGGGGACGCGTCCAGGGAGCACTGAATGTCATGGTGGATCTTTGAGCGAACATATTCTTCTGCCAGGATCTTGTCAAATATTTTCTTCCTGTTGTCATCAATCCTCTTGGCCAGCTCAAACTCTTGCTCCCTTGTGAGAACCTCTTTATTGCAGAGGGTCTGGAAGATGTAGGTGTGCTCACTCAGGCTTCCTTTGTAGCTGTTATCTTTTAATTCACCTCTCAATTTGCCTTTCAATTTCTTGTCTTCTCTGCCTTCTTCATCAGCCATGGAGCTAGCTTCGTGCGGGTTATTTTCTTCTTCCTCACTGAGAACGTCGTCAAGCATATTCATCAGCCACAGCCATATTTATCATCAAATATTTACAATCAACATTTTACTACTACTAGATAGATAAAAATGGAATGAAGCTGGCTTTTTAAATGTTTTGCTTGAAAAGCATAGAATGAGTTAGTTGAACAAAACCCTCCCAACCCTGACCATGTTTGCTCCTTCTTCAATAGCAATCTTGTAATCATCGCTCATGCCCAGGGATAGGTAGTCAAGCCTTCTTCCGAGCAAAGCACTCGTTTTCTCAAACAATTCCTTCATCATAACAAAATGCTTTCTAGCGTCCTCTGCTTTCTCAGTAACAGGAGGAATAGTCATCAAGCCCGAAACCTTCAGGTTTTGCAAATCATTAAGTTGAGTAAGAAAATTTTCAAGCTCATCAGGATTAACGCCATACTCCTTGCTTTCATCAGTCCTTACCTGCACCAAAATGTCCTGAATAATCCCCTGCTCCTTTGCAGCGGAATCAATAATGGTTGCGAGCTTTAATGAATCAACACTCTGAATCAGCTTGGCACCAAGCTTAACAACCTTCTTTGCCTTGTTGCTCTGCAAATGCCCGATAAAGTGGAGATTAGCTTTACCTCTCCAATTTTCTGAGCTATCAAGAGCATTCTTCACCTCTTCCATCTGCTGGTAAGTATTAAAGCCAAGCTCGCTAATGCCAGAGCCAACCAGCTCCTTAATCTGCTCAACACTAGCATACTTAACAGCAGCAACCATGATTACATCAGAAGGAATCCCACCCAGAATTTTACTAACATTATCCTTAATGCTCAATTTGACCACAAAGCAATTTTAAAAAGTTTTATTCAAATTTATTCAGTATTCGCCTAAAGATTATTCAGTATTATCCTCAAGAGCTTCAAGAGCTACAAGCTTCTTGCCTGATAATAATTCAAGAGCAGCTCCTCCTCCAGAGCTCACAAAAGTAAATTTGTCTGTCAAGCCAAGGTTATTAACCACGTCGCCAGTGTCTCCTCCTCCGACAATCTTCTTGCAGTCAAGCTCAGCAATCATTCTTGCAATCTCAACAGTGGCTTTGTCAAAAGGAGGCTTCTCATAATAGCCAAGAGGGCCGTTCCATATAATAGTCTCTGCCTTTCTGAGCTCCTGCTTGAACTGCTCAACACCCCTCTCGCCAACATCCAAGCCAATGCTCTTCTTAGGGATTTCCTTGTAGCTCACAGTCCTAATGCCTGCAGCCTGATTTACAAAAGCTCCACTGGCTTTTGAATCCTCTGAACCAGTTCCTGCGGTTTCGTAATCAGCAATCACAACATCCTCTGGCAATAAGAGCTTTTCATTGTTAAGCATGAGCTTGGCATTCATGGTATAGTTAAAATCACACAAGCTCTTGCCAACCTCAAATCCTCCTGCAGCATAGAAAGTGAAAATCATGGCTCCTCCGAGAAGGACTTTGTCAGCCCTTGCAAGCATGTACTGGATTAAAGGAACCTTGGTTTTTAGTTTTGCGCCTCCCAACAAGGCAACAATAGGCCTTCTCATGCTCTTAAAGTCAAGGCTCTCAAGCTCCTTCTCAATCTGCAAGCCAACACAGCCAGGCAGATACTTTGTTATTGCGTGCATGCTGGCATGAGCCCTGTGGCAGGTTGCAAAGGCATTGTTAACATAGATATCTGCATAGCCTGCTAGTTTCTGAGCAAAAGCCTCATCATCAGCCTCTTCCTCTTTGTGAAACCGCAAGTTCTCCAGCAGGACAATCCTTTCCTCAGGCATCTTCTTAAGAATACAATCCTTGGTCTTGTAAACAGTCTTGCCAAGAAGCTTCATAAGCCTAACAGCCACCCTATCCGTCTTAAGATTCTCAACCACCTTTCCCTCAGGGCTGTCCAAGTGCCCCATGATAATTAATTGCTTAGCATCGTCCTCAAGAATCTTCTTAATCGTAGGCACAGAAGCCTTCAGCCTTGAATCATCACTAATCTCGCCAGTGCGCTCATCAACAGGCACATCAAGATCAGCCCTAAGAAGCACTCTCTTCCCAGTAAAATCCACGTCCTTAAGAGTCCTTAGCATGATAAGAAAATGATAAGAGAAGGTTGTTTAAAAAAGTTGCGGAAAAGGCAAAAGTTTAAATATTAGAATAATAATAAATAGGGATAGTAAATATAAATAAAAAGTACGAGAGGTGTAATATATGGAAAAAGGAACTGGAACTGCAGTAGTAATAATCCTTGCTACTGTAGCAATAGTGGCAATTTTCTCAATTGCTGCATTATTGGGAAGCGGTTTCATGACTAAAAATAGTGTTAGTGCTACAGGGGCTGCTGCATCTTGGCAGGATACATCTTCAGCTGCGTCACCAAAAGTTCCCGCCAAGGCATGGCAAGTAAATGGCAACCATTATAACCTAAATATTATTGGTGCCAAGAATGTGGGAGAAATTGGAGACAGCTCAGGGCACACTCTGTTTGTGCCATTGACCGGCAAGGCCAAGATCATGATGACCCAGAACCCTTTGGGCGAGTTTTTGGTGACAGACAGAAATGGCCTGGATGGCAGTGCATCCTTTAATATTGCACCTGGAAAATATAATATTTATGCCAGAGGGCTTGGAAAACCTGGAGGGAGCAGCAAAATAGATGCTTATGGTGAATTTACAGATGCCCTTGATGGCAGCCAGATAATATTGCTTGGGTATGTAAATATTGCCAGGACAAAAGGCACACCCCAAACTGTAAATATCAACCAGCTATTCTATGTGGATGTAACACTCTGCATTGAAGTTGATGCTGAAACCGCAACATGCACCAAATCAGTCCAATACACAGACTATTGGGTCTTTGATATTGAGGAGCTGTTGGGCTACTGGTGGGAATATGACAACCAGGGCTTGAAGCTGCTGCAAGTAAGGTTCTATCCTTGCACCTTGGATGCAACTGGAACAGCTGCAGACTACTGCAGATGGGGAGACGGAACTCCTATAGATTCCCAAAAGGCAATTATTAAAGCTTAAATTTTTTATTTTATTTTTTTCTTCTTTCTCTCAGAGAAGAATATTCATAAATAACCCTGTTTAGGGCTTCAAAAATGCTTAACACCAGGGGCCGGGGACTCTTTTCTCTTTAGAACTTATTTTATGTGCTTTTCTAATTCTCTCATTAGTTCAGGTATTTCTTTCAGTGCTTCTTTCACTGTCTCTTCTTCTATGTCGTCTCCGTAGTAGTTGATGCCGTTTCTTTTCTTCCTGTGCCTGTCGAATTTGTTGGCAATGGTGTTTTCTTTGAGTATGTCTTTTATGAAGTAGGTTATTGCTTCATGCGTTTGGAATTTGTATCCTTTTTGGTAGCCGATGGCTTCGCACAGCTGCCTTAGGCCTTCGTATAACTCCCTGAAAATGCTTTTAAGAGAGTCTTTGTTCATGGCTATACTTTTTGCAGTGGCAATTGCTTGTTTTGAGGAGACTATTATGCTTTTTGCCCGTATATTGTCAACAGGCACTTTTTTTGCATAGCCTTCTCTTATGCTTTGTTCGAAATTCACTGCAACACCTCAAGCTGTCCTGATAATACTATGCCGTTGCATATGCTGTTTATTAACCCTTTGTTTTCTTTTGCCATGCTTTTCCATTTTTCTTTCGTGAACAGGTGAAAGCTTATTTTCCTGTTAAGGATTTTCTCGCATTTTTCTGTGTCAAATTCTTTCTTGATGTTGCTTATCACGCATATGTCTATGTCGCTTGTTGTGTCGTCGTTCGCTGTTGCGTAGCCCCCAAACAATATGATGGTCGGGTAATCAAATGCTTTCTCAATATTATCAACTAGCTCAGAAATCCTTATCTTTTCCAGGTTGTAGTATAGTTTCAGGTTCAGGTATTTCCTGGAGATTATTGGCTTGTACGCTGAGTAGATTTTTCCTTTGCTTACTGTAAGGAATCCTTCCTTCACTAGCTTGGTTAGCTTTTGCCTCACAGTGGTGTGATTTATTTTTAATATGCGGGCCAGTTCTCTTATGTGGTATTCTCGGTTCGGCTCCTCAAAGAAAGGCTTTAAAATGGTTATTTTTGCTTCCATTTGGAAATAATAGTTTACACTTGTTTATAAATGTTTCCATCATGGATGGATTTTAGGCCGCGGTTTTTGATTACAGCTCAAAGTCAGGGGGCAGGGATACTTTTCTATTCCTAAAGAAATGTTAGGTGACCACATTTACTTACTTATGCTTTTTTGTAGTCACCTGCTTGAGTGTTTTCTTGTACTGCTTTATTAAGAAAAGGATCGTTGGCCTTAAATTATGGTTTTTTGAGTATTCTTGTAAGGAATAATAGTATTCTGCCCTGTCCTCAAGCGATATATTTATCGGTGGATGCTTGTTCTTGAGCAGCACGAAATTAAGCAATAATCTCCCCACTCTTCCGTTGCCGTCCTGGAATGGATGAATGTGCTCGAATTGGTTGTGAATTATTGCTGCTAATACCAGCGGTTTGAATTTCTTCTTGTTCTTCTTGTACCATACAACCAGGTCTTTTAAGGCATCGTTGAGTTTAGAAACAGGAGCTCCTGCGTGAATAACATTTCCTTTGCCATTTCTTATGACTACTTCAACATTCCTGAATTGCCCTGCAAAGTGTTTTGAGCCTTCAAAACAGAGCTTATGCAGTTTTCTAATCAAGTCCAAAGACAGTTCTTCTTTTGTGCTCCTAATTAAGTCAACAGCCTTGGCAACGCCTTTGGTCTCAAGTTCCTCAGAATCCTTTGCTTTTTCTTTCTTCAGGATTTCAGGTACTTCATTCAGTTGCACGCTTGAGCCTTCTATTGCATTGGTGTTATAGGTGAACTGTTCTGTGAAAGTCTTCCAGTCAAAGCCCTGTAAATGATGAACTTTTATTTGCCTATCATACTTGTTGAGCTTTGCCAACTGGTTCTTTGTAAGCGAGAAATTGAATATTTCAGTGCGAAGCTCCTCCAATTCCTTCTTGATTTGCTGCTCAGCCTCTTCTTTAGCTTTTTGCAGCTCTTCTTTTGTCAGGTTTAAACCGAGATAATGCCGGATTTTCTTTACTTTGCCCTTTTCCCTGTATGAATAAACAAGATAATTCTTAATGCTCTTGCCGACTCTTCGCTTTTCTATGAACATATATTATTATAAGGTGTCCACGTTTATATATTTTGTCATTTCGTGGTCACCTATATGTAAGTCTACCAGGATTTTAGTAAAACCCTGTTAAGGGTACCAAAAATGCTCTTTTCCAGGGGCGGTCTTCTTTTTCTTTTTTCCCTCTAATTAATAGAAACATATATAAAAGAGTAGTCTCATTCTATTAATAAAATGAACAACAAACTAATAATATGCGGGTTAGTGATGATTTTTTTATTGGCAGGTTTTTGCCTTGCTCAACAAGAGAGTTCAGAAACAACTGACACTGTAGCTGCAGGAAGGATTCCTGGTCACTTGTTCTATGGCTTGGACAGGTTCTCTGAAAGAGTCCAGCTGGCTTTCACAGCCAATAATATTAAGAAAGGCGAGCTTCATCTCAAGTTTGCTGATGAGAGGCTTGCTGAGCTTAACAAGGTGGTTGAGAAGAACAAGACCAAGTATTTTGAGAAGCTTGCCAAGGATGAAGAGCAAGAGATTGAGAAAGCGCAGGAAGAATTGCAAAAAGCAACTGCTCTTGGGCAAAACACCACGTTATTATCTCAGCATGTTGCTGCGATGACTTACAAGCACATAATTGTTCTTCAGAGAGTGCTTGAGAAAGTGCCTGAGCAGGCAAGGGATAGCATCCTCCATGCGATTAATGTTTCGCAGAACGGCTATGCGAATGCTGTTGCTCGCATTGAAAAAGAGACTGGCAAGCCTGCAGGTGTCCCGAAGATAAAGCCAGAGGAAACTGAGAAAGAGAAGCCTGAAAACAAGACTGAGGAAGCTGAAGAGCTAGAAGCAACAGGAGCAGCAGTTGGCAAAGGCAAGCTGGTGATGAAGATAACTGACAAGCCTGCAACTCTTAACATTTCTCAGCTGGAAATAACTATTTCAAGCATCAAGGTTCATGTCTCTGGCACAGCTGTAGAGGCTGTGGAATGCGTTGAACAGAATTATACAGAGATTGAATGCCATAATGATACTGAAGTTGAAGAGAATTGCACTGACATAATGGGAACCCACGAGGTATGCACCAATGTAACAGGGCCAGTGGAGGTCTGTGTGAATGAGACCAGGAATAATCAGACCTGCACAGAGCCTGAGTGCGTGAACGGAACCTTTGTTGAAGAGGAGTGCGTGAACGGAACCTTAATCCCTGCGGAATGCACGAACCAGAGCTATGTTGAGCTGGTATGCCACAATGAGACTGTGGTGATAAATACCACGTGCGTGAATGAAAGCATAGTGGTGGATGAGACTTGCACTAACGAGACAACTGTAACAGAGGACTGCGATAATGTGACCCTGAGCAGGGATGTATGCTCCAATGTTAGTGGCGGAGGAACAGCAGGCTGGAAGGTTGTGACTAATGCCTCAAAAACCTTTGACCTCATTGCTTTGAGGAATGTTAAGGAACTGCTAGGAACAACTGAGCTAGAAGCAGGCAAGTACACCCAGATAAGGCTTTACATATCAAGCGCAAAACTACAAATAGGCGGAGTAACCCAAAGCCTGAAAATACCGAGCGGAGCCATCAAGCTGATACATCCGTTCACCATAAGTGCCAATGCAACAACAACCTTAACCATTGACTTTGACGCAGAGGAATCAGTGCACCAGGCAGGCGACAAGTACCTCATGAAGCCAACGATTAAAATAATTGCTGGATAAATGAGAAAATTATTATGAACCTGTCTGAGAAATTATAGCTTTATCATAAATTTTTTTCTTTATTCTTTTTTATCCTTTATTTATTTTTTTATGCTTTCTCTTGTTATTAGTTTATTATGTATTACTACGCCTTATTGCTATTCATCCTTCTGGGATGTATTCCTGGCGGCCCGTGCTCTCCGAAATGAGGCATCCTAAGGATTAGGAATGAGAGCAAGGTTGCTATTACGCTTACAAGATACCAGCCAAACCCAATAGCCATGCCAATAGCTGCTGACATCCAGATAGTTGCTGCTGTTGTTACTCCAACAATAGAGCCTTTGTAGTGCATAATCAATCCTGCTCCTAGAAAACCAATGCCTGTGATGATATTGGCAGCTATCCTTGATGTAGAATTAGGATCAACTACTTCTGAAATCATTGTGAACAGCATTGCTCCCATGCACACCAAGGTATGAGTCCTTACTCCTGCAGGCTTTTCCCTTGAGCCCCTCTCATAACCAATAAGGAAGCCAGCTATGAATGAGAATACAAAGCCTATGAGGAACTTAATCTCAATTGATATCATAGACACATCTACCATTCAGCATCATCCTTGATGTGCTAGTATAAAAATCTTCGCTACCACTCAAAAATTAAGCAATAATATCTGTTCAAAAAGTTTTAGACAAGGATTTTCAATACATCTATCATCCTACAACTATAACCCCACTCATTATCGTACCATCCGATGACCTTGACAAATCTCTGGTCAATAACATTGGTGGATAATGAGTCAAAGATGCAGGAGTGCGGGTTGTGGATGATATCAACAGACACTATAGGGTCTTCTGTATACTCAAGCACGCCCTTGAGGTGGTAGCCTGCAACGCTCTTGAAGAGGTTGTTAATCTCCTCTATCGAGGTATCCTTCTTGACTTCACACACAAAGTCAACCACGCTGCCGTCAGGAACAGGCACTCTGAGGGATATACCGTCAAGCTTTCCCTTAAGCTCAGGAATAACTTCTCCGACAGTCCTAGCTGCTCCCGTGGTTGTGGGAATAATTGATACTGCAGCGCTCCTTGCCCGCCTATAATCCTTGTGAGGAGCATCAACAAGGCGCTGGTCTGCTGTGTAGGCATGCACTGTGTTCATAAAGCCGTGCACAACCCCAAAATTATCATAAAGCACCTTGACCATTGGCGCTAAGCAGTTGGTTGTGCAGCTCGCATTACTGATGAGGTGATGCTTCTCCTTGTCGTACAAGTGCTCATTAACTCCTTTAACAATCGTAATATCAACTCCCTTACCAGGCGCACTGATAAGGACTTTCTTTGCCCCTGCCTTGAGGTGCTTCTCTGCGCCAGCCCTATCAGTGAAAAAGCCAGTGCTCTCCACAACAACATCCACATTCAAATCATTCCAGGGAAGCTTCTCAGGCTCTTTCTCAGCCAGCACCCTTATGAACTTATCATTAACAATTATTCCTTCATTATTATAGCTTACTTCTCCTGGAAACCTGCCGTGCACAGAATCATATTTTAGTAGATGAGCCAGGGTTTTTGTATCAACCAGGTCATTAATAGCAACCCACTCAATAGCAGGGTCATTGAAGCCTGCGTAGAAGACCATCCTTCCGATACGGCCAAAGCCGTTAATAGCGACTCTAACCATTCTTAACCACCTCTTTTTTGCAAGAACTTCAAATTATTTCTTAATATCTTCTTAATATCATATGGAGTTCTTGAAGTTCTCATTAGTCTGCTTCCAGATCTCCTCAAAAGTCGCCAGCTTGTGCTTTATAAGTATACTCGAGATCGCCTCTAGCTGAGCCCTCACCAAAGCCAGCTTATACATGTTAATCAGCAACAACTCCTTTAATTCCTGGTTTGACAAGTCCTTTAATTCCTTCTCAAATTTCACAGAATTAAAGTTCTCACTCACCACTTTTTTCCTCTCACTCCTCATATTGATCAATAGAATAAATGGATATTTATAAAGTTAATGATAAAGCTTCTCATGAACCAGCAGCATAGGAGCGGCATTGAAAAAGCCTTGTTTTCGGCGCACGAGCCTGCGGGCGCAAAGACTGGTTTTTAGGTAGATGGACCAAGGCGCAGCAAAAATTTATTTAATCATCCCCGATTAGCGGCACAAATATTACTCCGCCAAAGTATTCTGTCTCTAGCTTGTCTTTGCTCGCCTTCTTAATCCTTATCAGCTCCTGATGGTATCTTGGGCCTATAGGCGCTACCAGCCTTCCTCCTTCTGCTAATTGTTCAAGTAAGCTTGGAGGAATACTCTCTGCTGCTGCTGTGACTATGATAGCGTCGTAAGGAGCTTCCTTTGGGTAGCCTTTTGTGCCGTCGCCATGGATTACCTCGACATTCGCGTACTTGTATTTCCTGAGCAGCTCTCTTGTCCTGCTGGCAAGCTCATCGACTCTCTCTATTGTGTAAATCTTTTTTGCAAGCTTTGAGAGTATTGCTGCCTGGTAGCCGCTGCCTGCTCCTATCTCAAGCACTTTCTCATCTCCTCCTAGCTCAAGGAGCTCGGTCATGAGCGCAACTATGTATGGCTGGCTTATGGTCTGGCCAGAGCCAATAGGCAGAGGATTATCGTCATAAGCAGAAGCTCGCATTCCTTCTAGCACGAACAAGTGCCTGGGTATCTGCATCATCACCTTGAGCAGCTTCTCGTTATAGATTCCTCTGCCTTTTATCTGGTGTTCAATCATTAGTTGTCTGAGCTTCTTGTAGTCCATGAAGAAGAAGGTAATGAGAAGCAGCTTAAAAATATTCTTAGTCAAAACCTACCGTACGAGCTTATTACATCGCGGGCGGCCTTGTCTTCCAGTATTGAGTCGCCCCAGGGATTGAATTTGTAAACATCAAGCACTCTTGGGTTGTAGTATAGCTGGTTGTACCTGCTTGCTCCCTCGCTCCTGTCTTCTTCATCCTTTGGCTGGCCGTATATGAGGAAGATTCCTTCCCAGATGCCGGCGAACGGTATTCTTACTGGGATACTGGCTTTGAGCCCTGTTGCGAGGAGCACCTCGTAGCCAGGGATGATTGAGAGTATTCTGCCTTCGTACTTCTTCTCTTCCTGGCTAGTTCTGTTTTTGGAAAAGATTTCAACGTCTTCGCCTATTAGTTTTTCAGTTATGCCCTTATCCATGAATACCACCTGTTCTGTTTTCATCAGGTAATAGTAACCAGAATATAAATTTTTTGTTATTGAGTTATTGAGCTGCTCAATCTAAAAGAGCACTTGGAATAACCCGTTGAAAACCCAGTAGCCGTCAAAGCCAGGTATGGGTATCATGTTGAAGATGAACAAGAGCATGTTAATCCTGCTGAGCAGGAACAGGAAGTGATAAGCATCTCTTTTGAGCTTTGCCTTCTTGGTTATGAGCCACGGAACAATCCAGAGCACAAGATTAACTGCTGGGCCTGCAAAGGCTATAAGGGTTGATTGCAATGGCGTTGCTATGTTTGGGTAAGACACATAAGCAGGCACAAAGAAGATGAAGCCAGGGCTTATAAGCTTGAGCACCACGCCTATAACAAGCCAGGTGTAAGCTGCGTGGAAAGTGGCGCTTAGCCCGTAATAGATTGCTGAAAACTTGTGGCCGAACTCATGAAGGATTATGCTCGGAGCAACTATGGCTGCTGCAAACCAGAAATCATTCCAGTTAAAGCCTTTCCTCCTTTTCCTAAGATAATACTCTGGTGTTATGACCTCAACCTTTGGCCTGCGAGGAAAAAGGTCTTTAAAGATAAATCCTACAACCAAGGTCATAATGATTATATCAAATATTTCGATTAGTCCCAATAACATGCTCAGAAGGATTAAGGTGATAGTTTAAATGTTTTTTGAAAAAGAATATAAATAAGATGGTGGTTTCAGCTTCTTAACATGGGCTTTTTTGACTTTCTGATAAAAAAAGAACCAACCACGCTCAAGTTCTCTGAGATAGAGGAATGGCTTGACAAGCAGGTTGAGGCTAAGAAGCTTGACCAGAAGGTTGAGAAGGCTAATAGCATAATCAAGGGAAAGGTGAAAGAAGCTTATAACTATCTTGCTGAGCTGGAAAAGGCTGCTCTCATGAACCCTAACATTCCTGAGAGGGCCAAGCAAATGATGGAGGGGCACAGGAAAATCTATATCCGAAGGCTTAAGCGCTTTCTGGACGAGATTAATGTGCCTGAGGATTACTCCCAGATAGGACATTACACAGCTAGGTTCTCAGAGTCAATAACCAAGCTAAGTGAGGACACCCAAAAGAACTATTTTGTGCTCAAGGAATTTGTAGAGGAAGAGCTGGTAAGAGTGATACGAAGCATTAAAGCCATTGAGGATGAGCTCTCAAAGCTCCAGAGAGAGATAGAAAAAGAAGGGCTTGAGCTTATAAGAGAGGCAAGGACAAGGCTTGGACAGTACAGGAATGACGTGAACAAGAAAACAATACTTAAAGAGGAAAAAACCAGGCATGAGCAAGAGCTTGAGTCATTAAGGAATAGGAAAGAGAAATACGCTGAGAGGATAAATGAACTGGAGCAAAGCCAAGGCTACTCTGCATACAAGGCATTATTGGATGAGAAGAAGAAGCACGAGGAAAGCCTTAAAATAATAGAAAAAGAGCTTAGCGCAATATTCGCAGAGCTTAACCGGCCCTTAAGAAAATACAAGCACGGAGTGCTTAACGAGAAGCTCATAGACAAATACCTGCTCGACCCTAGCGGAGCATTGGAAGCAGATGACAGCTTGGTAATAACAGAGGTTCTTAACAAGATGAGCCAAGGCCTCCATGAGCTTGAGCTGAAAGAAAACCAGCTGGAAAAGACAATAGAGCTGATTAACAGGCTGGACAAGGAATTCCTGACGAGCAAAAGACTTGAGATAGACAAGCTGAAAGAGCTTAACAAGGCAACAGCCACCAAGATCAACACCAGCGTGGCAGCCCTTAACATGTCAGAGTCAGAAACCCTGCTCAGAGGAATAGAGCACAAGATAATCATGGTCCAGAGCATAATCGATGACCTGTCCAAGCAGATAAGCGAGATAAACCTTGACTACCTGAAGCAGAAGGTAAAGGAAAAGGTAAGAGAGATTGCGAATGTAGCAATACAGGATGATTAAAAAAATAAAAAATTATTTCTTGGATTTGCTTTTGGCTGGTTTGCCTCTTGATTTCCTAGCCTTACTTATTCTCTGCCCAACCACCTTCTTGCCTTGTTTCTGCTCATAGCCATGCATAATCCTTAGTATGCTCGAATCGCTGATATTCATGCCATTGGTGTTCTTCTTCAGGTTCTCTTTTATCTCCTTGTAGGACTTGCCAGCAACATAATCATTAATGATTTGCTCCCTTGCTCCTAGCTTTGTTGCAACAGCATTATTGTAATTCCCCCTTGTATAAGCTGCTCCTGAACTTATGGCTGCTGCCACCATTTCGGTTATGTCCTGATGGTTCTTAACACTCACATATCCGTTTTTCGCAGCTTCCTTCACAATCCATCTAGTTTTATATCCTTGGTTGTAGAGCTCTGCAATCCTTAGCGACTCCCGGACATACTTATCACCAGGGTTATCATCAGCAACTACTTTGTTTTCCAGAACATACTCAACAGCTTTTTCTGCAGGCTTCTCTTCTGCTTGATTCTTGTGACTAACTGCATAACTCTTAATCACGCTTCCATTGTCATAAACATCTATGCTCACATCATAAGCAGGATTGAATCTTTTTATCTTGTGCTTGAAATCATTAACCAACTCATCAAGAGTGCTTTTTTTCTTTTCAGCCACTATAGCTATCGGGTTTGTTATTGGCTTTGCCTCTTGTTTTTTCTCATAAATTCTTTGCTCTTCTTTTGTTTCTTTTTTATCCTCTTTTTTTTCACCAGCTACATTACTTTTTGCATAGCTTTTTGCATAGCTTCCCAGGAAGTCCTGCTTAAAGGTGTTGATTAATCCTGAAACATATGAGGTTATGCTCTTCTCAAGAGCATTGATTATCCTGTCTGTGTTGTTAAGCACATAATCGCCAATGCTCTTGCCTATTTTAAAGGCGTGGCTAAAGGAATTGATTGCTTCCTCTGTTTTCTTTTCCAAATCAGCCAGCCCTGGAAAAGAGCTGTATATCGCGTTCACAATCACTCCCATCTTCATCCTCCTCCTGTTTGTTTTGAATAATTATTCTGGCACAAGCCCAGAATCCTCTCAAGCCCCGAGGATATTCCTGAGCGAATAACCCTCATTCCTATCTGGTTGAACAAGCTTCCTGATGCCTCCATCCGCTCTAGTTCTTTGCCGTCGATTAGCATAACCTTGTTCTTCATCGCATAATTGATTGCCCTGTTCGTGAAGCTGGTGTCTGTGGCCAAAACCTGCCTGGTGCTTTTCCCATTGTAGTTCTTTAGCTTGTGATTAAACTCTTTTAACTGCTCCACTCCTACCTGCTTGTCCTTGTTGTAGTGCGCTTTGCACTCTATAATGTAAAACTGGCAGTCAGCTGTGTTGAACATCACCAGGTCGTACTCTCTTTTGCTTGCCTTGTCCTTGTCAAGCGCATAGTTCCTGTTCCACTGGTTTTTCTGCACCAGCACATAGTTTATCCTCTCAAAAGCCTTCATCACTCGCTTCTCAAAGTCATTCCCGAGGTCCTTTGGGCTTTGATAATATTTTTCTCCTGGCATTCTAGTCCTCATAATCATTCAATTTAATAAAAAATAAAAAAAACTGAAAAAAACAATTTTTCTCTTGCTCAGCATTAAACATTAACCTTTGGTTTAATGCCAATCTGATTCTTGCCGTAGTCAAGGGCTTTCTTCAGGCTTCCGTTAGCCATGAGCTTCTCTGCAAAATAGCCTAGGACTGCTCCGCCAGCAACGTATGCTGCTTGTTTCTTGTTGTTCTTCAGCATATCCTCGAGTTTTGGGCCTCCAAGATAACCAAGGCCTCCTCCTATTGCTGTGTTTCTCACGTTCTTCTCGCTCAGAACCTTGTCCTTGGTTATTGCCTTGGCTAAGATGTAAGCTGAGCCTATGATAAGCCCGTACTTAATCAGCTCTCCCATTTTGGTGCACCTCCTTCTTGTTGTTCATCCAGCGCTGGATCATAATCCTGCTTAGCATCCTTGTCTGTGTTGCCTCCTGCTTTTCTTCCGATGTAATAGCCTGCTATTCCTCCGCTAGCTGCTCCTATTAGCGCTCCAAGGAGTTTCTTTTTCCTGCCATCAGGCACTCTGCCGTCAATTACTTTCTCGCCGATATAGTAGCCTGCTGCTCCTCCTCCAACGCTTCCCAGCGTTGCTCCAAGGATGGTTTTCTTCTGTTGTTCGCTGAGCTGGTTGTTTTTCTGGAGGTATTTGTTTGTGAAATGCCCTGCAGCTCCTATGAGCAATGTTCCTCCTATCATGTGCTTAAACCAGTCTGGTAATGTCATGTTTCATTCACCTCGTCTTTTCATTCGCTTAATCTCTTCTTGCGTTCGCATTGAAAAGTTCACCGTCTACGCAATCAAAAATCTCGTCAATGGATTTTTGGTGCGCCAAAAAACTACGTTTTTTGAGCGCCTTTGATTGCGACGCTAACAACTTGTTTGTTGGCTAGCAATGGCGAGGCGAGGCTGATCAGGTAAGCCGAGTAGGGGAACTTTTCAATGGCAGTTGTATCACTTTTTCCTGTATATTGAGCCTACTAGCTCCTCTAATAACCTGTACACTCCTATTGATAATCCGTCATGGATTAATTCCTTCACAGAGCTCTTGGATTCGTCCAGGCAGGCGTCTGTGATTTTCCTTGCGAACTGGTAAGCAGGGTCTTCTGGCTCAGGAACCATTGCTCCTCTGATTACTTTCATCACTTCTCCTGCAACGTACTTGAAAGGGTCTGCTCCTCCAAAAGGATTCGCCTCTTTCATCAGGTTCTCAAGATTCTTTTTTTTCTTATAATTTTCCTTATCATTATTCTTGCTTTGAAGCAGTTGCTGCTCTGGCATAATCACCACCTCCCATCATTTCTTCAACTTTATTACCAGCATCATCAACTATCACTACCTTCACTCCTTTTTTGATATAGCCTTGCTCAACGCATCTTTTGATAAACTCGTCCTGTGTTCTTACGCAGCCCTCGCTCGCCAGGCTCCCAATCTTTTCAGGCTCATCAGTGCCGTGCACTCCTATCGGTGACCATCCATCAGTGTTGTGGTTGCCGTAAGCATCCCATGAGCCTGCGCTTAGCCTTGCAAAGTAAGGGCCGTAAGCCAGCCTGCCATTATGCAGCCAGCCAGAGCTTTGCTCTACAGAAACCACTTCAAATATTCCTTCAGGCGTCTTATTGTCTCCACTCCTCTCCTTGTTCCCAGGATTCCTTCCAGTGCTTACACCAGCCTGGTCAACTAATACATAGTCTAACTTGTAGAGCTGGGCTAGTTGAGTTTCCTTGTTCACCAGGAGCACACACTCTCCTTTCTCTAGCTCTAGCTGCTCAAGGATTTCTGGCCTGGCATTTTCAGGTTCTTCTTTTGTCAGATAATCTTCCAGGCTCTTAGGCTTGAAACTTGCTAATGAGAAATCATTAATTTCATTATTCGCCAGGCTGAACTTTTTAATAGCTGATCTATTGCTTAGTTCATCTGCCTTAATTTGGTGTGAAAAATAAGTTGCTGGTTTGTATGAGGGTTTCAGTGAGTTCAAGTAGTTAAAAACATAACTTCCCAGAACCAGCTGAGCCCCAAGGGTTAAGCCCATGGCGCAATGGCTAACCTTACGAGCCAATCGCTTGGCTTTTTCCTCTTTTCTCTTCTCTTTTTTTAAAAGATTGATTCTTATCATCATTAATCTAAGCTCTTGCTTAATCCGAGCTCTTATTTCATGACTGGTCTTGACGGATTCTCGCTAACCAATAGGGCTTGGCCCCAGTAATGCCCTAGCTTATTGTCAATCTCAACCAGGGCTTGGTCTTTTGTGATTATTCCGCCGTTAGTGCATCCCTCCCCTGTTTCTATTGCTCTTATTCTCTCAGGAAGGATTGCTCCGCACAGCACAATGCCTGGGCATTCTGTTCCTATCATTCCTCTGCCGTAAAGAGGTGGAATCCCTGTCTCAAAGTTCCTGTAGGTGAACTTGAAAATTCCTTCTGGAGTTGCTTTGTCTCCTTGCTTTGTCTTCTGAGAAGGGTTAATGCCTGTTGAGCAGTTGTAGCTTTTAGCAAGCCTGAACTTGCCTTGGTCTTTCTCAAAAAGGCTTAGCTTGTTCTCCTGCTTGTCGACGTATATAATATAGGAGTAGTTTGAGCTTATCCTGTTTCCAAAGCTCTGGATCCTGGCTGCTAGGTCAGTTGATAAATTGCTAGTTAATTCCTCCAGCCTCTGGTTAAGGGTTTTTATCTGCTCATTCTTGTAATTGACTATTGAGACCTGCTCCTTTGCCTTATTATATATTGTATTCGCTCCTTTGCTCACATCGTTGCAGTGAGTTGCTCCGTAAAAAGTGACTGCCATTGCAGCAAGAGCAAAGTATTTTTTAAAGCTCGGCGGGTTGAAGAATTTCCATATCCTTTTCCTGGCTTCGTTTGCAGCTATTAGCGTTCCTGCCAGGGTTATTCCTGTTCCTATTAAGAATTTTTTTCCAAGGCCGCTTTTCTTTTGCACATATATTATTCTTGGCTCCGGAATTGTGGGCTCTTTGGCCCGCTCTGACTCTACTTTTTGTTCAAGGTCTTGTCCAATTTTTAGGTAGTCATTCATGGTATCATCCTCTGTGATTTTTTTTATTTGTTCGATAGAAATTTGTTTAGGCGAGGTGTTTAAAATAAGCTCCTACGAAAAAACCGGAGAAAAAACGGCAAAGTCGGAAGAATTAACAAGTTGGCTGGAACAGAAAATTTGTTTTGCGTAAGATTTATAATCCAAACAAGCTTGCTTTTTCAGAATGGATAAAGAATCCTTAGATAAAGCATCATTGTTGAAATTCCTTGTAGAAGCCCATAAACACACCTTTGCCGCGCCCAGCGAAGTCAGGAAAAATTACAGGTGCACGAAGCCCATTCTTCCAGGGCACAAGGACTACGATTTTGTAGATGGTGACTGGAGATATCACGATTCCTACGCAGGCAGCGCATGGGCGCCTGGCAGAGAAGTGGTTTTTTACCAAGGCAAACCCGTATGGGCCATGTCCTACCAAGGAAAAGTGCCTGATGATTTATCAGAGGAATTCATTGAAAAGGTTTTTGCTTTCCTAAAAAAGGCATTGATGAGCATTGACTCCAAGCTGCCCTTCAGAGGCCCTGAGAGCTTCAAGGAAGATGACTTTGAATACTCTTTCCTGATGAAAGGTGATTACGCCTATTTTACTGGGAGAGAATCCATAAAGTACAAAGGCAGGGAAGTATTTTTTCAGGATGTAATGGGTGAACTGATAAAATAGTCAGAGCATAGTTCACTAGCAAAAGAACTCTTCCTTTTTCACATGCTCAATAACATCATGGGCTTCCAGCTTGTCAAGATTAAGGTCGCGCATAACTTCAAGGAAAGCATAGAACTCTTTTATGCTGGGAAAAACCGTGTCAACCAGGTAATCATAGTTTCCAATCTTAAAGATGGAGTTCACGCTCTTGCTATCATTAAGAAAGCTTAACAGCTCCTTGCTCTGCTTTGCCTTGACAAACACAAAGCTCCGATAATAATAGCCCAGCTTCCTGAAGTCAAGCAGAGAAGCATGCTTTTTTATTATTCCGCTCTTCTCAAGCTTCTGGTAGTTATCAAACACGGTTGTAACAGGAATCCCTGTTTCCCTGCTTATCAGGCTGAAACTCTTCCTTGCATTCCTTCTCAGATGCCTGAGAATCAGCTCATCATGGTTCTTTCTCGCCTTCATGGAAAAAGTTATTGAAGGAACTCCTTAATAAACCCTCCTAAGAAAAAAACGAAAATATTGCACCAAATACGAAAAAATATTAAAAACCCGGCAGAGTACTAGAAAACAGATGGCAAAGAATATTGACAATAAAAAAGAGGGTGTTAGAGAAGAGGGCATTGGAAAAGAGGATGTTTCTCTCATGAAGAAAAAGATAAAATACCTTGAAGAAGAGCTTGTAAGAAAGCAGGAAATAATCGATAAGCTAAAAAAAGAAAACCTGATACTGTTCAGGACAGCGCTCAAGCATTCTGAGAAAAAGATTGATGAGAAAAAGGAAAACTAGCCTAATTCTTCCAAAAAATATATAAACCCCCTGTTCAAGGGATTAGCTTATATGCCTGAAGACGAAGAGCCACAGGACGAACTAGGCGGAGTGTATAACGACGAGGGAAGAGAGGACCTTATAAAGGACGATGAGATAAGCCCTGAAGAAGAGGCTTTCATGGCAGGCTATGAGACAGAGGAAGAGAAGAAAGAGGAAGTAGAAGACACCTATGACCAGGCCTTTGATCAGGAACAATCTGAGAAAAAATTAAAGAAAGCTGCAAAGCCTGCTCCTAAGAAAACAGCCAAAAAAGCTAAACCAAAGAAAAAAGCTGTGAAGAAAATTAAGAAGAAAACAGCAAAGAAAAAAACAGCAAAAAAAGCCAAACCCAAGAAGAAGGCTGCTAAGAAAAAAACAGCAAAAAAAGCCAAACCCAAGAAGAAGGCTGCTAAGAAAAAAACAGCAAAAAAAGCCAAACCCAAGAAGAAGGCTGCTAAGAAAAAAACAGCAAAAAAAGCCAAACCCAAGAAGAAGGCTGCTAAGAAAAAAACAGCAAAAAAGAAGCCTGCAAAAAAGGTTAAGAAAGCTAAAAAGAAGGCAGCAAGTAAAAAACTTGCTGGTTCAAAAAACAAGAGTTTTTTGAAGACGGCAAAAAAGAAGTCCAAGCCAAAGCCTAAGAAGAAAGGCAAAAAGAGATAAAACTTAGTCCAGAGTCGTCACAAACACCAGTAATATCTTATAAGTGATTACTTAATTGTTTTCTCCTTAACCTCTATCAGAAGCTCCTTAATCAGCTCATCAACTTTTCTCTCACCAAGCACTTCGTTGTTCCTTGTCCTCACATTAACGCTGTTGTTCTGCACTTCCTTGTCACCGACCACGAGAATATAATTCACCCTCTCAAACTGGGCATCTCTCACCTTCTTGCTAGTTGTTTCTGAGCGCTCATCAATCTCCACTCTCAAGCCTGATTTGCGCATCTCATCAGCAACCTTCTTGCCATAATTCATGTGGCGCTCTGCTATTGGAAGAATCTTGACTTGCACAGGGTTGAGCCAGAGAGGGAATTTGCCTGCGTAGTGTTCTATCAATATTCCGAGGAACCTTTCTAAAGCTCCGTATATTACTCTGTGAATCATTACAGGCCTGTGCCTCTTGCCGTCCTTGCCTTCATAAGTCAGGTCAAACCTCTCAGGAAATGACATGTCCAGCTGAATGGTTCCGCACTGCCAGGTCCTGCCAATCGCGTCCTTGAGGTGGAAGTCAATCTTTGGCCCATAAAATGCTCCTTCTCCAGGATTCATCTTGTACTCCTTGCCTGTGGAGTCAAGAGCAGCTTTAAGCCCTTGCGTAGCCAGCTCCCATTGTTCATCAGTGCCTACGTGCTTCTCAGGCTTGGTTGATAATTCAAGATGGTAGCTAAGCCCGAATACCTTGTAGAACCTATCGGCCAAGTTCAGCACTCTCAACACCTCATCCTTTATTTGTTCCTCTGTCATGAAAATGTGAGCATCATCCTGGTGAAAGCATCTGACCCTGAAAAGGCCATTGAGCACTCCTGAGAGCTCATGCCTGTGAACCAAGCCAACCTCTCCAACTCTTAATGGGAGTTCCTTGTAAGAATGAAGCTTCTCCTTATACCAGAGCATTCCTCCAGGGCAATTCATAGGCTTTATTGCGTAATCCTGCTCATCAATCTTCAAGGTGTACATGCTATCCCTATAATAATCCCAATGGCCTGAAGTCTGCCATAAGCGCTTGTTAAGAATTATCGGAGTCTTTATCTCAACATAACCTTCCTTGCTGTGCTCCTCTCTCCAGAAATCAAGGAGAATATTCCATATCACCATGCCTTTGGGGTGGAAGAACGGGAAGCCAGGGCCTTCTTCGTGAATAGAGAACAATCCCATCTCCTTAGCAATCTTGACATGGTTTCTTTTCTCAGCCTCTGCTCGCTTTGCCAGGTAGTCTTCCATCATCTTCTTTTCAGGGAAGCTGGTGGCGTAAATCCTGGTGAGCATCTTATTCTTGCTGTCTCCTCGCCAGTAAGCGCCTGCTACTTTGAGCAGCTTTATTGCTCCTATTACTCCGGAGTTAGTAACATGAGGGCCTCTGCATAAGTCTTCGAACTCGCCAAGCTTATAAGTGGTTATCTTCTCTCCTGCTGGCAAGTCATTGATTAGGTCTCTCTTGTAAGGCTCGTCCTTGAAGAGTTTCAGGGCTTCTTCCTTGCTTACTTCACGCCTCACAAAAGCCAGTTTTTCATGGATTACCTTCTTTATCTCTTCCTCTATCTTGGGCAAGTCCTCATCGCTAATCTTTAGGTTGTCAAAATCATAATAGAATCCGTCCTCAATAGGCGGGCCAATAGCCACCTTTACCTGAGGGTAAAGCCTCTTGACTGCTAGTGCCATGACGTGGCTGCTTGAGTGCCTGAACATGTCCAGGCCAGCGTCATCCTCAAAGGTGATGGTTTCAAAATCCCCGCTCTCCTCAATTGGAAGGGAAAGGTCAATAACCCTGCCATTGATTTTAGCACCCAGAGTCTTTGCCGAGTCTTTCTTGAAGTGCTGCTTAATAACCTCCTCTGCCTTTACTCCCTTAGCAAATTCTGCTTGGACATTGCCAGGGAAGGCTAGCTTCACCTTGTTGTCTGCTAGCTTTATATTGTTGTCTGCTTTGTCCTCTCCTGTTTTCAAAAAACTTTTGTTTTTTGAACCAGCAAGTTTTTTACTTGCTGTCTTCTTCTCAGCTGGTTTTTTTCCTGCCATTCTGCACCACACAGAGTATTATCTATTTTATAAACGTTTGGGTAAAGGAGAATGAAAAGGCGCCTTTACCGCTTGCCCACTGTGTACTGGTAAGTGTTCCTCTTCCCAGTATTCCTGTACTTGATAAGATTAGTCTTCCTCAGCTTCTTGAGCGACATAGTGACTGAGCCTATGCTCACTTTTAACTTGCTGGAAATCTCTCTTGAAGTGAACCACTTGCCTTTGTTCTTGCATAGAAAGTCATAAACTTCTTGCTGACCCATAACTCACCTCAGGTGATGTTGTGGGGCTCAAAAAAGCTTTTGCTTTTTTGCTGTCCCATAATCACCCGCCTCTTTAATCAACATATAAACATAAGAGTATATAAGCCTTTCCTTTTTTAAAGGCTTTACCAGAGCACTAATGCCATAATAACCATTACTAAGCCCACGCCAAAGGCTATCCAGGCAATAGTCTCGTACTGCGTCAGGCTCTTGAAATAAGCCTGCACCTTCTCAAAAAAATCATTAATAGACAAGTTGAAATTGCTCATCATCTCCCCGAAGTCAACCATACTGTATTATTCTGGGGATAAGGGTATATAAACTTTTGTAATGAGCAATAAGTTAATAATTAGTTAGAGTCAGAATTCACAATATCCACAATAATAAATTATCCACTCTAGAATGGATACTAATGAAAAAATTTATATAGATACGTTAAGTTAGATGTTTGCATGGGGGAGATGATGAATAATAATTTCAAGATTTATCTAATCGGCTCCTTTTATTCCTTCAGAGACAGGATAATAAATGAATTGCCGCAGTATACTTTCTCAGACCCAAGGACGCACAGGCAATCGTGTGTTGCTAAGCTAGTTACTGATGATATGGCAGAAGCAGAGAACTGCCAGCTAGCATTAGCTGTTTTTCCAAGAGGTAAGAGAAAAGGAGTGGGAAGTTTTGCAGAGCTAGGCTCATCAGCTGTTTACCAGAATCATATCCTTATTGCTGATGAAACAAATGAGGATGATTCTCTTCTACACCGCATAGCTTATAATTATTTCACAAACCTGGACGATGCTATTGCTTATCTGAAAATCAATCCTGTTTTTAAGTTGAACGAAAAAAATGAAATTGTCAAAAAATATCCGCCAACATTCGAGGACAAGCCAATTCCTGTGAAAAACATTTATTTCTGCGGAACAATTGATGACAAGCTATTAAAGACAGTTGAGCAAGCCAGAATAAAAAGGCCTGATAAGAACTTCATAATAAAATCAGAAGACACATTTGCTGATTTCAAGAAAATAATGGACTACGACCTGGTTGTTATCAATTTCCCGGGTCATCTTGACTGGGACAGGCACGCCTGCTTCATCATGGGAGCTGCTTATTCCCACGACATTCCAGTCCTGCTAAGAGAAGAAAAAGATTGGAGATACCCTCCTTTACAGGCGCTTGTCAGAAGACACACCCCAACCCTTGAAGGAGTGCTTGAGTATGTGACTGAGGTAGATGATATGCACATCAACAGGGAAGCTGTGAATATGTACAACTTCTTTGAGCGCGAATTAAAAAAAAGAAATCTTCAATAACCTTTTTAAACCAACCAGTTATTCTCCAAACACAAGAGGTGTATTGATATGCCAGAGGAAAAGCAAAAAATATCCCCAAAGAAAATCAATGATCACTTGTTCGAGATAGAAAAAACAGGCAACATGAAGGTGCCTGTGAAGATATATGCCAGCGAGAAGCTTCTCAAAAAACTGGGCGAGGACAAGAGCCTGCAGCAGGGAATGAATGTCGCCTGCCTGCCAGGAATCTATGGCCAGAGTATAATGCTGCCAGACGCTCACCAAGGCTACGGCTTCAGCATCGGCGGAGTAGCAGCCATTGATTACGAGCACGGCTGCATCAGCCCAGGCGGCATCGGGTTTGACATTAATTGCGGAGTCAGGTTACTAGCAACTCCTCTGAAAAAAGAAGAAGTTGAGCCAAAAATAAAGGAGCTCATGGATTCTATGTTTAGGAATGTGCCTAGCGGAGTTGGTTCTGAAAGTTTTATTAGATTAAATAATCAGGAATTGGATGCTGTGCTTAACAGAGGAGCAGAATGGGCTGTGGAGCAAGGCTACGGCTATAAGGAGGACTTGGTGCATTGCGAGGAGAACGGCAGGATGAAGGAAGCAGACGCCGGCAAGGTAAGCAACAGAGCAAAATCCAGAGGAAGAGAGCAGCTCGGCACTCTTGGAGCTGGCAATCATTTCCTTGAAGTGCAGTTTGTGGATCAGATTTATGACAAGAAAGTCGCAGAAGCCTTTGGCATAACAGAAGAAGGGCAGGTTACTGTGATGATACACTGCGGCTCAAGAGGACTAGGCCACCAGGTATGCTCTGATTACCTAAGAAAAATGGAAGAATCAGACCCAGAACTTGCAAAATCTCTCCCAGAGAAGGACTTGATTTATGCAAAAGCAGGCACTCAGCTAGCAAATGATTATTTCGGAGCAATGGCTGCAAGCGCTAATTATGCCTGGGCTAACAGGCACATCATTGCGCACCAGATTAGGAAGAGCTTTAAGGAAGTGCTTGGCTTGGAGCCTGAGAAAATAAAGACTATCTATGACGTCGCCCATAACATTGCAAAAATAGAGGAGCATATTATTGAGGGCGAGAAGCGAAAAGTTTATGTGCACAGGAAAGGAGCAACCAGGAGCCTGCCAGCAGAGCATCCCAATGTTCCTGAGGTTTACAAACATGTCGGCCAGCCAGTGATTATTCCTGGAAGCATGGGAACATCAAGCTACTTGCTCGTCGGCACACAAGGAGCTTTGGACGAGACCTTTGGCAGCACAGCGCACGGCGCAGGCAGGGTGATGAGCAGGACAGAAGCCATCAGGAGATTCAGGGGTGAGGACATAAAGAAGGAGTTGGCAGAGCATCATATTTATCTCAGAGCAGGCAGCCTAAAGGGAATATCAGAGGAAGCGCCAGCAGTATACAAGGACATCGACGAAGTAGTCAAAGTGAGCCATGAAGCAGGCATAGGCAACCTGGTCGCGAAGATGAGACCTATAGGCGTGATTAAGGGCTAAGAAAGAAAAAGGAGGCAAAGAATGCAGCATAAGTTAATTCTTGCATCTGCTTCTCGTCAGAGAATTAACCTGATGAAACAAGCAGGATTGGAATTTGAGGTTGTACCGAGCAAGTACATCGAAGATTCACAGGTCAAGCTCAGCCCAAGAAAAATGGTGATGAAATTTGCTGAAGGCAAGGCAGAGGACGTTGCAAAGCAAGTCAAGGAAGGTATCATCATAGGTTCTGATACTATTGGGTTTTTCAAGAACAAAAAATTAGGCAAACCTGCTTCAAAGGAAGAGGCTTTTAAGACAATTAAGAGTTTCTCTGGGAAAAAAGTATATGCTTACACAGGAATCTGTCTTATTGATAAGGATAAAGGCAAGAAAATTGTTGACTGCGAGGTTAGCTGGGTGAAATTCAAGAAGATGACTGATGAGGAAATTCAGAAGTATGCTGATTCTGGCGAGCCTATGGACAAGGCCGGGGCGTTTGCAATCCAGGGCCTGGGCGAAATATTCATTGAAAAAGTGCATGGAAGTTTTTCTAACATAGTTGGCCTACCTCTCAGCAACTTGTACAAGAACCTAAAAAAGCTCGGAGTGAATGTTTTTGAGTATGAAAAATGGAAGGTAAAAAAATGACTAATGAAATAATAGTCATAAGCCTTGGCGGCAGCCTAATCTGCCCTGACAGGATAGATACAGGATTTCTTAAGAGGTTCAAGGAGATTATTGAAAAGCATATCAAGAAGGGCAGCAGGTTCATACTCATAACAGGAGGAGGAAGGACTGCAAGGAATTACCAGAGCGCTGCAAATGAAATCACAGGTGTTGATAAGGATGACCTTGACTGGCTCGGAATCCACGCCACCATGATTAACGCTCACTTGATAAGAACTATATTCAGGAAACACGCAAGACCACGCATAAACCACGACCCGACAGAAAAGATTGATGATTTCAAGGAGAAAATACTTGTGGCTTCTGGTTGGAAGCCTGGCTGCAGCACTGATTATGACGCTGTTCTGCTTGCCAAGCAGTTCGGAGTGAAGAAAGTCATAAACCTCAGCAACATTGATTATGTGTATGACAAGGACCCTTCCAAATTCCCTGATGCCAAGCCTTTCAAGGAGATGAAATGGAAGGAGTTCAGGCAAATCTTCGGCGACAAATGGGACCCTGGCCTCAATGTCCCGTTCGACCCTGTGGCAAGCAAGGAAGCAGAAACAGATCAGATGACAGTTTACATAATCAACGGCGCAAACCTAGAAAACCTGGACGACCTGCTCGAAGGCAAGGAGTTTGTTGGAACAACTATTTCTTAGAAGCCACAGATAACTCGTGCAAATTACACATCAATAATCTTTCCTCTCTTACCAACATTTATGACGCGAGTCTTGCCTATCTTCTCCTCTAATCCTTCTGCTTCGTGCACATGGCTGCATAGGAGTATGTCTGGCTGGAACTTCTCAACTGCTTTCCTCACTCCTGTGCTTCCTGGGAAGAACTGGCTGAATTTCTCCATCCTAGTGTCAGAGGGATGGACGTGCGTTACCATGATTTTCTTGTCAAGGTACTTGATGTTCTCAAAGCCTTTCCTGAGCAAGTCATAGATTTCCTTCTCAGTCAGCTGGGCCAAGCCTATGTTTGCTCCTCCTGCTCCGAATATGCCTACGTCTTTGTACCTGACGCTGTAGCCGTGGATGTTCTTGACACCGTAAACCTGGGCTAGGAAGTCAGCAGTGGCCACACTCTCATGGTTGCCAGGGATTAGCAGGACTTTGAGGTTTCTCTTCTTGAAAGGACCTATGATGTTATCAGTGCTTCTCTCTGCAAATGTGAGGTCTCCGCAAAGCACAACTAGGTCTGCGTGCTTGTCCTTAGCCTCCTCTGCCAGCTTCTCAGCTAAGCGAGTGTCTCCGTGGATGTCTCCTGCGCTGAAAATCCTTAGCTTGTCTTTTTTGGCCTTCATTCTTTCCTCCTCGCGAGCATTGCGAGCGAGCAATTAATTTTTAATTTTAACTTTTTTAACATTAACTTAAACTTTAATTGTTCCTCAAGCGCCGGAAGGGCTTTACTCTGGCTTCTTTATCTTCCTGCTGAACAGCTTCTTGATAATCCTTAATCCTTTTGCAGGCTTGCTTCTTTCCTTTATCTCAACCTTTTCTTTTGCAAGGTTAACAATGGTTGAGGGATTTCCTTTTATTGGGCCTTCGTATATAATATAATCAATCTTCTTCTTCATCTCGTCATCAAGGTCTTCAAGGCAGGTCATGAAGTCCTGACCTGCGATGTTAGCGCTGGTGGTGACTATGGGCACCTTCATCTTCTTGACATAATGATAGAACCAATGGTTAGGAATCCTTATGCCTATGGTGTTTCCTTGAGGGTTTATGTTCTCTCCAAAGAACTTCTTCTTAACATTAAATATTAATGTGTATGGCCCGGGTAGCTTGTCCACCCATTCCCGAGTCTTATCATCAGTGACGCAGTGTTCGTATATCATGTTCTTGTTAGGAATGATTATTGAGAATGGCTGCTCATAACTCTTCTTTGCCTGCCTTACTCTCTCAACTAGCTTCTCATTAGTAGCATCGCATCCTATCCCGTAAATGGTGTCTGTCGGGTAGACGAACACGCTTTTCTTAAGCTCATCAACCAGCTTAGGGTTTTGTTTCAGCTCGTCCTTGTTGATTACTTTCATTTTGGGAAGTCTGAGAAATCAGGCTGAGTTTAAAAATTTTAAGTATTACAACTCAGTAGAAAGAATTTTGAAGTAATTTTATATGGTTCGGAACAGGTACTCAATCATCTGCTCTTCTTCTCCAGGAAAGAGAAGGTCATGCTCTTTCATTATTTGGACTAGTTCCTGCTCATAGCCTGCGCTTCTGCTCATTCTTGCTTGTGCCAACATATGCTCACCTCTCAGTAAAAGTCCATCAAATCCTTTGTGCTCAGCTTCCTCCTTGTCAAGTTTTTTACCTGGACAAAGAACAAGCTTTGGATGTACTTCGGGTTCTCATGAAGTTCTATGCTTTCTATCATTTGTATCACCCCAAACTGTTTAACTGATTAATATTGATTAAAGGATTAATAGGCGACGCCTCCTGCTTGCAACGGGGGGGTAAGGGGGCGGTCGCTCAAATCCTTATTAAATTAGAAGATGGATTTATTGATTTAAATACCCTACGTCAAGATGTCCAGTGTGAGCCTTCATAGTATCGACGACAAAATACCAAGAAAAACAAGGAAAAGCAATGTCCAGTGCAAGCAGACTTAACCCTCTTTCTTGTCTGGCTCATAGGGAGGAACCTCAAAGGTGTACAGACAGAAAGGGCAATCCTCAGGGTTCTCGGCATTAGGCCTTGAGGTTCTGCACAAATCCTTGGAAGCGCCGGTGCTATACCCGCAATTTTCAACACTCCCGTATATGATGTTAGAACCTGCAGGCTTCTTCACTCTCACCCTAACTTCAATAGGCTCATCCAGAACCTCCACTCCTTCTTCATCAATGCCCTTGCACAGCATTGGAATAACAAACTCAACACAGTCATCAAGTGCCATTAAACCACCCCGCTATAAGGCAGGAGAATTCCTCAGAATTTAAAAAACTTCTCTTAATAATCACTTTAGAATTAAGAATCAAATTAAGAATCAATAATCAGTAAGCTTCTTTTCAACAATCGTGGTGTTGCCGCCTGTGCCTGTCTGCTTCTTGGTAGAAACAAAGTTGCCTTTGTCCAGCTCTGCTATCTTGCGCTGGAAGGTCTTGTAGGTGTGCTTGCCTCCTTTTTTCTGGTAAACCTCGTACAATTCTCCAATCTTTTTGCCAGAGTGCTCCTTGACAACGCTAAGTATGAAGCGCGTGTCCTCGTCCAGCTCTGCGCTGCTCTTAATTGTGAAGGTGTCAAGCTTTGAGATGGCTTTCTCAACATCTGCCTGGCTTATCTTCTTCTTGCTCTGCTCCTCTGCCACCAGGGCAGATCCTCTCATCAGGAACAAGCCAGTCCTTATGTCTTTGAGCTCAAAGGTCTTCTTGGCTAAGCGATTAAAAGCTCCTTCCTCCCACACTCCTTCTGGAAAAGCATAGCCTGCTCTTAGCTTGAGAATCTCTTTTGTCTCATTCTCGTTGTATTGCCTGAACTCAAGCACCTCTGCCATGAGCCTTGACTTAATCCTGCTGTCAAGCGTGGCAACCCATTCCTTGAAATTTGTTATAAGGCAGATGCTCTTCTTATAGATGTTCTCAAGGATGAAGTAAAGGAAGTCGTGCTCTTCTGCCTTGTCTATCTCATCGAATATAAAGGCAGCAGTCTTCTTGTTAATCATGCTCGCAACCACCTTGTACAAGTCAACAGTCTTCTTGTTCTGCACCAGCCTGTAGCCTAGGTGCTCGCAAATCTCAACCATCACCTTGTAAGAGGTGTTGTTATGCCAGCAGTTAATATATATTGGGTAAATCTCATCAGTCTGCTCTTCCAATTCCTTAACCACGTGCCTGGCAGCTGCTGTCTTACCAATTCCTGGAGGGCCGTACATCACCACGTTCCTTCCGTTCCTATTCTGAAATAATGGCTTGATGCATTCTGCAATGAATCTTTGCTCCTTCTCCCTGAAAGGAAGAACCTTTGGCAAGAACTCAAAATCAAGAGCTTCCTCATTGCGGATAAGGCTCTCACCCTCCCTAAGCATGTTATCAAACAAACCCATAGGTATAAGAGACGCCGAAGCGGTTTATATATTTTTTGTTGGAAAAGCCGGAAATATCCCGGATTTGTCAACTCAAAAATTTTTAAATTTTTGTTGCAAGAAAAACCGGAAAGATTACGAAGGCCAATCTAAGAAAAATAAAAACATTAACTTTATAAATTCGGTTTCAATAGGATTCTATTAAAAATGGAATCAGATGAATTCGAGGAAGAGCGCGTAATGACTTGCGGCAGGTGCAAGAAGTCAGTGCCTATCTCAACAATACAATACCTGCCAAAAGGAGACGGCAACCTGATAGCTCTTTGCTCTAATTGCAGGGCTGACAAGACCACCAAGCCAAAGCCAACAGAAAAGCCAGAGAGTGCTCCTGAAAAAGACAAGCTAACTTTTTTCTGCGAGAGGTGCAAGTACAAGTTCAGCCATGGCCCTGAGAGTAATGCCCTGCTCAAGTGCCCTTACTGCGGCAAGCCTGACAAGCTCAGGGAGCTCAACACTTGATGAAGCAACACAACAAATTATTTAAATATTCCCGCATATATCTTCTATCGTCATGAAATATTCTGAGCTAGCAGGCACTTACGAGGAGATGGAGAAGACGAGCAAGAGGCTTGAGAAGACTCACATCATCTCCAGGTTCCTGAAAAAGACAAAAGAAGAGGATATTGACCAGGCCATCCTCTTACTCCAGGGAAGATTATTCCCTTTGTGGGATGAGACCAAGATAGGAGTAAGCGACAGGCTAGTGATCAAGGCTATAAGCGCAACCACAGGCTTATCTCCTGAAAAAGTAGAGGAGGAGTGGAAAAAGCTCGGAGACCTTGGTTTGGTGGCTGAGAAGCTGGTGCAGAAAAAAACCCAGGCAACTCTTTTCTCAAAAGAGCTCACAGTTGACAAAGTATTTGACAACCTTAGAAAGCTCCCAACTCTTGAAGGCGAAGGGAGTGTTGACCAGAAGATAAAACTAATAGCAGAACTCCTCTCAAGCGCAAAGCCCTTGGAAGCAAGATACGTGGTCAGGACAGTGCTTGAAGACCTGCGCGTAGGAGTAGGAGCTGGCAGCATCCGCGATGCTCTTGTATGGGCTTTCTTTGACAACAAAGTGAAAGTCAATTATGATAATGAGAAGAAAGCCATTAATCCTGACAACAGGGAAGAGTACAACCGGCTTGTCAAGGCTGTCCAGCATGCATTTGACTTAAAAGCTGATTATGGCAAAGTAGCCAGGATGATTATGAAAAAAGGAGAAAAGGCTTTTGGAGAGCTCACCCTTGACGCAGGCAGCCCTATCAATGTCATGCTCTACCAGAAAGCCAAGAACCTTGAGGAGGCTTTTGAGCGAGTAGGAAAACCCTGCGCAATCGAATTCAAATATGACGGCTTCAGGATGCAGATTCACAAGAAAGCAGGCAAAACAGACGGGGCAAAGAACGAGATAAAGATATTCACGCGAAGACTGGACGAAGTAACAAAGCAGTTCCCAGAGGTGGTGGAGTTTGTAAAGAAGTGCGTGAATGCAAAGGAATTCATCCTTGACTCAGAAGCAGTAGGCTATGAGCCAGAGAGCGGCAACTATCTTCCGTTCCAATCAATATCCCAGAGAATCAAGAGGAAATATGACATTGAGAAGATGGCTAAGGAGTTTCCTGTTGAGGTTAATGTTTTTGACATCATCCAGTACGAAGGCAAGAGCCTGCTCAGCACTCCATTCATTGAGCGAAGAAAGATTATTGAAAAAATAATAGCTCCTCTCCCAAAGAAGCTTGTGCTTGCAAAGCAAATCATCACAGACAACATGAAAGAGGCAGAAGCCTTTTACAAGGAAGCCTTGAAGGTCGGAGAGGAAGGAGTAATGGTCAAGAACCTCCAAGGAATATACCAGCCAGGAAGCAGGGTTGGGTTTGGCGTGAAGGTTAAGCCTGTGATGGAATCACTTGACTTGGTAATTGTGGGAGCAGAATGGGGGACTGGTAAGAGGGGAGGCTGGCTCACCTCTTATGTGCTTGCCTGCAGAAAAAGCCATCAGTTCCTGGAGATAGGCAAGGTAGGCACTGGCATCAAGGAGCTGGAAGAGGAAGGAGTGAGTTTCAAGGAGCTGACCAAGCTGCTCAAGCCCCTGATAGTGTCAGAGGAAGGAAAGGTTGTTAAGATAAAGCCAGAAATAATAATCGAAGTCAACTATGAGGAAATCCAGAAGAGCCCTACCTATACAAGCGGCTATGCCCTTCGCTTCCCAAGGTTTATCAGGCTAAGGGAGGATAAGGCTCTTAGCGATGTAGCAGACCTGAACCTTGTGGAGGACTTGTACCGGGCGCAGTTCAGCCAGCGGAAGTAAAATAAGGCGCGCTCTTTTCTTTTAGCTTTGCAAAAAAGCGTGAGTAATTCTGACCCAGGATGCCCTTATCATAAAGTTCTCTCAGGGTTTCTGTATGGCTCATGTTGTGCTCTTTGAAGGCTTCAAGCATGAATTGCTCGCTTTCATTTGGCTTAATAACCCTGTTGTACTTAGAGTTCTTTCTTGTGAGCATTGCATCATAAACATCCGCGAATGCCAGGATTAAGCCGTAAGCCCTGGATTTTTTCCTTAGAAGTTCAGGCAGGCTGGACTGAAGCTCTTTCATCTCAGCCTCTGTCGGATAAGGGTCGTGCGGCTTGAAGTAGTGATGCCAAAGCAGGATTTCTGCTGAGAAATCATGGATGCCTTTGAGTATGTTGTAGCCATTCATGACGTGGGCCTTCATCTTATCCAAGTCCATCTTGTCAAAGCAATCCACTTTGCAAAGGGTTCCGTTATCAATGGTTATCTTTCCTATGTCATGGAGCAAGCCTGAATAGAAGAGAGGCTTGGGATCTTTTTCAAGGGAGGCAGCTATCACTGCTGCCAGCAGTCCTGTCCGCAAGGAGTGCAGGTAGGTGGGAGTGTTCTTTAGCTCAATTATTTTGAGAAAGCTTTTCACGCTATCCTTATTCTCATCACTTATTTCTAGGCGTCGGAAGTACTTATCAACCAAGCCTTCTAAGGCCCTCTTTGAATTTCTCATACTTGATGGTAAGGGCTAGCTGTTTAAAAAGCTTACAGATTATACAGCCAGAAAACCAGCAGCTCTGAAGAGGCATGAGAAAAGCAAGAGCAAAACACGAATAACGTTCCAAAATTAGAACATTGTTCCATTTTTGAAAGAATTAAGAATATTTATATACTAGTTGTTCCAAGAATACAAAAAGTATGCCCGGAAAGAACATAATTGAGGAGTTCTTTAACAAGAAAGTGCTGGCTATTCTCAAACTCTTCCTGTTCGATGAAACAGGACAGTTCTACTTAAGGGAAGTGGCTAAGAAGGCCAGGGTGCCTGTGGCAACCACCTTCAGGATAATCAAGAGGCTGAAGGAGCTGGAAATCATCGAGGAGAGCATCATAAAGAAGACCAAGCTCTACTCCCTGAGCGAGAACAAGAACACCAAGCTCCTGGCAGACATGCTTGAGGAAAAGAAGAGCGTGATAGAGGAGTTTGTCGAGGCAATCTCCCAGCTAGAGGGCTTACAGATGATTGTGAGGCATGGCGAGGAGTCAAAGGACAAGACCAATATGATAGTAATAGGCATCAACATCAACCTGCCTGCCATAAAGGAGAAGGTAGGAGAGATCAAGAGCAAGTACGACTTCAACATCATAGATCTGGTGCTTGAGCCAGCCCAGTTCAACCAGATGTCAAGCATGGGGCTCTTCCCTGGCAAGAAGACTATTCTCTGGGAAAAAACATCCTAAGGGCGGCATAAGGGCAACATAAAGCCTGCATAACTCGTCGGAAAACACGTTAAAACACGTTTCTCTGCCGCCAACATATATTTTACAGAACAACAATATTTAAATATAACTTCTTACTTAAAGGATTTAGTTCAAGACGGGTGTGTTTTGGCTTCGACAACAACTTTTAAGCACACTCACCTAACGAATCGACGAGAAAAATCAGTTTTGGCGAACTGATTCAGCGCGAGACAACGTATGGCTTCTAGTAGTGGAGATAATACTCCGGATTTATAAAGATTTTGACATTACAAAATATATTTTCGCGAATACATTTTGTTTTGCGAGTATATTTGGAGCGTGTCAAGATAAACCAAAAAAAAGCAAAAACAAAAGCAAGGGGGTAAAGGAAAAATGGATTTCGTCGTGAACAATGCAGTAAGACAGAGCCCGAAAACCAACGCCTACGAAGAGATAGAAGTAAAGCAAGCCAACATAAAAGTGATCGGCGTAGGAGGAGCAGGAAACAACATGGTCAACTGGCTCTACAAGAAAGGCATCAAAGGAGCAGAGATAGTCGGGTGCAACACAGACCAACAGCACCTGAACATGATAGAGGCAGACAGAAAGTTCCTCATAGGCAAAGACATAACCCGAGGACTAGGATGCGGAGGATTCCCGGAAAGAGGTGCAGAAGCAGCGCAGGAGAGCATAAACATGATTAAGGATGCCCTCAGAGAATCAGACATGGTATTCATCTGCGCAGGAATGGGAGGCGGAACAGGAACAGGAGCAGCCCCAATAATAGCCCAAGTAGCCAAAGACATCGGCTCAATAGTGATAGGAACAGTAACCATGCCCTTCAAGATAGAGAGAGCAAGAGTGGACAAAGCAGAATTCGGACTCCAACAACTAAGGAAAACATCAGACACAGTAATAGTCATAGACAACAACAGGCTAGTGCAAATAGCAGGAAACCTGCCAGTGCAGCAAGCATTCGCAGTAGCCAACGAGCTCGTAGCCACAATGATTAAGGGAATAGTAGAGACCATAGCCATCCCAAGCCTGGTCAACCTGGACTACGCAGACGTCAAAGCCATCATGACAGAAGGAGGAGTAGCAAGCATAGGAGTAGGAGCCTCAGACACCAACAACAGGGTAGAAGAATCAGTTCAAGGAGCGCTCAGCAACCCTCTGCTCGACATAAGCTATGAAGGAGCAACAGGAGCCATCATCCACGTGCACGGCGGCCCAGACATGACCCTGGACGAGATTAACAGGGTAGGAGAGCTAGTCACACAACAAATGGACGATGACGCAAACGTCATCTGGGGAGCCAGAGTCACAGACGACATGAAAGGCAAGATAACAGTGATGACCATCATAACAGGAGTCAAGAGCCCCTGGATCCTGGGAAAGATAACAACCAAGCAGCAGGTACAAGCCAGGAACCAGCTCTCAGATGAGCTAGGCATAGAGATTTTCGAATAAACTTCGGATAAAATACCTAAGACATCAAAGAAAGGCCGGCAACCAAGGCTTAACAAGAGGAAGGAGCAATCCTTCCCCTAAACTTTTTTCATGCTCAGAAACCTGAGTTCTGGCCTTCACCTTTTGTATCACCCCCCAAACCCGATTCATTGGTGAAGGCTATTTTTTTCTTTTTTAATCATAAACTATCATAAGGGCTCTGCACGCCCAACAAAGCAGGCCTTGCCATGTGAACATAAACCATTGTTGTCTCAGCACTGCTATGCCCTAACAGAGGCTGAACAGCGCACACCTCATAGCCATCCTCAATAAGGTGAGTGGCAAAGCTGTGCCTAAGGGAATGAGGATGCACCTTCTTATCAATTCCAGCTTTGCTGGCAGCCTGCTTCACGATTTCCTGAACGCTCCGAACACTCAAACAAGCATTCTTCCTTCCAACAAACAAATAGCCTAACTCGCCAGTCTCACAAGCCTCAGCAATATGCAGCTTAAGCTTAGGAGCCAGGAGCCTGGCAATAATAAAAGGCCTGTCTTTAGCGCCCTTGCCCTTCCGAACCCAGCCAACACCTCGCTCAAACTCCAAATCTTGCCTCCTAAGCCTGACAACCTCGCTGACCCTTAAACCAGCAGAGTAGATGAGTTCAAGAATAAGCCTGTGCTTAGTATTCTTAACAGCATCAAAAAGCCGAACAACCTCGCCTTTAGTCAGAAAAACAGGCATAGTCTTGGGAGTCTTTGAATACCTAACCTTGAACATAATCCTCCTGCCCAACACTTCCTGGAATAAGAACCTCAAAGCATTAATATGAACATTAAGGGTGTTTCCACAAGCGCCTTTTTCAATCAAGGAGTCAATGTAGCCCGTGATGTCGCTCTTAGTCACTTTTAAGAGCTCTTTCTTATTCTTTCTCATGAACTGCCTAACGCACTGGCAATAAGTCACCACAGTCCTCTGGCTCAGCCCCCTGCGCAAAGCCTCCTTCTTCAGCAAATAAAGCTCATCCATAAAAACAGAAAAAATAAAACAGCTTAATAAGTCCTACGCCAAGATGTCCAGTGCGCCAAACCAAGCACGAAAAATTTGCAAAATGTCCAGTAGTATTTACAAGCACTACTATTTTAAGACGACAAAAAAACAAGTTAAAACCCCTCAAAAACCCAACTTTCAACCCCCTCAAACCCCAAAAAACCAACAACTTCGCATATAAACGGTTGTATTCAATATTACTCGGTGAGTTGCCCTTTTTACTTCAGCAGTCCCTTACTATCTTCTCGGATAATATCCTTGACTAGCTTTTCTATTTTAACACCGCGAAGCTCGGCTAAAAGAACTAA